>RCNE010000947.1_pt1 | contig 15693 bp, 15 predicted proteins | sample 2041361 | NCBI WGS metagenome assembly RCNE01 (sample SAMN09708229, study PRJNA481090) | Marine sediment metagenome, whole genome shotgun sequencing project.
AGATCCGGCCCTACATCACCCAGGGGCAGGAGCAGCAATCCCAGTACCGCGCCGATCAGGGTGCCTGTGACTCCCAGGAAAAACGCACCGAGCATTGGGCCGGTCTCGGGAATGATGCGGCGTAGATTGGCTTTGAGTAATAACAGTGGAACCGCGACCGGAATCAGGAAATTCCAGACGACATCATAGGCCGGTGCCACATGTGGAATCACACCGAGATTGCCGAATATCATCGCTACCGCCAGCATGATGCCAACACCCGAAACCTGTCTTCCAAAGCGGGTTGAGTCAGCCCAGAATCCGAAACAGGCAATACCGATAAGCACTGCCCATAGTGCGAAATCCCAATCGGGTGATATCAATGGGAGAGTCACTCAGTTTGCACGCGCTCAAACGTGTGGCCGATGACGTTTACCGATGTAATACTCCCATCCGGGCCGATATTGAAGGTGGCAAACTCATGCATTTCCCAGGTTTCAAATTCAACCAGGAAAGTATCGAGGTGCCAGTGGCTCATCTTGAAGTCGACCTGCGTGGTTTTTAAAGTCATATCTGAACCAGCCCCCTCGATCAGAATATCGCCAAAAGATGAATTTCGGTACCTGCCCGCGTAAGCTTTGACCGGCAAACCCGGTTTTGTATTTTTGAGCCGTTTCTTCTGGATTTCCTCCCAGCTTTCCTTAGCCTTTTCTGCGCCCGCTGAATACAGATCGAAAACATCCTGATTCCAGTCGCGCCGTTCGTCACCTTCGGTGTTGTCCATGACATTCCACATCAGCGCGTGGCGCATCTCCGCATGGTCGCGGTTACCGAGTACGATCACGGCCTTGTCGCCGGCGCGGTCGAGTCCGATGATGGCGATCAGACCGGTAAGACTGCCGGTATGAAAATCGATTTTTCTGCCCTGGAAATCCTGTTGAAACCAGCCCAGACCATACGTACGCCAGTTCGGTTTGGTGAGTTCGACCGTCGGGTAAAAATCAGAGGGACTCGATAGCTGCTGAGGCTCAAACATCTGCTGCATAGCCGTTTCCGATATCAAGCGCTCACCCTTGCTGGTAACACCATCACGCAATAAAAACTGTGCCCACAGACTCATGTCATGGATGGAAGACCAGACCGAACCCGCTGCGTCAGCAAAATCGGCCGGAAAATCCCAGGCAGGAACAACAAGCCGTTTTTCGAAGTACAGGTGAGGTGTCACATGGGTTTGCTCTGCACCGATCTGTGCGCGCTCGCCATAGGTTTCCAGCATACCTATGGGCTGCCACAAATGCTCGGTCAGAAAATCATGCCAGCGCTGGCCACTGAGTCGCTCAATCAACAATCCAGCGATCTCGAACATGGTGTTCTGATAGATCAGACGTGTACGGACCGGTGCTTCGCTTGGCACAGTGCGCAAACGCCTGAGTTGTTCATCCAACGGCATATTCTGAAAAAAAGACCAGTAATCTGTAGAAGGCAAACCGGTGCGGTGCGCCAGGAGGTCCCGTACCATTAACTGCTGGGTGAGCATCGGGTTTTCAAAGTGCAACTCGGGAATGTGCTTTATGACCGGGTCATCAAGCGACAGTTTTTCTTCATCAGCCAACATCAGGATACCGGCCACAACCATTGCCTTGGTGGTTGAGGCGATTGCAAACAGGGTATGCTCATCCACCGCCTGACCATTATCTACGGCAGTGTTGCCAAAACCGCTCTGAAACAGTACGTCGTCCTTTGTAACAACTGCCACCGACATCCCCGGAACATGCCACAGGTCCATACCCCGCTCGGTGAATGCCAAAAGCTGTTCGGCATCAAGGGCACGCGAATGCGGTGCAAAGCCTATCAATAAAACGAGAAAGAAGATTTGTTTGAAAGTGCGATCCAGTGAGATTTTCACACGCATATATCAGTACTCTTCAAGGAGTGCGGCCAGCTTGGTCCAGTGACCTGCCAACACGTTCTCAGCCATCGGGTAAAGCATGCCTTCTTCCTTGATATTGTGCTGCTGTATCAACATCAGCAGCGTATCGCCGATATCCATGGCCTGTTCTGCATCACCTGATTCAACCGCCGCATCTATTTGATCGAGAAGCCCACGCATCTGCTGATGTTCCATTCTCATCACGGCGGTTGGGCCGCCACCACCCATCTGTGCCGCTGATTCAAACGCGGGGAACAGGACCTCCTCTTCCATGGCAATATGCCGTCGCATTCCTTTATCAAACTTCTGCCATGCCGGTCGTGCCGCATCAATATCCTGGGTATCCAGAAGCTCTTCAACATCAGCCCAGCGGGCGTCACAATCACGGTGATCCTGCTCAAAAAAAGCAGTCAGTCCGGACTCGATATCTATACTTGTCATGAATGTCTCCCCTATCAATCCGGAATTTGACCGGAATTACTCTGGTAAATGTATGGCCGATACTTCATTTAAGCAATACAATACAGTACTTGAAGCTTGAAATCTGACGACCCAAACGCCATCTGCGTGTAACACGATTGTATCGTTGAACCGGTACATGGCGCTACGTTATGATGGCAACCGATTAATTCACACAGAAGCAGGTAATAGAAATGGCGACAACATTTGAGGCTGTAGCAGAGATTATCTCTGAAACCAGCGACATTCCACTGGAAGAAATAACACCCGAAAAGAACGCATTCACCGATCTTGGCATCGACAGTCTGGATTTTCTGGATATTGCTTTCGCCATCGACAAGAATTTCGGTATCAAAATTCCACTGGAAAAATGGACCGAAGAATTAAATGAGAACAAGGCATCCGTTGACGAGTATTTTATTCTGAGCAAACTTTGCGAACGGATTGACGAACTCATCGCGGCCAAAGACGCTTAAAACCCGGGTTCTTTATGCTACTCGAATATTTCCAGATGATCGACATCGTCGAGGATCTTGATCCGGACAACGGCAGGATAATCGCGCGTGCCGATGTACCGATGGAAAGCACCGTTTTCGAAGGACACTTCCCGGGCTCACCTTTGGTCCCGGGTGTACTCCTGATCGAAACAATGGCTCAGGCATCGGGCTTTATGCTTTTATCGCGTATGAAATTTGAAAAAATGCCATTCCTGGCAAATGTCACCAGCGCCAAGATGCGCACGTTTGTTGAACCTGGTGAGATTTTGCGCGTCGAGGCGGAACTCGAGCATGACGGCTCAGGGTTTGCAGCAACCAAAGCGCGTATCTCGCGTGACGGCAAAAAAATCTGTGACAGCAAACTGATGTTCCGGATCATGCCGTTTCCAAACGATGCCTTGAAAAACAATATGCTTGATCGGTTTAGCCAAATAAGCCAACCATCAACCGGGTGACACAATGAGTATTGAAAAAACAGAAGTCTGGGTCACTGGGATCGGACTTGTCAGCTCTTTGGGCGAGGGTCTTGACACCCACTGGGCACAATTGGCTTCAGGCAAGGTTCCCGTTCCGCCGGTCGACACAGAAGATCAGGCCCCGTACCCGGTTCATCCTATAGTCGAAATTGATGTAGCCGCGCAAATCCCCAAGAGAAGCGACCAACGCCAGATGGGCCCATGGCAGCATCTTGGTGTTTATACTGCTGGCCTGGCACTGGACGATGCCGGAATCGCCGGTAACCCCGAACTGCTTGCTGCAACCAACATGATTGTTGCCGCCGGTGGCGGTGAACGTGACCTGGATGTCGACGCTGTGATCATGGAAAAGATCAGCGGGGCAGAAAACCCGGGTCCGATACTGAATAACTCGCTGAACAGTGAGTTACGCCCTACCCTGTTCCTGGCGCAACTATCAAACCTGATGGCGGGCAACATTTCCATTGTTCACGGTGTCACCGATTCCTCACGCACGTTTATGGGTGAGGAGTCTGCCGGTGTATCTGCAGTCGAAACAGCAGTTGCGCAAATTCAACACGGGCAAGGCGAAATTTTCCTGGTTGGCGGTGCCTATATTGCAGAACGTGCAGACATGAGCATGCTGATGGAGTTTGGTCATACACTATGGCAAGGCGAGCATGCTTCAGTCTGGTCGCGCGAAGACACCGATGGTGGCATGGTCATGGGCAGCGCGGGTGCCTTTCTAATTCTCGAGTCACGTCAACACGCCGAAGCGCGTGGCGCCAAGCCCTATGCCCGTATCAACAAGGTGGTGGCCGACCGCTGTTCAAGGCAACCCGGTGCCGCCCGAAAAGTTGCCGATGGTTTATTTGATCAGATCAAAACCGCAATTCCGGCCGGGCCTTTGCCCGTATTGACAGGCTGTTGTGGTGTTCAACCTCAACTGAAAGAAGAACATGACTTCTTAAATGACCTGTCTGAGTTCGGTATCGACCCGGTTATCCGTGGTGTCACAACGGTATTCGGCAACACACTGGAAGCCCAGTTTCCAGTCAACATGATTTTGGCATCGCTGGCTATATCCAAAGGCGCATTTTTTGCCCCCTTTGATTCCACCGGTGTGGAAAAAGAATTTTCCGGCGATCCGGAGCGCATCCTGATAAGCACCTGGGCTCACTGGCGGGGTGAAAGCCTTGCACTGGTTGAAAAACCCGATGTGCCGTTGCGGGGAGATCAATAACATGAGTCAGTCTGCAAAAGACCATAAGGGTCGGCCGCTGGTCGTGGTTACCGGGATCGGCATCGTTACATCAGTGGGTGAAGGCAAGGAAGACAACTGGCGCAACCTGACCGCCGGCGTCTCCGGCGTACGCAAGATAAGCCGCTTTCCTACCGAGGGACTTCGTACCCAGATTGCCGGTACCATCGACTGGACCGGAGACCAGCGCTATTGCGCGCCGATACATTCGATAGGCCTCGCCAAAAAATCGGCCGCAGAGGCAATTTCTCAATCGGGCATCGGTTCGAAGGGTTCTTTTCCGGGTCCCTTGTTTGTAGCAAATTCACCTGCTGAAACCAACTGGGATCAACGGATGGTTGTTTATAACGGCGAGGCCGGTGCCAACAGTACCGGTTATGACCGTCTGCTGAAAAACGTCAGGGCGGGTGATTTCGCCCGATATTATTCACTTTTCCAGTTTGCCAGCATCGCCGAACACCTGGCGGACGAATTTGGTACCAAGGGCCAGGCAATTTCACTGACAACCGCCTGTGCTTCAGGCGCAACCTCGGTGCAGCTTGGCGTGGAGGCCATTCGCCGTGGAGACACCGATGCGGCCCTTTGTATTGGAACCGATGGTGGAATTTGCGAGGAAATGGTTGTCCGTTTCAACCTGCTCTCGGCTCTTTCAACCCAGAACGACGACCCGCAGGGCGCTTCCAAGCCATTTTCAAAAACACGTGACGGTTTCGTGATGGCTGAAGGTTCAGCCACGCTTGTGCTGGAATCCTATGAAGGCGCCAAGGCACGCGGTGCAAAAATACTGGGAGTTGTTCGTGGTGCCGGGGAGCGTGCTGATACCTTTCACCGTACACGCTCCACACCCGATGGCTCTGCAGTTATTGATACGATCACTCGTTCAATGGCCGATGCCGGTATGTCACCGGCTGAAATTGACTGCATTAACGCGCACGGTACCAGTACACCTGAAAATGACAAAATGGAGTACCTGGCCCTGGCAGCGGCGCTTGGCAGCGAACTGGACAACACCCCTATCAGTTCCAACAAATCAATGATTGGACACACGCTGAGTGCAGCGGGCACCATCGAGGCTGCCATCTCTTTGTTAACGATTCAGAACGGTGTTATACCACCGACCATCAATTGCAATGAGTTGGACCCCAACATCCTGATGGATGTCGTTCCCAATGAAAAGAGAATCAAGACCGTCAATTCGGTCATGTCCAATTCTTTCGGTTTTGGCGGCCAGAATGTCTGCCTGATTTTCTCGGCAGAACCCGCCTAGGAGACTGGTATATGACAACTTCAGCAAATGGAAAAACAGTATTTGTTGCGGGTGGTGCCAAGGGTATCGGACTCGGTATCGTCAAGGCCCTGGCAGCGGATGGTTACGATGTCTCCTTTTCCTACCGCGGTTCCGCGGCAGAAGCTGCCAAGGAGAGCAAAGACCTGCAGGCAAAGTACCCGAACCAGGCAATCAACAGTTACAAGGTTGACCTGTCTGATCGTGACCAGGTGGACGACTTTGCTAAAATGATCGGTGATACCGAGTCGCTCTACGGTCTGGTCTATAACGCGGGTGGGTCTTACGATACGCTTGCAGCGCTCGCCGACCAGGATAAAGCCGAGGCACTGTTTCAACTCAATTTCTGGGCGATGACCCGTCTTGCCGGCACTGCGGCAAGACCGCTGATGCGCGCCAAGTCCGGCCGAATCATCGCAATGGGTTCGGTCACCTCCCAACTGGCTGTTTCAGGCAACGCCATTTATTCTGCGAGCAAGGGCGCGATGCTCAGCTATATCAGGACATTGGCGGTCGAAATGGCCCGCAAAGGTGTAACAGCCAACTATATTTCACCGGGATATGTCGACACTGAATTATTGGCACCCTATGCCGCATATCGCGAGAAACTTGAGAGCCAGATTCCGCTGCGTCGGTTTGCGCAACCCGAAGAGGTGGGTGCACTCACCAGCTTTTTACTTTCACCCCATGCAGGTTACATAACCGGCAGCATCATCCCCATTGATGGCGGTCTCACGGCCGGCCTGTTAATACAACGCTGAAAGCCCATTCATTAACATATCGGTAGACTGAAACATGCGAGCACTAAGAAACTACGGAGAACGCGACCTGAGAATTACCGAGGTCGACGCCCCGCCACCACCGGGTGATGACGAAATCCAGGTACGAATTTGTGCTGTTGCACTCAACCATATTGATGTTTGGGGTTGGCGCGGCATGGCTTTTGCCAAGCGTGAACTTCCGATCACCGTGGGTGCAGAAGCATCCGGCGAAATTCTTGCGGTCGGGAAAAATGTTAAAGATCTGAAAGTCGGTCAGATCGGCGCCCTCTACGGGGCCAATACCTGCGGTACGTGCAAACCCTGTGTGGAAGGCCGTGACAATTTCTGCGAGAACGTCAACGGTGTCTACGGATTTCATATCGACGGATTCGCCCAGGAGATGATGAATTTTCCGGCACGTCTATTTGTTCCGGCTGCCGAGGGGCTTGATCCCGTTGCAACGGCCTGCACACCAATCACCTTTGGAACGGTAGAGCATATGCTGTTCGATAACGCCAAGCTCCAACCGGGTGAGAGCATCCTGGTGCACGCCGGTGGTAGTGGCATCGGAACGGCTGCGATCCAGCTTGCCAAGGCCATTGGTTGTACCGTTTACACAACCGTTGGTAACGATGAAAAAGCCCAACAGGCCCTTGACCTGGGCGCTGACCATGCCATCAATTACCAAACCGACCGTTTTGAAGGCCGCCTTCGAAAACTGACTAAAAAACAGGGTGTTGACGTGGTATTTGAACATGTTGGTGTCGACACATGGGAAGGCAGCATGTTCTCCATGAAGATCGGTGGACGCCTGGTAACCTGCGGTTCGACAACCGGCATCAAGGCCGAGATTAACCTGTTCCAGCTTTTTCAACGTCAATTGCGTTTGATTGGTAGTTTTGGTTGCAACCTCCGCAACATCAAAAACGCCCTTGAAAAACTGGCAAACGGTACCGTCAGGCCCATTGTCGATCTCGAGATTCCGCTGGACCAAATCGGAAAAGGGCTGGAACGGCTCGAAAAGCGCCAGGTATTCGGTAAGATTATCGTCACCCTTTAAGGCAGCCTGAGGACCCTCGATGCAACTGCCCTTACACTACCGGTTTTTACTGTTTCTGACCGGTATCCGTAATTGGATTGTCGCACAGCTGATTTCACTGACACTGTGGATCATCCGCCTGGTACCTCTCAAATACGCGGCAAAAATGTTTGAACGCTTTGCCCGTTGGCTGGGTCCCAAAATCTGGCGTCACAAGGTCGTCATGGACAACCTGGCGATTGCTTTCCCCGAAAAGAGCATTGAGGAGCGAAACCAACTCGCCAGCGACAACTGGGCACAAATGGCCCGCACGCTGCTCGAATATATCTATCTGGATGAAATCTTCAACCTGGAAGTTGAGATGAAGGAATCCGATACGATTGAAATAGTCAATGGCGAGGCATTCCAGAAATTACGTGATGACGGTCTTCCCGCGATCCTGTTTACCGGACATATCGCGAATTTTGAATTACTTCCCATGGTCGCCGCAAAATTCGGTCTGCAAATTCAGTCGATGTACCGTCGGCCAAATAATAAATACGCCGCCTCACAGGTTGAGCAGTCGCGCAAGGATCTTGGCCAAAACCTCGTCGCCTCGGGTGCCGGTGCGTCTTTCCAACTGATGAGTGCACTGGAGCGGGGTGAACACGTCGGTCTGCTGGTCGATCAGAAATTTCGCCGAGGTATCAAGATTCCGTTTTTTGGTAAAGAGGCCAAAACCAACCCTTTATTGGCCAAGCTGGCGCGACGTTATGATTGCCCGGTCCACGGCGCCCGGTCCATACGCTTGCCGGATGGCCGGTTCCGCCTGGAAATCACTGACGAACTTGTTTTGCCACGCGATAAAGACGGCGATGTGGATATCAGGGGCACCACTGAACTTGTTACCAATGTGGTCGAGGGATGGGTTCGCGAATACCCCGAACAATGGCTTTGGATGCACCGCCGCTGGGGATAGGTTTCCCGGTCGCATAGTCAACAAAATGGAACTGCCGGGCAACGAGATTCATCTCTACTTTTCATCTCCTGATGAAATCTCGGACTCCGCGTTGTTGGCACAGTATGAATCCTTGTTGACAGATGATGAACGGGTGCAAATGTCGCGACTGTATTTCGCCCGTCACCGTCACCAGTTTCTCGTTACCCGTGCACTGGTACGCACCTGTCTGTCCGCCTACTGCGATGTTGAGCCCGGAGACTGGCGGTTTTCCAAAAACAGCTATGGCAAACCCGAGGTCAAATTGCCTGATATGGCCGGGCAAGTCCGCTTCAACCTGTCACATTGCAGGGGGCTGGTAATGTGTGGAGTCACACGGGACCACGAAATCGGTGTGGACGTCGAAGACGCGCAAAGAAATACGAGAGCCGCGCTCGACAGTCTTTCAAGTTACTTTTCAGCATCTGAAATAGCAGAGATAAACCGATTGCCCGCTGACCGTCGAAAGCAAAGGTTTTTTGACTACTGGACGCTCAAGGAATCCTATATCAAGGCACGTGGAATGGGTCTTGCCATACCTCTGGCCAAGTTCAGCTTTCGGTTTCAAGGTGACCGTCTCGAGGGTTTTGAAATACACCCGGAGCTAAACGATGATCCCGCAAACTGGCAGTTCTGGCGTATTTCCCGGCCAGGGGGTTACAGGGCTGCGGTAGCGCTTAATTCTGCAGATGCCGGTTTCAGCTTGCGGGCTTTTAGTACCGTGCCGCTTAAAAGCGACCTGACCATACAGCCCGCTTTTCTTTAACAGGCCTTGTTTGCTTTCGGATAAACTACCCGCAATAAATATAATCATCTACATGGTTGGATAAAATGCATCAAATTAAATACGGGCTTCTCCTCTGCCTTTTTCTCCTGATTTCCCCTCAATTTGCCTTTGCTAAAGCGGATAAGCAGCAGGAAGGAATTACCAGCATCAAGTCAAAGGTCAAAGGTCTGACCCATATGAACGGTTTTTTTGATCTTTACTGGGATCAGCGAAATGGCCAGTTATTATTACAAATAGATGATTTAGGTGATGAATTCATTTACCAGTCTTCCATGCCTCGCGGGATAGGATCGAATGACCTTGGGCTCGACCGTGGACAACTGGGTGCAACGCGAATTGTCGAGTTTTACAGGTCAGGCCCAAAAGTATTACTGGTTGAAAACAACACCGGTTACAGGGCCATATCTGACGACCGGGCTGAACAGGCTGCAGTGGAAAGCTCATTCGCCCGTTCGGTTGTGTGGGGGTTTGAACTCGTTGCAGAATCACGTAACTCCGTGCTTGTTGATGCCACCGATTTCTTTTTACGTGATGCGCACAAAATATCCTCTCGGCTTAGCCGGGCAAAACAGGGAACATACAACGTTGACTCTTCCCGTTCCGCTATTTTTCTTCCGCGCACCAGGGCTTTCCCTGATAACACGGAAGTGGAAGCCATCATCAGTTTTACCGGGAATCAAAAGTTTGATGACAAGGGCAAAGCTGCCAGCGACATTTTGTCCACCGTGGTTCCGGATATCAACAGCGTAACCGTTCACTTACATCATTCCTTTATCCGTTTGCCGGATGACGACTACAAACCCCTGCCCTATGACGCGAGATCCGGCATCATCGGCTCGCCCCCGGGTAATGGTAATGGTTTTATTGATTACGCAACGCCGATCGGTGAACCCATCCAGGTGCTTTATGGCAGACGTCACCGCCTGCAAAAACTGGATCCGGAAGCAGATATCAGTGAGGCCGTTGAACCGATTATTTACTATCTTGACCCCGGTGCGCCGGAGCCTGTCCGTTCTGCACTTGTGGAAGGTGCCGGTTGGTGGAACCAGGCCTTTGAAGCTGCCGGTTACAAAAATGCATTCCAGGTCAAATTGTTACCTGAGGGTGCTGATCCGATGGATGTCCGCTACAACGTCATTCAATGGGTGCATCGGTCCACGCGTGGCTGGTCTTATGGCTCTTCGGTCCTCGACCCGCGTACTGGTGAGATTCTGAAAGGTCATGTCACCCTGGGTTCCTTGCGGGTGCGGCAGGATTACCGAATCGCAGAAGGCCTGTTGGCGCCTTATAAACAGGGTGCGGTACCCGATATCATGCTGGAAATGTCGTTGGCGCGTATCCGTCAATTATCCGCACACGAGGTTGGGCACACACTGGGTTTTGAACATAACTTCGCAGCCAGCGTTGAAAACCGGTCATCGGTAATGGACTATCCATTCCCACTTATCCGTTTTGACACGGACGGAAATCTCGATCTTTCAGATGCCTACGGTGTGGGTATCGGCGAGTGGGATAAACGAACAGTACTTTACGCCTACCAGGATTTTCCTGAACAACTCGATGATGCTGCATCACGACAGCAGATTCTCGAAGAAACCATCGCTGACGGCTTCCTGTATGTCGCAGACGAGGACTCCCGTGATGTAGGTACTGCAAACCCACTGGGTAACCTCTGGGACAATGGTGCGGATGCGATCGCAGAGCTTGAACACCTGCTAAAAGTGCGTAGCTACGCCCTGGATAACTTTTCAGAAAACAACATCAGGGAGGGCCGTCCGCTCGCTACGCTTGAAGAGGTGCTGGTACCGGTTTACCTGTTGCACCGGTTCCAGATCCAGGCTGTAGGGAAACTTATAGGTGGGCAATACTTTAACTACAGCATGCGCGGTGACGGCCAAACGACGCCAGTGACAGTGGCCGTCGAAAAACAACAGGCTGCCATTGACGCCTTGATCAACACGCTCGACCCTTCGGTGCTGATACTGCCGCAGTCAGTTATAGATATCATCCCTCCACGCCCGCCGGGCCACGCGCTTGGCCGTGAGTCTTTCAGTCGCAGTACGGGCATCATTTTTGATCCCCTTACGCCTGCCACCAGTTCTATCAACCTGACCCTGGATGTACTGCTTAATCGCCAACGGGCTGCGCGTTTGAATATCTTTCGTGCTGTAGACCCGGAACTGCCGGATTTCAAAACCATTCTGGATGAATTGCTTGAAGCAAGCTGGTATGAAGAAAGACGGGCTTCCCTTGAAGGTGCCATCCAACGTATAAAGAGTGATCAGTTACTCAACCGCCTGATGGCTATGGCCACCGATACCAAGGCCGACACCCAGGTACGTGCACAGGCCTTTCTGGTCATTAAATCCCTGGATATTTGGCTGGCCACACAGAGCCCCTTCAAAATGGATATTGAGTGGACCGCGTTTTACACGCTGGCACGTCAATCCATTGCCACCATGATGAACGATCCGTCCAGGATGCCCCCCGGTAAGGTACAGCCGGCACCACCGGGCTCACCAATTGGCAATTGATCGCCTCCTATTGAGATGAGCCAGGCTTTAGCAGATATTTTCTCACTAACGGGTAACAACATCCCCGACATCATCGATTTGTGCAACCTTGAAGCACCGGAACCGATGATAAGAATCCTGTCAGCCGGTGCACAACTCGGAGCGAAAGATATATACCTGGCTCGTTTACCCCATGTACCATTCCCGCTTTTTCCACTTCTTGAAAAACGCGAACTGGATTGGCAAATACATGAGGAAGATGACGGTCGCGTCCTGGTTTTGATCCGGAGGCAAGCTTGAAAACCGTCGGTTTAAGCCTGGATCAGGCACCGCAGCTATCCATCCCGACAAGTTTTTTTCTGACAATCCCCGTTGGCGTGTTGCTGGCCGCTTACATCCTGTTGAAAACGGGTATCGCACCCCTGCTCAGCCCGTTAATGCCGCACACAGTGGCGCTGACACATGCCGGCACAATCGGTGTGCTGGCAATGGGGATGATCGGCGCGCTATACCAGATGATCCCGGTTGTTGCCGGGGCAGCTGTACCGTTCACACGGGTCGCTCATATCGTTCACGTATTGTTGCTTACCGGTCTGGCTGGCTTTGTCTGGCGGTTGCTGGGCGGCCCGGCTTTTGCCATGTCCGTTTCAATTCTTTGTTTCAGTATTGCCCTACCCGCTTTTCTGCTTCCAGTGGCTTGGGCATTGATGCGGGCACCGACAAAGGATGTAACGGTCCAGGGTATGCGGGTGGCCGTGGCGAGCCTGGTCGTTATTACACTGATTGGCCTGTTTATGGCGGTGGGGTTCGCAGGTAGTGAATTTTCAGCGAACCGGATGTTATGGATGCAGGTTCACCTGACGTTGGCGCTTTTGGGTTGGGTCGGCGGCCTGATTATGGCCGTATCCTGGCAGGTGATACCCATGTTCTACCTGGCACCAACCGTTAGCATAACCGCCAAACGCTGGTTGTTGGTGCTGTTACTGACCGGTCTGGTTCTGCCATTGATCGTAGCGCTCTCAGGCCTCGGTTTTGACGGCCTTTTTACAAGCACGAGACTGGCATATATCGCCGCCTTGCCGGCGGCCCTGGTAATCTGGTTGCTGCACCCTGCCCTGATCCTGCGGGGGCTCATACACCGGAAACGCAAACGCAGCGATGCGTCGCTGCTTTTCTGGCAGGCCGGGCTGGGTATTGGTTTACTGATGGTCCCGGTTGCCATTGCGGCATTGCTACTACCCGACCCGCGCTGGCAGATACTGTTTGGCTGGCTGGTCATCTGGGGTTGGGCGGCTACCATTATGCATGGCATGTTGAGCCGGATCGTTCCGTTCCTGGTCTGGTTTCATCGCTACTCGGCAAGGGTCGGTCTCGAGGTTGTGCCTTCGATGCGTAGCCTTTTGCCTCAACAAAGAATCAAAACCGGTTTCATTTTACATATGAGCTCTGTGCTGCTCGGGGTTATGGCAATTTATTTCCAGACGAACTGGTTGGCGCGACTGACAGGCTGGTCGTTGCTGGCAACTGCATTGAGTATGGCAAGTATGTTGATTCATGTTCTGAGAAGCCGTTGAGTATGCTCAGGATTGATTTGTATCAATCAGTATCTTTTCTGTTAGATGCTGGCTGTTTCCAACATATTCACCTTATTGCCGGGTCATATACCAACGGACTCCAGACTCATCCGTATTGATTCCGACCTCACCCGCGTAAAGTAAATAGTTAAGGTGAGCGATGGCTTCGCCGGTGGCCATCATCAGGTTGCTGTCGGTAATTTTGCTCTTGAACAGTGCTGGAAAAACATCCACTACCCTTTGCGGTTTGCAACAGAACTGTTTCAGCTTTACCAGGCCAGCCTCATGTTCTTCAATCAACGCATCCAGACGTGTCTTGACGCCACGAAAGGGCTTGCCATGCGACGGCAACACCAGTACGTCATCCGGTAGCAGGGTTTTCATTCGGTGCAGTGACTCAAACCATCCCTCAAGGGGATTGGCAGCAGGTTCGGTCGGGTAAACACTCACATTGGGCGATATCGTTGGCAGAATCTGGTCACCCGAGATCAACACATTCTGCCCGGGGTTATACAAACAGGCGTGTTCGGGCGAATGACCATGACCGGTAATGACCTGCCACTCCTGCCCACCGATGTGAACAGGAAGACCCTCGTGCAGACGATGGTAGGCTTGTGGCAGTTGTGCGACCACCTTGCCGAACGAACCAAACATCTCTATGTAACGCGACATATCCTCTTCTGCAAAGCCGGCAGCCCGATAAAAACGCCGACCCTCTTTGGGTGCTGGTAAACCCGTGTCAGACACGAGAATACGGCATAGCAGGTACTCATCCCGGGGCATGTACAGATCAACATCAAAAAGCTCACACAGCCAACCTGCACAACCGGCATGATCCGGGTGTAGATGGGTGACCAGTACCCTTGATACCGGCACATTGTTCAGCGTTGAGCTAAAAATATTTAGCCAGGTTTTGCGTGTAATATCGGTATGAATACCCGTGTCGACAATGGCCCAACCATCATCGTCCTCCAACAACCATACGTTAATGTGCCCTAACATAAATGGCAAAGGCAGACGCAGCCATTTCAAACCGGGAAAAATATCCACGGCTTCACCGATTTCTGGCTGAAAATCATATTCGTATATGATTGGGTCCGGCAGGTGACTCATCGGTCCATTATGGAGCAGAGCCATTACCGGTGATACAGTTTCTGGCTATAATCCGGCAATCACGTTTAGCTGTCCACGCCACTTTTCAATGGGCGGCACCCGCAAAAGGATGAATCGTATGGATCTGAAAATCGCCGGCCGCAAGGCCATCATCTGTGCCTCGAGCAAGGGGTTAGGTAAAGCTTGTGCGATGGCACTGGCCGCGGAAGGCGTTGATGTCTGGATCAGCGCTCGCTCAAATAGCCCATTGCAGGCGGCAAGCGATGAGATCAATGCGTTGGGCGGGGGAAAGGCAACAGCGGTTGTAGCTGATGTCACGACACCAGCGGGACGAGCTGACCTGTTTGCGTCCTGCCCTACCCCCGACATCCTGGTCAACAACGCCGGCGGACCTGCGCCTGGTGATTTCCGTGATTGGGACCAAAAAGACTGGTTTGATGCCATCAATAACAATATGTACAGCGCCATCGATATGATCAAACGATGCCTGGACGGTATGATCGAGCGTCGTTTTGGTCGCATCATCAATATCACCAGCGTAGCGGTGAAGGTTCCGGTAGGGGTGCTCGGTCTATCCAATGGTGCGCGCTCGGGTCTGACCGGTTTCATCTCAGGCATTGCCCGCGAACCGGCACAGCACAATGTCACCATCAATAACTTGCTGCCCGGTTACATTGCCACTGACCGGATGTGGTCGGTGCTGGAGGCCGGTGCCAAACAATCAGGCACCGACCTGGAGGCATTTCAACAGAACATGTTTGAGCAAATTGGTGCAAAGCGACCAGGAGAACCCGACGAATTCGGTGCCACCTGTGCCTTTCTTTGCAGTCAGCAAGCCGCCTATATCACAGCGCAAAATGTGCTGATGGACGGTGGGCTTTACCCGGGAACCTTCTGACCATGGAAACTATCGTTTGATAGAGAAGGGGCCCAAACCCACTGCTGCCCCAGTTACTCCGAGAACCATGTCCTCAGCTAAGCAGTGGGGGCGCTGGGGCGGGTATTATCTTACCGGGACACGGCACAAGTACATCCCTGTAGCCTCATCCTCGGCTTCCTGCCTC
>RCNE010000950.1_pt1 | contig 15684 bp, 12 predicted proteins | sample 2041361 | NCBI WGS metagenome assembly RCNE01 (sample SAMN09708229, study PRJNA481090) | Marine sediment metagenome, whole genome shotgun sequencing project.
CTGGTCAACGATGCGCTCACCAAGAAAGAACGCATGCTGAAGAAGGTCCGCGAGCTGCAAGAGGTCAACCCGATGCTCGGCCACCGCGGTGTACGTCTCGGTATCGCTTACCCGGAAATTTACGCGATGCAGATTCAGGCCATTCTCGAAGCAACTGTCGACTGCGCGAAGCGAGATATTTCAGTGCGGCCAGAAATCATGGTGCCGCAGGTCATTACCGCACAGGAACTGGCACATGTCCGGCGTACGGTCGATCAGCTGACAGCGGATCTTGAAAAGGGATTTGGCAAAGACCTGCGCTTTAAGTTCGGCACGATGATAGAAACCGTGCGCGCTTGCACAAGGGCCAGCCAGCTTGCTGAAAACGTTGAGTTCTTCTCCTTCGGTACCAATGACCTGACGCAGGCCGCGTTCTCGTTCTCCCGTGAGGATGCAGAGAACAAATTCCTGCCGATGTACAACGAGTACGAGATCTTGCAGGACAACCCGTTCGAGGTTCTGGACATTCAGGGTGTCGGGCAGCTGATCAAGATGGCTGTTGATCGCGGCCGCGCGGAGAAGAAAGACTTGAAGATCGGCATTTGCGGGGAGCAGGGCGGCCACCCGGCGTCGATACGCTTCTGCCACTACGCGGGACTTGATTACGTATCGTGCTCAGGACCCAGAGTACCGATCGCCCGATTGGCGGCCGCGAACGCGAAGTTGACGGAAAAGGAATTCGCCGAGGCGCAAGGCTGGAACGAGAAACGCGAAGACGCCCCTCGTTAGAGGGGCTAATCTGCGTGTAATAGGCTGGGGATTTTCCCGTACACGGAGGATACAAAAAATGAAGAAGTTGTTTGAAATCACGATGGGCACGGCAGTCGTCGCCGTATTACTGTTGGGTTCTGCTGCAAACGCCTACGACCAGGGTGACTGGTTGCTGCGTGTTGGCGTCGGTAACGCCGATCCAAAATCCAGCAACGGGGATGTTGTAGCCGTCGACAGTGGCACGGCGTTGGTTTTCAATGGCACCTATTTCTTCACGCCGAACCTGGGTTTCGAAATCCTTGCGGCCAGCCCGTTCTCGCATGACATCAGGCTGGCAGATGGCGGCGCCAAGGTCGGCGAAACCAAGCACCTGCCGCCGACGTTCAGCCTGAACTACCATTTCGACATGGCCGGTCCTTTCAAGCCGTACGTCGGTGCAGGGCTGAACTACACGCTGTTCTTTGACGAAGATACCGAGGGACTGCTGGAAGGTGCGAGTTTGAAGCTGGATGACTCCGTTGGTCTCGCAGCGCAGCTTGGCGCTGATTTCGATGTGTCAGACACAATGTTCCTGAACTTCGCTGTTCGCTGGATCGACATTAATACGGATGCGGAGCTCGATGGAGATGCAGTTGAAGAGGTTGAGATTGATCCGCTCGTTTACAGCTTGACACTCGGCTGGAAATTCTAGGACGACGGTATTGCAGTAAAAAAAGCCCCTCTTTGGAGGGGTTTTTTTGTTCGTCAGTTGTTGACATCCGCAACCTCTAGCTTGCGCATCAGGGCCGTCTTCTTGTACTGGTGTTTTTGCATGCGCCGTAAAATATCGTCAAGCATGCGTATCGCCGCCAGCACGTGCGCTCCTTTGTTCAGCATCACGCAATCCGCACGCTGCGCCATCGCCGCGTCGCTGATTTCGGCCCGCGAAGCCTGTCCTTTTTTGGTTTTCCCTTCGAGAACCTGCGTGGCCCATATGACGGGCACTTGCGCCGCTTCGCAGAACCACAGGATTTCCTCCTGAATCTCTGCAAGCCGTTCCCAGCCGCACTCAACGGCCAGGTCGCCACGGGCGATCACTACAGCAGCTGGGTAGCTGCGCATTGCCGTCAGTAACAGCCATGGCAAATTCTTGAAGCCGCGTTTCGTTTCTATCTTGATAACAACGCCGAGGTTTCGGTCAGGATACGACTGCAACGCCTCCTGAAGTAGTGTGATGTCTGCCGGCTCTCTGACGAAGGACAGGCTGACTGCGTCGGCGTTCTCGGCGGCAAAAGCGAGATTGGTTCTGTCCATCTCGGTCAGGCCGGGCAAGCGAATATCGCTGCCGGGGAAATTGATGCCGCGATTGGCGCGCAGGTTGCTGCCCGTTGGTTTTGCTTTGGTGATCTCTACCCGCATTTCGTCACGGTCGATCGCTCTTACGACGCCGGCGATCTTGCCATCATTCAACGATATGGGATCGTCGGACGCGACGAACTGGAACACCTCCGGCTGTTGGCACGCGATGTGCGCCGGACTTGTGATCTGACCTTCCGCATCTTCTTTCGCAGGCGCACCGGGCATATTGCTGCGGTGCAACACCAGCGTGTCGCCGACGCGCAGCAGCAATGGCTGTTCGATAGCGGGCAGCTCTCCCACGCGATAATTGAGCTTTTCTCGGGTGCTCTGGCGGATGAGGCGCAGCTTCGTGCCGGTCGCAATGTAGGCGCCTTTGAACGATTCAAGCACCAGTCCTTTCGTATCTTTTTCGACGACCTTGAGGCGCCGTTTCTTGCCGCGCGTATCCCTGAACAGAAATTCGTCACCGGGCTCTGCAAATTCGATGCATTCAGCCGGTACCGGCACCACAGCCGCCTTGGTGCCGCGCTGCAACAGATCATCCGGCATAAAGCGAATGCGTCGAGGAGCGACCACGCGGCCCAGCGCGTCCCGCCGCGGCCGAATATGCAGTACGCACGGTCCTGGCCGCAACGCGCCGGTGCGCAACTTCGGGCCGGCCAGATCCATCAGGATTCGGCAATCAACTTCGGCCGCAGCGGCGGCGGCGTTAATATTCGCGACCATTCCTGCCCACACCGATGCATCATCATGTGCACAATTGATGCGGGCGACGTTCATGCCGGCCGAGATCATCTCTGCAACCAGCGTCGCGTTCTGTGCCGCCTCGGTTGGCAGCGTTACCATGATGCTGACATCCCGGCCCTCGGGGTGCGGTCCAAGGATGGCCTGTTTGTGAGACGACACGCTGGCGTCACTCAAGGTCAGTACCGGCAATGGTGGCGATCGGCTCTGCAAGGGCGGATCGGCCAGTGACTGCAGCACTTTCGATACGGCCGCAACGGAACCCATGACATCGCGTTCAGCGCGCTCGAGCGTCGACAGGCCAAGCGATGCGAGGCTTTCCTGCAGCTGGCTGATGTCCGACTGGCGCAGCGCAACGTAATGCAAGAGGTTGCGGGCGCTCTCGCGGAACTCAGGGTGAACGCTGGCCAGGTCTTCCGAATATCTCGCCTCGAGATCTTTGGTGCGCACCGAGATCGACGCCAACTGCTCGCCGAGCTGCCTGATGTCGATCTTATTGGCCACAACCACTCTCCCGTTACCCCGTTGTAAGGCATTTGGGAGAGGCCCGCAGTTATGGATTCCACCTATTCGTAGCGCAATGCGTGGCAGTCGGTCGCGACCGCCGATGACCCGGACGTGCGCCTGAAAGCGCGTACGAACCGGCACAATCACGTTATCATCCGGGGTTACTGACCGCGGGCCTGGCGTTTTAGCCGAAAATTTTAAGAAGGATGAAAGAGTCACATGGCGAAAATACTGCTGCTGTATTCCACCACTGACGGGCATACGATCGAAATCTGCAGGCGTATCCAGAGCGTCATTGAAGAGGGCGGCGCGGAGGTGGTGCTGCGCGACCTCAAAGACGAACCCGATTTGGGGCCGGATACATTTAACGGTTTGGGGCCGGATACGTTTAATAAGGTCGTGATCGGCGCGAGCATTCGCTATGGCAAGCACCAGCCGCTGGTGCAAGCGTTTATCAAGCGCAACCAGGCGGTACTCGAGGCGCAGCCGAATGCGTTTTTCTCAGTCAACGTCGTTGCCCGCAAGCCGGAGAAGAACACCCCCGAGACCAACCCCTACCTGCAGAAGTTTCTCAAACAGATTGACTGGCAGCCGCAACATCTTGGCGTGTTTGCGGGCAAGATTGACTACCCGAGTCTTGGTTTCGTCGACAAACAGATGATTCGATTCATTCTATGGATGACGAAGGGGCCAACGGATCCGAACGGGATCTTCGAATTCACCGACTGGGATAAGGTCGAGGAGTTCGGGCGAACGATCGCCCGGCTCTAGTTGCCCGGCTCTAGTTGCCAGGGTCTAGCGCTCAGTCTTTCAGGTACTTCGCGTAAGACTCGATGTATTTTTCGGCTGTGTCCGCGGAAATCAGCACGGCGCGGCCCTTGTTGGTTGCACCAAACTGCATCGCGGCGTGCAGCACCGCGCCGGTTGTCGGGCCGACCAGGGCACCGTCGGTGCGCGCCACTTGAATGCCCGCTGCATACGCGTCGTCGTCGGTCACTGAAATGACGTCATCGAGCAAGTCCGGATCCAGAATCTTCGGGTAGTGTTCTTCGGGCAGCCCGGTGATACGTTTGAGACCGGACAGGTTGTGGTGCCGGTTAGCAGGCTCGACGCCAATGATCTTGATCGACGGTTTCATTTTCTTCAGGTACTGGCCAACGCCACTGATGGTGCCACCGGTGCCAATGCTCGCGAAAAAATAATCAATGTTTCCCGCCGTCTGACGCCAGATCTCAGGGCCCGTGGTGTGATAGTGCGCCGCCACGTTGAGCTGACTCTCGTACTGATTCGGACTCACGTACTTGCCACCGTAAGCCTCGCTCTCGACCATGCTCTTGATGACACCGCGTGCACCCTCGGTAGGGAAAATCGGGCAGAGTTCATCGTCGACTTCAATAAGCTCGGCGCCCAGGAAACGTAGCATGGCCTTCTTTGCTTCAGGCACACCTTCCGGCACCGCTATTTCGATCGGGATGTTGCGTGCGTTCGCCAGTGCAGCCAGCGCAATGCCGGTGTTACCAGCAGATGCCTCAGCCAGCGCCTGGCCTTCCTGCAACTGCAGGCCCTTGAGCATGAAGTGCGCCGTACGATCCTTGATCGACCCGAACGGGTTCATGCCTTCGAGCTTCAGCAGCACCTCGTAATCCGCGTGCGGATTGAAGCGTTCGCCGAGCCTCAGTATGGGCGTCGGGTTGTCAGGACTCGGAATCAGATCAGCGATGCTGTCGAATACCTGACTGTCGTCCTGGAAGAGTTCTTCTGGGCGTGCGTTCATCTAACCAGTCTATAGGCGAATACCCGGCGGATACGCATCTGCTCAGACGGCTTGGTTATGCGCTTATGCGATTGAGGTCTATCCACGTGGTCTGATTAGACGTGGTCTGATTAAGCGACCTCACCAGCGGCGTGCCCTGAAGCCCAGGCCCACTGAAAGTTGAACCCGCCCAGATGCCCGGTGACATCAACCACCTCGCCGATGAAATAAAGTCCGGGCTGACGCAGTGACTCCATGGTGCGTGAGGACAGCTCGGTCGTATCGACGCCGCCGAGCGTTACCTCCGCGGTCCGATAGCCTTCGGTGGCCGCCGGCTTCATCGCCCACTGCTGCAGTTGCGCGGCGATCGCCAGCAATCGGTCGTTAGCGATTTCCGCGAGTGGCAGCTCCGCCTCAGCCGGCCAGAACAGGTCTTGCACTTCCTGTACCAATGCGCGCGGCAACCGGTCGGCCAGCACATTGCGCAGCAGTGTTTTGGACCGCGCACGCTTGGCGTCCAGCAAGTCTTTCGCGGCGTCGCTGCCGGGCAGCAGGTCGATGACAATCGCCTCCCCCGCGGTCCAGTAGCTCGACAGCTGTAAGACCGCTGGCCCGCTCAGGCCCCGGTGTGTAAATAGAATATCGTCACTGAACGACTGCCTGGTGTTGCTGACCGTCGCCGGCAGGCTGATGCCCGAAAGGCGTTGCATCATCTCGTGCAGGGAGCCGGTGAACGTCAAGGGTACGAGGGCGGCTGTCGTGTTGATAATGGTATGTCCGAATTGCCGGGCGAGTTCGTAGCCGAAACCCGACGCGCCCATCTTCGGAATGGACAAACCGCCGGAGGCGATAACCAGCGAAGAGGCACTGAAGTCACCAATGCTGGTCTTAACGTGAAACTGGCCGTGCCGAGTTACGGACTGGACCTCGCAATGCGTGCGTATTTGCACACTCGCGTTGTCGCACTCGCTCAGCAACATCGCAACAATATCTTTCGACGAGTTGTCGCAGAAGAGCTGGCCCGCGGTTTTCTCGTGATAGGAAATATCGTGCGCTTCGACCATGGCAACAAAATCCCAGGGCGTGTAGCGGCTCAAAGCTGAAATGCAGAATGGCGGGTTATCGGATAAGAAATATGACGGGTCGCAGTTCAGGTTCGTAAAATTACAGCGACCGCCGCCCGACATCAGGATCTTCTTGCCAACCTTGTTGGAGCCCTCGAGGACGATCACGCGCCGCCCGCGATTGCCGGCGACAATGGCGCACTGCAGCCCGGCGGCACCGGCCCCGATAATTAGAACATCCGTATCGTGCATACCGGGATAAGGTGCAGCATTTGTTCAGTAACTGCCAGCTTATTCATTTTGCAGTCGCGGCATGTCTGCTCTCACTATTGGCAGCATGAACAAGCCACAGGCCGAAGAGCTGTTTCGCCGACAAGCAATTGAGGCGCTGTCAAAGCGCCCGTTCGGGCGCCCGATCGCGAGGTTGCCCAGGTCCTGGTCCTGGGTAACCTCGTTAGTGGTTTGCCTGGCGATAGTGGTAACCGGCTTTCTGGGTCAGGCTGAATACGCCCGCAAGGAATCCGCGCGCGGCTGGCTGGTCGCCCGCCAGGGCGTCGTCCGTATCAGTCACGACAGCGGTGCTGAAGTGATAGCCATCATGCAGCAGCCTGGCGAATTCGTGGAAGCGGGCGATCCCATCCTGACGCTGGGGCACGATCGGATTCTCGACGATGGCAGTAACTCGAATACCTTGCAGCGAGAAGAGTTGCAGCAGCAAATAGCGGCGGTCAGCGCGCAAACATCACTGTTGCGCCGTGAAGTTGCCGTCGAAGCCCGGTCAATTGATAAGCAGCTGGAGGCTTTGCAGATCGAGCAACGCCTGTCCGATGGACAAAAGCAGAAGCAGCAGCAGCGAATTTCGGCAGCAACGAAGAAGCTGGCGCGACTGGTCAACGCGGCGACCAGCGGCGCAGTGACAGAGTGGGAGGTCCTGCAACAGCAAGACGAGCTGACCGGGCTTGAGCAAGTGCTAACGGGACAGCGACAAGGAGACATGGCCCGGCTGCGCGAGCAACAGCAGCTCCAGGAGCGGTCGCGCCGTCTGCCGCTGGAGACCGAGCGCGTTATCGCGGGGCTGCACGGTCAGCGGTCGTCACTACAGCAAGCGCTGACTCGGCAGCGCGCTGAGCAGCGCGTCGTGCTGGTAGCTCCCATGTCGGGCAAGCTCGCGTCAATCGAAGTGCATGTCGGCGATTCGATTGCACCGCGGCAGCTATTGGCCACGGTTGTGTCAGCTGAGCCGTCGTTAACCGCGGACATTTTCGTGCCATCGAGCGCGATTGGCTTTATCCGGACCGGCCAGCAGGTGCGACTGCTTTACGATGCATTGCCGCACGAGCATTTCGGTGCTTTTGCCGGGCAGGTAGAAACTATTTCGGATGCCGTGCTGCTACCACATGAGCTGCCGCCGACGTTCCACTTCTCCGAGGCCGCGTTCAAAGTCGGTATCACAGTGCAGCATTCGAATGCTGCGCTCGAATCGCTGCGAGCTACATTGCGACCGGGCATGCTGCTGGACGCCGAAATTATTCTCGAGACGCGCAGTCTCGTGGAGTGGCTGCTCGAGCCGCTACGCCTGCGACGGCGGAAAGCGGCATAGAGTGTTGCGGTCGCCGGCGGAGCAGCCGTTTATCCGGGTGAGCGGCGGCGCAAGCCTGCCGATGGTTCGACAGTCGAGTGCGACTGATTGCGGCCTGGCCTGCGTCGCCATGATCGCCGGTTATCTCGGAACGGCGGTCGATCTGGTGCAGTTGCGGCGCCGGTTTTCCGCGTCGTTACGCGGCGCAACGCTGCGGGACATTGCCAGTGTCTGCGCTGCACTGAGATTGTCCACCCGAGCTGTCCGCTGTGAGGCATCCGAGCTCGGTAAGCTACGGACGCCCTGCGTGCTGCACTGGCGTTTCAATCACTTCGTGGTGCTGAAGGCGGTGCATAGGGGTCACCTGCTGATTCACGACCCGTCGCGGGGCATCGTGAAAGAGCCGCGTGCTGTTGCCGCCGAGGCTTTCACCGGTATTGCGCTGGAGGTGTCGCGTGGCGCCGGATTTCAGAAGGCGAGCAAGCCATCGCCTCTGAAACTGAGCGGGCTGATGTCGTTCGGCACGTCTGACTATCGACAATTTACGGGAGGCCTGCTGCTCGCCCTGATTTCCGAGCTCTTGCTATTAGCGTCGCCACTCTACCTGCAGGTCGTGATCGATGAGGTATTGGGGAGGGGCGATCGCTTGTTGCTGAATACCCTGGCCATGGGGTTTGCGCTACTGCTGCTGTTTCAGTTGGCAGCGAACACGATGCGGCAACTGACGTTTCAGTACCTGAGTCACGTGACCGTCTTCGACACCTCCGCACGCGTGCTGCATCAGCTGATGCGGCGGTCGCTGAGTTGGTTCCGGAGCCGCGACCTCGGCGACGTTCAGCATCGCGTGCAGTCGCTGCGCAGTGTGCAGGACTTCATCGTCCACGCAGCGCCGGCACTGGTCGTCGACACGTTGTTTATTCTCTTAATCATGGTCTTCATGGCCTTGTACGACCCGCAACTGACCCTGCTGGCTGTCGCGGTTGCTGCGGCATGGTGCCTGTGGCGCACCGCAATATTGCCGAGAATGCTGCGCGTCTCCAATGAGATCGCGGCTGCTGACGCAACGGTGCAGACGCATTTTCTCGAGACCTTGCGAGCCAGCCAGACCGTTAAAATGCTTGGCGGAGACGCCGCGAGGGTATCGGAGTGGTGCGGCCATTTTGCCGACGCAACCAATGCGCGGATGCGGGCCGGCAATCTGCAGATCATCGACAATGCGCTGCGGCAGCTGCTGTTTCAGGGTATGCGGCTGGCTGTCATTTACTGGTTGGCGATGAAAAGCCTTGCCGGGGACTTGAGCATTGGCATGGTGTCGGCATTTGCGTCTTACCTCGGTATGTTCATTACGCGTACTGGCGGCATTGTTGATCGGGTCATTGGTTACCGCCTGCTCGAAGTGCCGCTCGGCCGCCTGGCGGATATCGTTTTCAGCGGCGAGCCGGACGATCTTGAGACGGATTGTGAGCCATCACGACAACTGGCGACAAAACGCGCTGTAGCCTGCGCTGTAGAGCTCACGCACGTCGTATTTCGCTACGCCAGGCACGAGCCCGCTATTCTCGAGGACTGCACGTACCGCATTCCGGATGGTGGGTTTGTCGCCATTGCTGGTGGCTCCGGATGCGGCAAGAGCACACTTTTGCGGCTGATTGCCGGGATTGAAAAACTGAGTAGCGGCAACCTGCGTGTCGGGGGCGTTTCGATGCGCGATCTGCACAGGGCCAGCTTTCTTCAACACACGGCGACTGTATTTGAAGACGACTGTCTGATGAAGGGTTCCATCGCCGACAACATCGCGTTGTTCGACGCGGAAAGGAACTCTGCGGCCATGCGGCAGGCCGCCCGGAGCGCGTGCGTTGCAACTGACATCGAAGCCATGCCCATGGGTTACCAGACCCGGATCGGCGACCTCGGATCGTCATTGTCAAAAGGCCAGGCACAACGCATTCTGCTGGCACGGGCGCTCTATCGACAACCGCGATTGTTACTGCTCGATGAAGCCACCAGCGGGCTGGATCGGGACACCGAAAAACGCGTCATCGATCAGCTGCTGGCCCTCGACGCGACACGCATTGCCGTTACTCACAGCGACCAGATGCTCCAGGCCGCGGACGAGGTCGTCTGGTTGACCAACGGCAGGTTCTCGCTATCGCGGCCCGCGCTGAATGTTTAACCCTGCGCGGGCCTTAGTCCAATCGCGATGATCCAGTCTCGATAAACCAGTCTCGATAAACTAATCGCGATAGGCCGGCGGCTTATCCGAGTCAAGCTGCAGATAGCGATTTCGCAGCAGTGTCTGTCGACTGATCATCGGCACGGACTTGCCATTGATGAGCACCTGCTCGGGGTATGACGTTAGTTCGAACGGATCGGCCGGCCAGATCACGACATCAGCAGCCTTGCCAACTTCGATGCTGCCGATCGAGTCACTAACTCCGTACATTTTCGCGGGAGCCAGCGTAATTGCGTGCAGTGCAGCGTCCCATGCCAGTCCGTCGCCGACCGCGTTACCGGCGGACTGCGTAATGTTGCGGGCATTGTGCGACTGGTCTCGCGACTCGGTGAAAGAAATTTCGACACCTGCCGCGACGAGTATATTCGCAGCGCCACGTCGTGCGTTGATACTGTCAAAACTGCTTGGCAGGTTGGCCGTTGGAGAGAGCACCACGGCTATGCCCGTTGCCGCCAGCTCGTCGGCGACCATCCATGCCTCGTTGCCGCCAACAATGATGGCTTTCAGACCGTATTGCTGCGACAGCTTGATCAGGGCCTCGATGTCACTGGCGCGATCGATGCTGACCAGCATCGGTGTCGTGCCGGCGATGACGCTTTGTAACGCGACGAGATCGGCAATACCGTGTTGATACTCCCGTCGCATGCCGCGTTCAAAATCAACTTTGTGATCGCGGTAGTCGATGGCTTCATCGAGCGCATTGCGCAGGGTGAGCCAGGCACCGGTGCGGGTGCCGCCGGCGAATACGCTGCCGCTTTGTCCGAGTGTGACGACCAACGCCGCGCCGCGGCGGTCCAGCACATTGTCGTCGCCAAGATTGACGACCGCCGCCAGGCCGGACAGCACGTGACCACGGCCGCTCCCTGCGCTTGCGTACGCCGGCGACGGTGCGATTGCGGCGCGCGTGACGCCTTCGATACGGTTGATAGCGATCAGCGTCGAGCGCCGGTTGTAAGCATCGGCAACGTCGAAGCCCGCGGTAAAGTCGTCACCGCGTTGCTGGCTGTCGACGGGGCCTGCGGAGCTGCTGACCTCAACCAGCCCCAGTGTGCCTATGGGCGAGAACAACCCTGGAGTCACGATCTTGCCGGCGGCATCAATGGTTGTGGCACCCCGGGGAATGTCCAGGCCACGGCCAATTGCAGCGAACTTGCCATCGACAATAATAATAGTGGCGTTTTCTACCGTACCTTGTGGCCCGACCGTATGAACTTTGCTGCCCGTAATGGCAACCGTTTGTGCCGCAGCGTGCATGGAGACAACGAGTAGTAACACAGCGAAAGTAAGTTTATTCATTGTGCACCTCCCGCGGAGATTGCAGTCCCGAGCGTAAAGTCTGTAACTGGATTGACGGCCTCGTTGCCCTTTTCGTAGGCGAGGGCGCCGTCGATAAAGACGTGATCGACACGTGTGTAAACGCTAAACGGATTGCCGTCCCAGATCACGACGTCTGCCATTTTGCCTTCCTCCAGCGTCCCCGTGACCTCGTCAATGCCCAGTGATTTGGCGGCATTCCTTGTGATCCATTGAATCGCCCGCTCGGGTGGAATGTCGACGCCCACCCTGGCAGCGGCGCCCATGACCTTGGCGGTCTCCTGGTTCAACATCTGGATGCCGATCTCGTCATCGGAGTGAATGATCGCGCAGGCATCTGCGAGATCGACGATGGCCGCATTCTCACGAATGCCGTCATACGCCTCCATCTTGAATCCCCACCAGTCGGCCCACATCGCAGCGCAGGTATCCGCTTCAGCGAGCAGATCGGCGATTTTGTACGCCTCGACCGCATGATGGAACGCCGTGACTTTGTAGCCAAACTCCTTGGCGATATCGAGCATGACCGACATTTCGTCGGCACGGTAACAGTGATTGTGAACCAGGATTTCGCCGTTTAGAACGCCGGCCAGCGTTTCGAGTTTCAAGTCGCGCGTCGGCGGCTCGTCTTCGTCGCCGTCTTCGAAGGCAGCCAGCTTGTCGCGATACTCGGCGGCTTCAATCCACGCGGTGCGGTAGCCCGCCACATTGCCCATGCGGGTAGCCGGCGCCTTGCCGCGTCCACCGTAAACGCGTTTGGGATTTTCTCCGCACGCCATCTTGAGTCCGTACGGCGCGCCAGGAAATTTCATGTCCATCACGTTGCGTCCCGGCACGTTTTTGACCGTAACGCTGCGACCGCCAACGAGGTTGGCCGAGCCCGGCAGGATTTGCAGCGACGTTACGCCGCCCGCAAGCGCCGTCGTGAAGCCCGGATCCTGCGGCCACACGCTGTGTTCCGCCCAGACTTCAGCCGTTACCGGGGCGGTCGCTTCATTACCGTCAGAATGCGATTGGGTGCCGGGGGAGGCGTAAACGCCAAGGTGCGAGTGCACATCGATGATGCCTGGCGTCACCCACTTGCCTGCGGCATCGATGACAATCGCGTCGTCATCATCGAGATCTTCGCCAACGTCGACGATCTTGCCGTCGGCTAGCAGAATATCGGCATTATCGAGGCGCTCGCCGGCCCCGGTAAGAATCGTGGCGCCGGTTATCAGGGTGGTTTCGGACGCCAGAGGTTTGTAACGGCTGGCGTAAGGGGCCAGCTCGGTGTCATCCGCACTTTGCCCACAGGAACTTACCAATAAGGCAATAGCCAGGGTGACGAAAAGTCGGCTCATGAGGGGTTCTCCTACCGCGAAGCAAGCCATGCAGTGTACTGTTGTTTCTCAGAACAGCAATTCCAACAGGGGGAAAGACGATCCATGGACGTGGCGGAGCTCGATAGTTTGCGCATTGTGCTGGACCCGATCGGACAGATCGGCGTCTCGCTCGCGCTCATGCTGGTCATGTTCAGCGTCGCGCTGGGGCTGCGCGTCGACGATTTTCGATTCCTTCTCGATCGACCGCTGCTGTTTGTCGGTGGCGTTGTGTCCCAGGTTCTGCTGCTGCCGCTGGTCACGTTCTTTCTGATACTCGTGTTGCAGCCGGCACCTTCGATTGCGCTCGGCATGATTGTGGTCGCCTGCTGCCCCGGCGGTGCGGTTTCCAATCTGCTGACCTACCTGTCCCGCGGTAATCTCGCGATTTCGGTTGCCCTGACTGCGACATCGAGCATGCTGGCGGCGATCTTCACGCCGGCTTCCATCCTGTTCTGGTCGCATGCCTACGGGCCAACCTCGACGCTGCTCAAGTCGCTTGACGTGAGTCCGTATGTGTTTCTCGCGCAGACGACGTTGCTACTTGGCGTGCCGCTGCTCGCCGGTATGGTGGTAGCGGCGAAGGCGCCCGACGTGGCCAAGCGCATCAGGAAACGCGCAACGCTGCTCGGTGCCGGCACGCTAATCGGCGTCATTATTTACGGCATCGCCTATTTCTTCCCAGTGCTCGTTTCGGCCCTGCCGATGCTGGGCGGCGTCGTTGTCATACACAACGCGGTTGCCTTCATCACCGGCGCGGCGGCCGGCCGCATGCTGTCGCGGCGCACCGCGACGCGCCGGGCGCTGACTTTTGAGCTTGGCATTCAGAACGCCGGACTGGCGTTGGTCATCTTGATCGGACAACTGAAGGGATTGGGAGGTGCTGCCGCGATTGCCGCCGTCTGGGGCGTATGGGATTTGATTGCGGGCGGCACGATTGCTGTATTCTTTCGCTTTGTTGATAGCAGGAAAACGTCTGACTATGACGCAGAAACCGCTACCTAGCTGTGCCGAGAAAGAGCTCGCCGAGTACGCCGCCGTGGATTCGACCGGATTCCGGCGTGCGCTCAGCAGTTTTGCTACCGGAGTTGCGGTCGTTACGACGCTGGACTCCAGCGGCGCCAAAGTCGGAATTACGATCAACAGCTTTAGCTCGGTCTCACTCGATCCAGCGCTCGTGCTGTGGAGCATCGCCGAGGAATCCATGAGCTACGGCGTGTTCACGACTGCAGAGCATTTCGCTGTGCATGTACTGTCGCGACAACAACAAGAACTTTCGAGTCGGTTCGCAAAGAGTGCAGGCGACAAATTCGGTGGGCTGGAATGTAATGCGGGCATCGGTGGCGTACCGATTCTCGAAGACTTCGCGGCTTGCTTCGAATGCAGTACCGAGCATGTTTATGAGGGCGGCGATCACAAGATCATCGTCGGGCGCGTGCAGCGCTTCGAGGACCGGGCGTCCGACCCACTCGTGCTGCATCGCAGTCGGTTTCTGACCGAACAGGAAGCGACCTGACGCGGCCAGGCTGTCAGCCGTGAAGCTGCGGTGCCGTGAATACCAGGAATAATCCGAGCAGGATGCCGACGCGATAACCCCAGTGCTGGGCCTGCGCGGCAGGCTCGATATGGTGGCCGTGATCGTGCGTCACGCCAAACGCGACGATGTGAATCAGCGATCCTGAGACAAATGCCTGCACGTAGGCGATGCTGCGGGCCTCCCCGAGTTCCACTATCGGCGCGCCGAACGTATAGGCGAGGGCGGAGGCAATAATAATAGTCGCAAACGCGCCGACGGCTACCGGTAACCCCAGGTTCGGACGCAGAGACCACCAGATTGCCATGCCAACGGGCAGGCGATGCAGAATGACAGCATGTGCGAGGTCGCCACCTTCCATCGGTAGCAGGGCGATACCGTCAACGACAGCGTGAATAATCAAGCCCAGTGCGGCGATGATCAGAACCAGGACGTGGGCTTCATGGAGTGCGCTATGAAAACCGCGCTCGATGATGACCGGAAAGGCAATGCCGAGGACCAGAAACAGGCCTGCCATCGCGCCGCCAACTGCCAGTGATTCGGGCACAATATTGACGCAAATAAGTCCGGCAATCGTAATGAAAATAAAGCCGTCGAGAATCTGCCTTGCTGTCGGATTGCGTCGGCCGTAAGCGTAGATCGCCGGGCCGAGCAACAGTGCAGCAATGCTGAGTATCAGGTTCATAGGGCGTGTCGTTTCAAAGCGGCGACTGTGGTGGTGTTCGGCTCGCCGTTAGAATACACGAACGATGATGGAAAGCATGGCTATCCGACTGATTCTCGCTGCGCTGGCGGTGCGTGACTGATGCGAAGCATCGCAGCCCGACGGCCGGTTTGTCGTTCTGCTGAGCCGCAATCGCTGTGCTATCGTAACGGAACGGCAGAGGCGTTTTGTTTCATAGTGTGGAATCCAATATGAGCGCGGCAATTCACGCGGACCAACGATCGATCGCTGAGCTAATCGCCGACCACCGGTCCGGTTACTCGCTGGAACAGCGCTTCTACACCGATCCGGATATCTACGAGTTGGAGATCGAGCGGGTCATCAATCGCAACTGGACCCTAGCCGGTCATGTGTCGCAGTTTGCTGCTCCCGGCGACTTCAGGGTTTTCAACGTCGCACGTGAATCGGTCATCCTCGTGCGCGGCAATGATGGCGAGCTGCATGCGTTTGCCAACGTGTGCCGGCATCGCGGCTCGCTCGTCTGCCTCGAATCCGGCGGCCATACCGAACGGTTTGCCTGCCCTTATCACGGCTGGACTTACGATATCGATGGCCGACTATACGCCGCGCGCAATATGCCGCCCGATTTCGACAAGTCTTCCTACAGCTTGAAGCCGGTCGTCGTCGATGTCATCCACGGCCTGGTGTTCGTTTGCCTGACGGATGACCCGCCGTCGCTCGCAGGTGCCAAACGGGATCTCGCGGAACCGATGGCGATGTTCGATTTCGACAATCTCAAAGTCGCCGTGCAAAAGAGTTATTCGATTCCCGCCAACTGGAAGT
>RCNE010001042.1_pt1 | contig 15684 bp, 10 predicted proteins | sample 2041361 | NCBI WGS metagenome assembly RCNE01 (sample SAMN09708229, study PRJNA481090) | Marine sediment metagenome, whole genome shotgun sequencing project.
GATTGTTGCGGATTTGAAGTGAAATCTTTTTCTTTTCATCATTAATTGTTTCCTGTAACGATGATGACGATATAGATCCGGTAAATGAAGAGGAAGTAATAACAACCATGACAGTTACCTTGTCACCAAATGGTGGAGGAACAAATGTTGTTTTACAAACACGAGACCTTGATGGTGACGGACTAAACCCTCCAGTAATTACTGTATCGGGACCCTTTACCTCCGGAACTACCTATATGGGGAGTATCGTGTTGTTAAATGAAACGGAAGATCCGGCAGAGGATATCACTGAAGAGGTAGAGAAAGAAGCCGAAGAACACCAGTTTTTCTATACAATAGGAGGAGGTCTGGATGCATCCACAACCTATACCAATTTTGACGGAGACGGAAACCCTTTGGGCACCGAATTCTCATTGGATGCAGGTGACGCCAGCAACGGAACATTGACCTTCACATTGCGCCATGAGCCAATGAAACCAAATGCTGGTCTTGCAGACGCGGGTGGGGAAACTGATATTTCAGCGACCTTCAATGTTATTGTAGAATAATCGAAAATTCCAAGATTCGAAACAAAAAAAAGACGCCAAGTTCACTTGAGCGTCTTTTTTTTGTGAGAAGATGATAATTGCTGCTAAGCAATTACAGATTCTATTTGCAGAATGGGAGTCACTAGACCAGCGCAGTTAATCCCTCTATTTTCTTACAATAGAATTAGAAGAAGAACTAAATTTGACCTAAACAATTACACCATACAAATATGCCTTACCAAAATAGAGTAGATCCCTGGGGAAATTTAAACGCTGTGGACAGCCGTGGAACTCTCCTCGGTAATAAGGGTGTTTTACACAACGAGAATAAGGAAATAATAGCCACTCATAGGATCAAAGGATGGGTCACTTGTTTACTTGAGTTTAAAGGCCGAAAAAGAAAGGTTATGACTCCCAACAGGTATACGGAATTATTCTTTCTTGACGAGGCTACAGCCTTTTCTGCTGGCCATAGACCTTGCGCTGAATGCAGAAGAATAAGGTATAATGAATTTAAAGAAAAATGGTTACTGGCAAATGGACATTTATTGGAAGCAAAAAAACCAACGGCAGTAAATATCGATACAATCATTCACAAAGAAAGAATTCATAAAAAGGAAAAAGTAACTTATACAGCAAACATCAAATCTTTGCCCAATGGGACCATGATAGAAATTAATTTAAAGGCCTATGTTTTATGGAATAATAGATTACACCTATGGTCCTTTAATGGTTATACAAAATCAAAAATAGACTTTGAATCCATTGTTGATGTCAAGGTATTGACTCCGAAATCATATGTGAAAATGTTTGAAAAAGGTTTTTCTCCAGTGATAAATTTAGGCTAAGTCCCTTTTCCTTTCAACCAAAAATAAATCAGTAAATTAAACCTCTGTTGCGAACTCAAAAAATTAGAAACTTAAAAAGTTACTTCCTTATAAAAGCCCATCAAATAAAAATGAATCACATGACGATAAGAATAAAATCACTTTTTCTGGTTTACGCAGTATTAATGCTATTATCCTGTGAAAAACAAGTTCCCAAAGTTGATTCATTAAAAGTAAACTCAGACTTGTCGTTGTGGGTTGATAAAACGGATATTTATCTGCCTGTAACAAAGGAATGGACCAACAGAGTTGAAGTTGCAGATATCAATGGTGACGATATGTTAGATTTGCTGTTTGCCAATGGAGGAAATTATTCCGAACCGGGAACCTTAGAATCCAGCCGTATTTTTATCAATAAAGGTCCTGAAAAGAAATTTCAAGAAATCACCCATCAGGTTTTTGGGGAGCGTAAATTTCTTTCAAGGGTCATCAAAGTTCGTGATATCAATAAAGACAATATCCCAGACATTATTGTTGGAACTACCTATCAAACACAAAGTCAATTGTATATAGGTCTTGGAAATGGAAAATTCAAAAATGTTACTTCATCGCAATTACCCAATAGTAAAGCCAGTATTGGTGATTTAGAATTGGGAGATGTTGATAATGATGGGGATCTTGATATGGTACTAGCTGATTGGGGGCCGGGATCCAACATGAACAATACCGGTGGGAGAACAATGCTTTGGCTCAACGATGGCAGTGGAAACTTTACAGATGTAACTGCAACTCAAATGCCTGAGCTTCTTGTTCAATTTTCATGGGATCTGGAGTTTTTCGATTTTGACAATGACTTTGATCTGGACATTGCCATCTCCTGTAAACGATGCGCCACAAGTAGGATTTTTGTTAATGATGGAAAGGGGTTCTTCACCGAGAAGCGGCTGTTACCAGCCTATACTAACAACTATGATTTGGAAATAATGGATGTGGATGGCGACGGTTTTCTTGATCTGGTCACTGTAAATGATGGTGAAATTGTGCAAGGGGAATCCAGTTCGCGACGGGAACACATCTTTTTAAATCAAGAGGGAAAGAAATTTATTGATGCAACAGATGCGCTTTGGCCAGATTCAGAAAATATTGGGAAAGACGACAATAACGTTATATTTCTTGACTATGATTCAGACGGAGATCCCGATTTTCTTATCAGCTCCCTGACTGGTGAAGATCGGTTGTTGGTCAATGATGGAGCTGGGCAATTTTCTCTAATACAGCCTGTTCTTCAGGGTACCCCAACCCCACTCACACTTTCAATGGCTTTAGGAGATATCAATAACGACCAAAAATTGGATATTATCATGGGTCAGGGAGAAGGAGAAGAAGGTATTGAAGAACGCATTTTTATGGGCGAAAATATTCAAGAAGATACGGCACCTCCTATCATTTCTCACTATCAGATCACAGAGAATGAAAACGGAACTGTCACAATCAAGGCGCGGATTCACGACAACAAAAGCCCAAATATGCCTCAAGATTGGAAATCAGTGGCCTTGATTATTGATGAGTCATCTGAATCTATCCCTATGACCTGGTATGGTGAAAATTTATGGGTAGTAACCTTTGTTAAATCAGCAAAGACCAATGGACTAAAGATCTGCGCAACGGACTATGCGGGAAACGAGTCATGCCTGGTCGTCAAATGATCGTGAACAGCTCTTTAACCGATGAAGTCTATTTCTTTTCTTCCTGGGCAAAAACGGATTTTGCTTCAGTTACTTTTTCAAATTGGAATTGAGAAATGATTTCTACATTCGGATAAGCCCTCACCATGTTTTGTATTTCTTCTTGAATCAATTGTGTATCCCAAACATACACCCTCTGAAGCGTAGCTTGTGCCAGAAGTTGTTGAAGTGATGCCTGAGTGATAGCTGTATGATTCAAATTAGCTGACTCAAGTTGGGGTTGTTTGATGAGAAAGGATGTCACCTTACCACTGAGTTGGTTTTTGCTCAGATCAATTCTGGTTAGATGTTGGATGTTATTTATCTCCTCAATTAAATCATCTGATAATCTGCAATCTGCCAATTTCAGGAAGGTGATATAATTTGAAACCTTATTGAGGATATGAATTTGGCCTGTATCAATTGAATCGCCTTTGTATTCCACATCAAGTAAAAAGTTATTCTGTCCTAAAAAATTGACTCTAAATCCGGCCCCTCGAAGTTCGCTTAACAGTGTTTCGTCCAGACTATCCACCTTCACTTTTTCGTAATATGGTTTAGGGTTGTAGTCCAAGCCATAATCTCGATGTATCAAACTAATTAATTCCTTACTCATCATTTCGGAATTGAATGAGGTCAGGCTATCGGCCCCGTTTTCTATCCAATATCTCAGAATCTGAATATCAGTGTAACTAAAGCCTGCTTTTTGGGGAGGCATGGTTTTTTCGTGATGTAATGGTAAACTGACCCGTTTCAGCATTTCACTCCGATCAGGGCTTCCGGGGACAACCGGGATATCATGGTCAGCTTCTTTAAAGAGATCGCTGTATTTCTCTAGAATTAAGCCGCCATAATTGCCTTCTGTATTGTGACAAGCCAAACATTGATTCTGGATAAGAGGGTGAATGATGTCTTTATATATTTTTAGGGAGTCCGGATTTACGTCACTCAAACTATTAAATGATGCATTTTCATTATTCTTTAAGAATTCGGGTCCATACTTGACCAGATAAGTCGGGCCATGGGTAAGGTTGCCGCCAAAATGGCCAGTTAAACCGATCAACACAATAGCGATGGATGACCCGGCTAATTTTAACTTGCCCTTGGTATTTGGTGCTTTAATCTGATAAATAATTACCAGTAACATGGTCACCAAGGTGGCAATTCCCAGTTGCTTGTGGTCATTTAAAGCTTCAATACCATAATCATTGCTAAACGAGAGCAACCAACCGGTAAGGGCCGCTACAATTCCTGCAAATAGGCCCATTATGTAGGTAATAATGACTGTTTTTCTTGACTGTATCAGGTCATGAAAACCAGACTGCAGTAATACTTCAAAAAAGAAACCAAGGATAAATATACCAATGGGTAAATGAACCATCAAAGGATGAAATCGACCAATAAAAAGTTCCCAGTCCATTAGCTCAGAATATCTTTAACCACGTTTCCATGGACATCTGTTAATCGGAATCTTCGGCCCTGATACTTATAATTCAGTTTTTCATGATGTAGTCCTAAAAGATGCAATATCGTCGCATTGAGGTCATGAACGTGAACCTTATTTTCTGTAATATGATAACCAAAATCATCAGTCGCACCATAGGTAAGTCCTTTTTTGACTCCTGCACCAGCCATTAGCATGGTGTAAGCATCCGAATGGTGATCTCTTCCAAAATTATCTTTTGTGAGTTGACCTTGTGAGAAACTGGTTCTTCCAAATTCTCCTCCCCAGACAACTAAGGTGTCTTCAAGCAAGCCACGTTGCTTAAGATCCATGATCAAAGCAGCAGAAGCCTGGTCTACCTCTTTACATCTTTTAGGAATATCTTTAGGTAAATTACTATGATGATCCCAATCACCGTGATATAACTGAATGAATCTTACTCCTCGTTCTGCCAACCTTCTGGCCAATAAACAATTACTGGCAAATGTCCCTGGTTTCTTGCTGTCTTCACCATATAATTCATAAATATGATCTGGCTCTCCTTCGGTGTTCATCACCTCTGGAACAGATGTTTGCATTCGAAATGCCATTTCATACTGCGACATCTTAGCTTTAATAGCCGGGTCTTCCCATGTGTCATAATTCTGCTGTTGCAATTTTTGAAGGTGATCCAATTGTTCCCTGCGTATTTCTCCGGTAACCCCTGGTGGATTGTTCAAAAACAACACAGGATCTTTACCACTTCTAAACTGAACACCCTGATATTCTGCAGGTAAAAACCCACTTGATAGCAATCTTGTAGATCCTCCTTCGTTCCCCTTGGTCATCAAGGCGATAAAGCTTGGAAGGTTTTCATTCTCGGATCCTAATCCATAACTGATCCAGGAGCCTATGGTCGGTCTGCCAGGAATTTCAGAACCTGTATGGGTGAACATCTGAGCCGGTTCGTGTTGCACGGATTCTGTATACATGGAGTTAATCATGCATAATTCATCAGTTATCTGCGCCATATGAGGCATCAGGTCACTCATCCACATGCCACTTTCACCTCGCTGCTTGAAATCGTATAAGGGTCTTACGATAGGTTTCGTCGCCTGAGCAATTACCGAAGCAGTTACCCTATCTCCCATCACACTATCTGGTAATTCTACACCATGCATTTTGGTCAGAATAGGTTTGTAATCGAATAAATCTAATTGAGATGGTGCACCGATCATGTTCAGGAAAATAACTCTTTTCGCTTTAGGTGCAAAATGAGGCCCAGACAGAGAACTTAAAGGAGATCCAAATGCGCTTAAAGGATTGATCAATGAAGACAATGATAATGCCCCAAGACCCAGGGTGGCCTTTTGTAAAAAATCTTTACGGCTTATTGGCTTATGATGGTGGTCGTGCATATTATCTTTTCATATAGGATTCGTCAAAATTAAATATCGTGCTGACTACTAGAGTCATCGCTGCCGTTTTCTCTTTTGATAGTGCTTGGTCAAATGGTTTCTCACCGACTGATAAAATTGAATCAACCATTGTTGGTGCATCAATAAACTGCTTTAGCGAAGTTTCATAGTGCTCATTCAGGATCTCTAGTTGCTCGTTATTTGGCTTTAAACCAGTTGATCGGCGGAAAGCAAGCTCAATTTGTTGTGCTACACTATCAGGATATTCCTTCTGCACTTTTTCCGATAAAACCCTTGAGGCCTCAACGAACTGCGGATCATTTAACAAGGTCAGGGCTTGTAATGGAGTGCTGGTGGTGTTTCTGCGTATGGTGCATATTTCTCGAGCTGTAGCGTCAAAATTAATCATAAACGGATTGGGGGCAAAACGTCTGGAAAAAGTATAAAGGCTTCTTCTATATAAATTATTCCCTGAATCAGGTTTATATGTTGCTAATTTACTTGAGGCCATAAGTACTTCTTTCCAAAGACCATCCGGTTGATAGGGCTTAACACTCGGGCCTCCTATCTCTTCTGCTAAAAGGCCGCTGGCTTTAAGGGCATTGTCACGAATCATTTCTGCAGGCCAACGATAAGAAGGGCTTCTGGCCAAATAAATGTTTTCCGGATCTAATTCTCTTACTTCCTCAGAACTATAGGAGGCCTGACGATACGTATAAGACATGACCATTTGCTTTATCGCATACCTCATATCCCAATCGTGATTGATAAAATCTTTAGCTAACCAATCCAATAGTTCCGGATGACTTGGCCGTTCGCCCTGACTGCCAAAGTCTTCAGCTGTCTTTACTAATCCCTGCCCAAAAATCATCTGCCAATACCTATTGATGGCTACCCTGGCAACAATCGGATTATCCGGGTCAAATAGCCATTCTGCCAGCCCTAATCTGTTTTTAGCTAAGTCGCTGCTATAAGGAAGTACCTTATTGATTCCTCCGGGAGCTACCTCTTCCCCATGCTGATTGTAAAGGCCTTTTTCCAGAATGTACGTCTTTCGAGGAACCTTCATTTCCTTCATGACCATCACTTCATTCGCGCTATCTAGCACCATCCCGATTTCTACTCTGGTTTTATGAATCCTATTTCGTTTTTCAGCTAAGCTCTTATCGTAAAGATGCCAGTGATCCTTTTTAATTTCAATCGAATTGGGATCTAAACTGGCTTCACCCAAACTCGCCATTTCCCATTGAGATAACTGGCGGTCATATATTTTAATTTCGTCAATACTTCCCCTGAAAAGGCCTAGATCATCCATCCATAGGCGATTACTCCTTCCAACAACCAAAGGGATAGTGTCACGCTTCATTTCATAGCTGATCGGAACGATCGACCGCTTTAAATGATCAAAATGAGTGCGTGTACCCACTTTAATACCATTTATAAAAATAGAGATGCCTTTGGCTGATTTACTGCCATCATAAGAAAAAGCAATATGCTGCCATTCATTCGCTTTTAAAGGACTTGAAGTACTTATTGAAATGATCTCATCCGGTAATCTATTGATCAAACGTACACGAACATGGTTGGTAGAATCCAAAGCCAGATCCCAACCCCTATGGTATTGAAAAACAGTACCCGTATTGCCAATGATGGTTTGTGAAGATCCAATGCTATCCTTTTCTGTTAAGATCCAGGAGCTAATACTGAATGGATCTGCATGCTCAAACTCACCTATCTTACGAAGTTGAACAATATCGTATTCTTCATTAAAATACGCCGCTTTTCCATATTTTCCATCAGTCAGGGTAATCTTTAAATTAGCTTCTGCCTCCTTGTTATTATCAAGCATCTGCATTTCCTTATATTCTTTCTTTTTCTTTTTCTTTTTTACTGCCTCTTTCTTTTTCTTGTCTTCTTTCTTTTTTTTCTTCTTAATTTCTTTTTTGTACGGCTTAATGGTGTTGAATGCATAATACCCGATGTATCCTGCAACCTCAGATGTTGGAAGAGGCTTTTCGTATGTCGGGGGCGATTGATTTTCTTTTTTTATTGCTTCGAGAGTTTGTTCATCGGCAACTAGTGATTGAATCATCGAATCAAGTTTCGATTTTTCCTGATCGTTAAGCAAAATAAGGGTTGGCGCTCGATCTGCATCTACCGGTGCGAGTCCGTATTCTTCAGTGGTATTAAAAAAGGCTGATATCTGATAGAACTCTTTTTGCGTGATAGGATCAAATTTATGATCATGACATTTGGCACATTCCAGAGTGAGTCCGAGAAGCGCGGTACCAGTGAGACCTGCTCTTTCATTAACATATTCTATTCTGAATTCTTCAGGGATGGAACCTCCAGAAGCCTCCAAGGGATTCATTCGCAGAAAAGCAGTGGCTATCTTAGATTGATCGTCTGTGTCTTCTATCAAATCGCCAGCTACCTGATGGGTAATAAATTGGTTGTAAGGCATATTTTGCTTAAAAGCCTGAATGAGCCAGTCACGATAAGGCCAGGAAGTGCGGTAGCCATCGAATGATATTCCATGTGAGTCTGAATAACGAGCGACATCCATCCATTCTTGTGTTAACCTTTCTGCATGAGCATCACTTGCTAAAAGTCGATCCACTACTTTTTCATACGCCTCTTCTGAGTTGTCATAAAGAAACGCATCTATGTCTTCAAGTGAAGGGGGCAGGCCTGTGAGATCCATTGTGACCCGCTTGATCAAATACTCTTTATTTGCTTCAGGAGATGGTTCTAAACCAACCTGCAGTAGATTCTCCTGAATATAATTATCAATTTCATTACTACGCGTCCAATCATTCTTAATATCAGGAATTTGCTGTTTTTCTATGGGAAGAAACGACCAATGTTCCTTCCATTCAGAGCCTTGATCGAGCCACTTGGCAATCAGAGCAATTTCGCGACTAGAAACTTTAAGTTCCGAGTCAGGAGGAGGCATCATCATATCAGGATCATTACTGAGCAACCTATGAATAACTTCACTGTTTTTTATACTCCCCTTTGCGAAAGCGTACTTCCCAGATTGCAACTTTTTAAACGCTTCTTCCTCGATGTCAAGCCTTAACCCCGCCTTTCTTGTTTGAGCATCTGGTCCATGACAGGTATAACAACGATCTGACAGAATAGGTTTGATGTGAAAATTATAGTCAACATATTGAGGGAGTGATTCATATGCTAATGCTACTTCTTCGGGGAGCGGTTTTGAGCAACTATTTAATAAGAACAATGACAAAAACAAAGCAAAGTAGCTTCGAAATCCAGAAATGGAACATGGCACAAAAAGTGATTTTAATTTCAAAAAGGTGGTTATCTGATTGTTCCCAAGATATGAATTTTTTTTCCAAAAAAATTAATTCTAAACTAGAAGCCTAATAAGATCACAGATATCAACCCCTCTCAATACACTTCTGTCAATGAATTCCGTTAACCATCTATATCTTAGCAACTACTATTTTTTTCAAAGTTTGTAACTTTTAACTTCAATTTATAGTCTAATTAAAAGATCATTAAAACCCAAATATGATAATTTCCAAGAATCTTGTATTTTTCCTAACCCTAATTTTGCCGAGTATGCTTTTAGCACAGGCTGAAATCATTTTTAACGATATTCATTTAAATGAGTCACTAGAAACTGTTAGTCAAAAATTAAGTTCAATAACTGAAATTTCAAAAGTCATAACCTCAGAAAAACCGAATTTCCCTTTGGCCAAGGACAGGGAGGACCATTTGGTTTGCTCAAATTTAACAACAGCAAATGGCATAATTAATACGGCTGTTTTTACATTCGCCGATAACAAACTTGTTTATATTGAGGCAAGAGGAAATGCATATAAGACTTTAGTTAGTAAACGCAAGGATACTGCAAGAAACTATATAAAATACGAAGTCTATGTCAAGGATAGATTGTTTTTGAATAAAGAAAAAGATATTGCCTGGATCATTACTAAAGAAGCCATGCATACGAATTTATTTGCTTGGGAAAACCCATACTTGGATCCTGATTATAAAACGAAAAAAGTTTCACACAATTCAAAAAACTTACCTGTTTTTCTTAAAATGGGAACATCTTTAGAAGAAATTAAACCGCTACTTGAAGGTAATAGTGATTTTACATATACTGAAGAATTGGACGGATCTGATCCGAATGCCCAAATTCAAGTAAATTGTTTCGGAGTTCCATATTCAGGATTTCCAAGAAAAATTGAAGCCCGATTTGGAAACAATAAACTTAATGTCGTTTGGATCTTAACCGCAAAGGGAGAAGAAGATAGGATACGAAAGGCATTAACTTCTCAGTTTGGGGACCCTATTTTTGTAAATGAAGACTGGGAAATTTTTGATAATTGGCAGGTGGGTTTGCGCAAAGATAAACCAGAAGTCTTGCTGATGGAAAAGCAAATTGGTTTGAATTATAAATCCAGCTATTTTAAGCAATAGGATTTATTATTTTGTTGCTAATTGCAGCAACTTATTCATAAATCCTCTCTGATATTTATCAACTAGCTTAGGACTAATAACAATGATAGATATTTCGAATACTTTCGAGACTGCTATTTCGATTCATTTACTAAAGTTTTATTAAATTGTAGCTTTTATTTTTAGCTGCTTAAAGCAAATATCTAAATGAATTGACTAATCCATATTCACATTGCTAACCTAACTATACTCCCTATGATCAAAATTCCATTGATTCGCCATTCCAACAATTTAATCATTACTTTACTTTTTCTGTTTTGCAGTTCACTTATTTCCGCTCAGGGCTTCTACGGATATTACAGATTCCCTGACATTCATAAAAATACAGTTGTATTTGCTGCCGAAGGTGACATCTGGAAAGTGTCTCTAAACGGAGGAATAGCACAACGGCTAACGACTCATCAAGAGGAAGAAATGTTTCCTTCAATTTCTCCAGATGGAAATACGATTGCATTTTCGGCCAGTTATGAAGGACCTACAGAGGTATATACCATGCCTGTTGAAGGTGGAGTTCCAACAAGATGGACTTTTGAGGGGGATGCCTCCATTACCAATAATTGGACCCCAGATGGCAAATTGGTATACAACACCCGGGCATATTCCAAAGTTCCTGATCATCAATTGGTAACAATCGATATTAATTCAAAACAAAAAAATAGAATACCACTTGCTCAGGCCAGTGAGGCGAGTTTTGACGGTTCGGGTAATACTGTTTATTTTGTTCGGCCAGCTTACCATAGAAACGTAACGAAAAGATACAAAGGAGGTACTGCCCGACAAGTTTGGAAATATACTGAAGGTTCGGAAGAAGCTATTAAATTAACCAAAGATCATCTTGGAGAGAGTCATCATCCCATGTGGTTCGAAAGTAGGGTTTATTTTATAACAGATAGAGATGGCACCATGAATATCTGGTCAATGGATGAAACTGGTAGTGACCTGCAACAACATACAAAACATACCGAATTTGATGTTCGCTATGCAAATATCTCTGAGGGTCATATCGTATACCAAAGAGGCGCTGATCTCTGGCACTATACTATTTCTTCTAACCAAGATACAAAGATTGACATAAAACTAGCTTCAGATCTTGATCAGTTAAGAGAAAAGTGGGATGATAACCCCTCTAAATATATCACATCTGTGCATTCAGATCCAGAAGGTGATCACATCGTTATCACAGCAAGAGGCAGGGTTTTCGTTGCACCTGTAAAATCCGGTCGCTTTGTCTCTTTTACAGAAAAGAAAAATGTACGTTTTAGAGATGCCGTGTTTTCACATGACGGAAAAAATATATACTCCTTGTCAGATGAAACCGGTGAATTTGAATTCGTCAAAATGCCATCAAACGGTATGGGGGGGCAAAAGAATATTACCAGTGACGGAAACCTGCTCAGGTACGCAGGAATACCTTCTCCTGATGGGAAGTATATTGCCTATGATGATTTAGGAAGTAATATGTATGTGCTTAATGTATCAAGTGGCATGAGCAAAAAGATTTCATCAAATGAGGAGGGTATTTGGGATTTTTCCTGGTCACCAGACAGCAAGTGGCTGGCCTTTGTTCAAACAGCTGCCAATACTATGGCACAAATCAAGGTCTACAGCGTTGCGGACGGAACTTCATTTGATCTAACTACCGATAGGGCAAACAGTTTCAATCCAAGTTGGAGCCATGATGGAAAATTTATTTATTTCCTTTCCGATAGAAGTTTTACATCTTTAGTGGGAAGTCCTTGGGGAACCAGACAACCTGAACCTTATTTTGATGCCAGTGAAAAACTGTACCATGTGGCACTTAAAAAAGGGACCAGGTCTCCTTTTAGAGAAAATGACGAGCTAGCAGATGAAAATAAAAAGGATGACAAATCTGTAACATCTGACAAAAAGAAGAAGAATGGCAAAGAAGAAGAAAAAGACGAAGAAGATAAAGTTGTCGTCACTATAGATCGTAATGATATCCAAAAGAGAATAATTGAAGTCCCTGTTAAACCAGGTAACTATAGTGGTCTTGAAGTAGGCGAAAACGCGATTTACCTGATGTCAAAAGAAACAGGGGTTAAGGCTAAAAGCCATCTTTCATTTGTGAAAATTGACAATGAGGATGTCAAACTCAAAGAAATGGTCGGTGAGGTAGATCGATTTGAACTTACCGGAAATGGAGAAAAAATTCTCGTCAAAAAGAAAAGTGACTACTATATGGTTGAGGCCGGCACCGCAGAAATAAGTGACCTGTCTGAAAACAAAATTGATTTAAGTGGATGGAAATTTCCCATAAGCCCCAAGGAAGATTGGAAACAGATCTTTACAGATGCATGGCGAATGGAACGTGATTATTTTTATGATAAGAATATGCATGGAATAGATTGGAAGGCTATGCACGATAAATACCTGCCTCTGGTGGACAGAATCACCACCAGAAATGAGCTTTCAGATCTTATCGGTCGATTTGTTGGTGAACTTTCGGCCCTTCATACAAGCGTCAGAGGAGGCGACCTAAGAGAGGATGATAAAAACATTTCAGTGGCAAGCTTGGGGGCCGAATTTAGCAGAGATGAAGCAAATAAAGGTTTTAAAATAGAATATATCTATAAAGTAGACCCTGACTATCCGGATGAAAAATCTCCACTTGATGATCCTTATTTGGATGTACGCGAAGGCGATATCGTCACTAAAATTAATGGAAAAGATGCGCTTTTAGCTGTTGATATGGGTGAATTGATCAGAAATCAAGAAGGGAAACAAGTGAGAATGACCTTAAATCGTTCAGGAAAGTCCAGAGATATTATTGTAAAGCCCATTAAAAATGAATACAACCTTCGTTATCGTGATTGGGAATATGGCAAGCGGCTTGAAGTTGAAAAAAAGGGTAATAATGAAATAGGCTATCTGCACCTTAGAGCCATGGGGAGCAATGACTTAAGTCAATTTTACCGTGAATTTTATCCTGTATTTAATAAGTCAGCACTGATCGTTGATGTTCGCTACAATTTTGGGGGAAATATCGACAGTTTCATTTTGGAAAAACTATTGCGAAAGGCCTGGATGTATTGGAAATCAAGATCTGGTGAACCTTACTGGAATATGCCATATGCCTTCAGAGGTCATATAGTGGTTCTCGTAAATGAAAATACCTATTCGGATGGTGAGGCTTTCGCCGATGGATTTAAGAAGTTAGAATTAGGGACAACCATTGGAACAAGAACCTGGGGTGGCGAGATATGGCTTAGTAGCAGCAACAGACTAAGCGATAATGGTTATGCAAGGGCTCCTATGACGGGTGTATATGGTGACAATGGAGAATGGTTGATTGAAGGGCATGGATTTGTGCCTGATATTGAAATTGACAACCTCCCACATGCTACTTTCAAGGGGCAAGACTTGCAGCTGGATACTGCTATAAACCATTTACGAAAACTAATGGAGGAAGATCCTAGAGAGGTACCACCAGTGCCTGCTTATCCTAATAAATCTTTTGGAAACAATAAAAAACAGTTAATAGAAAAATAAGGTATTTATACCGTTTAATTTAACTCAAAGACCGTAGGAGTCAATTTTTATGATAAAAAAGAATCCTCAATTAAAATAATGAATTGAGGATTCTTTTACTGAATAATTGCCTTACTCAACGTATTAACCAAATCGCAATCTTTAAAGAATTACACATTAACATTTATTTAAGTTGATGTATGCATAACATTATGTATATTTGCATCGTGCACGATATAAACGTTCGCGATAATACCATGAAAAACCAAATCAAAACTTCTCTTATTCAGAACATTTTTAGAATTCTATTAGCCATATTTATGATCTACGCCGGGTATAGCCATCTTGCTTTTAATCGGCAAGATTTTCAGGCACAAGTGCCTGATTGGATTCCATTAAGTAAAGATCTGGTGGTGATTTTGTCGGGTATAGTAGAAATAGTTTTGGGCCTTGGCTTGGCTTTCTGGAAAAAAGAACGGGTTAAATTCGGTTGGGCTTTGGCACTGTTCTTTATTTTAGTTTTTCCTGGAAATTTAGCACAATATATAGAAGGGAAAGATGCCTTCGTTTTGAACTCAGACAAGGCCCGTCTGATACGTTTGTTTTTTCAACCCGTTCTTATTGCCTGGGCCTTATGGTCATCAGGGGCTTGGAAAGCCTGGAGAATTTCAAAAACTGAAAACGAATGAATGATACACAGCTTCAATTAAGCAATCAAATCTGTTTCCCACTTTATACAGTTTCCCGTCTTATAACGAAAGCATATAAACCTTATTTGGACAAATTGGGTATTACTTATCCCCAATATTTGGTGCTCATGGTCTTATGGGAAAACGATGGCCTTTCTGTACATCAGATTTCAGAGAAACTGCTCCTAAAAACAAATACACTTTCTCCTTTGCTCAAACGAATGGAAAAAATGCAGCTCTTACAACGCAATCGTTCTGTTCAAGATGAAAGAAGCGTTATGATTCAATTAACGGCAAATGGCAAGAAACTAAAAACCAAGGCACTCCCAATTCCTGAGAAATTATTTACGGATTTAACCTCAGATAAAATCCAAACAGAAGATATGCTGAGATTAAAAGACACTCTTTGCGAATTGATAGCTGAACTCACTAATAAAAGTGACTCTGTGGCCGATCACGGAGCTTGATTAATTAAAAAGTAAACAACTAAATAATATATAATAAAATTGAAAATATGGAATTAATAGATAAATTAAACTGGAGATATGCTGCTAAAGCTATGAACGGTGAAAAAGTAGCCCAAGAAAAAATAGACAATATTATTGAGGCGATATCGCTTTCCCCTACCTCAAGTGGTTTACAACCATTTGAAGTCATTGTTATCACAAATCAGGAATTAAAGGAAAAAATCAGGCCTATTTCATGGAACCAATCTGTGATCACCGATTGTTCGCATTTATTCGTATTTGCAGCCTGGGACACCTATACCGCTGAGCGTATTAACAAAATGTTTGATTTGACAAATACAGTTCGGGGTTTTGAAAATGAAGGGTGGGAAAATTACAGACAAATGTTATTAGGTAGTTATCCGCAAAAAGATGCTGAAGTAAACTTTAACCATGCCACTAAACAAGCCTATATAGCCTTTTCACAGGCAATTGCTGCAGCTGCATTTCAAGGACTAGACAGCACTCCTTTAGAAGGATTTGATGCTGATGCTTTAGACGAAATACTAAAACTCAGTGAAAAAGGATTGAGAAGTTGTGTAATGCTTCCTGTAGGATACAGAGATACTGAAAATGACTGGTTGGTA
>RCNE010000953.1_pt1 | contig 15655 bp, 14 predicted proteins | sample 2041361 | NCBI WGS metagenome assembly RCNE01 (sample SAMN09708229, study PRJNA481090) | Marine sediment metagenome, whole genome shotgun sequencing project.
ACTTCTGCCCCGACGTCCTTCTCGCGTTCGGACCCGACGGCGCGTATGGGCATCCCGACCACGTTGCGAGCTCGCAGATCGCCGTACGTTCGGCCGCCGCAAGCCGCACTCAGCCGACCGTCCTCCAAGCCGTATTCCCGCGGAACAGAACGTTCCTCGTCGGCCTCATCGTCGACTGGCTGGAGGCTCTCGATGGGCGATTCCTCGGTAGCGAGGAGTTTGCTCACGGCCTGATGCTGTTCGCAAATGGTTCGTCGATGCTCGGGTACGCGGCCGATCACACCGACGTTCGTTTCTATCCAGCGGGCACCTACATCATCGAGCAAGGCGAGCCACCCGGTGAGCTCTTCATGGTTCTCTCCGGACAGGTCGACATCTACCACGAATCAGCCGACGGGACCCTCGACCACGTCGCTCAAACCGGCCCCGGCAGTTTCGTTGGACAAGACGGCATCGCCCAAGGCCAACCCCGAAACGCACATGTCGTGGCAAAAACCAGCGTCACCTGCTTCGTGTTGTCGCCCGGAAGTGTGAGCCAGTCCGCTGGACGCGGCCACTCATCAGACATCCCTGCGTTTGTCGAGACCGCCACAGATCGCCAGCTTCCGCAGGACTGCATAGCAGTCGACGTGAGCGACTTTACCGAACAGAAGCTGCGCGCCCTTGCCTGTCACCGCTCGCAATATGCGATTGAAGCCGAGATGTTCCCACCATCGATGGTGAAGCAACTTTTTGGCGTCGAATACTTCGTCCGGCCGCATCCCGCCCCACGGTCCGAGGAGTAGAAAACTACCTCACCTGGGCCGAAGCTTGCCGTCGATGGCAGCGATGAACTCAGGAGTGCTACCACAGCACCCGCCGATGAAACCCGCCCCTGCGGAGACGAGACTCTCCAGGTGGCCTGCGAACTCATCGGCTGTCATCTGGTACACGACCTCACCTTCGATGAGCGCCGGAGCTCCTGCATTTGCCTTGATCCAGATCGGAAGGTCGGTCGCTTTTACGAGCGCTTCGCACACGGGGGCGACCCTGTCGACTCCGAGTCCACAGTTTGCACCAATCACGTCGGCTCCCGCATCCGCAAGGGTCTTCGCCGCGTCAGCGGGAGTCACGCCCATCATGGTTCGATCGCCCTTCCTGCCGGTGTCGAACGTCATGGACACCACTACGGGGAGGCCGGTCGCAGCTGCGGCGTCGAGAGCGATCGTCGCCTCGGCGAGGTCCGACATCGTCTCAATGACGATGCCATCGGCGCCCCCAGCGGCCAGCGCGGTCGCCTGCTCGGTGAACACATCGGACAGTTCAGCCTCGGTTACGTCGCCCATCACCAGCAGCTTGTTGGTCGGCCCCATCGACGCGAACACCTTGGAGCGTTCACCGGCCGCGCGCTTGGAGATTTGCGCTCCGGCGTGATTGATCGCCTCGACGGACTCGGCCGCGTCGGGCAGAGCGAACCTGTTGGCCTGGAAGGTGTTCGTGAGGATGATCTCGCTTCCAGCATCCACGTAGCTCTTCGCCACTTCCTCGACGAGGTGTGGATGGCTCAGATTCCAGAGTTCATTGCGCGTACCCGGTCGCTTCCCCAGCTTGAAGAACTGCGTTCCCCAGCCACCATCTGTCAGCACCGGACCCCGGGCAAGCAGTTCGACGATCACCGAGTGCGTCATGACGCATCCACGAGCTCGAGAGCCAGCCGGACCGCGGCGTTGGCGTTGTCGGCGTAGCCGTCGCCACCGAACTCCTTGGCGGCCTCCTCATTCATCGGAGCCCCACCGAGCAGCACCTTCACGTCGTCGCGAAGGCCTGCGGCCACGATTGCGTCGATCGTTCTCGGCATTGCCATCATCGTGGTGGTCAGAAGTGCAGAGAGCGCCACGATATCGGGCTGGTGTTCCTGGATCGCTGCCACCACCGCGGCGGGACTGACGTCAGTGCCGAGGTCGATCACATTGAAGCCGGCGCCTTCCATCATGACGGCGACCAGCCCCTTCCCGATGTCGTGCAGGTCACCCTGCACCGTTCCGATCAGGACCTTGCCGACGAATTCCGAATTCCCGGCCTGCAAGAGCGGGTGCAGGATCGCGAGCGCCGCCTGGATCGCTCGACCCGACGACAACAGTTCGGGGACGAAATAGTGCTCCTCCTCAAACAATCGACCGGCCTCGGCCATGGCCGGAATCATCGCATCGTCGATCAGGGTTTGTGGGGCGAAGCCCTCATCGAGGCCCCGGCGGGTCAGGTCGGGAGACGTGAAAAAGTCCCCTGTCAGTATTGCTTCGTACAGCTCGTCGAGCAGCTCCATCGTGACTCAGTTCCTTCCGTTGAACTCGTGGACCGCGTCGACCATGGCGACGACGTTTTCGACAGGCGTACCCGCCTGCACGTTGTGAATCGCATTGAACACGAACCCACCTCCGGCTCCGAACACCTCGCAGCGCTCGAGGACCTCGGTCCGAACCTCTTCCGGGGTACCAAACGGCAGGGTGTGCTGGGTGTCGACGCCACCTCCCCAGAAGACGAGGTCGCGGCCGTACTCACGCTTGAGATGATCAGCTTCCATGTGGGCTGCTGAGCACTGGACCGGGTTGATGATGTCGAAGCCACACTCGATGAACGACTTCATGAACCGTTCGACCGATCCGCAGGAGTGTTTGAACGTCTTCCAGCCGGTGTTGTCGTGGATCCAGTCGTTCACCCGCCGGTAGTGCGGGGACCAGAGATTCTCGAACGTCTCGACCGAACAGAACGCGGACGTCTGGGTTCCGAAGTCCGTTCCGCACGTCATGACCGCATCGAACCGATCGCCGACCTGCCCATGGATCAGAGCGAGGTTCTCCAACGCGACGTCGACCTGTTTCGAGAACACCTCGTCGACGTAGTTCGGGAGCTTGCTCACAGCGATGTACCACTCGGTTATGTCCCGGATGCCGCGTGGATTCTCGAGTCCGGGTGCCGGCACAAAGGCAATATCGCCGAGTGCCATCCCTGGCAGCACAGCGATTACCGCTCTGCCCGTTGCCTCGAGCGCCTGCAGATCGGTCTCGAGATCGGCCAGGTCTCCCTCGTCGAGTAGCTCGTACTCTTCGACGTTGTCTTCCGGGTCGAGGTTGCTCCAGTCGATCGGCTCCTGACGCACGATGGTGTCGAAGAAGAACCCGGTGCTGGGCATCCGTCCGCTCGGGGGCGCCGACAGGTTCCCCTTGGGGTAGATCAGGGTGTCGCCGCGCTCATCGACCGTCGTCGTGAATTCGTTCGAGACCAGAACCTCGAGGCCGTTGGGCATCGTGAAGGATTTCCAGCCCTCGTTGCGGAAACCGAACATCGTCTCTCGGCCAATGAGGCCCTCGACATCGACTCCCATCGTCTGCTTGAGATCGTCATCGATCACACCGAGCATCTGATACGGCTCGTGAACCTTGACGAGTCTCTTCTCAAGGCCGTAGTGATCTCGCAGCGCCGCCACGACTGACACGTGGATACCGGTGACTGGTGTACCGCCGAAGTCCATCGGAATCTGATCGGGTTCGCGGTGGTCGAGGGTGGCCCGAACCCGATCCCTGGGCGACATCGAGACTTTTGACATCTGGTCGGTCATCGAACCCCTCACTTTTCACGCCGCGGTCGGCACATTTCTTTGCACGGTAGTTCGCTGGTGTCGACACCCCGAAGGGCCAAAGGTCACTTCCGCGAATGGCTACCCGCCAGCTCCTCCTGTTGCGATCTTTCGTCAGTCGAATTTCTTCAGGAGATCGGTCGTGAGCGGATCGAGAAAGCCGACAACTGTAGATTCCGTTTCGAGTTGCATAGCGACTCCCAAGTCAGTCGCGGCAGTGCGGTTGAGGGAACGTTTCATTGCTTGGACCGACAGGGTTGGAAGCGCAGCGAGTTGCCGAGCGACAGCGTTTGCCTCGAGGACGAGTTGGTCGTCGAGCACGACCCGCCAGGCCACGCCCATTCGGTGGAGCTCGTCAGCCGAATACCGGCCGCCGAGAAAGAGCATCTCGCGTGCCGTGTTCAACCCAACCAGTGCGGGGAGCAGTGAGGTGACCGCTCCGGTGACGAACAGATTGAGCGATACTTCGGGGAAGAACCCCATGGCGCTCTTGGCCCAGATCGGGAAGTCGCAGTTGATTGCCCACTCGAAACCACCGCCGACCGCCCATCCGTTGATTGCGCCGACGACCGGCGTGCGACCGAACACGATCGCCTCGGTTGCGGCTTGTATCGCGTCGACCAGGTCACGGGCTTCCGCCTCGTCGGCAGGATGTGTGTGTTCCTTGCGGTCGTCGCCAGCACAGAAGGCACGACCATTTCCGGTAAACACGATCGAGCGGGTCGAAGGGTCTCGATTGGCGTCATCGAAGGCCAGGGCCACGTCGTCGATCAGCTGGCGATTCATTGCGTTCAAGCTCTCGGGACGGTTGAGCGAAATCGTTCGAACGCCATGACTATCGAGCTCGGACGCCACCGTTGCGTACGTGAAGGAACCGCTTACCTCGTGTTTGTCGCTCATGGCGCGATCGTAGTAGGACATGACCGATGGTGATCGAGCCCACATCGACACTCGGACCAACCTTGGACGAGTTGCTCACCGTGCGTGCTCGCACCCACACCGATCAGCCGTTCCTGCGTTTCGTATCGGGTGACCTGACGTTCGCCGAGGTCGATGACCAGGCAACGCGGCTGGCCTCAGGGCTGGCGTCGATCGGCGTGGAATCGGGAGCGACCGTGCCGGTGGTGATGGCGAACAGCGCCGAGTTCGTGATCACGCTGTTCGCTCTCTCTCGGCTCGGGGCGATCGCATGCTTGATCAACACGGCGTTCAAGGGACCGGCTCTGGCTCATGCGATCGGGGTGACCCACGCACGAACCGTGTTGATCGATCAATCGGTTGTCCCACACCTCGACGAGATCGCTGACAGCTTGCCAGCTCAGTTGGTGCACATCGTCGTAGGTGACCGATGGGATGAGCTCGCGTCTGCGCCGCCTGTCGCGATCTCGTCCACCCATTCCGCCGCCGATCCGGCGCTGGTGTTGTTCACCTCGGGGACGACGGGGCCATCGAAGGGGTGTGTGTTGTCGCATCGATACGTGCTTCGCCAGGCAGAACTGATGTCCCAAAACCTCGGCTTTGTCGATACCGACGTCTTCTACTGTCCGTTTCCGTTGTTCCACATCGACGCCACGGTATTGACGGTCGGACCAGCGCTTCTGCTCGGCGCCACTGCAGCCATCGGAGAACGTTTCTCGGTATCGGGCTTTTGGCCCGAGGTCCGGCGGTTCGGAGCGACCGTGTTTGACTTCATGGGGGCGACACTCACCATGTTGCACAAGGCCGCACCTTCGCCCGACGATGCAGACAATCCGGTTCGATTGGCGTGGGGGGTGCCCGTGCCCGATGAGATCGCACGTGAGCTCGAAGAACGATTCGAATTGCAGCTGATCGAGTTGTACGGCAGTACCGATGCGGGAATTCCGATGTACCACCCGATCGACCGACCCCGGCGTCCGGGCTCGTGCGGCACCGTGATCGACGCCTACGAAGCCCAGCTGCACGATGACGACGGATTCGAAGTTGCGCTCGGTGAGGTAGGCGAACTCGTCGTGCGACCAAACGAACCGTCGATCATGGCCGACGGCTACCTCGGGATGCCCGACGCAACGTTGGCATCCCGGCGAAACCTGTGGTTTCACACCGGCGACCGGCTCCGTCGAGATGCTGACGGATTTCACTATTTCGTCGGACGCCGTGCGGACAGCATCCGTCGCCGAGGCGAGAACATCTCGGCGTTCGAGGTGGAGGAGGTCGTGAAACTACATCACGACGTACTCGATGCCGCAGCGTTCGGAGTGCCGAGCGAGTTGACCGAGGACGATCTGATGGTGGCGGTTGTCGTACGACCCGGGTGCACCATCGAACCAGCCGCCTTGGTCAAGTTCTGCGCCAACCGAGCCGCACCCCATATGGTGCCGCGATTCTTCGATTTCGTCGACGACCTTCCTCGGACGCCGACCGAGAAGATTCGCAAAGATGTCCTCAGCGCTCGAGGGATCACGACGACGACGTGGGACGCCGAGCAAGGGTCGGCCGGCTGAACAGCGACTCTCAGGCGACGTCGTAGCCGGCTTCATCGATGGCAGCGATGACAGCGGAGTCATCTCCACCGACGACGGCGACAGTCTTGGTGTCCAGATCGATGGCGATGTCGGTGACTCCCTCTACTGCCGTCACCTCGCGAGTGATGGAATCGACGCAGTGTTGACAGCTGATGTCGGGGACCTTGAATGTTGTTGACGTGGTCATAGCGGGTGCTTTCAGGTTTTGGTGGGGGTTTAGACGCTTGCATGCCGGTAGCCGGCAAAGCGGCGAAGACGGAGGCTGTTACTCACGACGAACAGTGATGACATTCCCATCGCCCCAGCGGCGATCATTGGGTTGAGTACACCGAATGCGGCGAGCGGGATAGCGGAGGCGTTGTAGGCGAAAGCCCAGAACAGGTTGCCCTTGATCGTCGACAGCGTGCGGCGTGAGAGTGCAATGGCGTCGGCGACAGCCCGGAGGTCGCCAGAAACGATAGTGAGGTCGGATGCTTCGATGGCGACGTCGGTGCCCGTGCCAACAGCGATCCCGAGATCGGCCTGAGCAAGCGCCGGTGCATCGTTGATGCCGTCGCCCACCATTGCCACTCGTTTGCCGTCTGCTTGAAGATCCCTGATGACGGCTGCTTTGTCATCGGGGTACACCTCGGCGATCACCGCGTCACCGATGACCGACCCAATGTTCACCTTGGCGGCTACGGCTTCGGCGGTGCGTTGATTGTCTCCAGTGAGGAGCGTGACCGTCAGGCCCTGGTCATGGAAGGCGGCGATTGCAGCTGCCGATGTGGTTTTCACCTGATCAGCGACGACGTACACCAATTCTGCGGTGCCGTCGCGCCCGGCGAACACGGCCGTTGCGCCCTCGGCCTCGGCTCCGGCTGCGAGCTTCTCGACCGCATCGGGGACTTGGTCGAACAGGCTGCGACGACCGACTCTGACCTCAAGGTCAGCAATGCGGGCTGTGACGCCGGACCCTGGGATGTTCTCGAAGTCATCAACGTCGAGGTAGGTCTCGACGGAGCTGGCGATCGCCTGGGCGATGGGATGCTCAGACAGCGCTTCGACCGATGCTGCGAGCCGGTGGACGAGGTCACGGTCATCGGGCGAGAGGCCTGCATCCAGCACACTTTCCAGCGACATGTGTCCTTCGGTGATCGTGCCGGTCTTGTCGACGACGATCGCATCAATGGATCGGCTGTCCTCCAACACTTCGCCGCCTTTGATGATCACGCCGAGCTGCGCTCCACGTCCAGTGCCGACCATGATCCCCAACGGCGTGGCCAGGCCAAGCGCACACGGGCAGGCGATGATCAGAACGGCGACTGACGCGGTGAATGCGTCGTCGGAATCGTTGCCGAGTACCAACCAGATGATCAGAGTCGCGACGGCGGCAAGGATGGCAACGGGCACGAAGACCGCCGACACCCGATCGGCCAGTCGTTGCACTTCTGCGCGGCTGCCCTGCGCCTCATCGACCAACCGGATGATCTGCGCCAACGCCGTGTCGGCGCCGACCTTGGTCGCCTCGACCACGAGCGAACCGTTGGCATTGATCGTCGCGCCGATCACTTCGTCGCCAGGAGCGACCTCTACAGGGACGGGTTCGCCGCTGACCATGGATGCGTCTACTGCGGAGTGACCGTCGACGACCACACCATCGGTGGCGATCTTCTCTCCCGGCCGAACAACGAACCGCATCCCGACGACAAGATCCTCGAGTGCAACCTCTCGACCATCTTCGAGCCGAGCGGTACGGGCACTGAGATCGGCGAGCGCCCGAATGGCGTCACCAGAGCGGCGTTTGGCCCGAAGCTCGAACCACTTTCCCAACAAGATGAGCGTGACGATTACTGCACCAGTCTCGAAATAGATATGGCCGTCACCGACGTCGCCGAGCAACACCACCGTCGACCACAGAAGGGCAGACAGCGACCCCATCGACACCAACGTGTCCATGGTCGTCGAGCCGTGCCGAATGTTCATCCACGCCGCCCGGTGGAATCCCCAGCCCGACCACAAGATGACCGGCGTCGCCAAGGCTGCGACCAGCCACTCCCAGCCATCGAAACGCAGCGCAGGCACCATCGAGATCACCATTGCCGGCACCGCGAGCACCACACCGAACACGAGGCGCCGCAACAGATCGGCTTCGCGCCGATCTTCGGCATCGTCGCCGTCGTCCTTGTCGATCACGCTGTACCCGAGCGCCGCCACCTCTCCCGAGAGAACAAGATCGTCGACCGAACCATCGTGGACGACTGTCGCTCGACCAGTCGCAAAATTTACCTGCGCGTCACTCACAGCTTCGAGCTTGCCTAGCCGACGTTGGATCCGATTCGCACACGCTGCGCACGTCATACCATCGATAGCCAATTCCGACCGGGACATCAGTTCCTGTGCCATACATCCAGTGTAGAGCTTCCACTCAACTGGAAGGTCAAGGGGTTTTCAGGAGGATTGATCGGAATGGCGGCCGTCGTCGATGACCTGGCACCGATTTGGGTCCGTGCACGACGCAGGATCAAGCCCCTTCGCCCGCTTCGCCAACGTCGCAAGTTCACGTCGAGCCGCAGTGAGCTGGTCGATCTGAGCGTCGATCGCCAAGAGGTGCGAGCCAATCAACTCCATCGTGTGTGCACAGGACCGCTCCCCCGCTCCTTTGAGCTCGAGCACCGAAGAAATCTCGGCGAGAGAAAGCCCGGTGGACTGGGCATCACGAATGAATCGCAATCGTTCGGCAGCGTCGGCGCCATAGTCTCGATAGCCACTGGAGGTACGCAACGGTTCATCGAGCAAACCAATCGACTCGTAATACCGAATCGTCTTGGTCGTCACACCACACTGATCACCGAGCTCACCGATTTTCACACGCTCGACACTACTTGACCTTCGAGCCAAGGCAGCGTGTGCTGGCAGGGCAGGGCTGCTCCCGGGATGACGGTCTTTACCTGTCGCCTCCAAATTCGGCGAACGAAAGAAGTGGCTCATTTCGCCGGGCGATGAGCCAATCGGCGATCTTCACGTCGTCGATCACGGTGCTTACGAGAGATCCAACTTCGTTGATCTTGATGGACACTCGGTCGCCAGGAAGGCACGGCTGCGAGAGTGGCGGGACGACGCAGGTCCCTGTGGAGAGCACAGCGCCCTCAGGCAGCGCTTGGTGAAGAAACAAGCTGTCCACCAGGTCGTCGAAGCGGCGGTGCAATTGGCTGGTGTTGGCCGTTCCGGTGAACACGGTGTCCCCTTCTCGCTCGATTGTCATGTCGATCGTGAGAGAGTACGGATCGTCGATCTCCCACGCTGGCCGGACCGTTGGTCCGAGCGCGCATGAACCGGCGTACACCTTGGCCTGGGGCACATACAGGGGGTTCTCTCCTTCTATCGATCGAGAGCTCATGTCGTTCGCCACGGTGTACCCGAGGATTTCGCCGCTGCAGTTCACCAAGAGCGCAAGCTCCGGTTCAGGTACGTCGTTGTCGGAGTCGGTCCGGAGCGCGACGACCTCGCCGTCGGTGGTCACCTTCCACGGATGTGACTTGAAGAAGAGCTCCGGCCGTTTTGCGTCGTAGACGAGTTCGTAAACATCGCGAGACTCGCTTTCTTCCATCCGAGCGATACGAGAGCTCTCGTAGGTCACGCCAGCGGCCCACACCTCGGTGTCGCCATCGACCGGTGGTAAGAGTTGAAAGTCGACCGGGTCCAAGCTCGGCCCCTGCGCCGATGTTGCCAACGCCTTCGCGTCTTCGAGGGACATCGTCAGGAGTTCTCCGAACGACGCCACGTCCAAGAGCCGGAGACCGCCGTCGGCAAGAACGCCGACGACAACTTGGGCCGTGTGGCGGTTTGCAGCTCGCACCAACCACGACCGGGCGGCGGACGACGACACCTGCGCACTCATGAACGAACCTGGTCATCGAGAAGGCTCGACAAGTCGAGAGCGGTGATATGCCAGCGACCGAGATTCGTCGCGAAGAGTGTGTTGCCGACGAAGGCAACGTCGGTTGGGTGACACAACGTGTGCGCGTCAGCGTCATGAACGACGACTTCAACCTCACCGGCCGCAGTGACGCGGCAGATCTGACTCGGTTCGTAACAGCCGACGTAGAGCAGTCCATCGGGTCCGAAGGCGATCCCGTCGGGAAGGGCGTCGGGGAACTCGGCAACCGTCTCGGCCTGTCCGGCTGATCCGTCGGCATTGATGGGAATTCTGGTCACCCGCCTCCCGAAGGTCTCGACCACCAAGACTGCGTCGCCGGCCGGCGCGAGCGTCATACCGTTCGCGAAATCGAGGGGCTGGTCGAACCAGAGATGGCCAGTCCCGTCCGGCGTGAACCGGAACACGCCCGGTCCGGGGTCTTGGAAGCCGTGACTATCGGACACGTAGATCTCGCCCTGCGGGCCAACAAGCACATAGTTCGCGAACTTGAAGGACACACCGTCTGCGCCCGTGGCGAAGACCTTGGACTGGCCGGTTTCAAGATCTGTTTCGAATACCGCCGCGTGTTTGAGGTCGCAGGTGAGGAGCCGACCATCGCGTAGGTGGGCGAGGCCGAGCGTAAATCCGCCCGTGGAAGCGACCAATTCGAGTCGAACCTCGTCGAGGTCGAGGCGGTAGATCTGGCCCGCCTCACCGCCACACCAGATTGCTCCGTCGGGCCCGATCGTGAGGGACTCTGGATGATCGAGGCGAGGTTCGGTGAAGATCCCATCGTAGAGAACCGACGCGGCCGACATGGGGAGCAGTGGGGTCATCTCGTTGTCCTTCGATTGGTAGTTCGGGTAGCGACGTCGCCCCGTTCGCCGAGGTCGGGGTGAAGGGTCAGACCCAGGCCGGGTCGATCGCTCACTGCTATTCGGCCGTTGTGAATCTCGGGGAGGCCATCGACGAGAGATGAGTACCACCCGCGATAGAACGATCGGACCGTCTCCTGGTACGCGACGTTCGGCTGGGTCACGGCGAGGTGTGTGCCGGCCGTGAGGGCGATCGGGCCGGTGCAGTCATGCGGGGCGGCGGGGATGGCGAAAGCATCCGTCAGCGCCGCGATCTTCATTGCCTCCGTGAGTCCGCCGGTCCAAGTGAGATCGATGATGGCGTAGTCGATGGCCTCGTTCTCGAGGAGAGGAAGGTAGGCGCGTCGGCCTGCCAGTGTTTCGCCGACCGCGATTGGTACAGCCGTCTGAGTCTTCAATGAACTGAGCGCAGAGATGGCGTCGGGTCGGATCGGATCTTCGACCCACTTCGGAGAGAAAGGCTCAAGCGCTCGACATATGGCAACTGCGCTGGGCAGATTCCACAAACCGTGCATCTCGATCATGATGTCGATCTCGTCACCGACGGCATCTCGAATCTCGGCAACGATTCGACACCCATTCGCGATGTCCTCAGCGCCGATCAGTGTGCCGCCGCTTCGCTCGGCGGCGAGATCGAACGGCCAGACTTTCATTGCCGGAACGCCCTCGGCGACGAGTTCCTTCGCGAGGGCTCCGGGAGCGGTGAGGAACCGATTGAGATCATCGAGATCGTTCGCGGCGCTCACTCCCCAGTTCGAGCTGTGCTGCCTGCCGGTGGAGCTGATGTAGCCCGGACCAGCACACGTGTTGTAGATCAGTGCTGAGTCTCTCACCCTCCCGCCGAGCAGTTCATGGAGGGGTAGGCCACTCCGCTTCCCGAGCAGATCCCATGTCGCGATGTCGATGGCTGAGTTCGCTCGTGTCTCCACGCCTGTGCCCTGAAACCCGACGTAGCTCCGCAGCACCTCCCCAACTGCACCCGGTGTGAGGTCACAGCCGGAGTTGAAGAGAAGTGGCGCGGCCGCCTCATGCAGTTGTGTCTCGACTGCAGCTGCGCCAAAAAACGTCTCGCCGAGCCCAACGAGCCCTTCATCATCGACCAACTCCAGAATGAGAACGTTCGGATTGACATCGGGGCGATGAGTACGGAGTGACTGGAGCATCAGGATCCACCGGGCCCAAGCGCCGCGAACGCGTCGCGTAGTTCTGTCGGAATCAGCTCAGCGATCGTCCGTTCGAGATCGGCGCCGTAGAGCTGTTCGGCCGCATCGAGGTGATCAGCCATGGCATCGCGGGCCTTTTCGGCATCGCCAGCGACGATTGCAGCAAAGACATCGTCGTGAAGCGGCAGCCCTCGTCTCCGGACTTGTCGGTCAGACAGACTGCGCACCATCAACCCGACGGTGATGTCGCTGATCGAGGCGACCATGAGGTGGATGACGGGATTGGCCGACGCTTGAGCAATCCGGTCGTGAAACGCGATGTCGAGTTGCGCCAGTTCGAGGATTCCCTTCTGCTTCGAGAACCCGCCGAGGATCCGTTCGAGTCTCATACAATCGTCGTCGGTTCGGTGAATCGCGGCGAGGCCGGCCGACTCAGACTCGAGCATCTTGCGAGCCACGATGAGCTGCGCTGGAGTGACAGCGCTCCGCCGGAACAGGCGATTGAGCGACTCAGCGGCGTCGGTGGGCTCGGCGGGCCGATAGAACGAGCCCCGTCCAGGTTGTGCCTCCACCAATCCGCGCTCCTGCAGGCGGCGAAGCGCCTCGCGGATCACCGGTCGGCTCACACCCATCTGCAACGCCAGCTCTCGTTCCGACGGCAGTTTCTCGCCAACGCGAACTGTCGAGCCGAGCATGGATCGCTCGATCTCGTTCACTACTCGATCTGTCGCCAGATTGGACTTACTGGTCATACCAGTAATACCATACGACAATCAGGCGCTTGTCAACAACTCGACGTGGAAGGCAGAACGATGGACGGACTCAACGGACGGCGAATCATGATCACGGGAGCCGCCGGTGACATCGGCAGTGCCATTGCGATCAGATTGGCGGCCAGTGGTGCACGCGTGACGCTCACTGACGTGCGCTCACCAGAAGAAGCGACACCAACACTCGACCTGGTCACCGCAGCGGCCGCAGACGATTCTCTCCCCGACTACGCAGTGCTCGACATGTGCGACCGAGACGAGGTCGACGCGTTCTTCGAAGCGCGTGAGACACCCGATGTCGTGATCGCGAACGCGGGGATTCTGGAGTCCGCTCCGTTCCTCGAGATCACCGAGGAACAATGGGACAGGCATCAGAAAACGAACCTGACCGGCACCTTCCATATTGTCCAGGCCGCGGCTCGAGCCTTGGTGGCCGATGGCAAGCCCGGACACATCGTCGTTATGGGATCGTGGGTTCAGGCAGTGCCGTGGCCAGAGATCGCCGCATACTCGACGTCAAAGGCAGGCATCAGAATGCTCGCCAAGACCGCTGCACTCGAATTGGCTCCGCACAACGTGCGGGTCAATGTCATCGCTCCTGGAATTGTCAACGCCGGCCTCGCCGGTAAACAGCTGGAGACCGAGCCGCAGTATGCAGCACGAGCGAAGAGCGCCATCCCGCTCGGAGAGCTCCAAACCGCCGAACAAGTGGCCGAGGTCGCCGCCTTCTTGTGCTCGGATCACGCCAGCTACATGACGGGTTCGGTTCTGCTTGCCGATGGCGGTTGTTCCCTAGCCTGACCTTGCGACAAACGCTGCGAGACTCTGATGCAGCTAGCGGACGGAGAGCACATATGGCGCCAGAAATCGATAGGTCATCTAACGAGCTCGAGGGGATTGTCTGCCCGTTTCATCTGGCAGCGGTGAACCCAGAAAATGCCGTTGGCCCAAACGCTCCCGACCCAATCAAACCGAATCAGCGGAACAGTCTGACCTTGCTGGCCAAACATGTGGCTATCCACGCTGGACTCAAGGGAGCTAAGTCGGTGGCGGTTTCGCTCATCGCCGTGCTCGGCGTCGGTGGAGTCAAGGGCAAGCTACGAAACCTGTTCACCTGGTCCTACAACCCCAATGAATTAGTAACTGCCGAAATCAATAAACACCCTCAGAACTCCGGGATCGTGCAGAGTGATGACACCGGGTTTAGTGAAGAACACTTGCGCCGTTTGCTCGATGAGTTTGGCGGTATGTATACGCCCGCAACTGGCGGAGAACCTGAGCCTGGCATTTCAAGCCAAGAGCTAGATAGTTACCTCGACGTCATCGCAAGCGAGTCGGGATTCAGTGAACGAAAGCAAGGGTTCAACCGCAAGCTCGCCAACGCCGAATTGCCGGCCGCCAACCGGGCCTGGGGAACCAACAGTGAAGATGGGATTCGCTATCTCAGCGAGGCCACACTTCGGTCGTTATACCAACATCACCGCTACCCCGACCTATAGCGCGCCCGGCGTCCGGCGGGGACAAAGGTCACGTCTCAGCGCCTGACCCGATGCGTTCCTGACTGCATCACACCGGAGCTTGTCCTTTCTCCCTGAAGGCATCAAACGACTCAAAGACTTGGTCCTCAGGAATGAGGATCGGAATGATGCCAATCCGACGAAGCATGTCGCTGGGTTGAGTCTGCAAACCGGTCAGCGCCACTTCTGTGCCTGCCTTGGTGAGCTCCAAAATCGTGTCCTCGAGCATGTACAGACCTGACTGGTCCATGCTCGGGACCCGCTCCATCCGGATCACCACAGTCGTTGCGTTTTCCGGCAAGGAATCGGCGAGAGCACGAAAGCCCGACGTGAAGCCGAAGAATAGTGGCCCGTAGAGATGTTTGACATAGACCGAAGGGTCATCGCTGATGCCGGCTTCGTCATCCCATGCCGAGTCCGGCTCTAGTTTCTTGACCGTCGATTCGGCTTCGGCCAAGTCGCTCGACTTCTTCATGAACAGGACGCTGGCCAACACGACGCCCAGAATGACAGCGTTAATCAGGTTGCCGAAGACGGTAAAGACGAGGACGACCAGCATCACGACCACGTCGGCACGCGGCACGTATTTCAAGTGTGTCAGGGATCGGCGGTCGATGATCGCAATACCCACAGAGATCAGCAAACCGGCCAGAACGCTGAGCGGGATGTAGGAAACCAACGTTCCCAGCCCGAGCAATGCCAGCAACTGAAACAAACCATGGGTGATCCCCGAGAGCCGAGTCTTTGCACCGGCGTTGATGGCAACCACGGTGCCCTTCGTCGCACCCGCACCCGGAATGCCACCGAACATAGAAGCGACGATATTGCCGATGCCTTGTCCGATCAATTCACGTTTGCTGTCGTGACGATCCTTGGTGATGTTGTCCGCGATTACCGATGTCAGCAACGAATCGATCGAACCGAGTAACGCCAATGTCACCCCTGATTGGATAATGAAGACGTAGTGTTCGGCGGCCACCGACCAGAAAGAATCAATTTGCAGCGGTGGGAATCCGCTTGGGATATCGCCAATCACCGGGACATCCAGGTCCAGGCCGACCGACACGCCGGTGCCGACCAGCAACGCCACCAGCACCGAAGGCACTTTCTTGGTGATCAGCGGGAACGTGTAATTGACAGCCAAGGTGAGCACACCCAAGGCGACCGCCCATCCGTTGATAGCGGCCAAAGGTTCATTGATCTGGGTGAATACCTCGATCGTTGATTTCGGCGAATTGCTTCCAAGCAATGGCCAAAGTTGCAGGAAGATGATGATCAGTCCGACGCCGCTCATGAACCCCGAGACGACCGGGTA
>RCNE010000955.1_pt1 | contig 15648 bp, 13 predicted proteins | sample 2041361 | NCBI WGS metagenome assembly RCNE01 (sample SAMN09708229, study PRJNA481090) | Marine sediment metagenome, whole genome shotgun sequencing project.
GCCGTCGCAACAGGTGGCGCGGCTCTGGCAAAAGTCGTGTTTGCAGCAGGAAAGCCATCCCAAACGGTTGGTGCCGGTAATGTTGTTTCTATCGTTGATGAAAGCGCAAATATTGCAGAAGCAGCGGAAAAAATCAGAATCTCAAAAACTGCGAACAATGCTGCATCCTGTTCTTCTGAAAATGCTGTGGCGATACATGAATCAAAATATGATGGAATGCTGGAAGAACTCAAAAAGCAGAAGGGTTATCTTCTTTCAACCGATGAACGGGAAATATTAAGAAAATACATGTGGCCTGACGGAGAGCATTTAAACCGCGATGTGGTTGCCAAACCGGCAACCGTCATTGCAAAAGCCGCCGGCATATCGGTTCCTGATGATACAGAGATTCTGATGGTCATCGGTGAAAAAGTGGGCCCGGAGGATCGTTTTTCGGGTGAAAAAATCTCTCCTGTACTCACCGTATGGAAATGGAATGATTTTGATGAAATCGTAGAGCGTGTCGGCCGTATCCTGAAATTTTCCGGAGAAGGCCATTCCGTCTCTATCCATACGGACAATGATGATAAACGCATAGAGCTGGCCCTTAAAACCAATGTCGGACGTGTGGTTTGCGGATTTCCCCATGCCCATGCCAACAGTGGGGGTTGGGACTGCGGGCTGCCCTGTACAGATACCTTGGGCGGCGGAAGCTGGGCCGGAAATTCAACCAGTGCTAATGTGAACTGGAGTCATTTTCTAAATTATACGCTCCTTGCAATTCCCAAGGAAAAGTATGTCCCCACTGAAGAAGAACTGTTTGGGGATTATTTTAAAGCCTACGGGAAGGATTAATTCTTCATGGATCGAGGTTCCCACTCCGGGGTAACACATTAGGCCCCGGGGTGAACCGATACATTGTTGAGGCAAAGTTATGATAAAAGCCATCATCTTTGATTTCGGCCAAACTTTGGTAAACTCGGCTGGTGGTTTTCGCGCTGCCGAAGCCGAGGCTAAAACCTTGATTTTGACGGATATCTTTCCGGATGCGGATGAGCCCCTGCAGGAGACGTTTTTAACTGCATACCGAAAGATTCGTAAAGAACACCATTCTACTAGCCAATTTTCCAGACCGCTCATTTGGCAGGCAGTTTATGACCATTTTGGAAAAAGCTCAGATGCCAAAAAACTGGAAGTGTGGGAAACGCAGTATTGGCAACTGGTTAAAGAAAATACAATTCCTTTCCCGGAGTCTTTAACCGTTCTGGAAAGCCTTTCCAAGCGCTATAAACTGGGCCTCATTACCAACACCCAGGGTCAGAAACAGACCGATGGCCATCGCATTTCCCTGTTTCCCCAGATAGAACAGTTTTTTGAAGTGACGATTGTTGCCGGAGAAGGCGGGGTTCCTCCCAAACCAGACCCGGCACCCTTTCAGCTATGCCTTGAACAGATGGGTGTTGAGGCCTCAAATGCCGTCTATGTTGGAGATGACTGGCGTAACGACGTTCGTGGATCTCATTATGCCGGATTGCATCCGGTGTGGCTGAAGCATCGTTCGGTTAAACGCAACTGGCCCGATGTGGAAGTAACAAGAGTACCCGTCATTACGAGCCTTAACGCACTTTTGGATATGGAATTGGGAGCACTGTCACCGTGACAAATGTGGCCATGGTGGTTGTTCTGGTTTCCGCGCTACTTCATGCGGGATGGAACCTCCTGGCCAAAAAAAGCCATTGCAAGATCGTTTTCATCTGGTGGTTCCTGTTGGTGGCGATCGTGCTCTATTTCCCGATGTTTCTCTACTTCTGGCCCAAAACAACCATGACACCGGCGGGGTGGAGATTTACGGGCGCTTCCGGAGTCATTCATTTTCTCTATTTTTATTTTCTTGGCCGGGCTTACCAGAGCGGTGATCTCTCCTTGGTCTATCCGCTTTCCCGAGCCATTGCACCCGTTGTGGTGGCCTTACTTGCTGTGATTTTTGTTGGTGAGCAGATTGGTCTGGCGGGATACCTCGGAATCATTTTGGTGGTTGGTGGTATCTTTACCATCCACCTGCGATCTTTCTCTGTAAAAGCGTTGATCGAACCCCTGATCGTATTGCGCGGTGAAGCGTCCGTTTGGGCTATTCTGACTGGTCTTACCATTGCCGCCTATTCACTGGTTGACAAGGTAGGAGTTGGTTTGGTGGCACCGCCGGTCTATATCTATTTGATGACCCTTATCACCTGGCTGCTGCTCTCTCCTTTCGTGTTCATGACTGAGGCGGGTCAGATCATGGCGGAGTGGCACAAGAACCGCCTCACCATTATTATTGTTGCGATTCTGGTTACCGCTTCTTATCTGATGATATTATTTGCGCTGCGTATTGCCCATGTCAGTTATGTGGTGGTGGTGCGGGAAATGAGCATTGTTTTTTCCGTGGTGCTGGGTGTTGCTTTATTAAAAGAGCAATACGGGAAGCAGAAATTAATGGGGTCGATATTGATCATTATCGGGGTGGTGACCATCGGCTTAATTGAATGAATAGGTTCAGCGGATCATGAGGGATGGCACAGTGCATAAAACAACGCCGGAACAAAAAAAGGCATTGTTGACCTGCCTTGAAACCATGCAGCTTGAACGGGCCGTGGCCATAATGAGAAAAGCCCCGATCCATATAGAACGATCTGACTTTGAGGCCATTCTGGCGCCCATGATCGAAGGCCTCCAGCAGGCCCAGGATTCCGGCCAGATTGGTGACGCTCGTTGCTTAGCACGACGGATTTATGCCATTGAAGGATTTCGTGATTATGGCCCGGATCCTTCAAAAATGATCAAGATTTCAGATCTACCCGATGGATACACCGGGAAGATTCTTCTGCTGAGCCTTTCCGGCGGGGTCGTGGAGAAGATGGTTTGCCTGCGTTCCGGCGACGATTGGCACCGTGCAATCCTCGCCAATACCCGGGAAGAGATTTCGGACCTCGGGTTTGACGGCTGCGTTGTTCATGAACTCGGCGGAGCCTCAGTCCGCTTCGAACCGAACGGCGCCATCAGCATCTGGGGAACCAGCGATGATTTTGGCGCTTGCGACAAAGATACCGCTGCGTTGTTGATTGCAACCGCCCATCCCGGAAGAGAGATCGTCATCACCGACGGATCGTGAAAAGAGGTCGATTACATTGATTCGAAACGGAAACGGCAAATGAAGGCCATCACTTTACTCCAGCCATTGGCATCACTGATTGCTGTGGGCGCCAAAAAGATCGTGACCTGTCCGGAAGCGACAGGCCACCGCGGGCGACTGGCCATTCATGCGGCTGTAACACCCGTCACTGTGAGTGATCCGTATCACCAAAAAGTACTGCTGGAGGCCAACGTAAACCCGGATGACCTTCCATTGGGTGTTATCATTGCCCAGTGTCGGTTGGTGGACTGCCGGGAGATTACCACGGCCAATTGCCCCTGCTACCCTGAATTTGCCTTCAGCGACTTTACGCCGGGCTGGTTTGCCTGGACACTTTCCGATATTTGTGTGCTTCCAGAACCTGTTCCCGCCAAGGGGCGTGACGATTTATGGCAGTGGGACCCTTGAATCGCTCGTTGCCAGTGATAAACGGTGGATAAAAAGTATCTATAAAAGGTTCAGCGAAAAACCGGTGTTGATGAGAGGAGGAAAAATGACCCCGAAAAAAAAGAGCCCCAAAAATCGGGATGCAGTCGTTCACACATCACGGAACTGCCACCAGAATCGCTATTTTTCTTTCGATGTTGAAGACGTCACGTTGCCCAACGGTATCCGTACAGAGATGGCCATGGTTCGCCATCCCGGATCCACGGCGATTGTTGCGGTTGCCGACGATGGTCAAATTGTTATGGTTCACCAATACCGGCACGTGGTGGCAAAAACGTTGCTGGAGATTCCCGCCGGTACGATGGAGCCCGGGGAGTCGCCGATCAACTGTGCCAAAAGAGAGCTCGAAGAGGAGACCGGGTTTGTGGCTGGCCAATGGATCGATTTAGGGAAGATCCACATTCTTCCTTCATACACAGATGAATTGATTCATCTCTACCTAGCACGGAAATGCGCCATCTCCCGCTCAAACCCCGATCAGGATGAAATTATCGAAGTCAGCGCCTATTCATACCAGGCATTGATAGCCATGATTGAAGCCGGAGAGATCACGGATGCCTTGACCATTCTGGCACTCTACAAGGTAGAGGCGCTTTTAAAATCCGGATGATAAAGGTTCGTCGATTATATGCGGCTGGGTTGGCTCAGTGAATCTTTTCGGCCAGTGCTCGCTGGTAACCATCTGACCAGTTGTTAACCTCATCAATCAATCGCTGGAGAACGGTGGATATGTACTTGTCTTTATGGTGAACAAGATAGAATTTACGGGTTATGGGTGTGCCCGGAAAGATGAGTTCGGCCAAGCGGTTTGATCTGAATCCTTCTTCGGCCACATTGCGGCAGACCAACGCAATTCCCAACCCCTCCGAAACCGCTTCAAGGATCGCTCGATTGCTGGAAAGCTCCAGTGGGATGGAAACGGAAATTTTGTTTTCTTTTATAAATTGGGTGATCACCTGGGATGGGACAGATCCCTTTTCGTGAACGATCATCGCCCGGCCGTTTAAATCCATGACCGTCAATCGTTTCTTGTTAATTAGAGGGTCGTTCGACGAGGTGATAAATACCATCTGGTCTTCTAAAATCTCGGTACAGGTCACCTTTTCGTGTTCGATTCGGTTGGAGATAAATCCGATATCGGTTTTGAGGGCAGCGATGTTTTCAACAACCGTTTTGGTGGGAAGAACGCTGGCGGAGACTTGAAGTAGAGGGTGTTCCTTGCAAAACGCGTTGATGATATCGGGAAGATAGTAGGCCCCAAAACTTTCGCTGGCATGGATTCGAATATGGCCCTTTTTTTGTTCCTGGAAGTCACGGATACTCTCTTCAGCCTGGGCTTCAAGGTCGAAAATTTTCTCGGCTATGCGGTAGAGATCCTTGCCGGCGTCCGTCATGACCAGTTTTTTACCAAAGCGATTAAACAGCTTGATATCGTAGTGTTCCTGGATACGTTGAATACCCTTGGTGACCGCGGGCTGGGTAATATAGAGTTCATCGGCGGCCAGGCTGAGATTTCCACATTTTGATGCCAGATAGAAGATTTTCAGTTGATTGAGGTTCATGGCTCCATACCTAAAATTATTAAAAACCGATAATAAATAACATGATTTACATATGCTATCCGATGCAGGGTTTCAAGCCCCTCTTTGATCGTTGCATTGTTGGCGAATTATGAATGCGTGGCAGACGTATGTGAGGCCTGTAAAATCAGGCTGATAAATTTTTCTAAAGGCGCTGACAGGAATTTTTCTCGGTGGTGGATCATGGAAAATTTACGCAAAACAGGTCCGTCGGTGAGGGGCAGCGCCACCAGCCTGCCGGAGTTAATCTCATCATTGGCAACCTTGCGTGAGATCGGTGCAATTCCCGCCCCACCCTCAACCGCCCGTTTAATCGCCTCGTTATTTGACAGGGTGATGGGCATCTCCACTTCAATATGGTTGGTTTCTAGCAGGTTTTTGATGATCTGCTGGAAATAGGAACCGTGCTCATGCATGATGATCGGTTGCCCCTCGAAAGCTCTGGTATCAATACTGACCTGCGCTGCCAACGGATTGTCTGGGTGAACGATAATCACCAATTCGTCTTCCAGTATTTCACGGATCATCAGTTTTCTGTTTTTTACGGGGCACGAAATAAACCCGAGATCGTTTTTTAGGTTCAACGTTTTTTCCACCACCTGTTGGTTGGAAAGTGTTGTTACCGTAAACTGAATACGTGGGTTGGATGCACTGAATCGATTAATAAAGTCAGGTAGATAATAAGCCCCAAAGCTTTCACTGGCGTGTATTTTAATCCGTCTCATTTGGTCTATTTGGTATTCCTGCAGGCGATCGTCCGCCAGTCGTTCCAACTCGAATATTTTTTCGGCAAATTTAAACAGGTCAGTCCCAGCCACGGTCAACTTCAGCTGTTTGCCGATGCGGTTGACAAGCTTAATGCCGTATTGCTCCTGAAGCCGCTGGATACCTTTGGTCACGGCCGGTTGCGTGATATTCAGTTTCGTCGCAGCGATACTCAGGCTATTGTGTTTGACCGCAAGATAAAAGAGCTTGAGTTGATTGAGATTCATGAATATTCCCAATAAATAAGAGGATGTTACCGATATATGACATAGATTTATCACGAATGACAACAGGTCAATTGATTTCGATCACCCTCTTTATCATTCTGATATCACTAAGGCCACTATAAATACCGTAACGCGATTGCCAGGATCAGAGCCTGCGGAAACAGTGGTTTTGAGTGTATAACCAGAATTCATACAGCAATAATATTTGTCTTTTGACTTCGTTTTAAAAAGCCTGGATGGTGGTAACAACGACGTTAAGGTATTTTGGTCGGGTGAATTATCTACAGGAAAGGACAAACAAATGAAAGATCAAGCCCAGGTCGTTATCATTGGCGGCGGCGTTTTCGGTACCAGTGTAGCCTACCATTTAGCCAAAGCCGGTTGTACCGATGTCGTATTGGTGGATAAAGGAGAACTGACCAGTGGGACCACCTTTCACTCCGTTGGATTGGTATCCCAGTTTCGGACCTCGCCATCGCTCATGCGCGTGATGAACTATACGATCAAACTTTTCAACGAACTGAAAGCGGAGGTAGGAGATAGTTTGGGGTGGCATACCGTAGGCAGCCTACGGCTAGCCTCTAGTGCCGAGCGGCTCAATGGGCTAAAACGGGAAGTGAGCCGTGCCAAGGCCATCGGCATTGAAGCGGATATCATTTCTCCTGAGGAAGCCTTGAAAGTCGCCCCTTTTATATCCACCAAAGGACTTCATGGCGCGGTTTACGTCCCTGATGACGGTCACATCGATCCCAACAGTATTACCTATGAGTTGGCCCGCCAGGCGAAAAAATTAGGTGTAGAGATCAAAACCAACGTCCGAGTTACGGATATCGAAGTCTCCTCGTCTGGGGAGGTCACAAAAGTGATTACTGACCATGGCGATATCCGCACGGAATGTGTGGTCAACGCGGCCGGGGAATGGGCGCCGCGCATTGGGGCCATGGTAGGTGTCAATATTCCCATGGTACCATTGATGCACCAATACCTCACCACCAAACCAATACCGGGTCATGAATTGCCCCGCAATACACCGGTTGTCCGGGACCCTGATAAACTGTTCTACTGTCGTGAAGATGTGGGCTCCTTTCTGATTGGTGCCTTTGAAACCAATCCCAAACCGTGGTCTGTTGAAGGGGTGCCGTGGTCATTCACCCAGGAGTTGCTCAGCGCCGAATGGGATCTATTCGAACCGGTGATGGCCATGGCCATTGATCGTATCCCGGTTTTAGCCGAGGCTGAAATTGTGGAACTCATCAACGGCCCCGATGCGTTCACTCCCGATGGCCATTACGCCTTGGGGCCGGTTCCCGGACTCAAGGGGTTTTACGTGGCCGCCGGTGGTTCTATCAACGGTATTGCTGGGGCTGGCGGGGTGGGGAAGCTGATCACCGAATGGATCCTGGAAGGGGAACCTTCCATCGATACGCACGAAATGAACGTGCGGCGTTTCGGCCCCCATCTAAAGAACCTGGATTATGTCACCGAACATTGCCGTGAAGTATACCGCTATTACTATCACCTGCATTTCCCCAATGATGAAAATGAATGGGGTCGCCCTCTACGGGAAAGCCCGTTTTACTCACGCCTTCAGGAATTAGGAGCGGTTTTTGGGGAGAAAAACGGTTGGGAGCGGGTCAACTACTTTGATCCGGGAAAACCCTCACGACAGGCCGGGGCAGATCAACATCGATGGGGATGGGAACGGCCCGAATTCTTCGACCTGGTCAAAGCGGAGGCAAATGCCGCAAGAAACCAAGTTGCGCTTCTCGACATGACCTCTTTCGGAAAAATCGAAGTGAAGGGTCCGGGTGCCTTGGCACTCTTGCAGATGCTTGCCACCAGCGACGTGGATAAGCCCCTGGGCAGTTTGACCTACACCCAGTTTTTGAATAAAAAAGGGGGTATAGAGAGTGATGTGACCATCTGCCGGATGGGTGATGACCAGTTCAGGCTCATCTCGGGGACCTCTTTCGTATCCAATGATATCGGCTGGATTCGAATGCATATGCCTGGAGACGGATCCGTGGAAGTCACCGATGTGACCGATCTGTACGGCTGCCTGAGTCTGTGCGGGCCGGAAGCCAGGAATGTGCTCCAAGCGGTCACCGCAGACGACCTCTCCAACTCTGCGTTCCCTTACTTGACCGCCCGATCCATCCAAATCAAGGGGGTCGATCTCTGGGCCCAGCGGGTCAGCTACACGGGTGAGTTGGGCTGGGAACTCTACATGCCTGTTGACGACGGCCCGGTGGTATGGGACGCTCTCATGGAGAACGGTAAAGACAAGGGTCTTCGGCCTGTGGGTTACAAAGCCCTGGAAAGCCTTCGGATTGAAAAAGGATATCTCTACTGGAGTGGTGATATTTCACCCGAGGATAATCCGTTGGATGCCGGGTTGGGATTTTTGGTCTCTTTTGATAAAGGTGATTTTGTCGGTAAGCAGGCTTTGCAGGAAATTAAAAAATCGCCCCGGACGATTCGAATAAGCGCATTGATTCTGGATGCGGATCACTGCCTGTTTGGTGGTGAGTCTGTGTATATTGGTGACGAACTGATTGATCGTATCCGATCCGCGGCATTTGGTCACACGGTCGGAAAAGATATAGGTTTGGTCTATTTGCCGGTGGATCTAACCAAACCGGGCACAAAGGTAGACGTTGAGATTATGGGAAAACGGGCACGGGCCGAGGTTGTAGTAATGCCCCTTGTGGACCCCGAAGGGACTAAAATTCGCGCATGATTCACAATCGGTCCGATGACGGTGCCGTGCGGTGGGTAATACCCGATTTTGGGTGCGACCCACCGATGGCATACGATATGAAAGTCACATAGATGAAGATACTCACTGTATCGGACAGCGTTGAACCCCTCCTGTTTGATCAATTTGACTGTAGCAACTTTCCGGATGTCGATCTGATCCTTTCTTGCGGTGATCTGCCATCGGAATATCTCACCTTTTTAGTAACCATGTTTAATGTGCCACTGTTCTATGTGCGCGGCAATCACGACAGCCATTACGATTTGCGGCCTCCCGAGGGATGTGTTGACCTGCATGCCCAAGTCATGACATATCAAGGAATCCGGTTCTTAGGTCTGGAGGGATCGCGATGGTACAATGGCGGGCCTCATCAATATACCGATCAGCAGATGCGATGGATGATTCGCAAACTTGGGTGGCGATTGTTTTGGCAAGGCGATATCGATGTGATCATCACCCATGCACCACCACGGCGAATCCACGACGCCGAAGACCTTTGCCACCGGGGATTTAAATGTTTCCATCAGATTATCGAGCGATATGCCCCGCGATATTTTATCCATGGTCATATCCATACCCGCTTCGATCACCCGCAAGAGCGGGTAACAACGATCGAACAGACCCGGGTAATCAATACCTTCGGTTACTGCGAGCTTGACATTGACCATGAAAAAATTGATTAAAAATATTTTCAATCTGGAAAAACCGACCGATCGCCAAGAAGTCAAAAATTTTTCGGACAAACAGCTTGAAGAAGAGGCCTTCGACGAAAAAGATTTGGGGATGCAGACCGTGCCCCTTGCAAAAATTGTGGGGAGCGTCGGCCGCTATCAGGACTTTGATAACCAGTTCCGATTGAAACGAGACCGGCCGTCTGACCGGTTAAAATCCATCAAAAATGCCATGGGCCAGGGCAAGGTGATGCCGCCAGTTCATCTCTATCAAATCAAAGATGAATTCTACGTGCTGGACGGCAATCATCGTGTGTCGGCGGCCAAGCAACTTGATCACGAATTCATCGATGCCCACATCATTGAATTTCTGCCCTCCAAAAAGACGCTGGAAAATATCGTTTATCGGGAAAAGGGTGATTTCCTGGGCCAAACCCGGCTTCCCGATGTTATTGATCTCACCGAGGTGGGGCAATACGGATACATGCTCGAACAGATTGCAGAGCACCAACAATTTTTAGAGAAAGAGGGTCAAAGGACGGTTACCTTGGAAAAGGCGGCAGACGATTGGTACCAGACGATTTACCGCCCCTTGGCCGACATCATCATCCAGAGCCACCTTCCAGCCAATTTCCCCAAAAGAACCGTGGCTGACCTTTTTGCGTACATCTCTTTTCACCAATGGAACCGGGGGCGTAGCCGTGAATACGGTATTGGTGTGGATCAGCTCATCCCTAAAAGCATGGCGGCCTTCCGATCAAAAATATCGATGCTCAATCATGATGAACTTCCCGAAATGAAACTGTGGATCTCCGCTTTTATTCTTATCAGTGTCCGGGTCGGCCGTGAGTATCATGTAATGAAAAGGCTCTATAAGATGGAAGAGATTCAGGAAGTGCACTTTGTTCACGGTGAGTTCGACTTGTTGGCCAAGATTAATCTAAAAAGGGAACTGCTCTCATCGGATGCTGAGATATTTGGCCGAGTGGTCCATGAAAAGGTTCGCAGTATTTCCGACATAACCAAAACTCAGACCCTCATCCCCATAACTTCCATGCAGAAGCCGGCACCGAATCACTGATTTGAACATCTCCTGGTCGAGGCGTTGTTCGGCCTCTTGGGTCAAATTGGCAAAATGTCATTTCCGCTTCCAGTTGGCATTGGACAGTTTGGCCTTCCAGTACTAATGGAACATTTTTTGGCGCTAAGAAAACTTGCAACTCAATCAACAGCGTAAAAGGTATTATTCCTTAATGCTCATACCTATCAGATGAAACACTCATGGTCGTATTTTGCAGTATGGATACTGTGTGTAGTAGAGGCTTTTTGGGTTATGTCACCACCCTCCAAGGTCATGAGTTATGCCAGAGCTTCAACTATCCGGGACAGCAAAAAGCCAAGTATATTGAATCAAAACTCGTAATGGGGAATAGAAATACCACCAGCAGCGAAATTCAGACCGGACCACCCTGCAAGCGTGGATCGGTCGAGCGGATAGTGACTGGCCGACCCTCAATAATCTCTTTGCATCGTTCTAGGGTTTCGGCCTCAAGTCGATTCATAGCCTCCTTAGTATAGAAAGTAAGGTGTGGCATCAGAATAACGTTCTCCATCGAGTATAAATCCCTGAGTGGGTGGCTCTTCTGGTCAAGTGGCTCCTGGCTGAAAACGTCGAGTCCTGCTCCGGCGATGCTTCCTTCCTGCAGGGCGTCCAGCAAAGCATTTTCATCAACCAAGGCACCACGAGCTGTGTTGATGAGGATAGCTGTTGACTTCATGGCTGCCAGCTCTTCAGCACCGATAAGATGCCTTGTCGATTCGCTCAATGCCACGTGAAGCGAAACGAAATCACAATTAGCAAGCATGGCATGTAGGTTGTCGTATGCCTCAATGCCAAGGGCTTGCATTTCTATAGAACTCTTATTGGGGTCGTAGCCCACTATCCGCGCTCGGAAACCGGTACCGGCCATGCGTGCCATGCTGGAGCCGATCTTCCCACAGCCAACGAGGCCCACAGTTTTATCTGCTATGTCAGACCCGAGCCAACGGGCTGTTGGCCAGGCCCAACCTTCTGTACAAAGCGCCTTTTGCAGCGGCATCAGCTTTTTCGCAAGGGCAATTAACATAGCGAAGGCACCTTCGGCTACGGTCTCCTCTGCGTAGGTCGGGATGTTGACCACGGCAATCCCACGCTCTTGAGCAGCTGGGATGTCGATCGCGTCGATACCTACACCATACTTTACAATGCCCCTGAGACGTGATGCCGACGCGATCACCCGCGACGTGATCGGCGTATAACACATAAGCAATAATTCACACTCGGCCATAGCCATACAAAGCTCGTCTTCGTTGATGTTATCGGGCATCAGGGTAAGCTCGTGTCCCCAGTCTCGTAGGGTACGATCGATGTGAGGAGTTTCAAGTTCACGATCACAACGGATGATTTTCATAAAGGCTTCCTCAATAAGGATATTATTTCCGTGGCATTGCTTAGTCTATGATTTTAACACATCTGTTAACCGAGGTCGTGAATATCATACATTATGAACACCGTTGCCATCTATATCAGGGAGGTGGATGACCTCGACACGGGACAGAACATTGAGCACCGGTGTCGAGAGGCTTTGGTGTAAAAAATAGCGCTTGTCTCGTTCGAATATTTTCTTCGCCTTTTGGGAGAGATTTCTCTCCCAGTATTTCTTTCGTCTGGTGGTGGTATTTATGTCCCCCTGTTCCCGCTCCATGCGTAAATTGACAGATTCCTTTTTAACGGTCATTTCCCAACATCTCCTTCTTGGACTTCAACGATGGCGGCTTCGAGAATATCAAGAGCCTGATCCATCTCTTCCCTGGTAATGGTGAGGGCCGGGGTGAGGGTGCAGATATTTCCCATGGTCAATTTAAAGCTCAATCCCCGGGAGAGGGCCGCGTACATGACCGCTTCGGCAGCTTCGGTTGCACGTTCACGTGTTTGCCGGTCTTTTACCAATTCAACTCCGAGAAAGAGGCCGATGCCACGCACATCGCCGATTAACGGCTGACGCTGCTTCATCTCCCGCAGTCGACCCAGGGCGTAGTTGCCCAGTTTATGGGCATGCTCCACCAAATCATGCTTTTCGATGTAATCGATGGTGGCTAGGGCTGCCGCACATCCGACTGGGCTCTTTTCGTGGGTATAATGGCCCAGTGCCTGCGTTGCGGCAACATCCAGCTCTTCATTCGCCAACAGGGCCGCTATGGGGAAAATGCCACCGCCCAGGCCTTTACCAATGACCACCATGTCGGGAATGATACCAAAATTTTCAAAGGTGAACATCTTGCCGGTTCTTCCTAACGAGTGGGGAATTTCATCAAATATTAACAGCGCGCCGTGGCGATCACAGGCGCGGCGAATGGTTTGCCAGTACTCCGATTTGGGGATGTAGGGCGTGGAACGGATCGGCTCGGCGATCACTGCAGCCACATCCCCCTCTTTTTCAAGCATATACTCCACGTATCGGGCGCAGACCATGTCACAACCACCCCGCTCGGCGCAACCGAAAACACAGCGGTACTCATCCGGAGGCGGTGCGTGTTCGGTCCCCGGCATCAGAGGACCCATATTTTGACGAAAAATCGCTTCCCCGCCGATGGAGACAGCATCCAGCGATGCGCCATGAAACGAATCCCACATGGAGATGGTTTTATGTCGGCCTGTGGCCACGCGGGCCAGTTTGAGGGCCATGCCGATCGCCCCAGTACCACCAGGGCATAATAGTACTTTATTGAGTGTTCCCGGTGCCATGTCAGTCAGTTTTTTGGCCAACTCAACGGCTATACGATTTGTGTAGCGTCGGGTGGAGAAGGGTAGTTCATCCAGTTGCTGTTTTATGGCGGAAACGATAGCCGGATTGGCAAACCCCACCTGATGCACGTTATTCCCATGAAAATCCATATATCGTCGCCCCTGGAGATCTTCGATATATATGCCGTCACATTTCTTGATAGCGTTCAGGCAGGGCGTGGAGAGGGATTGGCGTAGGAAGTATTTAGCGTCCTCATTCAGCAGTGCGATAGTTTCTGGATCCAGATTTTCTGACTGCCACTGTTCCCGTTTTGGGGAAATGTTGATATCCCCTTCTGATCGGTGAAGTTTGTCCAAAAGATCCTCCTTATCGTAGTTTTAAATCGTACTTTAAGGGTTTTAGAAAAAAGGATTATCCTTGATTTCGATCTGGATATAAAATGAAATATTTACCTCAAACGGGTTGTTGGTGCCTTGTTGGCGCCATTGATTCAAGGTGACACTCGAAACAAAGGATCGGCACAACTGAGAGCGGCATCCCTGCCATATCAATACGCGATCAATTGTCAAATTATTCCCTGATACAGTATCAAATCGTTTTATTGGGTCAAAAAGTCAACGTAATAATCGTCATGTCATCAATCACGCTAAGTTATTCAAACCGTGTGGTGGCTTTGAAAAAATATCCACTATAAAAGTCAACAATATTACAATAGAATGTGCTATATTAAATAAGTTTATTCGCCATCTCTATTCCACAGCTTTTCCTCTATTTTGAATGGTGCCCATTGTGCGCTTATGTAAACTTTGCAAATTTCCAATTAAATCTGATTGCGGTGCGATGAATGCACTGTTTCAGAATCAATTGAATAGCGTATAAGCTGTTGTATAAACAGACATAAGATACTTCTCGAGTAAAAATTAAGTACTGTTTTAATAAATGTAGAGGCGGTCTGATCACCTGCTTCTCAGCCTTTGGTATACGTGACTCAAGTATAATTCAGCCTCATAGATTCTATAATAATAATTAATTTGCATTATAGATGGGGTTGCTTTAATAATTTGAACACAATTCATTGATGTTATTCTTGGATGAACAACTCTTCCTAAAGGGTCAGCCCGAAGAAAGATTCAGGCCTTACCGTTACTGGAAGAAGGCGGATACCCATGGTGTTTCGGTATCGTTGCAGTACGAGAGCGGCTGTGGCATCAAATCATCAAAACGCAGAAACAAGGAGGACGTATGAAACGGAATTTCTTTATTGTTGCTATGATGACAGTTGTTTTAACTCTAGGTGTTTTTACCAGTGGCGTGTTAGCAGCTGACTCCATCAGCGCCTATATGGGCTTTTCCAGGGAAGTGAACGAAGCCCTGGCCAAACGGATTCAGGAAAAAATCGGCATCGAAGTCAAGAACATTACCCTTTCCTGGGGTGAAATCTGGGCACGGGTAAAAACGGAATATCCAAACTTTAACGCCGATATGGTGCTCTCTTTTGGTGCTTCCGAAGCAATCAACGGAAGTGAGAAGGGCTACTACGAAGCCTATGACTCACCGTCTTGGAAAGATATCGATGCTGCCTTTAAATCCGAGGACGGCACCTATTATGCGTTGGGTACTTTTTCATTCCTGCTGTTGGGCAACAAGGAAAAGCTAGCTGAAAAAGGCTACACCATGCCCACATCCTGGAAAGAACTGCTGGATCCCAAATGGAAGGGCCAGATCGTTGTACCTTCACCGCGGACGTCTGGTACGGCCTTTATGATCAACTACTCATTTCTCCAGCTGTACGGGGAAGAGGAAGGTTGGAAGTTTCTTGAAGCATTGGATAAGAACATAGCCTTTTACACCAAGAGCGGTAACGCTCCCACCGACCTTGTGGGCAGAGGGGAATACCTGCTGGGCATCGGGGCGGATGAGAATGTTCTCAAACGCATCAACGACGGTTACCCGTTAGAATGGTCAATCCCGGCGGAGGGTACCGGTTATGAGGGTAATTATTGCACCATCTTGAAGGGCACCAAAAAACTGGAGTTGTCTCAGAAGGTCATGGATTATCTTGGTACCGAAGATGCCAGTCAATTCCTCGGTTCCATGGGTTACATCCCGCCGCGTGCTGGTGCTGAAAGTGCATTGTACGGTGCAACCACACCAAAATTTATTGATCTGGACCATGCTTGGGCCGTCAAAAACAAACGTAAAGTGGTTAAAATGTGGAAAAGCAAGTTCTTGATGAAGGAGACGGAAAAAGCCAAGAAAGTCGG
>RCNE010000956.1_pt1 | contig 15647 bp, 17 predicted proteins | sample 2041361 | NCBI WGS metagenome assembly RCNE01 (sample SAMN09708229, study PRJNA481090) | Marine sediment metagenome, whole genome shotgun sequencing project.
TAAAGGCCCCGCAAACTCTATGCTAAACTGAGCTTAATACAATGCGACCGGATTGATCATCGCTTGCACGGTGCCTACGATGCGCGGTTGGCCCAGCACAAACATGAACTCGTTCACGCCTTCGCGCACAAGTGGCCCAACATTCATCGTCTCCAGAATATAGATGCCGTTTTCCTTGAGCAGTGTGACGTGGCCATAGAATACCTTGTCACCTTCGGGTGCTGGAATAGGCTCTAACCCCCATGTATCGGCGCCAACGGCCATCGGGTTGAGCGATGCGAGATAGACGGCGCCCTCATTATTCAGGCCAGGCTCTGAGCTGCCCCATGCAGTGGGATCGCTTTCAAGCATGCCTTCTGTCCAACCGGTGTGGAACAGGATGATATCGCCTTCGCCCATCGTCACGCCTTGGGCTTCAGCGGCGGCTTTTATCTCGGCCTCGCCGAAATGTGCGCCTGCCTCCATCACGTCGACGCCCGCATGTGCGGCCATATCGAGGATCACTGCGCGGCCTACCAGCGGCGGTACAGCGTGGGTTCCGAGTTTGGTCAGTCCGGTAATGGCGCTGATCTCTTTCTCGTCGAGACAGTTATAGTAATGACCGCCTTCACCCAGATGCCCCAGCCCGTCGAGCTGTGAGCCAATACCAATCCATGTTTGGAGGAGGTCGTCGTTATAATTTGCTTCATACCCAAAGCCGGAGAGCTTTTGACCACCTTGCTGGTTCGGTTGCACCACCTGCAAATTGAGCGAACGCGGCGGGAATGCGGGGGTGTTTGGCCCAATGGCGATGCCAAGCGGCATGGATTTGCCTAGTTTGATCAGTTTGGCCGCTTCCAGTGTCCGCTCTGGCGTCACCAGATTAGCGGAGCCGAGCGTATCTTCCGCCCCCCACCTGCTGGTTGAGGTGCAATCCGCAAACGCGGCACCTGCCCCAAGCGATAGGCCAAGGCAAAGCGCTGTAATTTTCTTCAAAGTCATATCAATCCTCCACAGTTTGACAGGCCTGTCCTCTGGCGGGACAGATTCGCCCTGTCTGGTTTCTCAGGCTAGCACGCGGCTCTCCCTATGCGGGAAATTTTAACAGTGGAGGGGGAGTGACCGCCTAGTAGTCGACACCACGTTGGGCCTTGATCCCGTTCTTGAACGGGTGCTTCACTTCGGTCATTTCGGTCACCAGATCGGCATAGTCGCACAGCTCCGGTTTGGCATCTCGGCCTGTCAGTATGACGCCTGTGCGTTTATCACGGGCTTCCAATCCAGCGATGACATCATCGACCGAAAGGTAGCCATAGCGCAGCGCGATGTTGATTTCGTCCATCACGACGAGGTCATAGTCGCCGCTCTCCAGCATCTCGCGTCCTTTTGCAAAGGCGGCCTCGGCGGCGGCGATATCGCGGTCTTTGTCTTGGGTGTCCCAAGTGAACCCTTCGCCCATGGAATGCCACGTGACCTCTTCAAGACGTTCGAAGAACTGACGCTCGCCTGTTTTCCACTTGCCTTTGATAAATTGCACGACGCCAACTTTTTGCTTCCATCCCAGCGCGCGGATGATCACGCCAAACGCGGAGGATGATTTCCCTTTGCCATTACCAGTATGCACCAGAACCAGCCCTTTTTCCGGGTCTTTCAGCTCTGACACCCGCTCGCGCTGCTTGGTCTGAACTTCTTGCATCTTTTGCTTGTGATCTTCGCTGCTGGTCATGTGGTATCTCCTGAGGGGCGGGTTTTATTCTGGTGTGCCTTGTGGTGGTACAGTGGCTTTCGCCTTGCTCCTGTCCAGCCCTAACTGACGCTCCCGCCAGATAATCAAAACGCCACCAGCGATGACCAGGGCGGCACCGGTGAGGATGGCGGGCGTGGGGAGTTCGCCAAAGACAACCCAGCCGATGATGCTGGCAAAGATCATCGACGAGTAATCGAACGGCGCAAGCATAGAGGCGGGGCCGAAGCGCAGCGAGGAGGTAACGATGATTTGCGCCACGCCTCCGATCAGGCCAGCAGCGACCATGAGCCCTGCGACTTGCCATGTGGGTGTGATCCAGTCGAGGGCATTCCATCCGGTCAATTCCCCCAGCGGATAGGTGAGTAGCGATAGGCATGTGGCAGTGAGCGAGAAGTAAAAGACGATTGCGGCTGTGTGTTCGGTTTGCACAAGTTTGCGTACGTGGATTTGGACCAAGGCGCGCAAGACGGAGGCGGCCAGCACCATCATTGCGCCAATCGTGGCGGTTCTGGTCACCGCGTCCTCCTCAAGTGAGAGGCGCGGGGCGAGAACGATCATCACACCAACAAGGCCAAGTGCCACCGCTGAGAGCCGGAACAGGCGCACCCGCTCACCCAGCAGCAAAGCCGCAAAGATCACGGTGAACATGGGCGTGGCATAGCCGATAGCAGTGACCTCGGGCAAGGGCAGCAGACCAAGACCCCCAAAGGTGAGAGCCATGGCGGTGGTGCCAAAAATTCCGCGCCAGACGTGACCGATGAAATTTTGGGGGATCAGACCTGTGCGCAAATCGTGCTGTTGCCAAAGCCACAGGATGATCACAGGGAAGGCGAATATTGAGCGAAAGAAGACGGCCTGTGGTGGCGGCACGGTGGCGGAGGCGCTTTTGATCAATGCGGCCATAATCATGAATAAGAAGATCGAGCACAACCGGAGTGCGATGGCCGTGCCCGGCCTGTGTGTTGTCATGTTCTGTGCCATGATTTTATGTGCGCTCTAGATCGGGAAAGATCAAGCGGGTGACGAGAGCGTAAATTTTTTTCGATAAACTTGGTTCAAAATTTTTTGAAAATTGCGGCGCCTTATCCGATCGTGCCGCGATTTTCTCCGATTTGACCACGGTGCAGCAGCAGATGATCGAGGATCACGCAGGCCATCATCGCTTCGCCAACGGGTACGGCGCGGATGCCCACGCAGGGATCATGACGGCCTTTGGTGATGATCTCGGTCTCCTCGCCGGATTTGGTGATTGTTTTCCGCGTGGTCAGGATGGAGGAGGTGGGCTTTACGGCGAAGCGGACGACGATGTCCTGGCCAGTGCTGATGCCGCCCAAGATGCCTCCGGAGTGGTTGGACGAGTATTCTGGTTGTCCGTCCGCGCCCATGAAAATCTCGTCCGCGTTCAGCTCTCCAGTCAGCATCGCCGCCGACATGCCTTCGCCGATTTCTACACCTTTGACGGCATTGATGCTCATCATCGCCGCCGCGAGATCAGTGTCTAACTTGCCATAAACGGGCGCACCGATACCTGCGGGAACGCCTCTCGCAGTGACTTCGATGATTGCACCGACAGAGGAACCTGACTTGCGCAGGCCATCAAGGTAGGTCGCCCAATCGGCGGCAGCTTTTGCGTCGGGCACCCAGAACGGGTTTTGCTCAATCTGGCCCCATTCGAAGGCATCGCGGTCAATCTGATGCGGGCCCATTTGCACCATGTAGCCGGTGATCTGGACAGTGGGCGCAATCGCCTTGATTACCTCGCGGGCGATGCCGCCTGCGGCCACACGGCTGGCAGTTTCACGCGCGGAAGAGCGCCCGCCGCCGCGATAGTCACGGATACCGTATTTTTGGAAGTATGTGATGTCGGCGTGACCGGGGCGGAACTTTTCTTTGATATCGCCGTAGTCTTTGGAGCGTTGGTCAGTGTTCTCGATCATCAGCTGGATCGGAGTGCCCGTAGTGACGCCCTCGAATGTGCCGGACAGGATGCGCACCTCGTCCGCTTCGCGCCGCTGGGTGGTGTACTTGTTTTGGCCGGGTTTACGTTTGTCGAGCCAATGTTGGATCATCTCTGGCGTGATCTCCACACCCGGAGGGCAACCGTCGACTGTAGCGCCCAAAGCAGGTCCGTGGCTTTCGCCCCAAGTGGTTACGCGGAAAAGATGGCCAAAACTGTTGATCGACATAAGGGTGCTCCTTTTCCCCCTGTTAGCGGGGGTGCGGCATTGTCTCAAGCGGTTTTGGCTTGCCAAAGGGACGCGGCCCTCCTAACCCTACTCTCACCTCGGGGTGCCAAAGGCTGAGATGTACAACAGTACAGACCCGTAGAACCTGAACCGGTTAACACCGGCGGAGGGAAGGTCTGGACATATTTCCAACACCTCTCTGCGCCGCAATTTGGAGGATGCTATGAAGTATCTCACGTTTGCGACTGCAACTTTGGCTGTAACAGCCATTTCAACATCAGTATGGGCCGATACGCCCGAACTTACCGTCTATACCTACGATAGTTTTGTCAGTGATTGGGGCCCTGGCCCCGCGATTGAGAAGGCGTTTGAGGAAACCTGCGGCTGTGATCTTAAGCTGGTCGGCATTGGCGATGGTGCGGCGCTGCTGGCGCGGCTCAAGCTGGAGGGTGAACGCTCCGACGCCGATGTGGTGATGGGGTTGGATACTTCTCTTATCGCGGCGGCAAAGGAGACGGGGCTGTTTGCCGAGACGGTCGTAGAGGCGGACTATGCCTTGCCGATCGAATGGAACGATCCCGTTTTTGCAGCCTATGATTGGGGCTATTTCGCCTTTGTGCATAACAAAGACCTGACACCGCCTGCGAATTTCAAAGCACTGGGCGAGAGTGATTTGAAGATCGTCATTCAGGACCCGCGCTCCTCTACACCGGGGCTTGGTTTGTTGATGTGGGTGAAGGCCGCTTACGGCGACGAGGCCCCTGCGATTTGGGAGGCGATGGCCGATAACGTGGTCACTGTGACCAAGGGCTGGTCCGAGGCTTATGGTCTTTTTCTCGAAGGAGAGGCGGATATGGTGCTGAGCTATACCACATCCCCTGCATACCATCTGATTGCAGAGGAAGATGACGGCAAGGCGGCGGCCGCGTTTGACGAAGGTCACTACATGCAGATCGAAGTTGTCGGAAAGCTCGCAGGGAGCGATCAGCCGGAACTGGCAGATAAATTCCTGAACTTCATGGTATCGGATGCGGCGCAGACAATTTTGCCAACGACAAACTGGATGTATCCTGCCGTTACGCCAAGTGCTGGCTTGCCAGCAGGGTTCGAGACGTTGACCGTCCCTGAAAAAGCCCTGCTGATACCCTCAGAAGAGGTTCCTGCAATCCGTGATGAGGCTTTGGCCGAGTGGCTCAAAGCGCTGTCGCAGTAAGGCTGATTTCTATTAGTCCAAAAACGGGGATCAGCGCGGCGCTTTTGGTGCTGGCGCTGATCCTTCTGGCGCTCGGCGCTGTGCTGAGCCGTGCCGAAGCGGGCGCGGGGCTGGGGCCGAGTGATTGGGCTGCGGTCCGGTTCACCGTCTTGCAGGCGGCGTGCTCCTCATTCCTTTCTGTCGTCCTCGCGATCCCTGTGGCGCGGGCGTTGGCGCGGCGGCGGTTTGTCGGGCGGGGGGCTTTGGTGACGCTGCTCGGGGCGCCGTTTATCCTGCCAGTGATTGTTGCGGTTCTGGGTCTGTTGGCGGTGTTCGGGCGCAATGGGTGGGTGAATGGCGGGCTTGATGCATTAGGTTTGCCGAGTGTGTCGATCTATGGGTTTCATGGTGTGGTGCTGGCCCATGTGTTTTTCAATATGCCACTGGCGACGCGACTTTTGTTGCAGGGATGGCAGGCTGTGCCGGCTGAGCGGTTTCTGCTGGTGGCGCAGCTGCGTCTAACGCCGCGTGCGGTATTTCGGGCAGTGGAGCTGCCTGTGTTGCGGCAGGTCGTGCCGGGGGCTTTGGCTCTGGTATTTGTGATTTGTTTGACCAGCTTTGCTGTGGCGCTCACGCTTGGGGGCGGTCCAAGGGCGACGACCATCGAGCTGGCGATCTATCAGGCATTCCGGTTTGATTTTGATCTGGGGCGGGCGGCGCTTTTGTCTGTGGTGCAGTTGGTGTTGGCGGGGGCGATGGCGCTTGTTGCGCTGCGGCTGGTACCCGCGATTTCTGTAGGAGGTGGACTGGACCGCATCATGCCGCGATGGGATGCACGGGGCGGCGTGCAGCGTGTGGTTGATGTGAGTGCTATTGCTTTGGCTGCGCTCTTTTTGCTGGTGCCATTGGGTGCGGTTGTCTGGCGCGGTATTCTCGGACTGCCACAGATGCCAGCGGAGGTCTACCGCGCGGCGGGTGTGTCGATCTCGGTTGCACTGGCCAGTATCGTTGTTTTGCTGGTGTTGGCGTTACCTATGGCGGGTTGGATTGCGGGGCGGCGTGGGGGTGGTGTCGAAGCCGTTGGACTGCTGGGCCTTTCCGCATCTCCGCTCATGATCGGGACGGGATGGTTTATTGTGATCAATCCTCTTGCGAACCCGACTGATTTTGCGCTGCTTGTGACTGTGCTGGTGAATGCGATGATGGCGCTGCCGTTCGCCCTGCGTATTTTGGTGCCACCAATGCGTGACGTGGTGCAGCAATATGGGCGGTTGAGCGCGATGCTTGGGGTGAGCGGTTGGCGACTGTGGCGTGTTGTGCTGGTGCCGCGATTGCGTGCGCAGATTGGATTTACGGCAGGGCTCACTGGCGCGTTATCGATGGGGGATTTGGGAGTGATTGCGCTGTTCTCCGATCCTGAGCGTGTGACACTGCCCTTGCAGATGGTTTGGCTGATGGGAGCGTACCGCATGGATGCGGCGGCAGGGGCGGCGCTGATTTTGTTGGCGCTGAGCCTCGGGATATTCTGGATATGTGACAAGGGAGGGCGCTGGCGTGCTGAAGCTTGAAGATGCACTAATCGTGCAGGATGATTTCCAACTGCGGGCAAATTTTACGTTAGTGGCGGGGCGAAAATATGCCGTGATTGGCCCGTCTGGTGCTGGGAAGTCGACGCTGTTGGCAGCACTGTGTGGTTTTGTACCGCTGGCTTCGGGGAAGATGCTGTGGGAACAGCGCGACATCACGGAGGCGGCCCCGGATGTGCGGCCAATGACGATGTTGTTTCAGGATAATAACCTGTTTCCGCATTTGAACGTATTACAAAATGTGGGGCTGGGGTTACGGCCTGATCTGCGGCTGAACGGTGCTGAGCGGGAGCAGGTCGAGCGTGCCTTGGAGCGGGTTAATCTGGCGCAGTTTGCGGATGCAAAACCAGGCCAGCTATCGGGTGGGCAGCAGAGCCGTGTGGCGCTTGCGCGGGTGTTGGTTCAGGCGCGACCATTGGTGCTGTTGGATGAGCCGTTTGCGGCCCTAGGTCCCGCACTGCGCAATGAAATGCTTGATCTCATGCGGGATATGCTGGTTCAAACGGGGGCGGCCATGGTGATGGTGACCCATACGCCTGATGATGTGCGCCATATTGCGGATGAGGTGATATTTGTGGAGGGCGGGCGCGCTCATGCGCCCCGTCCGGCGGTAGCGTTGATGGATGATCCACCGCCGGAGTTGCGTGCCTATTTGGGCTAGGTCGATATGAGTGCCAGCGCAGCGCGGGCGGCCTCGCGCCCTTTATCGACGAAATGCGCACGGTAGATCGCATTATGGTGGTCCGTCTCGTGGTAGTGGTGGGGGGTGAGGGATACCGACAGGATTGGCACGCCAGTATCGAGACCCACGCGCATCAGGCCGTCCACAACAGCGGCGGCGACGAAATCATGGCGATAAATCCCGCCATCCACTACAAACGCAGCGCAAACGATAGCATCGTATTTACCCGTTTTGGCGAGTTGTTGTGCTTTGAGCGGCATCTCGAACGCGCCGGGAACATCAAAGACGTCTGTTTGCGCGGGCGTGATCAGCTCCGAGAAGCCATCATATGCGCGGTCTACAATATCAGCGTGCCATTGTGCTTTGACAAAGGCTACGCGGGTTGGGGTGTCTGTCATGTGTAATCTCCTTTAGGCATTAACAGTCCACCCAAGGCGATCACAAAGCATCCGCCGCACCGATGACGGCGCGCCTGATACATTGCATTCTCTTCCATCCGGACTTTAACCGTCGGCTCCGGCATCTCACCGGATCTGCTTGTCCCTGCCTCCCTATAAAAAGAAGCAAGCGCTCGCGGGCTCAAAGGACGAACCTTTATACCGCCGGTGGGGAATTTCACCCCGCCCTGAGAATAGGTGCAGATTGCCAACTGGGGGCCTCCTCTGCAATAGCTTATCGTGTCACATGCACAGGAGGGCGCGATGCATCCCAATCCGGTTTTTCACGACGCAGATAGCGCGAGAAACATCTCGTTTGCGCGTAAGCGTGCGTTTGGCGTTTTGGCTGTGACTGCCGAGGATGGCCCGCACCTGAGCCATATCCCGTTTCTGCTGAGCGAGAACGGGTCCACTGCTGAACTGCATCTGGTGCGCTCCAATCCAATTGCGCGGATGGATGAGGGGCCGCACCGCGCAAAGATCGTCGTTTCAGGTCCGGATAGCTATGTATCCCCCGATTGGTATGGGGTGCAGGATCAGGTGCCGACGTGGAATTATATTGCGGTGCATATGACTGGTACGTTGGAGCGACTGCCGCAGGAGGTGATGCACGATATGCTGAACCGTCAATCGGCGGCTTATGAAGAACAGCTGATACCAAAGACGCCGTGGACGACGGATAAGATGACGCCGGATGTGCTGGAAAAGATGATGCGGATGATTGTGCCGTTTCGGTTCACATTGACGGGGGTCGATGGCACATGGAAGCTGGGGCAGAACAAACCTGAAGCAGTGCGAATCTCAGCAGCGGAGCATATGGCGGACCATGGGATCGGCAGTGAGGTAGCGATCATCGCTGCGATGATGCGTGATCTCGATCATACTTAGCGCACGGTTGCCTTAAGCATCGTTCGGGTAAAGAGTGGTGTGCGTAATGTCCAAGATAGGAACCACGCCATGAAGCTCTATTACGCCCCCACATCGCCCTATGTCCGCAAAGTTATGATCCTGCTCGAAGAGACAGGCCAGCGTGATGATGTGGAGCTGATCAATGTCGCGACCACGCCTGTTGCGGCTGATCCGGCGCTCTTGGCAAAGAATCCTTTGGCCAAAGTCCCTGCATTGGAGCGGCCTGACGGGCCGACGCTTTACGATAGCCGCGTGATCACCGCCTATCTGGATGCACGCGGGGGGGATAAACTCTACCCCGCAGGTGCGCGGCGCTGGGATACGCTGACACTTGAAGCGACGGCAGACGGGATCTTGGATGCGGCCCTGCTCATGACCTATGAGACACGGCTGCGACCCGAGGAAAAGCGGATGCCGGAATGGGTAGACGGACAGTGGGACAAGGTTGCGCGCAGTGTCGCAGCCCTGAATACGCGTTGGATGAGCCACCTGAATGGTCCGCTGGATATGGGGCAAATCGCGGTTGGCTGTGCGTTGGCCTATGTAGATTTCCGGCATGACGTGCGGGATTGGCGTAAAGGGAATGACGGATTGGCTAAATGGTTTGAAAGCTTCGAATCGCGTCCGTGGATGCAGTCGACAGTTCCGCCAGCGGCGTGAAAGTCTGCAAACTAGATCAATTAGCCTGTGATAAGTGGCAACTGCGACGGTTTGCGCAGCTAAACCATCTGGACGACTGTGCTTGTCCAAGTTAGATACCACAGCAATGTCCGACGCCTTGAATAAATGCGTCACAATACCTAGTGGCCAATTTTCGGCCCAAATATGGAGAAACCGACGTGTCACAAGCTGATGATACCGCAGGCAACCGGAGGGACTTCCTCTATTACGCGACCGCAGGCACTGGTGCCGTGGCCGTAGGTGCCGCCGTTTGGCCACTGGTCAACCAGATGAATCCTTCTGCCGATGTTTTGGCACTGTCCTCCATCCGTGTGGATGTGAGCAGTGTTGAGCCCGGCACGCAGCTGACCGTTAAATGGTTGGGTAAGCCTGTGTTTATCCGCCGCCGTACGCCGGAAGAGATTGAGCGAGGACGCGGGGTCGCGCTTTCTGATCTGCCAGATCAAGGCGCTGAAAATGCGAACATGGCAACGGATGCTACGGCAGCAGATGAGAACCGCACCTTGGACGAAGCTGGGGAATGGCTTGTCATGATCGGCGTCTGTACGCACCTTGGTTGTGTACCAATCGGTGACAGTGCCGGTGATTTCGAAGGCTGGTTCTGCCCATGCCATGGATCGCACTATGATATTGCGGGCCGCATCCGCAAGGGCCCCGCGCCGTTGAACCTGCCTGTTCCCGTTGCAGAGTTCATCGACGAATCAACAATTAAACTCGGTTAAAGGAACGAACTTATGTCTGGAATTCCTCACGACCATTATGAGCCGAAGACGAAAGGCGAGAAGTGGATTCATTCCCGCCTGCCGATCGTTGGTCTTATGTACGATACACTGATGATCCCTACGCCCAAGAACCTGAACTGGATGTGGATCTGGGGCATCGTTCTTACGTTCTGCCTGGTGCTGCAAATCATCACCGGCGTTGTCCTTGCGATGCATTATACACCTTCCGTAGATGGCGCCTTTGCATCGATCGAGCATATCATGCGTAATGTGAATGGCGGCCATATGCTGCGCTATATTCACATGAATGGCGCGTCGCTCTTCTTTGTTGCGGTTTACGCGCACATCTTCCGCGGTCTCTACTATGGCTCTTACAAGGCGCCACGTGAGATTACATGGATTATCGGTATGATCATCTACCTGCTGATGATGGCCACTGCGTTTATGGGCTATGTCCTTCCATGGGGTCAGATGTCCTTCTGGGGTGCGACTGTTATTACGGGTCTGTTCGGTGCTGTTCCTTTCATAGGTGAAGCACTTCAAACGTTCTTGCTTGGCGGCCCTGCCGTTGATAACGCCACGCTGAACCGCTTCTTCTCGCTGCACTATTTGCTGCCGTTTGTGATTGCCGGTCTTGTGGTCCTGCACATCTGGGCATTTCACACCACGGGCAACAACAACCCGACCGGTGTAGATGTGCGCCGCACGTCAAAAGAAGAAGCCGAGAAAGACACGTTACCATTCTGGCCTTATTTTGTGATCAAGGATTTGTTTGCGCTGGCCGTGATCCTTGTGGTTTTCTTTGCTATTGTTGGCTTTATGCCAAATTACCTTGGTCACCCCGATAACTACATCGAGGCAAACGCGCTTGTGACGCCGGCACATATTGTTCCTGAATGGTACTTCTTGCCATTCTACGCAATCCTACGTGCCTTCACTTCCGAAGTTTGGGTCGTGATTATAGCCGAAACACTGACGGGTGGAATCATTGACGCCAAGTTCTTTGGCGTGCTTGCCATGTTTGGTTCCATCGCTGTTATGGCAGTTGTGCCATGGTTGGACACCAGCCGCGTTCGCTCGGGCCGTTACCGCCCGATGTTTAAGTGGTGGTTCTGGATCTTGGTTGTCGACTTCTTTGTGCTCATGTGGGTCGGCGCAATGCCCGCCGAAGAGCCTTATGCGACGATCTCGTTGATCGCGACAGCTTACTGGTTTGCTTACTTTCTGGTGATCTTGCCGTTGTTGGGTGTGATCGAGAAGCCGGACGCAGAACCGGACACAATCGAAGACGACTTTAACGCGACACTCGCGAAAAAAGCTGGCGGCGCAACACCTGTCGCGACCCCTGCGGAGTAAACCAGAGATGAATATGATCAAAGCAACACTCCTGAGCGCTGTTATCGCGCTAACTGCTCCCGCTGCGTTTGCGTCGGGTGAGAAGGGCGCGCCGATTGAGAACATTGATTTCTCTTTTGACGGTCCTTTCGGTAAATACGACGTGAACCAGCTTCAGCGTGGCCTTCAGGTCTACACCGAAGTTTGTTCCGCCTGCCACGGTCTCAAGTATGTACCGTTGCGGACACTTGGCGATGACGGCGGCCCAATGCTGCCCGAAGAGCAGGTGATCGAGTATTCCAAACAGTGGGAAGTCTTCGACGCCGATCTGGATGATTTCCGCGAAGCGACACCTGTTGACCACTTCCCCGAATCCGGTATGGAAACTGCGCCTGACCTGTCATTGATGGCCAAAAAGCGTAAAGCATTCTCCGGTCCTTATGGTCTGGGCATTAACCAGCTATTGTATGGTTTTGGTGGGGCTGAGTACATCTCCGCTCTGCTGCACGGCTATACGGGTGAAGAGAAAACCCAAGCTGGTGCCACTCTGTACGAGAACAAGTACTTTGAAGGTGGTTGGCTCTCCATGGGTCCACCGCTTTATGAAGAAGCTGTGGAATTTGCAGATGGTTCATCTACCAGTGTTGAAGCAATGTCTGAAGATGTTGCCGCATTCCTGATGTGGACCGCCGAGCCAAAGATGGCAGCGCGTAAGCAAGCTGGTTTTGCCGGTGTGCTGTTCCTGACGCTGTTGTCTGTACTTCTGTACCTCACGAACAAGCGGTTGTGGGCGTCTGTGAAGAACAAGAAAGAGAGCTGATAAAATCAGTTTTCGAGAAAAATAAAGGCCCTCAGATCAAGATTGATCTGAGGGCCTTACTTATTTGTTCCTCGGGGCTCAGGAAGAGTTAAACCCTCAGAACAAAATGCCTTAAATCTAATAGGCCAGAAGGCATCATGTTTTCACATCATGCCCCAGCGCAATCAGCTTAGCGGAAATTGCTGCGTTGTCTTAGCCTGGACCGTTCTATGTGGCGTCTGGACCCCCCGGAAATTGAGACGCTGTACTGAGCCGTTCGCCGTTCTCTCTATGACTTGAACATGAGGCATCTGGCGCGGCGCGTATGTGAAGCGGATCACAGAGCTAGCGAAAAGTGGTATTTTCCGAAAGTTCTTTCAGCCCTGCCCGGTCTATGACCGTAATGCTGCCCCGTCCCAGCGCGATGACACCGGTCTTTTTCCAGATAGACAGTGTTTTCGAAACCGTCTCGCGGGTGACCGCCACGAAGGATGCCAGATCATGCTGCGACATGCGCAGTTCGGTGTCGTAGGGGCCAAGTAGATACAGGATACGGCGTGCCATCCGCGTTGGCACATCCAAAAAGATCTGCTCAGAATACTGCTGGTCCATCCAGCGCATGCGTTGACCGGCCAGTTCGATCATATCCATTTGAAGATCAGCGTTTAACCGAAGTGCGGTCAATACATCTGCGTTTTTGACGCCCCAGACAACGCTTGGTAGCAGCGCCGTAACTGTTGCGGTGCGCGGCCCCGGCGCAAAAAGGGCAATCTCGCCCAGTATGTCGCCCTCATGCATGATCGCGAGGATCAGCTTGGTCCCTTCGGGAGACAGCAGGCTGATTTCCAGCTTGCCACTGCCGACAGCAAAAAGGGTTTCCCCAACGTCGCCTTGATAAAACAGCACTTCGCCCTCTGTCAAAATCCGGGGTTTTGCAAGGTCAACCATCAGGGCGCGCAGCGCGTCCGACGCTGCAGCGATGAAGCCGCTATTCGAGAAATCCGGAGAGGTCATAAGCGCTCGGGCCTGACTTAACTGTTAACGGGGTGTGAACTCATACGCGGACACCTTGCCAGCCTACGCGTCAGAATGCCAGAAGATGCTTGGCTGTGGCCGCGCTGATGCGGGTTTGCACGAGCGCGCCCTCGGTTTGCGGAGTGTCGAAATGCACCTCGGCAAACTGTGCTGTGCGCCCCATATGGGTATTCTCCATCAGGACCTCATGGGCGCGCCCGATCTGGTCGCGCAAGTGGCGCTGGACCTGTAGGTCTCCGGCAGCACGCAGACGGGCGGCACGGGCCTTGATAACAGCGCCGTTGACGGCGGGCATCCGCGCGGCCGGGGTGCCAATTCGCGCGGAATAGGGAAAGACGTGCAGCCAGGTCAGGTCACATTCCGAGATGAGTTTGAGCGAGTTCTCGAACATCATGTCCGTCTCGGTCGGGAAACCCGCGATAATGTCAGCGCCAAATGTCATGTCAGGCCGTAGCTTGCGCGCCTCAGTACAAAACGCGATTGCATCGTCACGCAGGTGGCGACGTTTCATACGTTTGAGGATCATATCATCGCCGTGTTGCAGCGACAGATGAAGATGCGGCATCAGGCGCGGCTCAGTGGCGATGGCCTGCATAAGGTTGTCATCCACCTCAATCGAATCAATGGAGCTGATCCTCAGGCGTGGCAGGTCTGGCACCAGCTTGAGTAAACGCATGACTAGGTCGCCCAGTTTTGGCGTGGCGGGCAAGTCAGCACCCCATGACGTGAGATCGACGCCGGTGAGAACAACTTCGTTAAATCCCTTGTCCACCAACCGCTTGATCTGGTCCACGACCACACCCGCCGGGACAGAACGGGAATTGCCGCGACCATAGGGAATGATGCAAAAGGTGCAGCGGTGATCACAGCCGTTTTGAACCTGCACATAGGCACGGCTGCGGGTGCCGAAGCCGTCGATGAGGTGGCCTGCGGTCTCGGTCACTGACATGATATCGTCGACTTGCAACGCCTCGGTCTCGCCTATGAAATCAGCGGCAAGCCCTTGCCACGTCTCGCCCAACATCTTTTCGGTGTTGCCGATCACCGCATCCACTTCGGGCATCGCAGTAAAAGTCGCGGGTTCTGTCTGTGCGGCGCATCCGGTCACGATCAGGCGGGCATCGGGGTTTGCTTTGCGCAGCTTGCGAATGTCTTGGCGTGCCTTGCGCACGGCCTCCGCAGTCACGGCGCAGGTGTTTATCACCACGGCATCGCGCAGGCCTGCGCCCTCCGCCAGCTCCTTCATCGCCTCAAGCTCGTATTGGTTGAGGCGGCAACCGTGATTGGAGAAAATAGGGGCGTTCATTCGCAGCTCTCGATGAATTGGGCGGTGAGGGTTCCGTCCGCCACATGCATGGTCGGGCCAGTCATCCAGACGCCATCGTCGCGCCAGTCGATATGAAGCGTGCCGCCGTCCAGATCAATGCGCACAGCGCGGCCTGTCAGGCCCCTGCGCGCAGCAGCAACAGCGGTAGCGCAACTGGACGAGCCGGAGGCCAGAGTGATGCCCACGCCCCGCTCCCAAACCCGCATGCGGATGTGATCAGGGCCGATGATCTGGGCCACCTGAACATTTGTGCGTTGGGGGTAGATGGGGTGATGTTCATGCGCCGGGCCAAAGGTGGCAAGGTCAACGGCGTTGATATCATCCACAAAGAAGGTGCAATGGGGATTGCCCATGCCGGTGGCTACAGGCGTGCCCTCAATGGGGAGGGACAGGGTGTTCATTTCTTCGGCCAGTGGAATGTCGCGCCAGTCAAGCTGGGGCTGGCCCATGTTGACTGATGTGAGGCCATTGCCCGAATCTGTCGCGTATATATCGCCACGATCTGTAGTCAGGTGCAGATTCGTGAGGCCCTGCTCATCCATCAGGTAGCGCGCGATGCAGCGTGTCGCATTGCCGCATGCCGCCGAGGTAGAACCATCGAAATTATAAAAAGTCAGATGCGCGTCAGCCAACCCATTGGAAATCACGGCAAGCTGATCAAAGCCAATCCCCGTCTGCCGATGCGCAATCCCGCGCACCAGCCCTTGTGACAAGGGAATTTCGCGCGCACGCGCATCCACAACGACAAAGTCATTGCCGAGGCCGTGCATTTTCATAAATGGCAAAGTGGAGGGCTTAGTTACAGTCATTCTTGGCATATAGCTGGAGTGTCGGGTTTATTCCAGCAGCCGTATAGAAATTCATGCGTTATGGGGGTTGACCCGTAGGGCGCAGCTTTCTAAACACCGCGACAGTGGGCCTGTAGCTCAGCTGGTAGAGCAACTGACTTTTAATCAGTAGGTCTCCGGTTCGAACCCGGACGGGCTCACCACTAATAACAATGGGTTAGCGGGAAACTGCTAACCCATTT
>RCNE010000958.1_pt1 | contig 15644 bp, 13 predicted proteins | sample 2041361 | NCBI WGS metagenome assembly RCNE01 (sample SAMN09708229, study PRJNA481090) | Marine sediment metagenome, whole genome shotgun sequencing project.
CCGCTTCGTCCCGCGATCCTCGAGGTCCTCGCGAACCGCGATCGGTATGACAACGTCACTCTGCTGTATGGCGCTCGCTCACCGGGAGAGCTGCTGTTCGCCGACGGACTCCAGGAGGGGCGCAGTCGGTTCGACCTGGACGTTCTGATCACCGTCGATAACGGCGATCGAGTGCGGCGAGGGCCGGTCGGGGTTGTGACATCCCTGATCAGCCGCGCCTCGTTCGATCCGGAGTCGACCGTGGCATTCGTCTGCGGTCCGGAGATCATGACGCGATTCACGATTCAAGAACTGGGGCGCAGGGGGGTCACCGATAACCGGCTCTTCGCTTCGATGGAACGGAACATGAAGTGCGGGATCGGTCTCTGCGGCCATTGCCAGTTGGGGCGCTATTTCGTCTGCAAGGACGGTCCGATACTGAGCTGCGAACAGATGTCCGATGCATTCTGGACCAGGGAGGTGTGACGTGGCTCTTCCGACTCTCGCTGTTCACAAGTTCGCCTCATGCGACGGCTGCCAGTTGAGTCTCCTCGATCTCGAGGATGAACTCCTCGCCGTGGCCGGTGTCGTTCAGATCGCCAACTTCATGGAGGCCTCGCGGGAGGTGCTGCCGCCTCCCTACGACGTCACGCTCGTCGAGGGATCGATCACCACTGCTCACGACGCCGAACGGATCAAACAGATCCGAGAGGAGACACCCGTACTCATCACGATTGGTGCGTGCGCCACGGCGGGCGGGATCCAGGCTCTCCGGAACTGGAAAGATGTCGACGACTTCAGCCGCTACGTCTATGCCCATCCCGCGTACCTCGACACCCTGCAGACCTCGACACCGGTCTCCGATCACGTCCGCGTCGACTTCGAACTGCGTGGATGCCCCGTGTCGAAGTACCAACTGCTCGAAGTGCTCGTCGCGTTCCTTCAGGGACGGCGGCCGAACATTCCGACCTACAGCGTTTGCGTGGAGTGCAAGCTGAAGGGAAACCCGTGTGTGATGGTATCCCAAGGCATTCCGTGCCTCGGACCCGTCACGCAGGCGGGCTGCGACGCCCTGTGCCCCACGTACGATCGGGGCTGCTTCGGATGCTTCGGGCCGATGGAGAGCCCGAACACGGCGTCACTTGCCGATCAGTGGAAGGTGATGGGCGCCTCGGATCGAGAACTCGTCGACGCTTTCCGGAACTTCAACGCCTGGTCTGAGCCGTTCCGTCAAGAGAGCGACCGTTGGGAAGCATCGATTGAGATTGGTGGTGTGCGATGACCAACGCAAGAGAGATCTCGGTCGAGTACCTTGCCCGGGTTGAGGGCGAAGGATCGATGCTGGTCAAGGTCGAAAATGACAAGATCGAGCACGTCGAGTTCTCGATATTCGAGCCGCCCCGGTTCTTCGAGGCGTTCATGCGGGGTCGCCCCCACACCGAAGCCCCGGACATCACGGCCCGGATCTGCGGTATCTGCCCAGTTGCCTATCAGATGAGCTCCGTCGATGCAATGGAGAATGCCTTCGGGATGACCGCCGATGGGCAGCTGCGCGAACTGCGCCGGCTGCTCTACTGCGGTGAGTGGATCGAGAGTCACGCTCTGCACATCTACCTGCTCCACGCGCCCGACTTCCTCGGGTACGAGAGCGGTATCCATATGGCCGCCGATCATCGTGAGGTCGTCGAACAGGGTCTCCGGCTCAAGAAGGCCGGGAACACGATCGTCTCGCTCGTGGGAGGGCGTGAGATCCACCCGATCAACGTTCGGGTCGGTGGCTTCTACCGGGTTCCCACGAAGAAGGAACTCGAGGCGCTCATTCCCGAACTCGAATGGGCGAAGGAGGCGGCGATCGCGACGGTTCGCTTCGTGAGCGGCTTCACGTTCCCCGACGCCGACCTCGATTACGAGTTCGTTTCGTTGAGCCATCCCGACGAGTATCCGTTCATCGGGGGACGAATCGTGTCGAGCAAGGGGCTCGACATTTCGATCGCCGAGTACAACGACTACTTCCTGGAAGAGCACGTTGAACGATCGAACGCCCTCCATTCGCAGATTCGCGAACGCGGTGCGTATCACGTGGGGCCACTTGCCCGATACAACCTCAATTTCGAGAAGCTCACGCCACTCGATCAGGAACTTGCTCACGAGGTGGGACTCGGCGCGGTCGTAACAAACCCGTTCAAGAGCATCGTCGTGCGTGCCGTCGAGGTGCTCTACGCGGTCGAAGAGTCGCTCCGGATCATCGATCAGTATGAAGAGCCTTCGGAGCCCTACGTGGACTACACGGCGACGGAGAGCGAGGGGCACGGCGCCTCCGAAGCGCCTCGCGGGATGTTGTATCACCGATATCGGGTGAACGCCGACGGGCGCATTGCGGACGCGCAGATCGTTCCGCCGACGGCGCAGAATCAGTTGACGATCGAGAGGGATCTCCGGTTCGTGCTCGAAGAGCACCTCGATCTTCCTGATGACGAGTTGTCATGGGTTCTCGAACAGTCGATCCGGAACTACGACCCGTGCATCTCGTGCGCTACGCACTTCCTCGATCTGACGGTGGAACGTGTCTGACGTCGTGGTGATCGGGGTCGGCAACCGGATGATGGGTGACGACGCTGTGGGCCCGCTCGTCATCGATCGGCTCGTCGGACGACTCCCGGAGCCGGTTGCCTTGGTCGAATCGGTCGGGGACGCCACACACCTTCTCGACACATGGCGCGACGCCAGGCTGGCCGTCGTCGTCGACGCCGTGGTCTCAGGTGGCGTTCCCGGCGCGGTTCACCGCATCGACGGGAAGGCAGGCTTCCCGTCGTCATGGCGCTCGGCTTCGACACACCTCATTGGTGTCGTCGAAGCTGTCGAGCTGGGTGATGCCGTCGACATGTTGCCGGACGAACTGATCGTCTTCGGAATCGAGATCGACAGAGTCGAAGCGGGTGTCACCCTGACCACGGAAGTCGCCGCGGCGGTCGAACAAGTGGCAGATTTGGTCGTCGAAGAGATCGCAGCAGCCCGCAGTTCGTAGAGCGATGTCCGCTCACCGAGCGAGTGAAGCCAGAACGTCCACGACCCCTCCGCCGACCACGACGACGGGCTGGAATCCTGCTGCCTCGAGGTAGCGCACGGCCATCTCCGACCGGTAGCCGCCTCCGCAGATGACCCACACCGGCCGCTCCGGGTCGAGTGTCCCCGGAAGCCCATCGCGAAGGTCGGGAACATAGGTGTGGATCGAGTTCGGGATCGAGCCGGCCTCCCACTCATCGGGTGCTCGAACGTCGAGGATCTGGGGCGAACCGCGGCGAATCTCAGTCATGAACGCGGCGATCGGTGCAAGGACGTAGCTCCTGAGATCGTCGCGATCGGAGAGATCGTTGACCACACCGACCAGGTCGTCGTAACCGATGCGAGCGAGTTGAATCACCGCCCGTCCCACGTCCTGATCATCGTTGGCCACCAGCACGATCGGCTCATTGAATGGAACGAGCCACCCGGCCCACACACCCGTCTGATCCTCGAGTTCGAGTCCGTATGAGCCTGCCAGATGACCGGCGGCGTAGTCGGCGTGGGGTCGAATATCGAGCACGTGCGCATCTTCGGGTATCTGATCGGCGCTGAGGGACCCAACCGGAGTCGTTGGGAGCGGTTCTGGCCCGGCGAGGTTGATCGGACCCATCTGTGCGTAGTAGTCGGGGTATGGCTGAAGATCAGAGAGTGCCCCGATGACGAAGGAGTCTTCCGTGGTGTGTCCGAGCACAGGATTCGACAGCTTCTCGGAACCGATCGACGACGTCGTGGACTCTGCAACCGATGCGGTGCAGAAGGACCCAGCTCCGTGTGTCGGATAGAGGCCAACATGGTCGGGCAGCGCTGCAAGGCGAGTGACCGACCCGTATTGGAGTCGAGCGAGTTGATCGGCACGTTCGACGCCGAGAAGGTCAGTGCGGCCAGACGATCCAACGAGGAGACTTCCCCCAGAGAACAGAGCGACGGCTTCACCGTCGACGAGCACGACGTAGCTCACGTGTTCCGGGGTGTGACCCGGCGTATGGATCGGACGAACCGTGAACGCGCCACCGTCGAGATCCTCATGGTGGAACGCTGGGCGATGGCTGAACGCGACACCGGCGGATGCCGGGATGACGAGTTCGGCACCGGTCGTTGCGGCAACGGCCCTTCCCCCCGACACGTAGTCGTTGTGGAGGTGAGTCTCGAGCACGAATCGGGTGTCGAGATGGGCGGCAGCCTGAACGAATCGGTCAATGTCGCGTTGCGGATCGACGATCAAGCCGATGCCATCGTGCTCGAAGACGTACGTGGAGTCTCCCAGGCCGGGAGTGGGGATGGCCGTGATGTTCATGGATGGCAAGAACTGCAGAGGATCAATCGATGCCCGTCAATTCCGACTGAAACGACGGAGACGGAGAGAGTTCGTGACGACCGAGACCGAGGAGAAGGCCATGGCGCCTGCCGCGATCATCGGGTTCAGGAACCCGAGTGCTGCGAGCGGGATTGCCGCTGTGTTGTAGCCGAAGGCCCAGAAGAGGTTCTGTTTGATCGTGGAGAATGTCCTTCGGGCGAGCCGGAGCGACGTAACGGCAAGCATTGGATCGCCGCTCATCAGAACGACGTCGCCGGCCTCGATAGCAACGTCGGTTCCTGACCCGATCGCCATGCCGAGATCGGCCTGGGTGAGTGCCGGAGCGTCGTTGATGCCGTCACCCACGAACCCGACCGACCTCCCCTCATGTTGGAGACGTCGAATCTCTTCCGCCTTGTCTCCAGGGAGCACTTCGGCGATCACGCGATCGATCCCGATCTCGGCAGCGATCGTCTCTGCAGTACGGCGGTTATCTCCGGTGAGCATGATCACGTCGACGTCCATGGCTCTGAGCCTGGAGACAGCTTCTGCCGACGATGCCCTGACGGTATCGGCGACGCCGATCGTTCCTTGCACGGTCCCGTCCCATCCGACTAGGAACGCCGTGTTCCCCGCGATCTCTATCCGCTCCATGGCTTCGGAGTAGCGGTTCGGGATCTGAATTCCCCGCTCAGCCATCAGCTTGGCCTTCCCAACGGTCACATCGACTTCTCCGACCGTGCCGACGACGCCCTGGCCCCGCAGAGCTGTGAAGTTCGTCGGGGTGGAGAGATCGACGTCGCGTTCCTCGGCACCGAGGGCGACGGCCTTGCCAATCGGGTGCTCGCTGGCCGCTTCGACCGATCCTGCGAGGGTCAGAAAGTGCGTCTCGTCGCCATCGGTGACAACATCGGTGAGGGTCATCGCTCCGCGGGTGAGTGTTCCGGTCTTGTCGAAGACGACGATATCGACGGAGCGTGCCCGTTCGAAGACCTCGGCGTTCTTGAAGAGAACCCCGAGTTCGGCCCCACGCCCCGAGCCGACCATGATCGCGGTCGGGGTTGCGAGACCCATGGCGCACGGACACGCGATGATCAGCACCGCAACGGCGTTTCGGAGTGCCACAGCCACGTCTCCACCGCTGACGGCCATCCACACGACGAAGACGGCTGCCGCGATGACGAGAATGGTCGGGACGAAGACGGCGGATACGCGGTCGGCGAGGCGTTGCACCGGGGCCTTCGTCGCTTGTGCATCTTCGACCAGTCGGACGATCTGTGCCAGGGCCGTGGTGTCGCCGACCTTGAGAACACCGATCTCCAGACGGCCCTGCTGGTTGATCGTTGCCCCGAATACGTCATCTCCCGCGACCTTGTCGACAGGCATCGACTCACCCGTCAGCATCGACTCGTCGACACTCGACGACCCGGCCGTGATCCTGCCGTCCGACGGAATCTTCTCACCGGGTAGCACGACGACGGTGTCTCCGACGAAGACGTCTCCGACGTCGACCATCATCTCGGAACCGTCCCGGACAACCCTTGCTTGCTTGGCACCCAACTCGAGGAGCTTGGTGATAGCGCGAGAAGCGCGCCCCTTCGCACGTGCCTCGAAGAAGCGACCGAGAAGGATCAGCGTGGTGATCATCGCTGCCGTGTCGAAGAAGACGGGGGAGCCGTCGACCATGGCAAACAGTGAGTAGCCCCACGCTGTCAGCGTTCCCACCGACACGAGCGTGTCCATGGCCGGACTCATCGACGTGACCTGTTTCCAGGCTGCCTTGTGGAACTGCCAGCCGAATCCGAAGACCACGGCGGTGGTGAGGAGTGCCTGGAGAGCGAAGTTCCATGTCTCGTCCGGGCCGAGCATGGCGAGCAGGAACACGGGGACGGTGAGAGAGGCCGCGCCGATCAGGTTCCTGCGTTGATAGAGGGCCTCTTCGTCGTAGCGCTCAGTGACGCTGACGCGTTCCTCGCCGGCGATGACGGGATCGATCTCATATCCGATTCTCGATACGGCTGCCCTGAGAGCCTCCACGTCGACGTCGGGTCCGACCTCAGCCCGGGCCTCATGACCCGCATAGTTGACGATCGCCGTTTCGACGCCGTCCTGTTTGCCGAGGACGCGCTCGATCCGCAACGCGCAAGAGGCACACGTCATGCCTTCGACGTCGAATGTGATCGATTGGGTATCGGTCATCGTCAGGCTCCGTTCGCGATTGACGGAGTGGACTCAGCTCTCGTTCGGAACTTCGTAGCCCTGTTCTTCGATGGCGGCCACGATGGCATCGAAAGTGGCGTCAGACCCGTCGTAATCGAGGTCGACCGTGCGTGCCTCAATGTGCACCACGACCTTGTCAACTCCGTCGAGGGGCGACACTGCGCCTTCGATCGACGATTTGCAGTGTCCGCACGAGATTTCGGGGACGCTCAACGTTCTGGTGGACACGGTGATCTCCTTCGTTGCTCGGGGCTGAGCGTATCAATGGCCTGTTCCTTGTGGAACGGGTTTCGTCGATTGGCTATTTCAGGAGGAGTTGTCCGATGCGACGTCCAGTGACCCATGAGCCCACTGCCCCCATGGCTGTGAGATAGGCGACGTTGACGAGCATCGTCCACTCAAGGATCCCGAGCGTGAGACCACGGATCAAGATGACGCCGTGATAGAGAGGTGAGATCCACGTGACGATCTGGATGAACTCCGGATACACGTCGATCGGGTAGAACGTCGCGGAGAAGAGGAACAGTGGGAGCGTGACGAGCGTGACCAGATCGAGGTCTTGCCAGGTTCTCATATAGGTGGTTGCGGCTGTCCCGACGGCGCCGAAGGCAAATCCGATGAGGATCGCAGCGGGGAAGGCGAGTACGCCGTACGGGGAGTGGACGAGCCCCATGACTGCCATGACGACGAGGAATGCTGCTGAGTAGAGCGCTCCCCGGCCGAGCGCCCAGGCTATCTCTCCCGTCGCGACGTCCTTGGCTTCGAGCGGTGTTGCCAGGACCCCGTCGTAGATCTTGCCGTAGCGGAGCTTGAAGAAGAGGTTGGTCGACTCGAAGACGGCGCCGTTCATCGCCGATGCGGCAAGCATGGCGGGCGCGACGAAGGCTGTGTACTCGACGGGGATGCCCGCGACTTCAACGTCGCCCGCGAGCTGTCCGATGCCGATACCGATGGCGAAGAGGTAGAAGACGGGTTCGAAGAATCCCGAGAGGAAGACCGGCCAGAACGACTTGGTGGAGAGGAGGTTGCGTTCCACGAGGTAGCGACCCCTCCACCGGCGTGGGAGCGGCGGCACGACTCTTGCGATGAGATTGCCGGTTGTCATGGTGTCAAGCGCTTCCGGAACGGACCGACTGCGAGGGCCGTGCCGACAGCGATCCATGCCACGAGATACAGCACGCTGATCCACCACGCGACGGCCGGGTCGGTCCCCACGACGATTGCTCGACTCAGTTCGACACCGTGGAACATCGGTGTGGCAAGAGCTATCGGTTGGAGCCAACTGGGGAGCTGGGTGACAGGGAAGAAGGCGCCCGAGAACAGGAACATCGGTATGACGACGAAACGGAAGTAGAGCGGGAGTCCGGTGGGCTCTTCAAGCCTCGCAGTGAACGAGGTTGTTGCGGCTGCCATGGCGAGTCCGACGAGGAGAGCCGGTCCTACTGCGAGGAGGGACTGGATGAGCGGGGCGACCCGGAAAGCAGACATGACGACGGCGAAGATGACCGAGACCATCAACACCCGTGCCCCGGACCACAGCATGTGCCCGGCGACCAGGCTCGGGATCCCGATCGGTGTCGCCAGTTTGGCGTGATAGGTCTTGACCCATTTGATGCCGGCCATGACTTTCCAGGCGCCTTCTCCTGCCCCCGTTTGCATGGCGTTGGCGACGAGGAGACCGGGAGCGAGGAACGTGAGGTAGGAGACGCCCTCAACGCCACCCGGGAGGTTCTCGTCGACGAGGGAGCCGAGTCCGACGCCCATCGCAGCCAGGTACAGGACCGGGTTGAGGAAGCTCGAGATCATCGAGCCACGCCAGGTGCGGCGATACACCCTGGCTTCGGACTCGAAGACTCGGAGTGGAAGAGGCGTCGCCATCAATCGATGAGGGAACGGCCGGTGAGGCGCAGGAACACGTCTTCGAGGGAGGATCTTCTGGCCAGGATCGTCTCGGGCTCGAGACCTGCGGCTGCGATGCCAGCGATCGTCTCTTCGGCGTCATCGGTGTACAGCAGGGCGCGATCAGCCAGAACCTCGCTGCGGGGAGCGAGATCTTCGATCCGATCGGAGACGTCGTCGAGCACGCCGGCGGGGAAGCGCACTTCGACGACCTCGCGAGGGGCGTATTGCTCGATGAGCGAACGGGGCGAGCCTTCTGCGACGATCTTCGCCTTGTCCATGACGACGAGGCGGTCGCAGAGTTGCTCTGCTTCGTCCATGTAATGCGTCGTGATGATCAGCGTGACACCTTGCTGCTTGAGCCGGTAGAGGCGGTCCCAGAGGACGTGTCGTGCCTGCGGATCGAGCCCGGTCGTCGGCTCATCCAGGATGAGTAGATCGGGTTCGTTGATGAGGCCTCTCGCGATGGTGAGGCGGCGCTTCATCCCACCCGACAGGGCGTCAACCTTCGACTTGCGCTTCTCGGTGAGCTGAACGAATTCGAGGAGTTCGTCGATCCGTTCCCGTATCACGGCACGCGGCAGATCGAAGTACCGCCCGTACATCATCAGATTGTCGTAGACGGTCAGCTCCTGGTCGAGGTTGTCTTCTTGCGGGACAACACCGAGCCGCGACCGAAGCTGCGGTCCCTGCTGTTCAGGGTCCAGACCAAGAACGGAGAGGGTCCCCGCCGTGATCGGACTGACCGCACCGATCATCCGCATCGTCGACGTCTTCCCGGCGCCGTTCGGACCGAGAAACCCGAACGATTCGCCTTGGTCCACCGAGAAATCGATGCCGTCAACGGCGGTGAATTCACCGAACCGCTTCGTCAATCCGCTCGCGTGAATCAGTGGGGCCACAGGAGTGTCAGCCTAGAAGGGCCGGGGGTAGCAAGTAGATCAGTAGATCAGTATCGCAACGCGCTGCTCGCCTTCATCGCCTGACGACATGGGAGCTGCGAGCTACCAGCTTCCAGCAAGACAGGGCGGACTTTGTCGGTTTTCAGCTACTCAGAACCCGGTATTCAGTGCGACTCCTGCGGCGTCGCTAGCAGACAGCTCGGACCGTGGGGTACGGGTTCACGTAGACGCCGGAACTCGGTCCCATACCCAGATGGAGATGGGGGACGGACGCGTTTCCTGTCGAACCCACATATCCGATGACCTGACCCTTTGAGACGCGCTGGCCGTTGACAAGACCCGACGGGTAGCCGTTCAAGTGGGCGTAGTAGTAGAAGTATCCGTTGTCGGCGTAGACGTAGACCTGGCGACCGCCGGCATAGTGCCAGTTTATCCGGATACTCCCCGAATCCATGGCAACGAGCGGGGTCCCGGTGGAGGCCATCATGTCGACGCCCTTGTGTGTCCGGCCTCCGGAGCGCGGTGCGCCCCAGGTGTTGCTGAACCAGGTGTTCCCGGCGACGGGACAGACGAGACCGGGAGTGCTCGAGGCCGGCACGCCCGCTGCGGCTGAACTGCTTGCGGCTCCAGATGAGTTGTTGGCAGCCGCTTGACGGGCCGCTTCTTCCCGAAGCCGACGGGCCTCCGCTTCCGCCTGACGCCTCAACTCAGCCTGATATCTGTCGTAGGCGTCCTTGTACTTGTCCTGGGCTTCGGCGAAGATAGCGTCCGCCTTGGAACGTTCGTTGGCCAGTCTCTCAACGAGGACCTTCTGGTTCTCCTGCAGAACCTCGACCTCGGCCCGCTTCTCGGCGACCTCAGCTTTGAGGCGGTCGTTCTCTCGATTGACCGCTGTGAGGAGGTCGAGCGATGCGAGATCCCGTTCCGTGGCCTCTCCGATGAGGGTCTGACTCGTCAGGAGATCCTGGATGGAACCGGCCGTGAACGCCGCCGTGACCAACCCCGTGCCCGAGTTCGTGTATGCCTCGACCACGAGTTCCTGGGCGCTCTCTCTGAGGTCAGCGACCTGATCGTCGAACTCGACGATCTTCCGATCGAGCACCGTGACCGTGTAGCCGAGCGCATGAACCTCATCGTCGATCGCCTCGAGTTCGGAGAGCGCCTGGCCGACGGCCTCGTTGGCCTCCAGGAGTTGACGATAGGCCCGGTCCTGGGCAGCTTCGGCATCGTCGACGGCGCCCTGCGTCTGTGCACCGGCGGGAATCGGCGTGATCGCGAGCAGCGCGAGAAGCAGGAGGAGTATGACCGGGGCGAACGGTTTCGATGTGGACATGCAGGACTCCAGGCTAGACCTCAAGGGTGGGTACTCGCCAGACGAGACACCGCCGGAAGGCCCGTCTTCGCGAGGTTCCACCAGCACCGCCGCGAGTCCCGACACGGGCGGGCTCGGCGCTCAAGGAGTAATCTTGGGATGATGCCGATTCGAGAGATCTATGTCTGCCGATAGGGTTTCGTTTGCACCGCGCCGGACGACGGTCGGGCGGACGACGGCAGGGTTGATGGCGCTGTCCTATCCGATCGTGATGGTGGTGATGGCGCTCGCCGTCGGGCCCCGAGCGGCGGGTGATCTACAGGACGTCGCTTCGAGCTTCATCGCCGCACTGATGCTCGTCATCGCGCTGCCGACGACGTGGTTCCTCTCGTTCGACTTCATCGACGTATCGCGAACGACCGTGGTGATGTTCGGTGCCGTCACGAGTCTGCCTCTTTGGTACGTCCTGGGTACGGCGCTCGCCGTCCGCTCAGAGACATGGGGCCGTTGGCTCCGTCGATACGCCACGGTCGCCCTGGTATGGACCCTGGCAAACCTGGCAGTGCTCGCGTTCGTGTCGATGGTGACAAGCTGAAAGAGCCGCCAGCTTCCAGCTTCCAGCCACCAGCCCGACCAAACGCCCGGGAACCCGGAGCGACGACGGTGTCGGAGTAGTTGGGGTCCTGCTGGTAGCGCGCAGCTGGCAGCTGGTGGCTAGAAAAGGGCTGGGCGGAAGAGGGCGTCGTGGCGGCCTATCGCGTAGCGATCGGTCATGCCTGCCACGAAGTCGATCACCTGTGTCAGTGTGTCGGCATCATCGTGGCGGTATGTGTCAGGGATCTCTGCGGGGTGGGCAACGTAGTACTCCACGAGGTTTCTGACGATCTCTCTGGCCCGGATCCGCTGTGGCTCGACGTCTGCTCTCAGGTAGACATGTTCGAACATGAAGTCACGGAGTTCGAGCATGACGTCGAGTGTGTGATCGTCCATGGCGATTTCGTCGCGTTCCATGGACGTCGCTACCACCGATGTGATCATCGTGTCGATCCACTTGCTCCCGGGTATACCGAGTGTGTCGAGCACCGGCTGGGGGAAGTCAGCGGGTCGGAGAACGTCGGCCCGAAGAGCGTCGAGAGCGTCGTGTGCGAGATAGGCGATGCGGTCGGCGAATCGAACGATGGCGCCCTCGGGGGTGCGTGCCGGGGTCGCGATCTTCCAAGGGTGAGCCATGATCCCGTCCAGGACCTCTGAAGTCAGGTTGAGCGGTTCGAGTACCTCGAAGATCCGCACGGATTGGGTGGAGTGGCGCCACTCGTCCTCGACGAACTCGCTCAAGGCATCCTCGCCGGTGTGGCCGAAAGGGGAGTGACCGACGTCGTGGCCGAGGCAGATCGCTTCGGTCAGCGATCCGTTGAGACTGAGGGCACGTGCGATCGCTCCGCCGACCTGTGTGACTTGGAGCGTGTGGGTGAGGCGTGTGACATAGTGATCGCCTTCCGGGTTCATGAACACCTGGGTCTTGTGCTTCAGCCTTCGGAATGCCTTGGAGTGAAGGATGCGATCCCGGTCGCGCTCGAACGCCGTCCTCCACGGGTCCGACGCTTCCGGGATAGCTCGCCCCTCAGTGTTGCCCGAAAGCGTTGCCGCCGGCGAGAGGATCTCCTGTTCGAGTGCTTCTGCCGTTTCACGGGTCCGGAGTCGGAATGCGCTCATCCCTAGACGACGCGTTCACGCAGACGTGAGCTGAGGTAGTCCATCGATGCCACGACGATCGCTATGGCGAGCATCTGCGCTGCCGCGGCTCGGTACTGGAGCAGGTTGATGTTCTGCTGCAGCAGGAAACCGATACCACCGCCGCCGGCGAAACCGATGATCGTCGACATGCGCACGTTGATGTCCCACCGGTACATCGTGAATGAGATGTACGGAGGAATGATCTGCGGCACGACCGCGTAGACGATCGTCTGTAGACGGGTCGCACCCGTGGCCCGAACGGCCTCGAGCGGTCCTGTGCTGATACTCTCCACCTGCTCCGAGTAGAGCTTCGCGAGGGCCGCCATCGTGTGGAGAGCCAGTGCGAGAGCACCAGCGAACGGGCCGATGCCGACCCAAACCACGAAGATGATGACCATTACCAGCGGTTCGATAGAGCGGAATCCGTTAAACACGGTTCGGGCCATGTAGTAGACGGTCAGACCAATGTTCTGGGATTCGCTCTTCCTGAGCGCCTTGACCGAGAGGAAGGCTCCGAAGGTCCCGCCGATGATGGCCGGGATGACGACCGTGGCCAACGGACTCTCGAGTTGGTAGAACCAGTCGATGATTGCGCCGATAGCGATGCCCACGAGCGCTCCGGCCACCGTCGAGAGCGCCAATGTCAGGCCATTGAGGACGCCGCGTGATACGTGCCGCACAACGAGATAGCCGAGCTTGCTTGCCGCCACGGCCAGGGCGAAAGCCCCGATGAGCGACGAGAACACCGGTATCCCGATCTCGGTGATCTCTCCGAGCGACACGACGAAGCTTCCCAGGAACCGGCCGAATGTGATGATTCGTTCCATCCACTCGCCGAAGAGAATCAGCAGATCAGCGATGACGTACGAACTGATGAGGACGATGAATGCAACAACGATGAGGGCTGCAACGCGAAGGGAGCGCAACCCCAGTCCTGGCTTCTCAACCTCCTCCTCTTCCGGGAAGGTCCACCGGAGGAGCAGCCAGCCGAGAACACCGAGAACAACCATTGTGAGCAGGAGTGTCAGGAAGTTAGCGTCGGTGAACCCGCGCAGGGCTGACGCCCATCTCGATGCCTGGATGCCGACGACGAGACCGATCGGGATAGCGATCAGCGACAGTGACAGGTTGATGACGGGAACAGTGACGTCGCGCATCAGGTTCTTGGCCGCCAGGAAGCTGAGTGGCACAGCGAGGGCCGTACCCACGGTGGTTGCCAGAAGAGCGAGCATCACCGTCTCGACGATACGGTCCCACGTGTTGAGGGCATTGTCGGAGAGTCGCGGTGAGAGATCTTTCTTGTCTGCGACCTGGATGATCTTGTATTGAGCGCCGTCGGTGCCGTCGAAGAAGATCATCGAGACTTCAGCCACGCTGGCCTCAGGCGCCCCTGCAATCTCGAGCCGGCGTTCTTCGTCGAACGCTATCTCGTTGAAGAACAGCGCACTCGGAGCGCCGCTATCCACTGCGGTCTGGCCGGAATTGACTGCACCGAAACTGTTTGCCGCGGGTCCGGTCCAGGTGAAGTCCTCGGCGACGGTGCCGTTCCCGGTGAGCTGAACCGAATCGTCTAGGCCGACGGCGAAGGGGTCGAAACCGATGTCACGGCTCACGAGGCCGGTCCCCGAGCCGGTGCTCGCCTCGAATGAGCCGCCCCAGCTGATGAAGTCGATGACGTTGTTGTTGTCATCGACGAGCGTCACGCCGCCGGGACTTCTGATGTCGAAGTCCGGCAAGAGGACGTTGTGTGCAGCAATGGGCTCTTCGGACGAGGGGAGGTTTCCGGCGTCCTGAACGCCGTTGAGATTGGTGTCGGTCCACACTTCAACGCGATTCATCCAACCGCCAACGTTCGTCCGGCTGATCACCTCGACTTGCTGGGGCTCATCGGACTTCCGACTCGGGGCCTCGAAAGAGAGGGAGAATGAGCCATCCTCGGCAACGTCGGCTCTTCCCTGCGGGAGCACGATGGCGTATTCCGATATGGGAACAAAGTTGACGGTGACCCGCTTGCCCTCCTCGTACCCAGTTCCGGTGACGGTGAGCACTTCTCCCGGCTCTGCACAGGTCGGCGTGACGGCGATCGTGATACCGGACGCGTCTGCGGTGGCGGGAGCCGGTTCGGCTCCGTTGCACGGGACGTACACGTCGGCCGTGACGATCAAATCCTCCGTGTCGTAGGTGACGAGATCGGGCCGGGCGAGGGCGCGCAGGATGCGGAAGAGTTGTTCCTGACGCGTTTCCGATTGGATCTCTTCGAGCGATACATCGGTCTTTGCAAAAGCGAAGGCGTACACGACGAAGGCGACGAGGATGGCGATGATGATGTAGAGGGATCGGCGCCATCCTCGCGACTTGCGGCCGTTGGGCTTTGGCTCGTCCGGCTTTTGGTCGCCGGCGGCCGGATCTGCGCTCGTAGGGGTCGAGCTAGCCAACGCGCTCCGCCTCCTTCCCGTATATCTCCTTGAACTTGTCGTCGTCGATCTCCTTCGGGGATCCCTCGAAGACGAGCTTTCCATCGTTCAATGCGATGACCCGGTCGGCGTACTGGTGGACGAGGTCGAGGAAGTGAAGAGAGCAGAGCACCATGACGCCGTCTTCTTGGTTGATGAGTTCCAGGTACTGCATGATGCTGTGGGCAAGAACCGGATCAAGGCTTGCGACGGGCTCGTCGGCGAGCATGATCTCCGGGTCCTGCATCATGGCCCGAGCGACCCCGACGCGCTGCTGCTGCCCACCGCTGAGTTCGTCTGCCCTCGCGTTCGCCTTCTCTTCGAGTCCGACGCGCGCCAACTGGGCATGGGCCTTTTCGAGATCCTTCTTCGGGAACCGATTGACGACGCTGAGTGCCGGATTCACATATCCGAGTCGTCCTGCGAGCACATTGGTCAAGACCTTCGAACGGTCGACAAGGTTGAAGTGTTGGAAGACCATGCCGATGCGTCGTCGGATTCGGCGAAGCTCCTCTTGGGACGCGTTGGTCACGTCGACGCCATCCCACATAATCGTGCCTGACGTCGGTTCGATCAGACGATTGATGCAGCGCAGGAGTGTTGACTTCCCCGATCCGCTGAGCCCGATGACGGCGAGGAACTCGCCTCTCTCCACTTCGAAAGAGACATCGTCGAGGGCCCTGGTCCCTCCGTCGTAGACCTTGACCAGGTTCTCAACTCTGAGCATGGATCGGACGCCCTGTCTGTTGGGTCGAGTAGCGGGGGGGGGGGGGGGGGTCCCCCCCCCC
>RCNE010001224.1_pt1 | contig 15639 bp, 17 predicted proteins | sample 2041361 | NCBI WGS metagenome assembly RCNE01 (sample SAMN09708229, study PRJNA481090) | Marine sediment metagenome, whole genome shotgun sequencing project.
AACAACAAGTAACCGTATTTAAAATAGACAACATGATCTAGTTGATAGGTTGGGAAACCATTATTTGTTTTCTTTAAATTTTTTAATACATCACCTATAACAGGAAGCGAACTCATATATTCATAGTGAGCTATACAAGCTTTGCCTTTAAATTCTTCGACTATAAATTCTTCTCCTTTTTGTCCATACTCGTAGTATTTCTTGAATATCCCTTTTCTTGGTACTGTATATGTGGGTAAAATTCCTGCCTCGTTTCCAAACCATTCTTTAGATTCTGTTTTACCATATATATTAAAAGCGCATCCCCATGTTTTAATACCTAAGGCTCTTACCTGTTGGTCTAATAAAAATGATGCTTCTTGCAATTCATCACTATGTTGCATTGCCATGGTTCGGCTTCTCACTTTTTCAAGGGCTAATTCAATTTCTACTTCCCGTCTCTGTTTTTCAGCTTTTTGTAAGTCGAGGAATCGACGATGTGCCAGATCAAATGCACCTGCAAAACGTTCTAATATTTCTAAGTCTTCTTTCTGTGGATTTTCAACCACGCCTGGTAAACTGTAGCCAATTTCTCCATGACTAGTGCGTGCCATGATAAAAGTTAATCCACCAATAAGCCTGATATCGTCATGACTTGGTGCTTGAGGATCTATATTCTGAAAGTCACCAAGTGCAACCATTTTATCTACATAGTCAATGGCTTCATCAGCATCCATTGCATAGACAACGGTCGCCTTTTTACTTTTTTCCCATTTTGCCAATAGTGGAATATCACCATGTATATGTCTTGGTAACTCCATCACAAAACCTATACGAGAACCATCACCAGAGGTCATGGCTTTTTCGTATTTTTCTGGTAACCACATCATGTGCCAGAAATAGTGTGCTTCGTGACCAAGTTTGGTAAATTCATTTCGCATAGTCACCACAATATCGAGAAGATCTGAAGATTGCTGCATGGCGACTGCTTGTGCTCTAATACGGTCTAAAGCTCCTTCAACTTCGAGCTCACGATTTTTTTGTTCCAACTCAATAGTCCGTCTTTTTATGGCTTCACGAAGCTCTAAGTTTTCTGCATTTACTTTATCGAAACCTATGGTTTCTCCTTCATCCGCTTTAGAATCTGTAATCGAAAAATGTTGATAGATAAATTTCCAACCTTCTTTTTTTTCTTGTAATATGGATGAAAATCTAAATCTACTATAATAGGTCCATTCATTTTCATTTAAAAACCAAGCGTCAAAAACATGGGTTACAAAAATGAGTTCACCAAATTGCTCTAGTGTTTTGGTTTCATTACGCAATTGAGTCTTACCTTTAAATTGTTCAGCAGTATCTTTAAAGAAATTGGTGGTATCTCTTCGGTTTAGAAATTCTTCGTTATTGGTAGAACCGATGAAGTGATAGTCATCATCTAAGTATTTATCATAGGTCTTCACATCACCATTTAGGTAACTATTTAGCCAGGTATCATAAATCTTGAGAACTTCTTTTTCAGTTTTTTTGGTCAATTTTATCAATGATTTATTATAAGAGTATTGGTTATTTTCTCTAAAGATATGATAATAAATTAATTGGAGGATTAATAAATGAAGGCCAAGATGTTATATACCAAAATAATAGAGTCATTTTGAGATTCTGTCTCGGGATATATGAAGTTTTTGTTTTTCAATGATGCCTTTCCCAAAGGAAAGGATTCGAATATATTCATTTGATTATAATTTTTAAGATTATCCATTTTATATTGTCGTTACCTACTGGCCTATTCCATAATCATTAATTCACCGTCTTCAGGAATTAAAACATTATTTATTAGGTTATTATTTATTAATAATTTTCTCAGTTTTTTTCTGGTTAATGGACAATGATTTATAGATTCCATGTGATTTGTAATCACCTTGCCTGATGCATTTTTCACAAACTTCAAAATGTCATCTACACTCATAATAACTTGTTTAAATAAATCGAACTGAGCCGCACCACAGGCCAAAACACTAATATCGGGATTATACTCTTTTAAAACTTTATCAACTGAAGCTGTGTAAATAGTATCTGAACTGAGGTAGATAGATTTTTGATTGGGTAGTTGTACGTAAAACCCAATTACATTTCCCATTGGTTTAGCTACAAATCCGTATCCATGTTTAGCAGGAATACCTTCAATGGTTCCTCCTAAAAATTGTTGTTTCTCCCAATACTTTAAAGATTGAACAACATTTAGTCCTCTCTTTGTAAATGCTTTTTCATCCTTTACGCTACATGTAACTGGAATGTTTTTATTGATTAAAAATGTAACTCCTTTACTATCAATATGATCTGGATGTTGATGTGTTATTAGGCAATGTGTTACTTTTTCTAATATCAAATTAGAATTTACAGGAAGAGGAGCTGTTGGATTTCTTCTTGCTTTATGTCTGAATAAAGTAAAAGAAGGCATGATTCCTTGGTCACCTAACATTGGATCAATTAAAATTACATCTTTCTCTGTTTCCACAACCATTGTGGCATTTCTTAAATGGTGAATCTTTAACATTTTATGATTATTTAGTTTAGTTCTAAAATCTGTCGAATCATCTGATTGGTAAATCCCCATTCATTGTCGTACCAAGTCATTACTTTCAGCAAATCGCCATCTACAACGCGGGTCATATTCAAATCTACGGTCGAAGCAAACGGACTCTTAACAATATCAGAAGAGACGATGGGCTCTGTTGTGGTGGTTAATATATTCGTATACCGTCTTGTTTTGGATTCCTCCTTAAAAATGGCGTTCACTTCTTCTACGGTTACGGGCCGTTCCGTCACAAAAGTTAAATCAGATATAGATCCAACAGGAATGGGAACACGAAGTGCCACACCGTCAAATTTTCCTGCATATTCTGGCAAAGCCTTGGTAGTTGCAATTGCTGCACCTGTTGATGCAGGTATAATATTGGCCGCTCCTGCTCTACCCATTCTAAAATTCTTTTTTGAAGGACCATCTACAATGCCTTGAGAGGCCGTATATGCGTGAACTGTGGTCATAATTGCCTTTTTAATTCCAACTCGTCGTCCCAAAACTTCTACTATAGGGCTTATATTATTGGTTGTACAACTTGCACAAGAAAAAATATTGGTATTACCTTGTTCTGAATTAACTCCATGAACTACAGTAGGTATATCAATACTACTTGTTGGAGCTGAAACTACCACTGTTTTAGCACCTGCTTTGATATGCTTTTCAGCGCCTTCCATTGTTGTAAATATACCTGTACTTTCAATAACAAGCTCTATATCATTTTCTTTCCATGGTAATTCTTCAGGATTTCTTATGGATGAATAGTTGATCTTTTTACCATCTATAACTAAATTGTGATCGTCAAATGAAACTGTTCTTTCATATATTCCATATACAGAATCATATTTTATTAAATACGCTGTATTTTCTGCTGTAACAATATCATTCACTGCTACTAATTCTAATTCTGGTGTTTCTAAAATTACTTTTAGAGCCGCTCTTCCAATACGTCCCATTCCATTGATTGCTATTTTCATTTTACATGTGTTTTTATAGTTTGATTTTTTCTTTCAGTTCTTCAATTTTTTCTTCTAGTGAAGCAATGTATTCTTGTTGAGGCAAAAAAGCCTTTTCAATTTCCTCGGTAGTATATCTTGGAGTAATATGTTGGGGGCAGTTCCAATCATAGGCCTCAATATTGAACACCATCATCCGTTCTGGTCGAAATTTATAATCTTTTAAATCAAGTAGATCATATAATTCTGGATTGTCCTTAAGCTCTATAACTTCCGCTTTAGCAAAAATTTTAAGTCGAGATCTTGTAGGATAATCTATCATGATGAGTGATACATTATTATTGGTAGCCATATTGCCAACTGACACATATTGCTTGTTTCCTATAAAATCAATAAATCCCAAACGTTTTGAATCCAATACTTTTAGAAACCCTTTAGGTCCTCCGCGATGCTGTACATATGGGTATTCTTTTACTCCTATTGAGGCTAAATAAAAACTGTCACGGTCTTGAACGAATGACACTTCATTATCTGTTAATCCGTTTACTTCATTGAATTTTTCCATCCTTTCATAAGACGAACGACTTCCATGTTTATCCTGTAATTTTTTTACTGAATCAGTAAATGCTATTTCTGCAAAATTTTTAGCCATGATTTTTTTATTTTTTAACTTAAGCGCTTATAATTAAATTATAGCTTGACTTGTTTTCATTGTATCACTCTTCCTTCACGCGAGGCTTTGGAGTCTTTCAATCTACCTATAAATGCGCCTATTAACATTCCAATACCAATTCCCAAAGAAATTCCTAAAGACTTCTCAAAACGTTCTCCAATAATAATTCCTGAAATGGTACCAAATCCAGCTCCTAGTGATATATATAAATTGGTGTAGTAATTCTTTGAAACTATAGAGAATGTTTTATTCAGAAAGCTCTTAAATTCACTAAGGACTTTCTTAAAGTATACTTTTCTGTTTTGTGAGTTTGATTCTAAATTCAATCTATTCAGTTTAGCTTCTATCGTTTCTAATTCTTCTTTTGAAAAGTCTCTAGTACGTAGGTGTTTCAGAATAACAGTAAATTCTTTATAAATCTTTATTTCAGATTTTTTAGTCGTCTCAGATAGTAAACTTTCAAAAAAATTATATGCTTTAATTAGTGTCATAATTTAATTATCTTATTTAATATTAATTAGAATGTTTTATGATTGATCACGTTCAATAAATATTCTCGCTACTTTTACCAATTCTTCGGGAGTATCCATATGCACATAATGGCCCGATTTATCAATTATTTCGAGTTCGGCATTAGGGAGCTTTTCTACAATTTCGTGTGCAAGTTTGATATTAATGAAGCGATCATACTTGCCCCATACAACTAATACCGGAGTTTGTAGTTTGTGAGCAATTGGTTCAAAATACGTTTGTCCAATATGGAAATTTTGAAAATACGACAGAAAAGCATCTTGAGTGTTTTCGTTTTTACCATCTATCGAAAATTCTTTACGAACTTCTTTTGGGATAGAGTGCCCTCTGTAAAATCCTTTGAGATAAGCAATTTGAGCTGATATACCCGAAAACCAGCGAACTAAAGCTTTTCCTATAATAGAACCCTTTCGTGCAAAACTATTTAACTCCCAGGATGCATATTGTTTTCTAGGAAAAGGAATACCATCCATAACGATCAGTTTGGAAACGAGTTCAGGTCGTTTAAGACCAATTAAAAATGATGGTAAAAGGGCAATATCCGGAGCCATAATAATGGTTTGTTTTATCTTCATGGTGCCCATGAAATCTATAACAATGTCAGCGAAATTTTGTGAATTATAGGCTTCAAATGAATCAAGAGGCTCACTTCCTCCAAAACCTGGCCAATCTAAAGCCAAAACATGATAATTATTAGAAAGCATAGGTGCAACTGCATACCAGGCTTGCAAGTTTTCAGGAACGCCATGTAATAATATAATTGTCGGTTTTGATTTGTCTCCTAACTCCGCATAGCGGATTATGCTATTATTATTGTTCAACTTAACAGTCTGGGTAACTAATAGTTGATGCGTTTTTGTTATGTTATCTGTTTTCATTTTATTGTTTTTTGTATAACCATGATCCTAAAAGTTTCATTGTTAATGGCATTACGGGAAAAACCATTAAAGATGCTACAGCAAAAACCGCTATTAATACAGTTAATTCTTTAGGTACACTTTGCATCGGAGATAGTAAGCTTAAGAACCATTGTATTAAAATAAGTAAAGGATATACGGTAAAAGTTGTTATTAAAACCTGTTTCCAATAAATAGGTCTTTGGAGTTTGGTCTGTGAAACCAATTTCTCTGAAGTTTCAGAGTTGGATTTGTTATTTGATTGTTTCATAATTTTAAGTTTAACTAATCAATTGTGTATACAACATAAATTAAAGGTAAAAACGAGCCACATATGGTTCTATATGAAAACACATATAGCTCGTTGATGAAAATTCTATTTGATATTATTTTTCTTAAGGAAATCAAGAATGTAGTTGGCAATTTCATCACCTTTTTCTTCAAGAGCAAAATGTCCTGTGTTTAATAGATGAAACTCTAAATTCTTTAAATCCCTTTTATAAGGGTAAGCACCATCTGCAGGAAATATATAATCATTCTTACCCCAAACAATTAATGTAGGTGGTTGATGGTCTCTAAAATATTGTTGCCATTCTGGATACAAAGGCACGTTTGTTCTGTAGCTGTAGAACATAGCTAATTGAATCTTATCATTCTCTGGCCTAGTTAAATGTTGTAAATCGATAGCCCAATTGTCAGGGCTAATTTTTAAAGAGTCTTGTACACCGTGAGTATATTGCCATTTTAAGCCGGCTGGTGAATGAAACCCCTCCAATGGTTTTCCGTTTTCAACTGTATAATCATTCCAGTACTTTTTTATAGGAATCCAGAAATCTTTTAGACCTTCGTCGTAAGCATTACCGTTTTGAATGATTAGTGATTCAATTCTTTCAGGATATTTAGAAGCAATTCTGAAACCAATTGGAGCGCCATAATCCATTAAGTAAATGCTATACTTGTTAACATTCAATTCTGCAAGAAAGCCTTCAACGATATTCGCCATGTTATCGAATGTATAGTCAAAGTCTTTCATTTTGGGTTGATCACTTCTACCAAAACCTGGGTAATCAGGGGCTAATACATGATATCGTACAGACAAGTCTGTAATTAAATTTCGAAACATATGAGACGAGGTTGGATAACCATGTAATAATAGTATCGTAGGTTTGTTTACATCACCTGCTTCACGGTAGAAGATATTCAATCCCTCTACAACTACAGTTTTATGTAGTGTTGGTTGAGAATTAACTTCTACATTACCTAATGTAATTTGATTTTCTAGGTTTTCGAAAGAAAGCATTCCAAAGGAAACTACACCTACTAACATAGCGCCTAGCACTGAGTTTAAAAATTGATTTTTCATAATTTGATATTTAAAAGATTAATGGATTAGTTTTTTAATTCGTTCTTTAATTCTTCAGTTGTATAAACATGACTTGCTATAAATCTAAAGTTGGTTTGTGCTGCTTGATTCCCATCATATCCTGGTACAATTGCAGATGCCGTTGCATCACCTACGACAGATACTTCAAAACCGTCTTCCAACAACTCTCTCATATGCGATTCTACACATAAGTTACCAGACATACCTGCTAGAATAACTTTGTCAATTTTTTGTTTTCTCAATTGCAAACTTAAATCGTTCTGCTCTGGCCCGAATACTTTGTGAGGACCAACAACTGTAACAAAGTCTTTTTCAATATATTTTTTATAAGGTTCTAAAAAATCTGCCCCGGAACCTTCAAATCCTTCTGATGATGTTTGTCCGTCTCGCTCAAACATGTTGATATTATGCATTAGTTTTTCTAATGCGCCTTCAAATTTCCAAGAATGGTCATGTTTGTAATAGTAATGTGGAGAAATAAACACCTTAATGCCATTGGCTTCAGCCAACTTAAATAAGGTTTCTAAATTTTCAACAGTATTGTTTTTCGTAACACTTTCGCCTACAACTCCCCAAGTAACCCCTTTAGGACTTAAAAAGTCATTCTGTGGATCTGTTATCACAATGGCCGTTGTGCCATCAATTGTAAAACCCGGATCAGGTAATTGCGCAAATAAACTTGATATGCTAAAGATTGAAAGACTGATAAATAATGCTAAATTTTTCATTGTATTAAATTTAAAATGTTAATATTATTCTGAGTTCAAGAGTTTAATTTTTCCCGAACTCAGCGTATTTATTGTTTTTATGCTTCGTGTAATTCTTCAATGTTTTGAGCTTTCGGAAAATCAATTTCAAAACCTCCATTAAGGAAAACTGTATTTGTAATTATTGTTAATGAAACGATTCCAATTACCTCTGTGAATGCCGCTTTATTATAGCCAACTTCAAAGAAATTATTTATGGCATTGTCTGAGGCTTTCCCCTTTCTATCAGCTAATTCGCTTGCTAATGTTATTAAGGCATTCAATTTTGAGTCTGCAATTGAATTGTCTCTTAATTCAAGAGTTTCTTCTTCGGTAAATCCATTCATTTTACCGATGGCTGTATGTGCTGATAAACAGTAAGCACATCCGTTTACTTGAGAAGTGGCTAGAGCTACAGCTTCATATTCTTTACCTGTAAGTTCTCCACTTTTAAGTGTTTCAGTAAAGGCTAAAAAACCTCCTAATAATTTGTCAGATGCTCCCATCGTTGCATATAAGTTTGGTAGCATTCCGATTTTACTCTTAACATTTTTAAAAATTGCTTGTGAATTTGTGTTTGCCTCTTCCAGGGTTAATGGTTTAAGTGTTTTCATAATTTCTATTTTTAATAATTAATTTATTAACTGTGTCCTAATTAGGTTCTCTTAATAATGTCTTCTTTTAGCACTCCAAGTATAACTTAGTGTGTTTTTATAGTACTTAACTTGATTGTTGCTTAATGTTCTCATATTTTCTAGTTTTTAATATTTTTGATGTTATAATTTTCTGTCAGATTTATTAATTTTAATATCATTGGCGCTCATATCTCTGATCTTCATTAAACCATCATCATCGAACTCCCAATGTTCATTACCGTGGGTTCTATACCATTGTCCGCTAGTTGCATCCTTCCATTCATATTCGAATCGTACAGAAATTCTATTTTCGGTAAATGACCATAAGTGTTTTTTTAATTTATAGTTCAGTTCTTTATTCCATTTGGCAGTTAGAAATTCAACTATTGCTTTTCTACCGGTAAAAAAAAGATCTCTATTTCTCCATTGTGAATCAATGGTATATGCCATAGATACTTTTTTAGGGTTTTTACTATTCCAGGCATCTTCTGCTGCTTGTACTTTTGCTATTGCTGTTTCCTTTGTAAAAGGAGGTGTTAATTTATTCATTTTATTATATTTTTAGTACAGACAAGTCTGTATGTTTTAGATAAAATAAGTCGCTATTTAGATAGCAACCTTACACACGTTCGTTTCGCCGTTTTGATTGGCCAAGCATTACTTTGTATTTGCGATAATATTATTGCTCCCTCTATGAGTATAATAACTTCATCACCCAATTGCTTTGCCTCTTTCGTTGAATATTGTTTATCATCGACCATTAAACTGTGAATCCATTCTCTCAACTCATTTTTATGTAAGACCGCTTGATCTCTTATTTTATCATGGTCATGAGGTAAATCTGTAATGATATTTTGCCATCCACATCCTCTAAAATCAACATCTTTTAACCACGTATTTAAATAATCGAAACTTGCAATTACTTTTTCTTTATTTGTTTTTTTAGGTTTTACAAACTCAATCAAATTACCCATCCACATAATATGTCTCCCTTTTAAGTATGCCACGGCTATATCTTCTTTTGATCTGAAATGTCGATACATACTGTCTTTAGACACATTTGCCTCCTTCAGTATTTTATTAATTCCTGTTTGATTATAACCGTCAAAATAGAACAAATGTGAAGCTGCTTCAATAATTCTTTCTTTAACTCCTAGTTTTTTCATACTGCAAACATATGATATATTTGTAGAGTACAGACAAGTCAGTACTATTTTAACAATAATTTAACATATTGTAAATATAAATACTACGGAAACATTAATTGCATTAGCTATTAAAAACTAATCTAATAGTTTTCCTTTTTTTTGATATCAATTGAGTTTAAATGAAACTAAATAAAATGAAAAAGCCTACAAATAGTGTTATTTGTAGGCTTCTGTTTCTAATTGATAGCATTTTCAGCGGAGAAAGAGGGAACAGAACCTTCTATTTATAAATCTGATCATCAATTACTTACAATACATATTTTGTGACAGACACCGAATTAGACACAGAATCTAATCTCATTAAAATTTAATTCTATGTCTTGAATAGTTAAAATAAACCTAGACATTTAAAACTCTAGTTTAGTAACTATATAAACCAAATACGATCTATTCAATTATATATCAAATAACAAAAGTCTTAAAAAGATATATAGTTAACATCCCCCAAAAAGTACCTGTTGCCATACTTAGTATCGCTAATATGATTACATGTGGCATCCATTTTTTCTCATAAGCGGCGGTTACAGCAGGTGCTATTGCTATACCACTCACATTAGCCATGCTGACAATAGGAACCCATACTGCATTTACATTTAGAATCTTAGCTACAAGTAACATTATAAAGAAATGACTGATGAACCAAGGAATCATTCTTTTTAGTTCTTTATAGGTTCGCTTAGAATTGCTAAACAAGTTTGTATTCCTTCAAGAAAATTTCCCAAACGTAAATTTTCATTTGGACTATGAATATTATTATCCGGATTTGGAATCCTTATGGAAACAGCTGATGCTCCCAATGTTTTGATAAAAGCCGCTATAGGTTGCGAACCTCCTGTTGACCTCATATTGACTACTTTATCATTAAAAATTCTCTTCATAGCATTATTGAGCATTATCCCGAGTGGTGAGTCAAATTCAGTCCTAAAGGGTAAAGAGCCCAATTTATATTTAAAAGATGCAAGTTTAGAATGGGTATTTCTTTCTTGTTCTGTTGGTATAGAATCTACTAAATGAAATCCTTTATCTAGAATATATTTTTTTAGCAATTGCATTTGTTTTTCTCCATCAGTTTCCGGCACTAAACGCATATCTATTTCAATAATTACTTCTGAGGGTATAATTGTTCTTACTTCTTTTTCAACCCAAGCTGCCTTAAGTCCTCTGACATTTAAAGATGGATATTGCAAAGATTCCTGATAAGTATTCCCAACTGAATCTTGCCTCGCAATTCCTAGTCGTTTTTTAATGGTGGCAATATCTTCGGGTAAATTATTAATCATAGCCTTTTCACCTTCACTTAAATAAATACCATCATAAAAGCCTGGAATTGTAACTCTACCATTTTTATCTTTTAGACCTGCTAAAAGCTTCGCAGCATCAAAGACAGGGTTGGGAGCAAAATTACCATATTGGCCACTATGCAAAGGATATCTCGGGCCAAAAACCTTTATAGTAGCTGTTACAATACCTCTCGCACCAAATGTCAACGTTGGTAAATTAGATAAATGTCTTGTGCCATCCATAATTAATACCATATCTGTTTGTAGTAATTCCTTATAATTTTCAACAGCTTTAGCTAAATGAGGCGATCCTAATTCCTCTTGAAAATCCATAATCACTTTTACATTATAAGCAGGCTTCCAACCTTTTTTATTAAAAATCTCTAGAGCAGAGATAAAAGACATAGCTGGTCCTTTAGAATCAGATGCAGAGCGTGCAAAAATTCTCCAATTTGGATCAAAGTCTTTATTTATAAGGTTGAAATCTATTGTTTCCCATTTATTTAAGCCAACTTCTTTCTTTAATACTGGAGTAAATGGATCTTTTTGATTCCATTTGCTTCTATCTACAGGTTGTCCATCAATCTGAAGATAAAATAAAACTGTTTTTGCATTTTTATGAAACTTCTTCTGTGCAAATAAAAGCGGGGCCCCATTGGTAGTTAAAACTTTAGCATCAAAACCCAATGACTTAAAAATAGTATCGCACCATTTAAGGTTACTTTCAATCTGGTCAGGAAAATTACCGTCATTCGGAATCTCTAAAAATTCTTTAAGTTTATAAGTAGCCTCTATAAACTTTTCTTGGGAGGCCTTCTCTATCCTCTTTTTAGATAAGGATTGAGCATTCGCTAAATGTGCCCAAGCCATCAGAAAACAAACTAAAAAGATATTCTTTTTCATGTCAAATTTCTTACAATTATGAGTTAAAGGATGATGATTTTTTTAGAAATACTGCGAGAAGGTGTCACTATCTTTAAGAAAAAAGTTTTACCCAAATTCGCATCAAAATCTAATAGCACAGAATAGTTACTTTGAAAATTATATTTGGTTCTAATTTTTTGTCCTAATAAATTGAATATTTCAATATATTGAATACCGTCTCCTTCAACAATAACCTTTTCGAAGGCAGGATTAGGGTATATCAATATTTCATTTTTAAAATCAAAATCATCATTACTTAAGGTACTTGAGAAAACACTTGAGAGTGCATTGCTCATTTTAATCCAATCATTTTCATCATCTCTTAACTTAGACTTTTCTTGCTCTACATGGACAAACCTTCCTGTTGATGTTGTAGCCGAAGTGTTACAAAAATTAGATGAGTTATTTATTAGCCTTCCTTGAGTGTTGGTAAACCCTATGAGGCGTGTCCAGCTAGTATTTATATGAGCCAATTCAAAAGTTAATGTGCTATCTTCAGACAAAAGAGCATCTTTAATCATAACGGCGTAATCAGTAGTTGGGGTTTCGCGAGTCCCATTACTCATAATCACATATGGATCTGTGCTTTGTTTGCCAAAACCGTGTAATTGAATAAAAACGGAATTTGAAATGTTTGCGAATATATTTTCAGTTGTTTTTTGGAACATAGAAGTTGTTGTATGCGCTAAATCCGAGATTTTATACGAGTCGTTAGACCCACAAACGCTAGTTGTTCCAGAGCATGATGAGAAACTATTACTATTGCATCGATGCGTTCCATTAATAAAAACGGCTCTTGCTACGGTATTTTTAAAACAAAAAATAGCTTCTTTACCAGTATTCGTATCAAATTTTGAATGAGGCGCTTGAATAATTAAATTATTTCGAATTGGTGTTTGACTAAAAATATATGTTCCCCAATAATTCGATTGTGGACTTTTCTCTTCTAACACATAAAATAGTTGATTTGGCGAAATAGAAGTATCTGTAAATTCAGTTATTTGATAGTTAAGGGTAGTAACATTAGATCGAGCGCTAGCCAAGTTATCTGCTAATAAAAAATCTATAACTGTATTCCAAGAATTTAATTGAGTTGTATTAGGTTCTATATAATTATCACCAGTGCTACCGGGAGCATTGTCTATAATATTACCCACGTAATCTTCAATATCTCCTGTAGTTGATTGCCCAAATAGAAATACAGTAGTGAAAATAAAGAGTAATGAAACTAAATAATTTTTCATGATTTTATTGATTTTTTCTCAAAACATAACCTGCTTTTACATTTTTAAACTCTCCATTGTCAATAGAAATTTTTCCATTAATAATTACATATTGAATACCTTCAGGATATTGATGGGGATTTTGAAATGTAGATTTATCAATAACAGTGGCTGGATCAAAAATTACAATATCGGCTAACATTTTTTCCTTAATAAGACCTCTATCTTTTAATCCTAGATTTGTAGCCGGTAGTTTTGTCATTTTATAAATTGCTTGCGACAATGATATGGTGGACTTTTCCCTAGCATAGTAACCCAATACTCTCGGAAAGGTTCCATAGGCTCTTGGATGAGGATGGCCGTCTCCCAGTTTTGTGAGCCGCCCATCTGAAGCAATCATAGTTAGTGGGTGTTTCATGATTCTTTCAACATCTTTTTCGTCCATGGCATGATAAATACAGGAAGCTCCTCCATTTTTCTGGGCTTCTATTACCAAGTCCGCACCATTTTCTACGGAAGGTTCTAGGCCTCTTTCTTCGCACCAATATTTTAACGTTTTTCCCTCGAGCTCGGGCATCCATTTGACTTTTGCGAATTGTATTCTTGCTAAATCACTCCCTCCACGGTCGTTGAGAATGTTAAAAATGATTCCAGATTTAATGCTATCTCTTAGTTTTTCGACTAATATTCTTTGTTTAAAGGCCTCATTCCCTCCAGCACGAGCCCAACTTGGAATCAATACTGATATCCCAGTATGGCTAGCGTTATAGGGATACTGGTCTAACATTATGTTTAACCCTAGTGCTCTCGCCGAATCAACCATAGCCAGTGTTTTTATGCTTTGCCCCCACATGGGTTTGCCAATAACTTTATGATGTGTTAGCACCACAGGAATATCCGCTTCTTTCGAAATAGTAATGGATGGCTTCATCAATAGCAGAAAATATCCCTAAGCCTTCCTCTCTCAAATGTGAGGTATAAATACCTCCTTTGGAAGAAGCAATTTTTGATAAACTAATTACTTCATCAACTTCAGAAAAAGCTCCTGGTACGTACTTTAATCCTGTAGAAATACCATATGCCCCTTCTTCCATAGACTGCAAAATCTGATCTTTCATTTGTTGTAGCTCTTTCTCGGTGGGTGCTCGATTTTCCAAAGCCATTACGTTTTTTCTAATCGTATTATGACCAATTAAATAGGCAACATTCATCCCCACACCAATTTGATCTAAAGAATCGAGGAATTGACCTAAAGGCCAGGGACTGGATCCATCTGGACCTCCTAATGCAGTTGTTACTCCTTGTCTTATATGACTCTCACAGTCTGAGAGTTCAAGAATAGGATCAAGGTGTGCATGCATATCAATAAAACCTGGAGCTACTACAAGACCTTTAGCATCTATTGTTCGTTTTGCGTTTGCGTTAGATAAATCACCTATTTTCATAATAGTATTTCCATTGATTCCAATATCTGTAAAAACAGATTTATTCATGGATCCATCGTAAATTTCACCGTTTAAGATAAGAATATCAAACTCCTTATTCTCAGAACAGCTTGTTAAAATTAAGAGTGTAAGAAGAAGTTTTAAAATATTTTTTGGAGTCATAATTTTTATTTTTTATTTGGTTATTTCAGCTTCTACAAGAGTTAAAAGCAACGCCAATTTTATAGCTTCAGAACCATTTTTATTCATCCACCATTCTCCTAAAGAATGAGCGCCTCCACCTATACCTCCACGACCAATTGTTACAGCAGGGATACCTAAAGAAATAGGAATATTTCCATTAGTAGAGCCTCTTGTAACCCTAGTGTTTGCCTTAAAAAAATTAGACACAGCGATGGCGCGCTGCACCAACGGAGTTTCTATAGGAAGCTCTCCTGATGGTCGACTTCCAATTTTTATCAATTCTAACGTCACAGCATCTTTTACACCAGAATTATTATAATTAGCAAGTGCCTTGTACATTGAAGACTTAAAAATACTGTCTATTTTTGCTAATCTATCGTCACTAATCGACCTCATGTCGACCTCCATCCAAGATTCAAATGGTATTGAATTTACGGATGTTCCTCCCCCAATTCGTCCGATATTAAAACTGGTCTTGGGGCCTTTGGATGTATACTTTGAAGCATCGATAGTAAATTGTGAAATAGCCATACCCAAAGCATGATGCGGGTTTGCCAAGCCAAAAGCACCCCAAGAATGCCCGCCTTTACCCTTAAAGACAGCCTTATATCGGGTAGAGCCTAGTCCTGCATTATTAACACGACCAATTGCTCCTCCATCTATGGAGATCCAAGAATCTATCTTAGGTCCATCTTGGCTGAATAAATGTTTTACTCCTCTTAAATCGCCTAAACCCTCTTCACCTACTGAGCCTATAAATAAAATATCTGATGTTGTTTTAATATTCGCTTTATTCATAGCTTTTAGCACTGTCACAATCATGGCGAGTCCCCTAGTATCATCACCAATACCTGGAGCATAAAGTGTATCTCCTTTTTGTTGAACTGTTACATCTGTTCCTTCAGGAAAGACAGTATCGAGATGTGCGTCTAAAACCACAACTTTTTTTCCATCACTCCCCTTTCTTAAAGCCAATACGTTACCTTCCTTATCAATCC
>RCNE010000959.1_pt1 | contig 15636 bp, 17 predicted proteins | sample 2041361 | NCBI WGS metagenome assembly RCNE01 (sample SAMN09708229, study PRJNA481090) | Marine sediment metagenome, whole genome shotgun sequencing project.
GGCCCTCAGGAGTCTGGATCAGCAGGCTCTCGCGGTTCTCGATCTCCCCACTGATGTGGAACGGAAGCCCGCAGTTCGCATACGAGACGAAGCTGCCTCGTTCGATCACGATGATGTGCGCCTCTTCCGACAGCCGACGGGCTCGGGCGGCAACGCTGGCACCGCCAGCGACACCACCAACGACAATGATCTTCTTGCGTGAATTCGATAGGGGAGAGGGTGGTTGGGCTGGCGGTGCGCTTGAGCCGAGGTCGCTGGTCATCGAGTGCTCAGCATTGTGGAGATGTCGGCCTTGGACGGGACCCGGCCGGTCACGACGACTTCGTCGTCGATCACCAGTGCCGGGGTTGCCATGACGCCCCACGACGCGATCTCGCCCGGGTCGGTCACCTTCTCGAAGTTGGCTGTCAGGCCGAGTTCGTCGGCGGCTTCGTGGGTGACCGTTTCGAGCGTTTGGCACTTCGCGCATCCGGTGCCGAGGATCTTGATCTCCATCTACTTCTCCTTGTTGTGTGTTCGTTCAGTTGCGGTGGGTCAGAGGATGAGGTTGAACAGGTAGCCCGTGGCGAGGATCCCGGCTGCAACGACACCCACGTACGTGGCGATGAGCTGCTTCTTCAGAACGCGGCGCAGCAAGATCATCTCTGGTGTGGAAAGGGCGACGACGCTCATCATGAACGCCAGCACCGTCCCCATCGGGAGGCCTTTGTCGTGGAGTGCCTCGACCAGAGGCAATACGCCGGCAGCGTTGGAATACAACGGAACACCGAGCCCGACGGCGACCAAGACACCCCACCCTCCCGAAGAGGCATGGTCGGCAACCCAGGTTTCGGGAACCCAACCATGGATGGCCGCACCCAACGCGATACCAACGAGCAGGTAGGGCCAGATCTTGCGGAGGATCGTCCCGACTTCTTCGCGCCCCATGGTGATCCGGTCGTCCCAGGTGAGACCTGCTGCCGGGTCGATCACCTTGCCGCGGAGACGGGTCTCGAACACGAAGGGCTCGACCCAGCGTTCGAGCTTCAAGCGGCCGAGCACGAACCCGGCGACGATCGCAATGGTCATTCCACCAGCGACGTAGAGGGCGGTAATCTTCCAGCCGAACAGGCCAAGTAGCAACACGATCGCCACCTCGTTCACCAACGGGCTCGCGATTAGGAAACTGAGGGTCACCCCGAGTGGGACACCAGCGGCGACGAACCCGATGAACGCAGGCACTGCCGAACACGAACAGAACGGGGTGACAACTCCCAGCCCGGACGCAAACACATTCCCGACTCCCTCACGCCGGCCGCCGAGCAGGGCCCGGGTGCGTTCGACCGACATGAAACTGCGGAGCACGGTGACAACGAAGATCACACCGGTCAGCAACAAGGCGATCTTGGTGATGTCATAGAAGAAGAAGTGCGCCGATTCAGCGAAACGGGTTTCGGCGTCGAGACCGATCGTGTCGTACAGCAACCAGTCCCAGAACGGTTCGTTCAACCGGTACAGCACGAACCACACCACAACCGCTGCGCCGAGGGTCACCCAACGTCGTTGGCGCCCAGTCTCCCCGATGGGCTTCTGTGTAACAGTCATCAGACCAACGCCGCGTCGGGAACCAGCGCTTCGGACAACCGCAGGAACACCTCAGGGGCAAGAGAGAAGTCGATCCATCTGCCCCGTCGTTCGCCTGTTACGAGACCGGCCTCTCGGAGCGTCTTGAGATGATGTGACAACAACGAGGGAGACACTCCCGCGACGTCGCTGAGGACACACGCACATCGGGTGCCCTGGCGTAGTTCGTTCACGATCGCCCAACGCACCGGATCGCCCAAAGCTCGAAACACTTCAATCAGCATTGAATCGTCCATAACTCGATCGTGCGCTCGTCTTGCGGCTCCCTGCAGGGCACAAAGTCCCGATCGGGCTGCTTGGAGTGCCGAAATCTCGCCACCAACGTTTGCGGAAGCGGTGCCGCTACAGCTTCGTAGGGGTTTGGTCCGGTACGACGAGGACGGGGAGTGATGAGAACTCAAGTACGTGTTCGGTTTGGCTTCCGACGTAGGGGCCGCCGGGGTGGCGTTTGTCGGACTGTCCCATCACGAGCAGGTCGGCGCGCCATTCACCTGCCGCGGCGAGGATCTCTTCGAATGGTGGCGCCCCTCGACGTGTTATTGCGGTTGCCGTCACTGGGTGCGCGGACGCGAGCCCGAGTACGTGTTGGAGAACCGGTTCGAGGTCAATGCCGTCTTCGGCGACAGCGACAAACATCACCTCCGCGTTCCATGACTCTGCGACCCGAATCGCCAGATCGGCGGCAGCGAGTGCGGGGCCAGAGTCGTCAACCGCGACCAGAATTCGTTCCATCATCTTTTTTGGTTCCGTTGTTGGACGGCGAGACGAATCCGGACTGCCTCTTCGCGGTCTTGTTCGTCGAGTTGGCCGTCGAGTTCGTGGATGGCGGCCGTGAGGTTGGGGAGCAGATGTTCTTCGATGGCGCGCCGCCGCTGACGGGTTTGGGCAAGTTCATGGTCGAGGCGGGCGAGCGCGGTGCCGGTGGCAGCGTGCGCGGCGGCGGCGAGCAGCGCAGCCCGGTAGGCGGCGGCGGTGGGCGGCATGGCTGCGGTGGAGGTTAGCGGGGGCGGCTCAACGGGTTCGCAGTTGACGGTTCCTGGGTAGGTGACGCCCATTGCGGTCTTCCACTGCGGAGTCACGGTCGCGACCCCGAATGGGGTGATTGTTGACACCTCGGGTGACCCGCCGAGCAGTCGGGCCCGCAGCAGGCAGTCGGCGGCGATCTGAAACTCTCGGCTCCAGGCTTCGGCGGTTCTTGTCGCGTGGGCGGCTAGGCGAACCTGTTCACGGCGCAGTGCCTCTTCTTTGTTGTGTAGCAGGTCGGTCGCGTGGCGGGCCAGATTGGCTTGGCCGAGTAGCCGAAGTCGGGTGGCCCTGCTCGGTGCCTGAGTCCCAGCGGTCATGAGGTGCTGCCTCCCGTCGAGGAGGTCGGCAGCCGAGCGGCTATCTGATCGGGGGTGACCGCGGTGAGTTCGCGAGTGGGCACCGCGGAAGCGACATCCCAGGCGAGGTTCAAGGTGGTCTCGAGAGATCGGGCCTGATGCGGATCTTGGTCGATGAAATCGGTTTCGAAGCGGGTTGCGTAATCCAAGAACGCCCGCTCGGTGATGGAGAGCGCGTCGTCGCCGATCAGGGCGGCAAGGTCGCTCGCCCGGCGGGCTCGAGCCAGCAAGGCGAGAAGCTGGGCCGCGATGGCGAGGTGGTCGTCGCGAGTGCGGTCTGCTCCGGCGCCTCGTCGCATGAGTCGAGACAGTGATGACAACGCATCAACTGGTGGATAGATGCCGCGGGCGTGTATGTCTTTGCTGAGGACGATCTGGCCTTCGGTGATGTAGCCGGTGAGGTCGGGAACGGGGTGCGTAATGTCGCCGGCCGGCATGGTCAGGACCGGCATTTCGGTAATCGACCCCGGGCGGCCCTCGATTCGGCCGCAGCGTTCATAGATCTCGGCCAAATCGGTGAATAGATACCCGGGGTAACCGCGGCGACTCGGCACTTCGCCGCGGGCCGAGGAGAGTTGACGGACGGCGTCGGCGTAGCTGGTCATGTCGCTGAGGACGACGAGGACATGGTGGCCAAGATCGAAGGCGAGGTGTTCGGCCACAGTCAGCGCGACCCGAGGGGTGAGAAGCCGTTCGATGGTTGGATCATCGGCCGTATTGAGGAACAGGGCGGCTTCTCCGGCCTGGACCCGGTCCTCGAGGCCTTCAATGACGAGATCGGCGTCGGCGTTGGTGATACCCATGCCAGCGAAGATGACGCGGAACGTTTCTCCCTCGACTGATGCCTGGGCTGCGACCTGGATGGCGAGCTCTAGATGAGGCAAACCTCCGACGGAGAACACCGGGAGTTTCTGGCCTCGAACCAGCGTGGCGAGACCGTCGATGGCGGATATGCCGGTGATCACCGGGTCGCGGGGTACGTCGCGTCGCGCTGGGTTGATAGCGGTTCCCGACACGGGTCGTCGTTGGGCGCCAAGCACCGGTGGCCCACCGTCGAGCGGCTGTCCTCGGCCGTTGCAGATGCGCCCGAGCCACCCGTCGGTGACGGGTAGGTCGAGGGGACGACCAGTGAACCCGACTTGGTTGCCGAGTCGGCCGATCCCGTCGGTGCCTTCGAAGATCTCGACCACGGCCACATCGTGGTCGACCTCCACGACGATGCCATGTCGCTTCTCGCCATCTTCGAGGACCACTTCGACGTAGTCATCCCAGCCGACTCCTGCGACGCCGTTGATGAACATCAGAGGTCCGTCGATTCGGTCGACGTTGCTGACGTTGAGTGGGGAGGCGAGTGCCCCGAGGCCGCTGAGGTCGCGTTTCACGGTCTGAGGTCCTTCATTTCCTCGACGAGGGCAGTGGCGATCTGTTTGATGCCGTCGGCGTCGGCGGGCCCGACGGTGTCTTTGGCGCGAAGGAGTGGCCCGTAGTCGAAGCTTTCGATGAGGGTTGCGGGGACTCCAGCAGTAGCCAAGCCGGCCGCAGTGTCGTGGGTCTGGAGGACTGCTTCGGCCAGCGCGGCTTGTTTTGCCAGCGATGAGGTGGCGTCGTTGACGCTCAGTGCACTTTGTTGCAGCACGGCTTCGCGGATGAGGCGCCCAGTGAGCATCGTCACTCGTTCTGAGGTGGGTAGAGCGGAGAGGCCGACGAGATCGGCGATGCCCTCGATCCGGTCCGCTTCGGCCAGCAGCGTCTGGAGACGGGCTCGGCGGGCTGCCCAGTCTGGGTCACCGCTGGTGGTGTGCCAGCGGGCGACGGCATCGGCATCTCGTGAGAACGATGCCCGCCAACTCACCGCGGGGTAGTGGCGAGCGTAGGCAAGCTGACGATCGAGGCCCCAGACCGCCTGGACGAATCGCTGGGTGTGGGCCGCAACGGGTTCGGTGGTGTCGCCGCCGGCGGGGGAGACAGAGGTGACGATCGTGACGGTCCCGACCCGTCCGCCGGTGGTGATGACTCGGCCCGCGCGTTGGTAGAACGCAGCCAGCGCTGAGGGGAGGCTGGCTGGGTAGCCCTGCTCCGCCGGGATGGCGCCGGTTCGGCCAGCGAGTTCACGCTGGGCTTCGGCCCAGCGCGACGTAGAGTCAGCGATGATGACGGCGTGATGGCCCATGTCGCGGAAGTATTCGGCCAACGTCACGGCGGTGTAGATGCTGGCTTCTCGGGCCATGACCGGCATGTTCGACGTGTTGGCCAACACGATGGTCCGTTCGAGGAGGCCACGGCCGGTCTGGGGGTCCAACAGTTGCCGGAACTCTTCGATGATGTCGGCGAGTTCGTTGCCCCTTTCGCCGCAGCCCACGTAGATGATCACATCTGCGTCGCCCCACTTCGCCAACTGTTCGAGCAGCATGGTCTTGCCTTCGCCGAAGCCTCCGATGACCGTGGCACTGCTGCCCTTGGCGATCGGTTCGAGGATGTCGAGCACTCGTTGGCCCGTGACGAAGGGTTCTCGGTCGGTTCGTCGTTGTCGGTAGGGGCGGTGTTGCCGAACTGGCCACCGGCTTCGCAGTGTGATCGGTGTAAGGCCGACTGTTGCGATGACGTCGTCGGGGTCCCGGGGCCCGGCCGTCACGAGATTCTCGCATCGGCCGGCTACTCCTGGAGGAACAAGGACGAGGTGGGTTGGGCCAGTAGTCGGTACCGACCCGAGCACGTCGCCTTCGGCCAGGATGTCGCCGAGCTCGGCCGCCGGTTCGAAGTGATGTGGCGCGGCCGCTGGCCGGTCGAGGCCGCGAGGCGGGAGGAAGTCGGCTCCATCGGCGAGCGGCCGCAGCAGGCCGTCGTAGATGCCGCCAAGCAGCCCGGGACCAAGCTCGACTGAGAGGGGCTCGCCTCGGGCCCAGGCAGGATCGCCGACGGCGAGCCCCCCGGTGTGCTCGTAGATTTGCGCAACCACGATGTCGGGTTCGATGGTGATGATTTCGCCGGGTAGATGATCTTGGCCGACTTCGACGTACTCGAAACGGCGGGCTGAGCCCAATCCGTCGAGCCGAACGACGGGGCCGTTGACGCCGACGACGCGGCCGGGTTCGGTGTTCAGGTCCACAGCGCCGCCGTTTGTCGCCCCAGGGATCCGAGCGCCCGCTCGGCGAGAGCCGGCAAGGTGTAATCGACGCTTCGATCGCCGGCCAGGCCGATGATGCCGCCCGCCACCGTTGGGTCGCGCGTGATGATCGTGTCGGGTCCGAGCTGTTGTCGGACTGCAGCCTCGAGTCCGTCGAGGAGTCGCGGATAACGAGGGTCGTCGCGTAGCCGCATCGCGTCGTCACGCAACTGCCTGATGAGCTGGACCCGAGCGGCTTCTTGTGCCTCCATGATGATGGCGCTGGCTTGACGGCGAGCCTGAGTGAGTAGTTGCCGATGCTGGGCTAGCGCGGACGTCTTTGCCCGATCCCTGGCTCGATCAAGTTGTTGGCTGACGTCGGCCTGGGCGCTGGTTCGGGTTGAGTCTGCGTCGCGTTGCGCCTGATCGAGGAGGCGGGAGGCGTCGGCTTCGGCGTCATCGAGGAGCGCGTCGGCAACGGGGACGAGGTGCATGGCCTCGAGGTCGAACGGCGGCGAGTCGAGTGTGGTCATGTGGTTGTCACGGTCATCACATCGGGTCGATCGTCGAGGCGCGGACCGAGCGCCGCAGCGGCGGCTGGGGAGAGGATGACCATGCCGACGTGTTCGCTGAGCGCGTCCCACGCCGCCAACGCTGCGGCCGGTGTTGGGGTGGTGGTCACGGGCACGCCGACTAGTCGAAACCCATCGAGGTCGTCACGGTCACCGATCGCAGCGACGGTGTAGTTCATCGCGGGCAGGTCGTTCGGTGGGGTCGGGTCCGTGGAAGCAGCTGAGGGAGTGGTCATACCTTGGCCAGGATGAGGACGGCGACGATGAGGCCGTAGATGGCGATGCCTTCTGCCAGCCCGACCACAACCATGGCTCGACCGAAGAGCTCAGGGCGTTCGCTCACGGTGGCAAGCGCTGCGGAACCGGTGTAGGCGACGGCCAGTCCGCCACCGATGACCGACGCCGCGACCGCAATAGCGGCGCCGATGAAGGCCGCTCCGCTGTCGCCGTCGTCGACGGGCGTTGCTGATTCGGCGTCGTCGGTTTGGGCGAACTCTGCGGTCGTGTCGGCCGCTGCTGGATCGGCATCAAAAGCCGAAACGGCGAAGATCGTGAGCCCGAGCGCCGCCATGATGGTGAGCGCTCTAGAGACGGTCATGATGCGTTCGAGACGGCCGGGTTGGCCTCGGTCGAGGAGCCTCGCGGTGATGGTGAATGTGGCGACCGCGATGAATGCGGTGAGGAACGGGTTCATGGTGTCTCCGATGGTTGGGTGGGGATGTGCCAGGGCTGAAAGGGTCGTCCTTCGCTCACGAAAACGCGAGAGAACAGTTCGTAGTACTCGAGGCGCATTGCCTGGATTGCAGCGACCAGCACTCCCAACCCGAAAGCAACGATGTTGCCGACAAGGAACAACACGGCAGCTGCCACGGCCCACAGCAGGCCCGAGCGGTTCCACAGGCCAGTCGTGCCGTCCCAGACGACGCCGGTAATCACGGCATGGGTGAGCCCGAATGCAGCGAGTCGGGTGAATGACACGATGTTTGATCCGAGACGTAACACGGTGTCGAACATTTCGATGAGTGCCTGACCGAACCCGGCGGGGCCCCTGCCGGCGGCCATGAATAGGCCGATGAAGGTCAAGGCGAAACCGGCGGCCGCGATCACGATGCCAGTCGGGACCAACCAGGAGACAGCGGTGACCACTCCACCAACGGTCACGCCGCCGCCGGCGAACAACAAAGCGCCGCCGATTCCGGCGCTGGAGTACAAGGCTCCAGCCAATCCGTCCTCTCGCCATCGATTGACGATCGCCAACACGAACGTCATCCCCATGAGCATGCAGCCGACAACGAGTCCAGCAACGAGGAGGGTCTGGGCCTCCTCGAGTGGTTCGAGCCACAGCGTCGGCACGAGTCCAGTGGGACCGAATGCTTCGCCGTACAAGAAGCCGAAGACGATTGCGGCGACGCCTGCTCCAAACAGGAAGACCCAAAGTTCGTGGGCGCCCCGAAGCCATTCGAAGAGTGGTTTTCGGGCGGCGAGCCCGGCGAGAGCGAGGGCGAGGCCGTGGCCGACATCGCCGAACATCATGCCGAACATGATCATGTAGATGCCGGCTGCGAGCAGCGACGGATCAATGTCTCGATAGGGGACGGTGGCGTAGGTATCGACGAGCGGACGTACGGATGCGCTCGGCCCATGTTTGGTGGCAGCGGTCGGTGGGGGCATACCGGGTGGGTCTTGGAGTTGGGTGATGGCACCGCCGAAAGGCTCGAGTCGCTTTCTGAGCGGGGTGATGTCGGTGGTCTGGATCCAGCCAGGCAGGATGGCGGAAAACTCGGTTGATCGGGCGCCGTCGCGGTGCTGTTCGAGTGATGTTTCGCCGACGATCAGTGCAACATCTTGGCCATCTGATGGTTTGGAGGTGTCGATTGGATCGACCGACAGCTGGGGGTGGGCGGATTCGGCGGGTGTCCAACGGCGGTCTGCCGCCGTGATCGATCCTGCGTCGTGTTCGGAGATTGGGTCGGGTTCGAAGACGCCAGCGTCTGCCACTTCGACGAGTACGCGGCGCAGCCTCTTTGTTGGGGCAACAACGGCGACTCGGCTCATGTCAGCCGGGATCAGCTGGTCACGCCACCGCATCAAAGACCTCGACTGCTTGGCCACTACGACCGGCGGTTTCCGCGGCTGCAAGAACTCCGTAAAGGTCACTCAGTAGCAGTCCAACGATGCCGACGACGACGCGTTGGTCGAAACGGTTACGGGCAGCGAGGCGACCGGCGTCCGTCGCGACCCGCCGGCGGACCGAGACCTCGCCCCGCCACAGGTCACCTACTGATTCGACTTCAGCGAGCGGCCACGCCGCGTCGGGAGCTAAGCCGTTGCGAAACTCGTCGAGTGTCGTCGCTCGGCGCCAACTATGACCGAGAAGACGATCGACGTGACGCCCAGTGATGGCAGCGATTTCTCGATCGAAGGAATACAGTTCGCGAGCTGCAAGTACGGCCAGGTATCCCAAGGCCCACGGCCTTGCTGAGGGCACGTGGCGGACTGCTCGACGAACCCAGGCGGTGCGCATGCCGAGCGCGATGTCGCTTGAGGCGCTGCCACCCGGATCCGACCACACCGACACCGCGAGCGTCTCGCGAACAGCCTCGGGAGTGGCACAATGCTCGATCCGTGGCCACGCCGATGCCAGGGATCCGAGCAAAATGGGGGCTCGCTCGTCGCCACCGGAGAGTTGGCGCAGGTGCTGTTCAACGTTGAAAATCTCGAGAGGCGCTGCCGCGGCTCGGACGATGCTGCGACCCGCGGGCGGGACCCAACCAGCGAGCACCCGAAGCTGCCATGCGGTCGCGTTGGCCGCAGCGAGCTGCGTCGCGGCCCGATCGGCATTTGGCGCCAGCTCTCTTCCATAGACGGTGGTGGCCAGTATTTCCACGGCGCGAGGCCACGATGGTGCGGATGCCAACTCACGTTGACCGTGTTGGCCGAGGAGTTGGGTGGTCAACGATTTGCCCCGCAACGCTGCTGCGACCCACCCGGTGGTCATCGTGCGTTTGGCTCGGTCGGTGGAGTGAGCACCGTCGTCCAGATTGACTCCAGAGCAGCAGTTGCCAACGAAGGTATTCCCGCCGTGGCTTGCTGGGTTATCCGGTCGGCTTCGTCGCGGGCCAGTCGTAGGATTCGGTCGCATTCATCGTCGAGATCGGCGTCCGCGGTTTCGAAGGTGGCGGTCTGTTGCACGGCGAGCTGTTCGGGTAGGTCCGCACGCTGCTTGGCGATGGTTTGCCTCGTTTCGGTTTGCAGCAGTTCGACGTGTTTCTGGGCATCGGCGACGAGGTCTGCTGCTATACGTTCGGGATGATGCAGGGCGTCGATGAGGTTGGCGAGTTCTTGTTCGCGGTTCTCGCGGCGAAGTTGTTGTTCGCCTTCACCAGCGGCGCCGGGCGCGCCAGCTGGGCGAATCCGTTCGAGAAGCTCACTCAATCGCATGATGATTTCACTCCGAGGTCGGAATGAGCACGAGTGGCACGGTGGCCCGATGTAGTACTTTCATCGCCACCCCGCCCGCCCGTAGGCCACTGAATCCGCCCAGGCCTCTGGCTCCAACGACCATCAGGTCGCCTCCTCGCGCTGACGCGGTTCCCAGGAGTCCGTCGGCTGGGTGCAGGTCGCCTTGCACGACCAACTCCACCGTGATGCCCTCGTCGGTCAGGGGCGTGACCCAATCTTTAAGACGCCCTTCGGCTTCTTGTCGCAAAGCCGACGGATTCGGGGTCGACTCCCACTTAGGGAATAGCTCGATCACGGTAACTGCGATGACTTCGGCATCGAACGCCTTAGCGACCGGGACGCACCATTGCACTGCGCTTCGCGACGCAGCTGAACCGTCCACACCGACGACGATGCGATGAATTGGGCCGGCGCCGCCGGCCGGAATGACCGCCAAAGGTCGATCAATGTGGTGGGCCAGGTGCTCGGCGACACTACCCAAGTGCAAGAACCCCGGTCCGCCGGCTTGTCCGGCCCGGCCAACGACGAGAAGAGCGGCATCTTCGCCGCTGCCTGCGCCGATCAGAATGTCTCGAGGATCGCCGTTCTCGACAACCGACCGAACAGTAGCGCCGGTCTCGATGGCTGGCTTGGCCCACGAGTCTTTGAGCATGGCCCGTCGTTCGGCGACGAGTCGGTCGTGATCATCGTGTGACATCTCGGACCACGGCGGAAGAAATCCGTGTACGACGACGACCTCATAACCACGCCGGGCCGCGAACCTGCCCGCCCACTCCAATGCAACTGCCGAACCAGAGGAACCATCGGCTCCAACAACAACTCGTTCCACAATTTTCTCCCGACTCGATGGCAATCAGCTCGCGATCATCTTGGGCGCCCCTCCATTAGCGCAGGCAGAGCCTTTCGTCCCTGCCATATTGAGGTCATGCCAGCTACGTTCGGTACGAATGACCTCGTTGCGAGCGCACACCCACCGATGACTGCGGTGTTCGTGGTTGGCGTCGCCGTTGTCGACTTCATCTTCACCGTCGACGGTTTCCCGACCACCGCTGACAAGTACCGCGCCGAAGACGCCCAGGTCGTGGGCGGAGGTTGTGCAGCGAACGCAGCAGTCGCGATCGCGCGCCTCGGCGGTCGGGCCGGTCTTGCTGCCCGCGTCGGCGACGACTTGATTGGTGATCTGATCTTCTCCGGGCTTGATGCCGAAGACGTCGAGACCGATCTGATCCATCGCGCACCCGGCGCCAGATCGTCCTTCTCTTCGGTCTATGTGGATCGCAACGGGCAACGCCAGATCGTCAACTTCCCGGGCGACGGGTTGGCAGACGAAGCAGCTTGGATGGTTCGTCCGCCAGACGTCGACGCCGTCCTGACCGATACCCGCTGGACGAGCGGTGCGGTCAAGGCGCTTGATCGTGCGAGAGCCCAGGGGATTCCAGGAATCGTCGATGGCGAAGCACCGATTGACCCAGCGATATTGGCGCGGGCTTCACACGTCGCCTTCTCGGTCCAGGGCCTGCAATCGTTGACCACGGCGACGGAGCCGCGGGAGGCCCTCGAGGAGATTCGCAGCGATCTGCCCGGCTGGGGTTGTGTCACCGACGGCGAAAATGGCGTCTTCTTTACTGGTTCGAACGGGATCGAGCACATCCCCGCGTTCGATGTCGAGGTCGTGGACACCCTTGCGGCCGGTGATATCTGGCACGGTGCCTTTGCGCTGCGGGTGGCTGAAGGCGAAGATGAACGCACGGCGATCACGTTCGCCAATGCTGCCGCAGCGTTGAAATGCACGAGGAACGGAGGGCGATCAGGTTGTCCTGTTCGCGCTGAGGTGAACGATTTCCTGATCGAGGACCATCCTTTGAGAATGCAATCATGAGAATCGGCGTCCTCCCACTTGGCCGGCCAACGTTCGACGTACCGTTCGCAGAAGAGAAGCTGGCCCAGATGCTCGAAACCCTGGGTCGATCCGGGCACGAGATCCTCGGCCCCCAGTCGCTTCTGATGGAAGAATCTGCGACCAGCGAGGCGAGTGCGGCGTTGCTGAGCGACGACGTCGACCAGCTGTTGATCTTGCAGGTCACCTTCACCGACGCCTCGATGACGGTCGCAGCTGCCGACGACTTCGCCTGCCCGCTCTCGATCTGGGCAGTGCCCGAGCCGCGATTGGGTGGACGACTCAGGTTGAACGCCTTCTGTGGTCTCAACCTGGCCAGTCACGCTCTGAGCTTGAGGGAACGTCCATTCTCTTGGCTCTACGCGGATCCCGCCGGCGATGTCCAGGACGACCTCGATTCGCTGCTCGACGGGGGTCGCCTCGCAGGTCGTCGAGTCGCAGAGGTCGTGTGCGATGCCGCCTCGGTTGAGGGGCGACGAGTAGCGGAGGCGCTCAGGGGTCGCAGGATCGCCCGGGTCGGGTCACATCCATACGGCTTTGACACGTGCGCCTATAACGCGGATCGGCTCTCGGAGCTTGCTGACATCACTGTGGACGAAATCGAGGTCGATCATCTCTTCACCGCGGCGCGTTCGGCGACGACAGCGGATGTGTCACAGGTCAGAGGGTTGGCGGAGAAATCACTCGAAGGCCTTGCAGAGCTCGATCAGGCTCAACTGGACCGTTCGCTCCGCTTGAAGGTGGGCTTGGATCAAATCCGGACCGAAGGCGGATATGACGCCTTCGCCATCCGATGCTGGCCTGAAACCTTCACGGAGTACGGCGGCGCGGTGTGCGGGCCGGTGTCGATGATGGTCCAGGCCAAGGTGCCGTGCGCGTGCGAAGCCGATGTCTACGGAGCGGTCACCCAACTGGTCCTGCAGGAGGCGGCTGGGGCACCGGTGTTTCTGACCGACTTGGTCGACATCGACACGACGGACAACACCGGGGTTGTCTGGCATTGCGGGCAGGCACCCGTTTCAATGTGTGAGCCAGATTCTGCAGCGACTGCAACCGTTCACACGAACCACGAGATGCCGCTCCTGTATCAGTTCGCATTAAAACCCGGTCCCGTGACCTTTCTCCGGGTGTCCCAGTCCTTCAACCAGCCCAAGATGGTCCTGGGGTTCGGCGAGATGCTCAGGCGCCCGATGGCGTTCACCGGCACGTCCGGAGTTGTACGTTTCGAGCGAGAGGCGTCGGCGGTTCTTGATGACATCATCTCGTCCGGGCTCGAACACCACATGGCCATTGCGTATGGCGATCACCGCGAGGTTCTGCGGTCGGTCGCAGCCGCGATGCAGCTGCCGGTGCTGGAGATCTGAGGCGACGTCTATTGCTAGGCTCGGTCACACCGCCACCTCCGGTGGATAAATCTAGAGACACGGAGAAGATCACGTGCCCTTGGTTGCTGCGTATTATCGACCGACCACCCTCGAGCAAGGGTTGAATCTGCTGGCCGAGCCGAATCGAGTGGTCCTGGGCGGAGGCACAGTCCTGAATGCAGACCGTGAGCCCTCCAACGTCGAGGTGGTGGATTTGCAGGCGCTTGGTTTGGACACCATCTCGATGGAAGCTGATCGGCTTTATCTTGGGGCAACCGCAACTTTGGCTGCTGTTTGTCAGCACACCTTGGTCCCCGGCGCATTGCGAGAGATCGCTCGTGATGAGCAACCCTCAACGCTGAGGACCTTGGCGACCATTGGGGGAACAGTTGCCGTCGGTGACTCCGAGAGTGTTCTCCTCGCTGCGCTACTTGTACACGATGCGGTCGTCCACTTCGCTGAAGCAGATTCGACTTCACTGGCAACACTTCTTGCCGCTGGAGTTCCGCTGGGGAGCATTATTACTGCGGTCAGTATCGATCCCAGCGGTATGACCACCACGGCCGCCACGCGAAGAACGCCTCGGGACGTGCCAATCGTGTGTGCGGTCGCACGGTCTTCACCTGCGGGAGCTGTGCTCGCCCTGACCGGCGTCGCTGATCGTCCGCTCATTGTGGATCCCGCTGATCCGACAGCGGGTCTCTCCCCAGAAGGGGACTTCCGCGGATCTACGAACTATCGGCTCGGATTGGCCCGAACGCTCGCCGCTCGAGCAGTGGAGGCAGAGTAGTGAACGCTCCCACAGCCCAGCGGCTGACCATCACGATCGAGCTCAACGGCACTCCGTTAGAAACCGAGGTCAACGCATACGAGTCACTGCGAGAAGTCCTCCGCCGCCATGGCATGTTCAGCGTGAAATATGGGTCGAGCAGTGGGGAGACCGGCGCCGGTGCTGTGCTCTTCGACGGTCGTCTTGCCAGCAGCGACGTCATCCTGGCCGCCCAGGCCGATGGCCATGTCGTAACCACGGTCGAGTCGTTGAACACCGAGCGCGACCTTCACCCAATCCAGGCGGCTTTCGCGGCAACCGGTGCGATGCAATCGGGCTACAGCGCCGGAGCAATGATCCTGGGGACCATGGAACTCCTCGGCCGCAACCCAGATCCGAGCGAGGCCCAAATCAGAGACATGTTGTCGGGCATCCTCGACCGCGAAACCGCATACGTGAAGCCGGTTGAGGCCGTGAAACGAGCCGCAGCCATGCTGCGCGGCGAAGCTACCGAACCTTTTGAACCCGTAGTCCTCAAAGCCATGACCGACGGGAGGAACGCTGTTCCTTACGACGCAGGAAACCCGGCGCCCCAAGCTGCACAATCCGTGCCTCGCTTGATCCCGTCCGAGGACGTCCCCGAGATGGCGGTGGTTGGCAAATCAGAGATCAAGGTTGACGCGGTGCGTCTGGCCAAGGGCAATCCGGCCTTCACAGACGACATCGAACTCCGGGGCATGCTGTTCGCCAAGGTGCTCAGGAGCCCGCATGCCCACGCCAACATCGTGGATATCGATGACAGCAAAGCTGCTGCGCTACCAGGCGTCCACAGTGTGCTCCACTACAAAAACACACCAAGGATCAAGTACGCATCAGGCGGACAGAGCTGGCCCAACCCCCATCCGTACGACCAGGTGAGTTTCGACAACAAGGTCCGCCACGTCGGTGATCGGGTGGCAGCTGTTGCGGCCGAAACTATTGAAATCGCAGAAGAGGCCCTGAGGCTTATCGACGTGACGTACGACGTACTTCCGGCGGTCTTCGACGAACTGCAGGCCATGGCACCGGGTGCGCCCCTGATCCATGACGAGGATGACACCGAGGAAATCTTTGACGCCCAGCGAAACCTTGTCCATGAGATCAAGGCCCAACGGGGCGACGTAGAGGCAGCGCTGGCCGAAGCGGATCATGTCTTCGAGCAGACTTTTCGGGTGCATCAGGTGCAGCAATGCCCGATCGAACCGCACATTTCAATTGCGTGGCTCGACGAAGACGAGCGCATGGTCATTCGCACCGCCACCCAAGTGCCTTTTCATACCCGACGTATGGTTGCTCCTCTGATCGGCATGGAGATCAAGAATATCCGTGTCATCAAGCCCCGTATTGGCGGCGGGTTTGGGGCAAAGCAGGAGATGTTGATCGAGGACATCGTTGGCCATTTGGCTATCGCCACCCGACGCCCGG
>RCNE010000961.1_pt1 | contig 15634 bp, 18 predicted proteins | sample 2041361 | NCBI WGS metagenome assembly RCNE01 (sample SAMN09708229, study PRJNA481090) | Marine sediment metagenome, whole genome shotgun sequencing project.
CAGCGCCTCTCGGCGCGAGACTTCGATCGTCAGGTTGCGGAGATCCAAATCCGTGCCGCAATCCTAAATGGCTTCACCGCACTTGGCATACCCCGAACAGAGGCTGTTGGCTAAATCCGTCTGGGGTAGGGGGGAGCACGACTTCAAACCGATTTGTGCAACAAAGCCACCCTACGCGATAGCTCGACTTTCATAATCCTTCTCTGTCAATATCATGGCGCAAAGTTGGTGCGCCATCGGTTCAAGTCCGACTGACAACTTAGCTACCAACCCGATCTGCAAAACTCTGGAAAAACTTGGCGGACAGTTTTTTGGCCGTGCCTTGTATCAAACGGCTTCCCAGCTGGGCCAGCTTGCCCCCCACTTCGGCCTTCGCGTTATAGCGCAGCAGCGTCCCTTCGGGATGTGGTTTCAACTCAACATCCGCACCGCCCTTTGCGAACCCCGCAGCCCCACCTGCACCTTGGCCAGTCAACGAAAACCGCTCTGGTGGCGCGTCAGGACTTAGCGTCACGTTGCCTTTAAACTTCGCTTTGACCGGCCCGACCTTTAGGACAACCTTCGCCTCAAGTTCTGTATCGGAGTGCATGATCAATTCCTCGCACCCCGGAATACATTCCTTTAGGATTTCAGGATTGTTCAACGCGGCGTACACCACGTCTTGGGGCGCGTTGATGATAATCTCATCTTTGAGTTCCATGTTAAGGGGCTCCTGTGCCCAACCAGATTGGCCGCGACAATTATAAAAATAGTGTGGAAATGGCGGGGAAGACCGCAACGAGGACCAGAACAATCATCATCACGCCAATAAACGGCAGGGTCGCCGCAAATATCTGTTCGACCGAAACATCCGGATCGTTCAGCGTATTGTGCACCGTAAACACCGATATCCCGAAGGGCGGCGTCAGCAACCCGATCTCGACTGCCAGCACCGTGATGATTCCGAAATGGCTCAGATCGATGCCCATGCCTTGTGCAATGGGTGCTGCAATCGGCACCATGATCAGAAGGATCGAGGTGCTATCAAGGATCATGCCCATCAACAAAATAATAACGGCGTAGAAAAACAGGAAACTGTACGGGCCGAACCCTGATCCTTGGACCAGCCCTTCAATCGCGTTCGGCAGTCCCGCAATCGAAAGCATCCGTGAATAAAAGCTGGCCGCAATCAATAGCAGTAAGATCGAAACGGAGATCACGCCCGTTTGCTTCATCACATCCCATAGTTTGTGGCGATCCAACGAACGGCGCGAAATGGCCACAACGAGTGCGCCAAATGCGCCGATGCCACCCGCTTCTGTGGGGGTGAAAAAGCCAGAATACAAACCACCCAAAACCAGAAAAACCAAGGCCATGATCGGGAACAGTTTCGCCAACAACGTGCTGATCGGCATCTTTTCGAGGGTGAGGTCTAGGCGCCGCGCCTTGGAGGCTTCGGGGTCTGCCAGCACGAACTTCGGGAACGCGATTGTCAAGCCGATCAGCATCACGACAAATCCGAGGGCCAACATGATGCCGGGCAAGATTCCTGCAATGAACATTCCACCAATCGACACCTCGGCCAGGACACCGTAAATAATCAACAACAAGCTCGGCGGGATCAGCATGCCTAGCACTGAGGAGCCCGCGACCGTGCCTGCCGAAAACGCAGGGCGGTATCCATGGCGGGTCATTTCCGGTACGGCGACGCGTGTAAACACGGCGGCGGAGGCAATTGACACGCCTGTTACAGCTGCAAAGATGGTATTGGCCGCAACGGTCGCGACGCCAAGGCCGCAAATCATGCGGCGCAGCAGTTGTTCGGCCACCTCGAATGTGTCGCGCCCGACGTTGGACACGCTTACCAATAATCCCATCAAAACGAACAGCGGGATGGTCGCAAACAGATAGTCGGCAATCCCGCTATAAGCGGTCAGTTCCAACATCTTGAACGCCAAATCCAGATTGTCGCGGATGATCCAGATGCCGACAAACGCGACGCCAAAAAGCGCATAGGCAATCTGCATGCCGAGCAAAACCAGCCCGATCAGCACGGCAACTAGAATAAATCCGATTGTCAATGTGGTCATGCCTTAGCCCTCCGAAAGCTGCGCAGTTCCTCGGAAACACGGTACAGGGCGGAGAGGGCTGCGATGACAGATCCAAAAACTGTAATCGCGCGAAACGGGGCCGTCGGAATGGTAAACACGCCCTGCACCCCGAAAAATTCCGCCGTTTGCCACGCTGAAATGAGTTTGGGTAAGGACGCCCAGAATATAAGGGCAAAGACGATGGCACCAGCAAGCGCAAATGTGGCCTCAAGCGCGAAAACGATGCGCGGGGATTTACGTTCAAGGCGGCGCACAAGGAAATCAGCCCGCGTCAGGCGTTTTTGCTGAATGGCGGCGGCCACCTGTAAAAACACAATCGCCACAACAGTGCGCGCGGCGATTTCGGACACGCCCGTGATGGGGGAATTGAAGAAATTGCGCCCCAAAACATCTACAACGACCAGCGCCATCAACCCGCCAATACACAGTGTTCCAATTGAGGACATGATCGCAGCGATTGAGCCCAGCACAGCGCCAACGGGGGCCTCGCTGAATTTTGGAATGTACATGTCATTTGTCGCGGCAGGACTATCTTGGCTCATCAATTTTCATTTCTGATAGGTCGCTGTTGCGGGAAACTCCCGCCCAAACGCAATGTCTGGACGGGCATATTCTTAGGTGATCTGCCTATCTTAGCGGCCTTCGTCCCAATTGCGTAGCGGCGTCACACCACGTTCACGCAGGGCATCAAAATAGGCGGACAGAACCACATTGCCGTCCTCGCCCGTTTGCTCAAGCCATGGGGCCACGATATCGGGCAAGCCTTCGACCCACGCGGTTTTCTCGGCGTCCGACAGCTCATGCACTGTCAGGCCAGCGGCCTGCATTTCCACCATCGCGCGTTCGGACAGCTCGGACACGTAATCACCGTGAGCAATGGATGTTGCTTGTGCGGCTTCGCGAAATGCAGTTCGAACAGGTTCTGGCAGACCGTTGAAGAAATCCTCATTCGCCGCGATACCGCCAAAATACATCGACCCAATACCGACACGAGTCAGTTCTGGTGCAACCTCATAGACCCGCGTGGGCAAAATGCCGGATGCAAACGACAACGTGCCCTCTGTCACACCGGTTTGGATATTGGTGTAATACGTGGTCAACGCACCATCGACGGGCGTCGCGCCAGTTTCTTGCAACCAGTTGGCAGACGTACCCGGCGCGTTCAGCTTCCGGTTCTGCAAATCGGCTAGCGTGTTGACCGGGAAGGTCGCGTAGATATCGTAGCTGTCAGTGATCAAGGATGACAAATGCACCATACCATTTTCGGACCAGCTGTCGGCAAGTTCGGGGAGGTTCTGGCTTAGATCATCAAAAATCTCGATGATCATTTTATGATCAGACGTGGCGAACGGCGTAAAATATGTCACGTTCTGGAGGGGCATGTTAGCGCCTTCCCAGACCGTGCCGACCATGCCAACATCAACGATGCCATCCATTACAGCTTCGCGCGTGTCGGTGAACTTATACAGCGTGCCCGCGTAGGCCTCGACCCAGTTTACCTGATACTCGTTGCCTGCCTCCGCGAGGATCCGGTTCACCTCCGGCTGGAACGTGTTCTTCATCGCATAGACCCAGATATTGGCCTCCGGATGCGATGATCCGATGTTGACTGTGACCTGCTCTTGCGCAGATGCGAGAGTTGCAGCGGAAATGCTAAACACCGCCGCGATGCTAAAGATCGTGAATTTCATAATAAGTCCTCCCTAAGTGAAGATGCCTCCTCGCACCTTCGGTTTGTTTTAGTCGTCAATCGCGCCCAGTGCGCGCAACACGCGTTCCGGGGTAAATGGCATTTCGGTGACCTGCGCGCCCAAAGGTAGAAGGGCGTCATTAATTGCGTTCATAACGGCAGCCGGTGCGCCCGCAGTTCCGGCTTCACCCGCGCCCTTGGCACCAAGTGTGCTTTCTTTTGTCGGGGTTTCGACGTGGCCGATCACCATGTCGGGCATCTCTGCGGCCATCGGCACCAGATAATCCGCCATTGATCCATTGAGCAGCTGTGCATCCTCGTCGTAGTGAATTTCCTCAAACAGCGCGCCGCCTAGCCCTTGCACGATGCCGCCGCGAATTTGTTCGTCCACCAACTGGGGGTTGATGATGCGTCCGCAATCCTCAACGCACCAGTGCTTCAGCAGTTTCACTTCGCCTGTGTCGGTATCCACCTCGACGTAGCTGGCCTGCACCCCGTTGGTAAACGCGAACGGATATTTCGACGTGCTGTAATGACGGGTCTGCACCAATTCGCGTGGCAAACCTTTTGGCAGGGTATCACCACGAAAATAAACAATTCGGCCCAGTTCAGATAGGGGCATGCGCGCAGCACCGGTATCATTATCGACGACCTCGCCGTCGCGAATATCAAGGGTGTCCTGTTCCGCCTGAAGCATTGCCGCCGCCACCTCTAGGATTGACTCGCGCAATGCGCGACCGGCAAGCAATGCCGCTTCGCCACCAATACCCGCCCCGCGTGAAGCCCATGTGCCCCCACCGTATGGAGTGACCTGTGTATCGCCGGTAATCACGCGCACCTGCGAAGGGAATACACCGACTCCTTCCGCCACAATCTGGCTCAGCATGGCCTCGGTCCCTTGCCCCTGCTCGGTGACACCTGATTGGGCCACGATTGATCCGTCAGGGTCCATCCGCACTGTACAGCCGTCTTGCGCTGAAATACGTGCACCACCGATGCCATACATAAACGGGGACGGATTGGTCAGCTCAATAAAGCACGCGATGCCGATGCCGCGATGCACACCACGCGCGGCGGCCTCGGCCTGATCTGCGCGCAGGGCGTCGTAATCCATAAGTGCTACAAGTTTGTCCATGCTTTGGTGATGGGACAGCCCCTCAAACCGCATCTTCGCAGGCGAGGTCACAGGATAGGCGTCGTCGGCGTACATATTCCGTCGCCGGATTTCGATCGGGTCCATCCCCAGTTCCGCCGCCGCCATATCCACCAACCCTTCGGTGATCGCCACTGCGATGGGATGCCCGACCGCGCGGTACTGACTGGTCGGTGTCTTGTTCTGGAAAACAACAGTTGTCTTGGCGCGATAGTCGGCAAAGTCGTAGGGGCCGCCGCACAGGTTCACCACCTGATTGCCCTCAACTGCCGATGTGCGTGGATAGACAGAGTAAGCGCCGATTGCGGTCCAGTCATCTACGTCAAAGGCCAGTATTTTGCCCGCCTCGTCGACGGCAATCCTAGCCTCGATCTTGTGATCGCGCGCGTGAATGTCTGTCGAAAAACTCTCAAGGCGGTCGGCGATAAATTTCACGGGCCGCCCCATGATCATTGCAATGGCGGCAGTCGCGACCTCGTCGGGGTAGACATGAACCTTGATGCCATACGACCCACCTACGTCACCACAAATCACCCGCACACGAGATTCTGGAACGTCCAGCTGTTCGGCCAGAACGGTCTGCATCATATGCGGGGCTTGCGTCGCGTGATACGCGGTCATCTGCTTTTCGGCACGGCTCCAGTCAACAAGAATAGATCGCGGTTCAAGGGTGACACCGGTGTGGCGCGCCGTGCTGAAATGTGCCGACACAACTTTATGTGCTGTGGCAAAAGCCTTTTCGACGTCGCCTTGTTCGTTGATGCGCTGAAACGCCAGATTGTCGCCCAGATCAGGGTGCAGCACGGGTGTGTCCGGATCCAGCGCTGTCATCATATCGGCCACCACCGGCAACTGGTCGTACTCTACCTCGACCAATTCCGCACCGTCTTCGGCTGCGGCGCGTGATGTTGCTACGACGGCGACGACAGGTTCGCCAACCCAACACGCCCGATCAATAGCCATAGGATATTCTGGTGGGGATTTCATGCCCTTAAGATGTTCAAGGACGGCCACCCACGGTTTACAGACACCCGCCAATTCCGCCCCGTTGAGGACGCGCAGCACACCTTTGACAGACATCGCATCGCTGGTATCAATCTCTGTGATGTTCGCATGAGCAAAGGGGGAGCGCACGAAAGCCACGTGCACCATGCGGGGAAGGACGATGTCGTCCACATACTGCCCGCGTCCTTCAACAAGACGCGGAGCATTCGGGCGCGGCACGGTCTTGCCGATGTATGAATTCGGGCGGTCTGGATTGCCGAAACGAACAGTCATGAGGACACCTTTCCAACACGTTGGCGCGCGACGCTTTCAACGGCGTCGATGATCGCCTCGTATCCGGTGCAACGACAATAATTGCCTGACATATGTTCGCGGATCACATCACGGTCCGGGACTCCGCCGCGCGACAAAAGCTCTTCTGCCGACATAAGCATACCAGGGGTACAAAAGCCGCACTGCAAAGAATTGCGCGCCACAAATGCGTCCTGCAGATCCCGGATAGAGTCGTTGTCCGATAACCCTTCCACTGTCCAAACATCTGCACCATCCAGTTGGGCGGCCAACATCAGACAACCGCGCACAGCGTCGCCATCGACACGGATGGTACAGGCCCCGCAAACACCGTGTTCACAGCTGGCATGCGCACCCGTCAAACTTAGATTCTGACGCAAAAAGTCTATCACGTGCTGCCCTGCGGGAACATGCGCTTGAACAGGCTCACCGTTGACTGTCAGATCAATTTCAATCTTGTCGCGAAACGTCTCATTCATGGCGCGTCTCCTGTCATCTGGGCAACGGCACGACGTAGAAGAACGCCAGCAATATGGAGGCGGTAACTGGCACTGGCATTGGTATCCGAGGGGGGATCGAGTGCTGCGCGCAACGCCGTCACCGCGCAATCGATGTCACCGTCATCAAGCTTAGCCATTGCGGCTTGCGCAAGTTCCGGCTGCTCACCTACCGACAGCATTGTAATCCTGTGACGGCCATTACGTCGCACAAGACAAAGGCCAGCCAACGCGTAATCGCCGGAGCGGCGCGAAATCTCTAGCAGAACTTGACGTTCGCCTGTCTGCGCCTTTGGAACGCTAATGGCCGTCAAAATTTCTTCCGGTTCAAGATCAGTCTCGAACAGCCCGTGATAAAAATCCTCAGCCGCAATGGTTCTTTTACCGTTGGGCCCTTCCACATGTAACGTGGCGTCCAATGCCAGCACACAAGCCGGAAACTCCGCCGCTGGATCAGCATGTGCCACAGCACCACCGATTGTCCCACGGTTGCGGATGGCCGCATGCGCAATGACGTCGACTGCTTGCGTCAATATCGGCGCGTGTTCTTTGATAAGTGGATCACGGCCAACCTCGACGTGGCGGGTCAACGCGCCAATGCGCACAGTATCACCTTCGTCGCTTACGCCGCGCAATTCTGACAGTCGCGAAATATCGACTAACATATCTCCCGTCGTTAGACGCATGTTCATCGCAGCAACTAGGCTTTGCCCGCCTGCCAAAATACGCGCCATGCCATCAGCGGAGGCCAAAAGTGTCAGTGCATGTTGCAGGTCAGTCGCCCGCACATATCCGCCCACCGATGCTTTCATTCAGACCTCCCCATGCGCCAATGCCTCCTCGCAGCAGCTAACGATCATCAGACCACCACTATTGATCATATGATCAATAAGTACATAGATATTGCAAGCGGTTTCTTTTCTGCCCACAAAGCAGACTATGAAGATTGACAAAGAATACGCGAGTCCTTCGGAGAAAAAGGCCAAATTGGTCCAGCGTCGATTGCGTCCGGATGAGCGGCGTCAGCAGATTGTCGATGGCGCTGTCTCATTTTTTGCGCAGGTAGGACTGGACGGTAAAACCCGAGATCTGGCAAAGCAGCTTGGTATCACTCAATCACTTTTGTTCAATTATTTCGCCAACAAGGACGCGCTGATTGAAGCCGTTTATGATGAGGTTTATCTGAACCGTCTGGCACCTGATTGGCCTCGCCGTCTTGTCGATCGCGACGTGCCACTTCGTACGCGGATACTCGCGTTCTACGATGGGTATAGTAAGCTCATTTTCGAATACAACTGGATGCGAATCTTCATGTTTTCTGGTTTGGCGGGGGCCGAACTCAATCGGCGATACCTCGAGCATATGCATCAGATGATATTGCACCCACTGCTTGAAGAAATTCGCGTGGTGTCCTCTAAGTCTGTGCCTCCCACAATGGAAGACCTTTGGAACCTACACGGCGGCATCGTGTATATCGGGATCCGACAGCACATTTACCGCATGCCCTGCCCAGAAGATCCCAATGATGCGATTGAACGTTCTGTTGATCGGTTTCTGAACGCGTTTCACGTCGAGACACACGCCTAGGCAAGAGCTAGGGGCCGTATCGGGTGCCAAATTACCAGTGCGGAAAGCCACTTTATTCTAAGCCGTTTTGGGCTCCGCCATAAACTTCGCCACATACGGTCCTCAATAACCAAGGTTTTACCGATCCAACCACCACCACAGGTCAGCATTCTAGAATGTTGATCTGTGGCTCTTGTCTCGCACAAAAGCTGGAACATTCATAAGACAAGGGTCTGCTTTCGGAAGGGGGAGATTCACCGAAGATATCTTGGAAAGACTAAGAGAACAAACTTATTATAATAAAAACAATAACTTAATAAAATATACATAATCAAGGTTATGTAAAATATACTATCTGGCAGGTAGTCATTCGCGCTCTTTTATATCACGCGCGGGCGCACCGGCGGCAATGACACCGGGTGGTATGTCCGTCGTGACAACAGATCCGGCACCGATGACACACCCATTCCCGAGCGTAACACCTGCAGTGATCACAGCCTTGGTCCCGATTAAAGATTGGTCGGAACACTGGAGACCCACTCGTATAGAAGGCGTTCGGATTTGCCGGTCAACGCGTAAAGCACCGCAGCTTCCAGGCAAATGCACTCGTCAACTGCCAGCTAGCAAAGTGCGGTGACGGCGTGCGCTAAAACTTCAACACCAGCCAATAGATCAGGTTCATGGGTGTCTTCTTCAAAGGCATGGCTGATCCCACCAATCGATGGCACAAACAGCATCGCAACGGGCATTAGTCGCGACACATTAGTTGCATCATGCAAAGCACCCGAGGGCATCAACCGCCATCTCTCTGGTGCAACTACTTTCGCACCATGCTCCAACGCAGACTGCAATCTGCTGTCCATTGCGACCGGCTCCAATGCCCACATTGGGCCAAATTGTACTCCCATGTCACGGCTATCAGCAACTTCTTGCGCGGTGTCGCGTACAATTTTCTCCATACGCACCAATCGATCTGCATCACCGTCACGCCACTGCATGGTAAAGGTACCTTTGCCAGGTACAATTGAAGATTGCATTAGGGTGCAACGTCACATGTCCAATTGTCCAAACCGTCGTGGGTGTTACCACATTCCGCAGCCGATCATTAAGCAGAGTATTAAATTCTGAAATCGCCTGAAACGCATCACGTCGCAGGCTCATCTCGGTCGTGCCTGCATGATTTTGCTGGCCCTCAAACGTAATAGGGATCTCGCGGGTTCCTACAATTTTGGTAACGACGCCGATTTGCTCGCCAGTTGCATCGAGTGTCGGACCTTGCTCGATATGCAACTCGATAAAACCTCTGAACTGTGCCGGATCAACCCACCCCGTGACGCGCGCTGCAATTGCTTGACGCGCATCTTTCAACGAAATTTCTTCGTAATCCACTTCAGTATCTGCGTCCTCAAGGGATGTCTTGCCGCTCCAAACGGATGAACCTGTCAGCCCGCCAAAGCGGCCCTCTTCATCTTGAAATGACACTACCGAAATTGCGGGCCCACCTGCTTCGTGGGACGCACGTGCAACTTCCAACGCGGCAATAACACCCAACGCACCATCCAGCCACCCGCCTTCGGGTTGGCTATCCGAATGCGACCCCATCAACAAAGACGGCTCCTCCGCTAATCCGAAAACGTTACCCATTGGATCAATTTGGACACGCAATCCTGCCGCCATAAACTGCTCTGCCAGCCAAAGCCGAGCCGCAATATCCGCATCAGAAAATGCTGGGCGCACTACGCCTTTGCCAACGCCAGATGCACCAAAGCCTCTCAGCGTATGCAAGTCCGATAAGAACCGCGCGCTATCAATTTTCAAAACCAAAAACCCATTCCATTATTTACCTAACCCTCCAAATTGAGGACATCCAAACACTTATGCTGGTCATTTTTGCCCCTAAATCTAGCCCCAAGGGGTTTTGCCACAAAGTGTCCAAAACTCAGGTTTTCCTGGAAGATGTTATGCAGTTCATCGACGGCTAACCTGATTGACAGATCGCCGTGAGGTGAGATGGCGTTCCGAAAGCAGATAAGTGCTTCACCAATGTGATAGGGCCGCTCCATGCTCAGGTGGTCTCAACAACATCTATTGAACGGCAGATAGCATTTTTCGGCGGTCTTACCGTCCGCATACCCTGCTAATAACCGAAAAACTATATGTTGAAGGTATCCAGAATAACTATGGGCAACCCCTAGAGAACCATCATTTGCCATTTTCGACCTCTGTCAGAGGCAGATCTCGCAAAGTTGTGGAAAACTTCGTCAGACTGTTTGAGCCTTACACATGGCAGACATATCACAAAGGAGTACGCACATAAATTCAAGGAACAAGACATGACGAAACAGAAAAACACGATGACCAAAGAAAATCTCGACCGCCTCACAGAAGAACTTGCCGCCTTGCCCGTCAAAGAGCAGACAGACTTTAACACCCGTGAGGTCGTTGAAAAGCTCAAGGTTGAATTGCAGTATGCAATGGACGAAAAACGCTACACGATCGAAGACTTCGTGCCAATGCTTGCGAAAAGGGGGACGAAGGTAAGCCCTTCTACGCTCAGAGCCTATCTGCAGGATAATGAAAAGAAAAAAGCGAAAGCCCCTAGAAATCGCAAGACAAGTACAAACACTGCAAAACCCGATATGGTGAATATCAAGCCGGACGTATTTAAAGTGGAAGATGAGCAGACGCACTCTGCTCCGACCGTATCGAAAAAACCTAACGGGGGTTTGCCCGACTTTGATGACAATGCCGATACCCAGGGGGCATAGGAGTGACAAAGCAGGACATTCCGCGCCCTCGCTCGGAACGGCGTCGGCAGGATAAGTCCATCAGTATCCGCTGCACTGCCGCAGACAAGGCGTCTTTCGCGCGTAAGGCGCGGCAGTGCGGATTTGCTAGCGTGAGCGCATGGATCAAGGATCTCATGCGCAGCGACGGAGCTTTTGGAATGCATATGAGTAGTGTGGTGTGTGGGCGGCTGGGCCAGATTGGCGCGCAGGTATCCGCATTGGCAGACTTAGAACAGCCGAGCGATATTGGGAGGGAGGCCTCTCTCATTTCGCAAGACATCGTGACCCTCCAGCAGCACATCATGAAAGGCGCGCATTATGCTGGCGAAAGTGATAAAGAATAGCGCCCTCCCAGGGAACCGGCGCCAAAGCTTTCACGTACGCATCACCTATACATGCGCCAAAGCGGCCAAGGTCGCCTTGTGCAACGTTGCGGGCGAGTCTTGCGATGCCCCCGCGCAAATGGAGTATGCTGCTCTGCTGAACGAAAGGGTAACCACCCCCGTATGCCATATCCAACTGTCTTGGTCCGAGACCGAAACGCATAGCGATCAAGAAATGATAGCCGCTGCGAGAATAGTCCTGAAAAATTTAGGGGCACAGGAGTATCAAGCAGCCATCGCCGTCCACCGGGACAGGCCGAGCCCACACGTTCATCTCATAGTGAACCGTGTACATCCTATGACTGGCATTGCACTATCGTTGAGCCATAGTCATGCGCGATTGGAGCTTGCATGCAGGCGAGTGGAGCACCGGATGGGTTGGCCGCCTGACCGCGGACGTTTTGACGTCGAAATCAGTGATGGCAAAGTTTACCTGTGCCCGAAACCAGCCGAGCATTGGGCGCGGAAAAAAGAACAGCGCGCGTTGGGTCTGAGATCAGACGGCAGAGCGGTGCGAGGACATCATCTGCATAACGCGATGGGGTATCTTCGCGATGATCTGTCGGCAAAGGTGATAGCGCAGGCGCGGAACATATTGGATACGGCACACACATGGGACACAGTACACGCGGGGTTGCGGAAGATTGGCCTTGCGTATCAACGGTACCGGTCCGGCGCGCGGATTTTGGAGATCGATACAGGAAGGATTATGCCTGCCAGCCAGTTGAGTTCACGACATAGCTGGCCAAAAATGTTTAAACGTCTCGGAGAGCTGGTCGCCTCCCCGGTGAGCAGTCTGATTACAAAGCACAGAAAGGAATCCCAAAAACAGGCACGCATTGCTGAACTGCGCCGCTCACAAGACGCTGAATGCAAACTGATACGCACATCACTGAACGGCGACAGATCTCCCATATGCCAAGCTCTACGTTCTATCCTGCACGACAAGCATAAAGCTGAGAGAACCCACCTACGAAAAGAATTGGCAAAAACAGGAATTGAACGGGAAGATATTCCGCACGACGGATATGCTATCCGGTATAGAGATGCTGGCCGACATAGGCAGAGCGCGCTTGAGCTTGTGGATGACCACACGGCGCGAAGACAGAAGTGGATGCTCTCGCCGCTTGGTGGGAGCGAATATGATCTGCCCTCCATTATTCCGATCACTGCATCCAGTCCTGACACTGTGCGCAGCGACGGCGATGGTGGTCTGCTTTTTGCAAAACGAAATATTCGTGGTGATCTTCTCGGGTACGAACATCTATTGATGCCAACAGTGTCACCAGACATTTCCACAGAATGTTTGCATGCCGGGATCTGTGGAATCGGATTGCCTTCCGCCAAAAGTTGCATCCTCGTCGCAGCTCCATCTCACGCAATAAGGCACCTTCTGGATTCGAAGGGCCCTGCCCCATTTGTGATCATCCTCGGCAATAAGTTGGATGAAACCGCGATCGAGCACATCGCCCAGATAACCGCAACGTACGATAAGATTTGCGTCGATGGCCCGCAGAATTTCGTAGGGGTGTTCAGACAGACTCTACAAGACCAACTCTCGGAAAAGCACATAGCGATCTTTGACCCCCTTGATGCTTCCCCGGATGATCAGCCGCATGAGGTCGAATCAAATGACCAGATGCCGGACGACGATCTGCTCATGCCGTAGCCGGCTGTTTGAGCCTCTCCGAGATCGAGGAGGTAGACGGCGAATAGGTTGCCACATGGCATTTGATTGATAGTTTCCCGTTGGATGTCCGTGGAACCTGCAAACGCGATGGTAAGCTGAAAGTCATTCGTAAGACACCAAAACTCGAGGGCCTGACGCCTACGAACCTGTCATTTCTCGAGTTTGTGGATGAAGACTTCCCTGACGTTTTTCGTGACCTGCTTACGCAGAGTAATTAGCCAATAATGCTTGATCTGGATACGCGGTTTGTACCTTGGGCAAACAGCATGTCTACACGAGACTTACTTTCATCACCGTTCGACAGAAAACTTTTACACACGCTCTAGTATCCTAAAAACGCTGACATATTAAACCTTTATAACCAAGGCAGAAACGCCTTCGCATCAAGGATAACAATATGAACTTCACTACCCACAACGCTACCGACTACGACATTGACGAAATCATGAAAGAGGCAGTCGGCAAGCACAGCGTCTGCGTCCATACGCTGATCGACATCGAGCGCGCATGTAGGAGATCGGCTGGATATCTCAAACGGATTGGTCTCCCCAAAGCAGAGTGGAAGCATGTCACCGTATGTCACCGTATGGCCAGATCCAGAAGTGGGCGTTCCAAGAAGATTACAGCAACCCGCATCACATTGAAGTTGGTGGGTCGTGGATGTCGTATTATCGATGTGCAAAAAGTTCTGTCAGAGGCCAAACAGGTCGAAGTGTTAGAAATTTTTGTGCCCGAGCGTAAACTCACACCTGAGATGTATTCCCAGCTCGAAGAAAACCATATCGCTGTTAGGCCTTCACAGAGCCGGAGCATGTAGTTCCTATAATAGAATCTTCGCCCCATCTGCACGGAGCAGGTGGGCTGGCTTTTGGAACAAACCGCACAGTTAGTTCAAATATCTCACATCGCTCACTCGTGAGGGCCGTTGCTGAGATTATAGATCTAAAGTCTGCTTCACGGGGTGGTTTCACCGGACCCCCGCAACACTCAATAATTGACGAAAAGAATTGCTCTGTTCCACTCGACCTAATCTCTCCTTCGTAGCCCTTCGATTTCACCACGAACTTGAAAAGGCGCCTGATCCCGCAAGGAACCATCCCCCGGTTAATTCATGCGATCTTCCCGAAGCCAGTCGTCTAGCATCCTGCGGATCATCTCGGGACGGCTCGGCAGATCATCCTGTTTTTTCCGCTGTTCATCGATGGCCTTAATGGTCTCGACGGGCAGACGAACCGTGACTTGCTCGGTGTCTTTTGCAGGGCGTCCTATTTTTTTCATTTCACCGCTTGACTTTATAAATTTAAAAAGTTACTTAACGTGTGAGAAGGAGAGCTTCAATCCCCCTCTCACACTGTTCACAATGATCGATTGGAGATCACTATGACTACCAGCGTTAATATCACGCGCGGAGCACCTTCCGCCACCCCTTCCCCGTTTTCTTTGGCTTCTTGCAACGAACTCCTTTTGAATATGGAGCGGACCATCGCGTTCGATGACGAACTGAAGCACATGCCGCATCACGATTCTGTTGAGGTCGACCGGGCGGGTGAAGAGATCGCAGCGGCTTGGACTGCGACGGAAACCGCAGCTCTCAATTTCCTGCGCGCGCATGCGGGCCGTACTGCAGTTCCGCTGCTTGTTGAGACAGCACAAAATATTGTCTCGCTGCTCGATATCGAGACCGACGAGCGCATTCCTCTCGGTGAGACGATGGAAGCGGCCATCGCACGGCGCGCTTTGGCACCCCGCGGGACCGAAGTTCGTGCATTGCTTGATCGCGCGGTGCCTCTGTTGTTCGGCATCGCAGCGATGCAGGCAGCACTTTTCGAGCGCCATTACGACACGGCCGTGGCCTGAGCCTTCGCTGATGGACCGCGCTTTGTGCGAGGTCCCGCATCCTCACAAAATTCCAATACAAAAGGAGCGCGTCAATGTTGATGTCGCCACCCGTTCCCTATGCGCCAGCGTTGCGCAGCCCCTCCCCTGTCCCGGATTTCGCGACACTGATGTCATCGGCTTTGGTGGTCAGCAGAACCTTGCGCCCGTTCAAGAGCAGACAGGCGCAGGATTACCATGCGGCTGCAGCGCGCAATGGCTACGAGATCATTAGTCGTATCAAGGACTCACAGCATGTTGTCCTGCATTGCCGAACATGCGGCTGTGCGCACATCAAACGCCTCAGCGTCGTGCTCCATTATTCTCCAGAATGTCCTCATTGCATCACACGCCAGCGTGCCATGGATGCAGGTGCAGCGGGCGCACATATGCTCGAACGGGATTCCTCCGAGCGGCACTATGCCATCTACCGCCTCACCTGCGGGCATCTCGTCCGGCGTCAATTCCACGGTGTCACACGCAAGGCCAATGGTATCCATGCTTTTGCATGCAATATCTGTCGTGAACAGCGATATGCGCAAGAGGCGGCAAAGCACGGCTGGCTTCTTGTGGGACCAGCGGAGAATGGAAAGCGTGGCTACCGT
>RCNE010000962.1_pt1 | contig 15633 bp, 6 predicted proteins | sample 2041361 | NCBI WGS metagenome assembly RCNE01 (sample SAMN09708229, study PRJNA481090) | Marine sediment metagenome, whole genome shotgun sequencing project.
ACATTCAAAGTCAAACCAAAAACAATCAGTAATATACCCACCAAACTCCATAAACTGTAAATTTCTTTAAACCAGATTAAGCCAATAATTATGGTGAAAATAACTTCTAAATATTTTAAAGGAGCCACTTGATTAGTTTCACCAACTTGCATTGCTTTTGTCATATACAATTGTGCGAAATATCCAAACACACCAAGACTTAGAAAGATTAACCATTCTTGTCCAATAGGGTTTATCCAACCTTTAATAGATAGAAGTCCGCCGATTACTGCAGAAATAACCATGAAATAATTGACTACTACTACTGGATGATCTTCACTACCTATTTTTCTGATAGTGATATAAACTAAACCAGCAAAAATAGCAGATACTAAAGCAAAAATGACACCTTCTATTTGCAATTCTTCGCCAAAGCCTTTTATAATTAAAACGCCAGAAAAAGCAATTGCAAAAAACAACCATTGAATGGGCTTCACCTTCTCTTTAAGAAAAATTAAAGCAAAGAAAGCCGCAAAAATTGGTGCAATATATCTTATAGAAACGGCAGTTCCCATTGCAATATATTTCAATGACAAAAAGAACAACGTCATAGAAATAAGACCAACTACACTTCGGATTACAAGTAAACCTCTTTGATTTCCTAAAAGGGAAATCCTGTTTTTTAGTAAAAATGGTATGGTAAAAAATAAAGATCCAATGGATCTAAAAAAAACGATTTGATAAACGCTAAAGCTGTTCAATGATTTTACAAATACATTCATAAAAGTAAACGCTAAAGCACTTATAATCATGTATTGTATTGCTTTTTTCAGGATCTATATTTTTAAAAAATTAACGTGAAATTAAAACTATTTTGAAGAAGCAATTTACATATAAAATCATAGAAAAATATTAGAAAATAATTCAATTGTTCCGTATTTTTAAAACATGAAACAAAAAACGGAACTGTTTTTGATTATTTATATCAAACACTACGTCTAGAACTTAATTTACACATGAAAACAACACAAATTTTTTTACTAATTAGCTCAATTTTATTTATAAATTTCGCTAATGCTCAGGACATTACGGTTTCTAATATTGCTGAATATAATGCTGCACTATCCCAAGTAAATTCTGGAGGCACTATTATCCTAAAAAATGGCGAATGGAAAGACACTAATCTTTTAGCCCATGGCAATGGCACTAAAGAAAATCCTATTATTATTAAAGCCGAAACTGCTGGTGAAGTTATCTTAACTGGAGATTCGAGTTTAGATATTTATGGCAATTATGTTATTGTAAGCGGTCTTTGGTTTAAGGACGGAAAAACGAACTCTAAATCTGTAGTTCAGTTTAGAAAAGATTCGAAAGAATTTGCCAATAATTGCAGATTCACCAATTCAACGATTTCTTATTTTGATGTGGTTGATGAAAACAATAAAAATCACTGGATAGATATTTGGGGAAAGAATAACAGAGTGGATCACAATAACTTTACCGGTAAAATGTCTGCAGGTACTACGCTTGTCGTATGGCTAAAAGGTGAAGAACATGTTGAAAATAATCATCAAATAGATCATAACTATTTTGGCCCAAGACCTGATTTAGGGGAAAATGGTGGTGAAACGATTAGAATTGGTACAAGTGCATATTCTATGAAATCTTCTAAAACGATAGTAGCGTATAATACTTTTAAACAGTGCGATGGCGAAATTGAAATTATTTCTAATAAATCTGGAGATAATATATTTAGAAGCAATCTTTTTATAGAGAGTAAAGGAACCTTAACATTAAGACATGGTAATAATGCGCTAGTGGAAAACAATGTGTTTTTAGGAAATAATGTTTCTCGTACTGGAGGTATTAGAATTATTAACGAAGGACATATAGTGCGTAATAATTTATTGGTTGGGTTAGCAGGTGATGGTTATAGAGGCCCCATAGTAATTATGAATGGTGTTCCTAATTCTCCATTGAATAGATACAATCAAGTTAAAAATGTAGATATTCAAAACAACACCATTATCAACTGTGGCCCAATGACATTTGGTGCTGGTAAAGATGAAGAAAAAAGTTTAGCACCAATAAATACGGTGTTTGCAAATAACGTTATTACGAACACCAATGCTAGAAAAATTCTTGATGTTGTTGACAACGTTGCTGGCATAACTTTTACCGGAAATATTGTAGATAGTGGTGCAAGTATTGACCCTAAATACTTCACAAAAACAACTATTGACTGGAGTATTTTAAAATCACTCCCAATGCCTACAGAGAATAATCCTGTACTAAAAAATATAACTAAGACTTCAAAAAGCCCTAATAAAGACATCACAGAATCAAATAGAGAGACTTATGTTGCTGGAGCATTTAACCTCAACAACACAAGTATACCGAAAGCAATTTTATCGAGAAATGGCCCTAGCTGGAGACCTAATATTATTGCTCCTATTACTAAACCTGAAGATTTAATAATCGAACCAGGCATAGGTACACTCTCCAAAGCCTTAAGTAAAACTAAAGATGGAGATATTATAACATTAAAAGAAGGAACATATCTCTTAAACAAAAGTTTAAAAGTAAAAAGTAAGATTACAATTATTGGCTCAGAAAATGGTGGAACACTAATTAAAATGAATAAAGACATTGAAAAGCCTTTCAGTTATTTTATGAGGCTAAATGAAAACACCTCTTTAACTATTAAGAATGTAACTATTGATGCGGCTCATAGCAGACCTCCTAAATATGCAATAGTATCACCAGATGAAATGGAATCAGGACTGTATGCGCTAAATGCTGAAAACTGCACCTTCAAAAATTTTACCACTGAAAATGGTGGAAGCATCTTTAAAGCTTATACAGGTACTATAGCAAGCAGTTTAATATTTAAGAACTGTAAGTTTTTAGATAGTTATAGAGGCTTAAACTTATCTTATGATAAAGATAATTTAGGCAAGTATAATGCTCAAGAAATAGTAATCGATAATTGTATTTTTAAAAATATTGATGAGTTTGCGGTAAACTATATAAGAACCACTCCAGATGTAAATATTAAAGGCGGTAAGCTTACCGTTACCAATAGTATATTTGAGAAAGTAGCTAATGAAGAGAAAGGAAAAATCATTAGTACAAATGGTATTCACAAAGTGACTATAAAGAATTCCGTTTTTATCAATAGTTATAAAGCGCTAACGCCAATTAACTTGCAAGGTAGAAACAGTATTATTAAAAATTGTTTGTTTGATGATAGTGGTTATCCAAAAGTGAGCAAAGGCGCCAAAGAAGAAAACATGGTTTATAAAAGCCCTAAATGGGAAGACAAAGAGAATTATATTCCTAGTAAAAAATCCCCATTACTAAAAGAAAATAATGGGCGTGAGCAGATTGGATTGCTACAGCATTAGATTTGTTTCTATTTAATTAATCCTATGTAATTGTTCACACTTTTAAAAGGATTTAATCTTACAAAAAAAGCTAGTCAATGATATCATTGGCTAGCTTTTTTGTTGAGTGTTTATATTAGAAGATACTAATCGGAAATTGGTTTAATTACCAGTTCCTTATACAGTACTTAAAAGCACCTTTCTACACTTGAAGAAAAAGAATGTATCATAACTACTCTTTTCTTAAAGCAAGCCATGCCACCGAAGTTAAGCAAGATGAAATAACTCTGTTTCTAAATATAAAACTTATTCTAATACACGAAATAGGTTTCTGAATGTTCTAAGTTTTTACCGAATGACAATAAGACTTTAATGGATCACAATTTTAGGACATAACATTATATAAAGAAAAAGAGCCACTTAAATATTTAAGTGGCTCTTTTTAAAATCAATTTTAATTTCTAATTACTCAATAACAACGCGTTTAGTAACAGAATTAGTACCAGCATTTATTTTAAGTAAGTAAACACCCGAAGCCATTTCTGAAACATCAATAGAATCATTAACTAAGTTTGAAGTAGCTAATACTCTTAATCCAAGAATATTATATAATTCAACAGAATCAATTTGAGAATCATCAGCTAACTCAATGTTAATATTTGTTTTCGCAGGATTAGGATAAACTTTTAAGTTTGAAGCGAAAACATCATTTACAGATGCAGTAGCATCTTCAACTAACGAAAAATTGTCATAAAACACTTCAGTATTACCATCAATAGATCCTAGAGATCTAACATAAACCACTGCAAAAGTATTTGTTGCCGTAAAAGAAACTGTGGTAAACGTTGCCCATGCATCAGCAGCTGCGATATCCATATAACCATCAACACTCGCATCAGCAGCACCATTGGCATCAATACCATCCTCATTCATAATTTCAGTATTTAAAATATATACTTCTGAATCAGTACCTGCTGCCTCAGAACGTGAATCAACTGAAAAAACATAATTAGTACCAATCGTAAGTCCCAATACCTTCTGATATAAACGGCGAGAACTTCCAGTTATTACTGGATTTCCATCGTCATACAATTTAACCCCTCTTGTTCCGTTATTTCCGCTACTTGTAGATCCTGGTTGTTCATCTAAAGAACCTGCCGCTCCAAGGTATTTAATTTCTAAAGCATCTTCTAAAGCATCATTATCCCAAATAGCCTGATAAGGGCTATCTATTGCAACAGGAACAGTACTTTCATCCAATATTGTATTATTAGGAGTCATATCATAAGCATCTGCATTATCACCTGTACTACTTGTGTGATCATCACAAGTTGGGTTTAACATAAGATTTTGACTCCAACCGTAATTAAAACACAAACTGAACACCAATAAGATGTAAAATGTTTTTGTTTGTTTTGTGAAAAGTAATTTTGTTTTCATAATTTCTGTTTTTATTGATTAATAATTAATTTTTTGTTTTACCAAAAATTGGTTGACCAATCTGGTTTACCAAATATAACAAAATTATTTTAATCTATTGTTAAATAGGTGCCTTTAAAATTTTGATTTAACACCATCATTTCTAGCGGTTTATCTTTTGATGTTCTTTTAACTTCAATAGAAGCTTTTCCGTTTGCCATTTCTATGGACTCACTTCCAGTTGGAGTTCCCATGCTTTTAAAAGTGTCTCCACCAGATAAACATTGAAAGTAAACTCTATTTTCATAGTCTAAACATCTTAAGCCTTTACTGTCATAAGCAGTCGCAGTTACAAGGTAATTACCATTATCTAAAATCTTATAGTCTAACTTTAAACCTTTCGCTTTTCCATTTTTGGTGTATCTATAATTTAGCTTTAATTCATCCTTTACGTCTTTACCATCTTTTGTTTTACCAACAGAAACCAACGTGTTTTCACCTTCTTTAAAACTCAAATTCCAGTTTAGACCTGCTGCAGGAAATGCTTTTGTATTGCGTTGTTTAGTTCCTAGACTTTTTCCGTTTAAAAACAATTCAACTTCTGGGCAATTACTATAAACACTAATATCACGAGATGTGCCTTTTGGGCCTTGACGCTCCGTCCAAGTGTGCGATTCTATATAAGTAAATAGATCTGTTGTGTTCCAATAACTTTTAAATACATAAAAGGCATCTTTAGGATTATTTGCTCTATCTACTAATCCTTTTTGATTCATATAAGGAATGGCATTTTCTGGTCTAAGCGGTGTCCCAAAATCTTTAAAAGCCCATTGTGCATTTCCTATGAATGTGGAATCGTTTTCAGATATTCTTAAATGCCAATCGAACAAATCGACAATATAATTCTCACTCCAATCCCCTATTTGCGCAATATTTGCAACGTCAGTCTGCACGATTGCTTCCTCCCAACCATCAGCTTGAATTTCACCTTCTCCAGTAATAGGAGTTTCGGTATGACGCCCAAAATGACTAGATCCGCCATATTCTGTATGAATAAAATGACGATACTCTGCTTTGTATTGGTCTATGGCCTTTTGATAACTTTTATAACTACCAGAATACCAACCTGACCAAATGGAAGGTGAGAACACATCTACAATATCTGCTCCTTCGTAATATTTTCTTATCGCTGTTTTACGAGATGGATCCAACTCATGTGAATAATCATTCAGCTCCTTTAAATAAGCATTCATGTTCTCTGTATTGTCACCATCTTCAAAATCTGGTAACCAATACATTTCGTTTCCTAAAGACCAAATAATAACACTTGGATGATTATAATTTTGCTCAATAATTTCTTTAAGCATCGTTTTTGTATTCTCCTTCCAATTGTCATTTCCTAAACCTCCTCTACACCAAGGCAACTCATCCCAAACCAATAGACCTAATTCATCACAAGCTTTATAAACTTCTGGATCTTGCGGATAATGTGCCAGACGCACAAAGTTGGTTCCCATATCTTTTATGAGTTCCATGTCTGCGCGATGCTGCTCGTTGCTCATTGCTGCACCTACACCTGCATGTTCTTCGTGTCTGTGCGTTCCTCTTAATAATAGGCGTTTACCGTTTAAATAAAACGCACCATGATCTTTAAACTCAAACCACCTAAAGCCAACTTTATCTGAAATTTGATCCTTTATAACATCATTTTCTAAAAGCTGAACACTTAATGTGTAGAGGTTTGGATTGTCCGTATCCCAAAGTTTTGGATTTGCAATGTTTTTAAAATTTATCTCTGACGAGTTATCAGTTATGTCAAATACTGAAGTTTGTATTATACTACCATCAACTTCGACTAAACTTGCTTTTACTTTTAATTCTGAATTATTTGGAATTGCAACCGAAACTGTTGCTTGTAATTCGGCATTCGAAGCTGAAACGTTAGGTGTTGTAATTTTTAAATTAGATAAATGCTTTGCTGGTAATGTCTCTAACCACACATCTCTTGTAATACCTCCAAAAATGAAAAAATCACTTTTTTGAGAAGGGATTATTTCTGGATCATAACCATTATCAGCTCTAACTAAAATTTGGTTGTTTCCGTTAGAAATTGCATCCGTAATATCTACAGTGAATCCGATATAACCACCTATGTGACTGCCTACATTTTTTCCGTTAACGTAAACGTCACTTGTAATATTAACTCCTTCGAAATAAAGCTGGTAAATTTGACCAGAAACGATAGAAGGTATATCTAAATCTTTTTTATACCAACTCCCTGTACGTCTATAACCGGGTTCTAAATCAGTCGCGTCTAAAGCATTCCATGTATGTGGTAAATTGATATTTTCCCAACCCTCTTGTTTTAGTGCATCATCAATAGCTGTAGTATTATCTTCTAGATATAGCCAGTTACTATTTATATTGGTTTTACTGCGTTCTTGTTTACTATCTTGATTTGCGTTTTGACATGAAAAGACAAGAAAAAGCAATAAAAATAAAGATGATAGTTTTGACGATATCGGTTTTAATATCATTAATTGTGGTTTTTTAATCTTAGTAAAGTTTCCAAAAAGTAATAGTCACCATAAACAATTGGCTCATCTATTTCATCTTTTTTTGGCCAATTACCAGTACTGTGGTCTAAAATAAATGGTGCTTCTATTGTTTCATCTAAAACATACTCTTTAGATTTTAAACTATTGATTACTTTTTTACTATAGTTGAGATAGGTCTCATTTTTTGTGTAAGTATATAATTCTACTAACGCTGAGGCTACTAATGTACCAGCAGACACATCTCTTGGTGCATTTGGAATTGAAGGGTCTTCGAAATCCCAATACGGAATTCCATCTTCTGGTAAGTTTTTATGGTTGAGATAAAAACCTGCAGTAGCTTTTGCACGTTCTAAGTATCTCAAATCTTTTGTATAACGGTATGCCATTGTATAACCGTAGATTGCCCATCCTTGACCTCTTGCCCAAGAGGATTCATCATTAAATCCTTGGTGTGTTACTTTCAGTCGTGGTTGACTTGTAATCGTGTCATAATCTAAAACATGATAACAACTATTATCTGGTCTAAAATGGTTTTTTAAAGTTGTATTGGCATGCGTAACTGCCATTTTATGAAAGGTACTATCACCAGAAATTTTAGTGGCTTCAAACAGCAATTCTAAATTCATCATATTATCTATGATTACAGGAAACTGCCATATGTCTTTGTTAAAATCCCAAGAGCGAATACTCCCTATGTTTTCTTTAAAACGCGTCCCTAAAGTTTTGGCACTTTCTACAATTATCCTCATATAATCTTCATTATTGTCGTGCTTTAGTCCATTTCCAAAGCTACAGAACACTTTAAAGCCCATATCGTGAGTGCGGTCGTTAAACTTTTCCTTCTCAATAAAAGCAGTCCATTGTTTAGCCTTATTCCTATAGGCCTCATCTCCTGTCAATTCATATAGCTGCCATAGATTACCAGCAAAAAAACCACTCGTCCAATCTTTAGAAGGCACTTTTTTTATGGTATCCGTTTTCAAGTTTACACTTCTAGGAAACGCTGTAGAATCTAATGGATAAGTCACTAATTTTGAATAACGCTTTTCTAATTTTGCTTCTATTGATTCTGAATTTTCAGTAGTAGATTTCCCTTCGTTTTTACAACTTAATAGTACTGAAAAAACTAAAATAGCTATAAGTGGAAAGTTCTTTTTTATCATATTTACCTAATTTTTAAATTTTAAAAAAATACTAACGGCGTTTAAAACAACAATTCATTTATAATTCTGAACCCTATTTTCTATCTGTTCGCTAATAGTATTTATTGCGATTATTTCAAAAATTAAAACTAAAGTAAAGCAACGAGGTAGAAGTACAAATTAGGGTATACAAATATACAAAGCACTATTCTTATTGTGATAAAAGACTTATCATGTAAAGAGATATTAATTGTCTTTGATAGACATAAAAAAATCGACTCTTAAAAAAGAGTCGATTTTTTTATTTTTTAAGAGATTTAGTGTCTTCCTCTTTAGGTTTGCACTAAAAAGAACTGTCCTTGCGTTTATAATAGATATAAATACAAGGACAGTAACTAAATTTATTAATCTTTAAGGCTTATAGACCTCCAAGATTAGGATTTCTATCAATCTCTTCTTGTGGTATTGGCGTATCATAATCTACAGCAGAATTCCATTCTGATTTTGCTCCTTCATAACCAGAAGTACCAAATACTATGTCTCCTAACTGTCTTCTCTTTATGTCATACCATCTTATACCTTCAAAAGCAAGTTCCATTCTACGTTCATTCAGTACATCTGCAACAGTAACAGCACCAAGATCGGCAGGAATAGTACTTGAAGGGAAAATAGCTTCAGTATAACCACCAGATGTTGATTCACCACCATTTCTTGCTCTACCTCTTACTTCATTGATATAGCCAAGTGCTAAAGGACTTCCTATTTCAACTCCTGCTTCTGCAGCAATTAATAACACTTCTGCATAACGCATCATAGAATAATTATGACTTGTTGCTCTTTTACTTCCACGTGCATAATCTCCTGGATAACGCGAGAATTTTGCAATATATGGCTGGTTTGCAGCGTGCTCATGCCCACTTATATCAAACTGAGTGAAATCTACTGTAGTACCATTAATTGTAGCTTCTGTCTGAAAACTAACATCTCTTCTATAATCACCTGGAATAAATGATTCGTAAACGGCCATTTTAGGCACTGCAACAGACCAACCGTCATCTCCTCTAATACCGCACATTGGAGATATTTGGTCATAAGCATTATCAGCTGCTTCAACATTATTATAATCTAATGCGAAAATTGGTTCCATAGAATTATCAATTTTATTGGCATTAAATAAGGTTTGAAAATCAGGATCTAAATCTAGATTATAAGTTCCTTTATTGTCAATCACGCTTTTAGCTTCGTCAAATGCTTTTTGAAAATAAGTCATATCACTTGTTCCTGCTCTAGTTAAATACACCAAAGCTAAATACGAGCTTGCTGCCGCTTTAGACGGTATAGCTCTTGAAGGTTGTGTATCTGGTAACCAAGCTTTAGCATACTCCAGATCGGCAATGATATTATCATAAACCTCTGCTTCAGGTGTTAAACTAACAGAATTAGCTGCTTCACCATCAGTAATTGGAGCATCGAAATAAGGAATATCTCCAAATAATCTTACCAAGTGAAAATAGTAAAATGCTCTTGCAAAATAAGCTTGTGCAGTAACAGGGTTTTTAAGATCCTCACTTACACCAACATTTTCAGCACCTGCAATGGCAGTATTAGCCGCAGTAATTCCCAGCCACATTCTTATCCAAGGATCATATACCATTTCATTATCACCTGTAATAGTATGCGTATCCATCTCTACCCTTCTTGTTTGGGTAGATTGAAGATTCACCATATCAGAGCGTAACAATAATGCTACAGAAAGTTTTCTTCCCCAAACCTCTTCATTAATAGCGTGAGTTAGTGAGCCATCCACCGCTGTTTGGATATCTTGTGTGGTTTGAAAGAAGCCATCCGGTGACAATATACCAACCGGTTCTTCTTCTAAATCTGAACATCCTATTATTGATAATCCTATCAATAACAATAAAACTTTGTATGCTTTCATAATTTTTTCTTTTAAAATTTAAACTGTTTTTTTCTACAATATACGATTAAAATCTAGCATTTAGACTGAAACTAAACGATCTAACTGTTGGGTAATTTCCAAAATCAAACCCTCTAACAGTATTGCTCGATGTGTTATTATCTCCAGAACCACCATAGTAATTAACTTCAGGATCTAAACCAGAGTAATCTGTAATAGTTAACAAATTCTGTGCACTAATAGTTAATCTAAGCTTTTCTACACCTAAGTTTTCAATAATCTCTGAAGGAAATGTGTAACCTATTGCTATATTTTTTAATCTAATATAACTACCGTCTTCAACAAAACGAGAAGAAATTTCTCTAAAACTATTATTTCCTACACGAGGTTGATTTGTGTTTGTGTTTGAAGGTGTCCAGGCGTTATTAAAATACCCATAAGTAGTATTAGAATCACCATTATTTAACTGTACATCGGTCAAATTAAAAATATCCCCACCTTGTGAACCTTGGAAAAAGATGTTTAAATCAAAGTCTTTATACTTAAAGCTATTTGTAATTCCCCAAGTGAAATCAGGGTTAGGGTTACCGATAATTTTTCTATCATCATTAGTAATATCTCCATTATCGTCTATATCTAAAAACAATGGATCACCAGCTACACCACCCGGCAAAGTAGCTGTACCTGCTGGTAAAGCACCTCCTTGAAATACACCTGCATAATCAAAGCCATAAAACAGACCTACTTCTTCTCCTTCTCTTAATAAATAGTTATTATCGACACTAAAATAACTTGGAGCACCATCACCTAAAAAATCGGCACCGAATATTAATGTGTCTACTGTATTTTTATTTTTAGAGAATACTAAATCTGTAGTCCAACTAAAATTGTCGTTAGCAATATTTCTAGTATTTAAAGAAATTTCAAATCCTTTATTGTTAATCTCTCCAACGTTTGTTATTATTTCATCATTAAGAAGACCAAAATACCAAGGGATACTATTATCAAACATAAGCACATCTTTAGTATCAATATTATAATAATCTAAAGACAGTAAAACTTTACTATTAAACAAACCTACATCTACACCAATGTTTGTTTGGTAAGACGATTCCCATTTTAAATCTGGGTTCGCATTTTGATATGGAGAAATAGCTGGTACTGTTATTCCATTACTTGAAGCATAAATACTTCTTAAACTTGCTAAAGATTCGTAAGCACCAATTGATGGGTTACCAGTAACACCATAACTCATTCTTAACTTTAAGTTAGAAATTTCTTCAATATCTTGCATAAATTCTTCATTAGAAACTTTCCAACCTACAGCTGCTGATGGGAAAATGGCATATTTTTCATTTTCAGCAAAGTTAGAAGCTCCATCTCGTCTAACAGTAGCTGTAAATAAATATTTGTCATCATAATCGTAATTTACCCTTCCGAATTGAGATTGAATTTCTGTTTCAGTTTGATATATATCACCAGCGCCAGCCTGTAATAAATTTGTAGCAGTGTATAAACCATAGTAAGAAAAAGAATCTGAAAGTGTTCCGGTACCTTCGCTCAAAAACCCTTTTCTAGTTGTTTTTTGATAAGAATACCCTGCCAGTAAGGTTAAATCCCCTTTTCCTATTTCTTTCTTATAAGTTAAATAATTTTCATTCAAAACACTCTTACTTTTTTCTTCCGATATAATAGCTCTTCCATCAAGACCATTACCCGCTGTAACCGTTAATGTTCTTGGCAAATAAATTCCTCTAAATTCATTTTCACTAGATATACCAAAGGTCGTTTTAAAAGTAAGGCCTTCTATAATTTCATAATTTGCATAAAAATTTGCTCTGAAACGTTCTGTTTCCGTGTCATCATCTCTCTGTGTAGCAACTGCGTATGGGTTATCTACCTCATCCCCAATTCGATCATTTGTCGAATATGAGCCATCATCATTAAATACTCCTTTGTCTGGAGCAAAACGCATTGCCAAAGCAACAACATCATCTCCACCTGCACCTACACCGTTTTCACCAGTTGATTGCGTAGCAACTCCATTCTTTTTACTTAAACCACCTGTTAAATTAAGTCCTATTTTCAATTTATCAGTTACTTGTGCATCTAAGTTTGATAAGAATGATACTCTTTCGTAACCAGAATTAACCAGTATACCATCTTGCTTAAAATAAGTACCCGAAGCATAATAATTTACTTTTTCCGAACCTCCTGAAAAAGAAAGTTGATTATTCGAAGTGCTACCACCTCTGTAAATTTTGTCTTGCCAATCTGTATCATAGTCTCCTTGAACATAAGGAGTAGTATTACCCTGATTGGTTCTTATCTGGTTTTGATAATCTGTAAAATCACTTGCATTTAATAAATCTAAACTATTTGCAGTATTTTGAACAGCATAAGTAGAATTGAATTCAACATTTAATTTACCGCTTCTACCTTTTTTAGTAGTTACCAAAATAACACCGTTTGAACCTCTGGAACCATAAATAGCAGTTGCAGATGCATCTTTTAAAACCTGTAAAGATTTAATGTCACCTGCTTGGGGCATATTAGCACCTACGAAACCATCTACAACAATAAGTGGGTTACTACTTGCATTAATAGATGTATTACCTCTAATATTTATCTTGATAGGCGCTCCTGGCTCACCACCATTATTAGATTGAACAACCACACCAGCTGCACGCCCTTGAAGCGCTTGCTCTGCGTCTAATACAGGAAAAGCTGTTAATTCATCTGCTTTCACAGAAGATACCGAGCCTGTTACGTCACTCTTTCTACGAGCACCATAACCAACTACTACAATTTCGTTAAGTTGACTAGCATCTTCCTCTAAACCTACATTTATTACGGTTTGAGTCCCTACAGTTATTTCCTGAGGAGTAAATCCAATATAACTGTAAACTAATACAGCCGTTCCGTCTTCGACTTCAATTGTATATTGACCATCCATATCTGAGGATGCACCTTGAGCCGTGCCTTTAATAATAATGTTTACACCTGGTAAAGGCAAACCATCTGGCTGACTTGTTACTGTACCAGTAACGGTTTGCTGAGCACTTAATGCCAAGCCAAATAAAATAAAAACCGATAAGGATATCCATTTCATTTTAAAAATTTTGAGTTGTTTTTGCATGAGATTGTTTTTTAGATTGTTTTTGATTTAGTATTTGATTATTTGATTAGTTTTTTTACTGGTTATCAACTGAAAACTAGCTGGTTAACCAATCTGGTTGACCAAATATACTTAATTTTTTGTTAATTACAACGTTTTCGCAATATTACATTGTTAAATTTTTAACACAAAAATGGTGACTAATCTTAGTTGCTAATTGCTCTTAGTTGATTTTTTAAATGAAATAAATAACAATCAAGCAAAGCACTACTATTATAGAAATCAATACTATTTCTAAATAAAACTTATTTGAATTGTTTCCTTTCACGTTTTAAAATTAGCCTAAAACATTAATGTAGAAATCCTAAAAAGGTGTAAAAACATCCGAAATACAAATCTTAAGAAGCTTTATATAAGGACATTAGTAATCTGAGGAGAACCTATTTGTATATTGTGAAGGTGTTTCGCCGAATTTCTTCTGAAAACATTTACTGAAGTATTTTGGATTTCTAAAACCAACTTTATAGCTGACTTCTGATATATTAATTTTTCCCTGCTCTAAAATTTGTGCTGCGCGCTTCATTCTAAAATGCATTATGAATTCATTTGGAGTAAAATTAGTCCAAGCTTTTACTTTTGTAAAAAGCATGGTTCTACTCACTCCAAGTTCTGAACAAAAATATTGAACATCAAAGCCCTCATTCCCGATATTATCCTCTACTAATTGAAGCGCTTTTTTATAGAGTTTTTCATCAAGAGATGAGATGATAACTTCATTTGGTTGTAAAGGGTCTTCTGAAGTAAATTTTTGTTTTAAACGAGACGTTGATTCTAATAAGTTCTTTATACGAAGTTTAAATTCATTGACATCGAATGGCTTACTTATATAATCATCCGCACCACTTTCTAAACCTTCTAACTTATATATTAAGGACGTTCTCGATGTTAGTAAAATAATAGGAATATGACTTGTTCTAATATCTTCTTTAATTGCAGAGCATAATTCTGTACCTACCATTACTGGCATTACCACATCACTTACAATTAGATTCGGAGATTCTTTTTGTGCAATTTTTAAAGCTATTTTACCATTTTCCGCTTCCAATATATTATAATGCTCTTTTAAAATACTACGCATAAATTTTCGGAGCGGCTTATTGTCTTCAACTAATAATATGGTTAGTTTATCGCCAGAAATTACGTGTTCTGTAAGATCATCTTCTATTATAAAAGTAGGTGTATCTAACTGTTTAACATATTGCGATACGTCATCACTAAATTTAAAATCTTTAAGTATTTCATCTTCATTTAAATGCTTACAACCTAGGGGAAGTGCTACCGTAAAAATAGACCCTTCGTCATTTTCGTTATTTCTAACGTTTATTTTACCTTTATGTAAATTGACTATGTTCCTAGCAATGGACAATCCAATACCCGTGCCTTTATTATAGTTGTTATCTGGTTTGTTGTTTACTGCAACTTCAAAAAACCGCTCAAAAATCTTATCGTGATACTCTTTAGAGATTCCAACTCCAGAATCTTCAACCTGTATAATAATTTCTCCACCCTCTTGTTTAATTCTTACTGCTATTTTTCCATGTTTAGGAGTGTATCTAAAAGCATTTGAGATTAGGTTATAAAAAACGCGTTCCAATTTATAGCGATCGTAATACACTAGGATTTCATCGTCTGTTGTATGGAAACTATAATCGTAATCTCCATCCTTTGCATACTCAGAAAATGATAAATAGATTTCTTTTAAAAACTTTACAATATTACCTTCTGCCGATTCGAGTTTAAATAACTTGTTTTCAAGTTTTCTAAAATCCATTAAACGATTGATAAGCTTTAATAAATGATTTGAACTACTCTCGATTACCAATAGTTGTTTATACATCTTATTGCTCCCTTTATAATTCTCTAGTATCCGATGGAGTGGACCAAGGATTAAGGTTAGAGGTGTTCTAAACTCATGAGAAATATTGGTAAAGAATTCTAATTTCGCCTTATTAGTTTGCTTGGTTCGCTCTACCTCTAAATGTTCTAACTCTAATTCTGTTTGCAATTTTGTTCGTGACTTTAAAATGCGCATTAAAAAGAATAAGGATCCTAA
>RCNE010000963.1_pt1 | contig 15630 bp, 17 predicted proteins | sample 2041361 | NCBI WGS metagenome assembly RCNE01 (sample SAMN09708229, study PRJNA481090) | Marine sediment metagenome, whole genome shotgun sequencing project.
AATTTGGTTTAGTAGCACTTCATCGATACTCGTGGCCCTGGATACTGACTGAGTAGTCAGTCTAAAAGGATCAAGAAATCTATCCTTTAAGATGTTGCCGGAATGTTCTCTATATTTATCGATCGACTGTGCCATTGATTCCAACTTTTTTTCACCGATTCAAGAGGAGTATACCCATACAATATGAAGTTAAGAGGCGTCTTTTTTGATGAGTCTTCTTAATTGATCCAGCTTGACCTGTTGATCATAAGAATTCTTTTTGTTGAATTTTACTCCTACAATCATCTTGTAAATTGATTCTGTATTAATATCTTTGTTTTTTCCAGCCCATATAATTTCAACTGGAAGATTATAGATTTTCAATCCAGAATTATCAATAATATCTATAGCCATTATATCAGGAACTTCACGCTCACTGGCGCATCCAAACGACAAGCCCCCTTGGCTGAAATCAAAAACACGGCAAATACATTGTTGATTTATAACAATAGTGTTTTCAGGATGGAGTCTCTTGTATTTGCGATGATTCAAAGAACTGGAATCCATAAACAATTTTAGATTAGATACTTAAAGTATTAGAGAACGGAGTTATCGTTATTGTTATCCTACTTAATTAGTCAGTATCTGTATTCAGTTACATTTATCCGCAACTTTATAGAGTGTTATACATACAATAGTCACCTCTTCTCTGTCGCTAATAAGAGACACTAACTAATAAGCTGTTTTAATGCAATTTATTTTTAATGAAATATACACAGGTGATTTAAGTAATCTGACCTTATTTCTGTGACGTTACACTATCTGGTGGGTTGACCTACTCGTTGGAAGCGAGGATTAGAGGCAGATAGTGGTGACCCTGGTAGCACAGTTTCCTTGCAGGCCGAACTCAAGAGACTGCGTAAAGAAAATAAACGGCTGAAACGGGAGCGTGAAATTTTAAAAAAGGCAGCCACCTTCTTCGCCAAGGAACAGGGGTAAGGTATCATTTCATTGATACCGCGAGGGAGGTTTACACACTTTTTTTACTATGTAAAGTAATGCGAGTCAGCCGTAGCGGTTATTATTATTGGAAAACGAAAAAGAAATCAAACCGCCAGCAGGAAAGGGAGCGGATCATCCCCAAGATAAAAGAGATTCATCGCCAAGAGACATGCTCATTGATTTAGTAGAGAAAATGTCTGCTCAAATACCTAAGGAAAAACAAAAAACATTTAATGATTTGATGATAAAAAATATGGATTTAGATCGGCTTTCATTAATCATCCGTGACTCTATGGTAAAACATTTCACCGCAGAAGAGCTTTCAGCATTAGCCGATTTCTACGGTTCACCTGTGGGTAAGTCGGCTATGTCAAAATTTGGGAATTATATGGCGGAAGCTATGCCCCAACTACAATCATTGATGATAGAATCTGCACAAAAAACACAAAATCAAATGAAGAAATGAAAACAGAACCAGCCGTTCGAGTCCAACTCGCTGAAGTTCGCCAGTGAACTTACCGTTAGCGATAGAAAATCATATTTCTTTCGATTTATGATAACCTCAGTGGATTTAATGAAATGAAAAGGATTCATGAAGTCAAAGACAAATAAAAACGAAGGTATTGTATATTCCACAGAGTTTGGAAAAGTCTGTCCTAAATGCGGAAATCCTGGTAGCAAATGCATTTGTGGTAAACGAATTTCGGGGATTCCCAATGACGGTATTGTGCGAATAAGTCGAGAGACTAAAGGCCGTAAAGGCTCAGGAGTATCTATTATAACGGGGATTTCTCTTGATGATAAAGATCTTAAAAAACTATCAAAGCAACTTAAAAAAAAATGTGGAGCTGGTGGTACTGTAAAATCAGGTGCTATAGAAATACAGGGTGATCATCGGGATGTACTGAAGGAAGAGTTATCAAAATTGGGATATACGGTTAAATTATCAGGAGGCTAAAAGCGGATAAAACATAATTTTCACCAAACTCCTGATATATTACGAAATATTACGCTTACTAATATTGCCAACTCAAATATCTTTCTTCTTCATTAATTTCAAAATCTTATATTCTTCCTGTGAATCTATATTTGGTATAAACATAGTTCGACACTTTTTTTTCAAGTAATAAAAGTTGTAGAAACCAAGGTGAAAACCAGGTTACATTAAAAGTACACTAGTAATTCCTGACTTTTAGATGAAGTGTTTAGGTGGTGTGTATACTGTTGGAATAGTACAGAAATCAGGTCAAATGTAGCATGTGGAATCACATTGCTACGGTCCCCCAGACAAGCGCGCTAACCAGGCTGCGCCACATCCCGATATATTGTGAAGAGTCTTTCTACCATGCGGTGACACGCGTGTAAATAATATGGTGATTGTGGTATCTGTTGTAGACTCTATTCTATTCTTGTTTTCAGTTGTTCTTTCAGATCGATAAGCTCACGTTTGATACTGTTCAATTTCGAGGCGGTCGATTCTGCTTTTTGATTCTGCAATTTAAGATCGCTCAGCTGATTGGACTCAAGAATGAGTTTACGGGCTCCGGCAATTGTGTAGCCCTGGGTGTGAAGCAGATTCTTGATAATCAGGATGAGCTCAACGTCTTCTCGTCGATAAAGCCGCTGCCTGGAAGTCGCACGTTTTGGTTTAATGTCGCTGAACTCGCTCTCCCAGTATCGCAGGACGTGGGGGGCAACTTCTGCAAGTTTACTGACTTCACCAATCTTGAAATAGAGCTTGTCCGGGATTTGTATAGTCATCTCGGTGGCTCACTCCTTCAGCAGAGGGTGAAAACTCCTTTACGAGTCGTTATTTATTCGTGCTCTTAGTTTCTTGCTCGGCCTAAAGCTTACTATCTGCCGCTTTTTAATGGTTATAGATTCCCCGGTTCGAGGATTGCGTCCTTTACGGGGGCTCTTGTCCCGAACAAGGAATGTACCAAAGTGTACTAACTTGATCGATGATCCGTCAAGCATAGAAGATTTCATCGAGCTAAAAAATGTGTCGACAATTTCCGAGCAGGTGCTGAGGGGGTATCCAAGTTTTTCTGAAACTGACTCGGCAAGTTCTTTACGGGTTACATTATTCTTTTTCATACCATTATGCCTCTCGGAAGCTGCCGCTAAAACTACTGGTGAGTAATTTGACCAGTTTATTATGGGCCTTTTCCACGTTCTTTTCAGTAAGAGTTTTAGTTTGTGAGCGATAAGTAATCGACAGGGCAACACTCTTGAAGCCGCTTTCAATTTTATCACCCTGATATACGTCAAAAACATCACAATGTTCAACAAGTTTTTCTCGGCTCTTCAAAACAGCATCTACCAGATCGCGAGAAGGAGTCGCACCAGGAACCACCAGCGCTATGTCACGTTTTACTGACGGAAATACCGGCAGCGGTGAAAAAGCCTTTGGTTCCGGTGCAAGATCACAGAGAGCTGCGAAATCGAGATCAAAGTAGTAGGCATCTCGTTTGATACCGAAATTTCTGAGAACCTCCTGATTAATCTTGCCAATAGTACCAATTGTTTGGTTATCACTGGTGAGGTTAAGGGCATAATCGTTTACGGCAAAAGGTTCAACAGTGCCACCTGAAGCTGGCTGAAGTTCAAGCCTGTCTGTAAGTCTCATTTCTTCCAGAAGCGCCTCTACTGCACCTTTAGCATCGTATATATCTACCTGGTCGTCTATACAGTGATAGGGGACATCATTGCCTTCTCTCTGACCAGCCAGGATACCTGCGATCCGGGCAGGTTCATCAGGGAGTGACTCAGCGGATGAGGGGAAAAACACTTTTCCAATTTCAAACAGTCGGCATGATGTCTGCTGGAAGTTTACATTTCTGCGAATGTTTTCGAAAAGACCGGGGAGCAGGCTCGTTCGCATGACATCCTGGTCTTCACTCAATGGATTGAGAATTTTGACATGCTGGCTTCGTTTGTCGTCATCAGCAATCCCCATAAGTGCATTGTACCCTGAAGAATAGAAACTGTAATTGATGGCCTCAGAAAACCCGATTGTTGTCATAAAACCGTTAACCCGGTTTCGTTTTATCCGTTCAGGATCCTGTTCCGGGTAACTCAGGTCTACTGTCGGAAGGCTGACTGGAATTTCATTGTAGCCGATGAGTCGTGCTACTTCTTCAACAAGATCAACTTCACGTTCGAGATCTAGCCGAAAAGTAGGGATGAAAACCTTGAGGGTATCAGTATCTATAACATCACAGGGTATTTCAATTGATTCCAGAAGCTCTTTTACCTGCTCTGCGCTGAGAGGTACGCCAAGAAGATCAGATGTTTTGGAAATACGCAACGACAGGGTCCAGGGATCAGTCAATCCGTCACAGACATCGATGCCGCCCTGTTCAGCTGTTCCACCGGCAACTTCGCACATCAGAGTGACTGCTCGCTCCATCGCATCGATGGTTCCACCTGGATCGACGCCGCGCTCAAATCTATAAGAGGCTTCAGACGGCAGGTTGAGCTTTCTGGCTGTTCTTCGCACTGAAACAGGATTGAAACAAGCACTTTCGAGCAGTACGTTTGTGGTTTTGTCTGTTACTTCCGAATCAAGACCACCCATGACCCCGGCAACTGCCACCGGTCCGTTTCCATCACAAATCATCAGTATATCCTGGTCGATGTTGCGCACCACATTGTCCAGGGTTGTAAATTGCCTTTCATGATCACGGGGTGTTCTGACAATGATCTTTTTGTCTGTAAGACAATCGTAATCAAAGGCGTGAAGCGGCTGGCCGTATTCCATCATCACCAGATTGGTAATATCGACGATGTTGTTAATTGGCCGCATGCCAACCGATAATAAACGCTTACGCATCCACCAGGGCGATGGTCCAATAGTTATTCCCCTGATAAGCCGTGCAGCATATCGCGGACAGAGCTCAGGAGATTCGACTTCTACTGAGAAAGAGTCTGTGTCCGGTGATAAAAGAGTTCCTTTAAACGGAACAGTCAGCTGTTTTTTGGTAAACCCTGCTACTTCCCGGGCGATACCTATAACAGATGCGCAATCCGGTCGGTTGGGGGTGAGATCAACTTCAACAAGCGTATCTTTCAGTTCAGTTATTTCAATAAAGGACTGCCCGTGAGGAGTACCTTTAGGAAGTTCCATGATACCGGTGTGATCTTCGCTGAGTCCGAGCTCCTGCTCCGAGCAAAGCATCCCCTGGGATTCAACACCTCGTACCTTCGATTTTTTAATTTTGAAGTCACCCGGCAGGGTTGTTCCCGGCAGTGCGATAACCACACAGAGATCTTTTCTGACGTTGGGAGCGCCGCAGACGATCTGAAATTCATCTTCGCCGACAAGGACCTTACACAAGGTCAGTCTGTCAGCGTTCGGGTGTGGTTGTGCTGAGATCACTCTGGCTGTTTTCAGTGAGGCAAGATCTTCAAAAAGTGACTCGACCGCCTCAACCTCCAGGCCTAGCATGGTCAATTTATCTGCCAGCTCTTCCGGAGCAGGAGCGTCAAGATTTACGTATTCCTGTAACCAATTTAATGTGAACTTCATGGTAGTTATATGATCCGGCGCAAATTAAAACTGGGAAAGAAAACGAAGATCGTTTTCAAAATATAATCGGATATCGTTGATTCCATACTTCAACATAGCAATACGTTCAATACCGAGTCCAAAGGCAAAACCGGTGTATTTTTCAGGATCATAGCCTACCATCTTGAAAACCTCAGGATCAATCATGCCGGAACCAAGTATCTCGAGCCAGCCGGTCTTTTTACAGACACGACAACCCTTACCGCTGCAAATAACACACTCGATATCTACTTCGGCACTGGGTTCTGTAAAGGGGAAAAAACTTGGTCTGAAACGAAGAGAAAGTTCTTTCTCAAAAACTTTTTGCAGGAAGACTGTCAGTACACCTTTAAGGTCAGCGAAAGAGACTTTTTCATCAACGAGAAATCCTTCAACCTGATGAAACATCGGTGTGTGAGTAATGTCAGAATCGCAGCGATACACTTTTCCGGGAGCGATTACCCGTAAGGGTGGCTGCTGTTGTTCCATGATACGGGCCTGCATTGGCGAGGTATGGGTTCGCAGCAGGGTAGAGTCGCTGATATAAAATGTGTCATGCATGTCCCGTGCGGGATGATGAGCGGGAATGTTCAGCGCTTCAAAGTTGTAGTGATCCAGTTCAACGTCGGGGCCTTCTGCTATTGAGAATCCCATACCTTCGAAAATGGAACAGACATCATCCATAATCTGGGTAATTGGGTGGAGTTTCCCTGCTTGAGGCCTTCTGCCAGGGAGACTGAGGTCAACTTTACCGCTGTCTCCGGCAGTACTGGCAGTATCAGAAATGTCCAATTGCTTCTGTCTGAAAACTGAATCCAGTTCTTTCTTGATGGTATTGGCAAGCTGTCCAAGACGAGGTCTGTCTTCCTTGGCAACAGCGCCAAGTTTTTTCATGATAGTGCTTATCTGTCCGTTTCTACCCAGATAGTCAACCCTGAAAGATTCCAGTTGGTTTTCATCGGAAATGCTTTCAAGTGCTGCCGTGGCTTCTCCGCGAATCTGCTCTAGCTCCTGCTCCATGTCATATACAAAAAATTAAGGGTCAATAAAACAGCATACCGGTTACGATTATGAAAAACCGCAACCGGCATACACGGCAAAAGAAGTGGGTCAGATTTAAGCGTTAGCTGCGGCTGCGATTTTAACCACTTCAGAAAAAGCGTTGGGGTCGAGGATGGCCATATTGGCAAGAACTTTTCGATCAAGTTCAACCCCAGCTTTTTTCAGTCCACCCATAAATTGACTGTAGTTGATGTCGTTCATCTGGGCACCTGCATTTATGCGTGCGATCCACAGACGACGGAAATCTCGTTTTTTATTGCGGCGGTCGCGATAGGCGTACACGAGTGCACGATCGACGGCCTCTGTTGCGGTTCGATAAAGCTTGTGACGACCGCCTCTGAATCCTTTGGCAAGTTTCAGGACACGATTTCTTCTTCTACGCGCCTTAAAACCCCGGGTTACTCTTGGCATGATATACTCCTTTTTATCTTCTTACGCGGTATCAGACAGTGATATAGAACCACGATCATTACATATACGGTAAAATCTTCCTGATGGCCTTGGCGTTTGCACTGTCAACAAGGCCGGATTTTCTGAGTCCACGTTTTTGTTTGGTAGATTTCTTGGTCAGAATATGGCTGGTATACGCTTTGTTTCTCTTGATCTTGCCAGTCCCAGTTTTCTTAAAGCGTTTTGCAGCGCCTCTGTTTGTTTTCATCTTCGGCATTATATTACTCCTTTACAAACTATAAAGTGCCGGGACAATAAAAACTGGCAGTGGGAGGCGCCAGTATTAATTTGTCTCAGCGGGAAACGTTTTATTTCTGAGCCTTGGGACCGACAAACATAACCATCTGTCGTCCTTCCATGGAGGGAGATTGCAAAATAACTGCATCTTCCTCAAGACTCGCGGCAATCTTGTTCATGGCTTCAAGACCGATTGTCTGGGAATAAACAATTTCTCGTCCCCTGAAGCGCATGGTAATTTTAACTTTATTTTTCTGGCCAAGGAACTTCTTGATATTCTTAATCTTGAAGTTAAGGTCATGTTCTTCCGTTTTCGGACGGAACTTTATTTCCTTGGTTTCTACAGTGGTCTGTTTTTTCTTGGCCTCTTGCAGTTTTTTCTTCTGTTCGTAGCGAAATTTGTCGTAGTTCATGATCCGGCAGACTGGTGGATCAGCGGCTGCTGAAACTTCGACAAGATCAAGGCCCTCGTCATAGGCTCGTTCCCGGGCATCATCTGTAGTCAATATGCCAAGCTGTTCTCCGTCGGAGCCAATCAGCCTGACGTTAGGATGGCGAATCGCATCATTCTTTACCACCTTTTCCTCTCTCTGAACCGGGGCACCTCTTCCTCGTCTTTTAATATCGGACCTCCTTTATTCTACGAACATGTAAACCGACTGCATAATCTAAAATCAGAAGTCGGCGCTGAACAAAACAATTTAAATACCACGGCCTTCCTGACATTCTTCCAGGACTTTCGCAGCAAAGTCATTAACACTCATTGGCGGTAAATTTTTACCGTCCCTCATTCGAACAGTAACAGTACCATTTTCTTTCTCTTTTTCACCGACAATCAGCATGTATGGAATCTTTTCCATCTGTGCTTCACGGATTTTATAGCTCAATTTCTCATTCCGCAAATCTTTTTCAATCCGGACTCCGGCTTTTCTAAGCGTGGAGTAAACTTTTTTGCAATATTCGGACTGATCATCGGTAATATTGAGTATTCTTGCCTGGATCGGTGCGAACCAGAGGGGAAATACCCCGGCATAGTGTTCAATTAAAACACCGATGAAACGTTCGAGCGAGCCCAGGAGCGCGCGATGAATCATAATTGGGCGATGTTCCGTATTGTCAGATCCCGTATAGGATACATCAAAACGCTCAGGTAAATTGAAGTCCACCTGTATGGTCGAGCATTGCCATGAACGGCCGAGCTGATCTTTAATTTTGATATCGATTTTGGGTCCGTAAAAGACTCCCTCTCCCGGATCAATCTCGTACTCAAGTCCCTTTTTTTCAAGCGCCTGCTTCAGGGCGTTGGTGGATTCTTCCCAGTGAGAATCGGTACCCACTGATTTTTCAGGTCGTGTGGAGAGATAAATATCATATTCTGAGAAACCAAATCTTTTGAGAATCAGAAGGTTGAGGTCGAGAATATTAAAAATCTCTTCGTCAAGCTGATCCTCTCGACAGAAAATGTGTGCATCATCCTGGGTGAACCCTCGAACCCTTAGTAGACCATGAAGAGCTCCTGCTCGCTCATATCGATAAACGGTCCCAAGTTCAGCCCAGCGGATCGGGAAATCGCGATAACTTTTTTTGTGACTGTTGTAAATGCCAATATGGAACGGGCAGTTCATCGGCTTAAGCTGATATTTCACCTCATCGATCTGCATAGGGGCATACATGTTCTCTGAGTAAAAATCAAGATGGCCGGAGGTCTGCCATAGATCCTGACGTGCTATATGCGGTGTATAGAGCAGCTCATATCCGTGCAGGTAATGCTCGTCCTTCCAGTAATCCTCTATCAGTCTCCTGAGCTGAGCACCTTTGGGCTCCCAGAGAATAAGGCCCGGCCCAACCTGGTCCTGAATGGTGAAGAGCTGGAGCTCTTTGCCAAGTTTCCGGTGATCACGTTTTTTAGCCTCTTCGAGCTGGTTGAGGTATTTCTTTAAGGCTTTTTTGTCAAAAAAGACGGTGCCGTAAATACGCTGCAGCACATCTTTCTTTTCGTCACCGCGCCAGTAGGCACCTGCAACACGGAGCAGTTTGAAGTCTTTTATCCATGAGGTGTCCGGAAGGTGTGGGCCCCGGCAGAGGTCCACGAAGCTACCCTGCTGGTAGATACTGATTAAATCATCTTCAATTTCTTCAAGGATTTCGACTTTATATTTCTCTCCCTGCTGGCGAAATGTCTCAATAGCGGAGAGCCGACGTTCCTCTTGCCGGACAAACGGATGCGCCTCCGCAGCTATTTCTGCCATTCGTTTTTCAATTCTTTCGAAATCTTCTGGGCTGAAAGGTTCATCCCGAAGAAAATCATAATAAAAACCATTTTCAATGGTTGGACCTATGGCTATTTTGACATCGTTACCGTAGAGGTCTCTGACAGCCTGGGCCATGACATGGGAAGTGGAGTGCCTTAAAATATCAAGGGCCTCTTCGCTGCCAATTTGAATCGGGATCAGAACGGTATCCTCGAGCAGTTCAGCGCTCAGGTCGACTGCTCTATCACCAACATAGGCTGCAATGGTCCTCTTTCTCTGTTTACCAGAGAGTAATTGAGCCAATGCATCCTTAACGGTAGTTGATGCCGAAACCGTCAAGGATTCTCCATCCTTAATTTTTACTGAAATATCAGCCATATCTTTTGCCATAGAATAGCAAAGGCTAAAGAGCAAACGGGTGTTGAATCCGTTCTTCCTTTAGCCTTTTTATCTGGTAGGCGCGGGCGGGATTGAACCGCCGACATCTACCACGTCAAGGTAGCGCTCTCCCACTGAGCTACGCGCCTGTCGTTAATACAGGATTTAGGCTTGCAATCCGTATTGCTGGGGACATTACGGTGTCGGTAACTGCCGTTGAGGGCAGAAGAAAAATCAATTCGATCAATATACGTACGATTCCTCATGACGGCAAGTATAAAACCTGTTTCAATTACCAGTAAACAGGGAAACTGTCAAGAAGAAATAGTGTTCAAGTCCTCAGAAATTAACACTTATGAGGCATGGGAACGTCGCTCGATTGCTTTGGCCAATGTATATTTATCTGCATGTTTAATATCCATGCCCATTGGTATGCCACATGCGAGCCGCGTCAGCTTGATGGACAAGGTCTGCAGTCTGTCAATCAGGTAGGAGGCAGTGGCTTCTCCAGGGACAGTTGAGCTGGTGGCGATGAGAATCTCCTCGATTCTGTTAGAATCAATGCGGGCAAGGAGCTCATTAATCTTGATTTCATCGGGCCCGATGCCATCAATGGGCGAGAGAACTCCATGAAGGATATGGTAATGCCCTCGGTAGGTATCAGTTTTTTCAATTGCGATGAGATCCCCCGGTTGCTCAACAACACAGACAATTGATTCATCTCGTTCCGGGTCTGCACAGATGGCGCAGGGGTCATCCTCTGAAAAGGTCAGGCAGCAGGAGCAGAGTTGTATTGATTTGTGCAGTTCTGCCAGGGCTTCAGCCATTTCCCTGGCATCTGCCTGAGGTTTTCTAAGTATATTTAAGGCCATACGGGTGGCAGTTTTGGCTCCGATGCCAGGCATGGAAGACAAACTGCGGATGAGCCTCTCAAGAGCAGGTGGAACAATATGCGGATTACTCATTGTCAATCAGATTATAATAGGTTGCCAAGTCCAGGAATTTGCATACCGCCGGTTAAGCCTGCCATCTCCTGCTTGCCAAGTTCTCTGGCTTTTTGTATTGCGTCGTTGGTAGCTGCTGTTACAAGATCCTGCAGCATCTGTTTTTCTTCTATTGAAACAAGTTGTTCCTCAATTGAAATACTGACAATGTCGCCTTTGCCGGTTGCCGTGACATTAACCATTCCGCCGCCGGCACTTCCGATTATGGTCTTGTTGGCCAGGTCTTCCTGGATTTTGGCCATTTTAGCTTGCATTTCTTTTGCCTGCTGCATTATTGAGTTGAGATCCATTATATTTATCCTTTTTAAAATATTGAATTAACGACTTTTAGAACCGATACGGATATCACCCACCTGGCCTCCGAAAATTTCCTCCGTCATCATCACCAGCGGGTGAGAGGCGAGTTTCTGGCGCTGTTTTTTGGGCCCTTCAGATGCTTTCATATCAGGATCATCAGACTTGGCAGGGGTGATAAAGTGGATGACATAATCTTTTTGAAAAAAATCAAGAATATATTCTGTGAGTACTTTTCGATTTTCCACTGTACGCAGCAGCGTGTAATCATTGGAATCGACAAATTCCAGTAATAGTTCCTGACCCTGGTCCTTGATTGCACTGGCCTGCTGGAGATTCTGAGCCATCCATGGTTTAAGCTCTTTCAGATAGGCGATAAAGTCAAGCCAGTTTTTTCTTATCTCACGCCGCTGTTCAGTCAGTTGAGAAGGGGGAGCCGGTTTTTTTTCAGGTACCTCTTCATTGAAATTCTCTAGTTGATGCTCAAATTCAGGAGGCGGTTCTTCTGTTCCCCAAGGCGGGGAACTATCAGTGACCGCAGCCAGTTTGGTCACGGGTTCAGGCGCTGGCGGTATTTCTGGTTGATCCTGAATCGAAAAATCAGCTATTTTTTTTTTACTCTCCAAATTTTCAGGAGCAACCGCCGGTGGTGCTTCATGGAAAGTGGCTGGCTCCTTCGGGAGTTTCTCTATCACCTGGTCCAGTTGAGATAAAAGCGAGGCGACCGGAATAACATTTCCTGATTCAATGATAGACAAAAATGAAATTTCCAGGACGAGTTTAGGCTGAAGTGAAAAACGTATATCCTCGGCTGCCTGCATGAGCAGGTTCAATTTCTGGTGAATTGTTTCCCCCGCATAATCTTTTGCAGTTTCGTGTAACATCTTCAGGTCATTCTCCGAAAGGTCAAGTAATTGGTCGCAATCCCCGATTTTTATCAAGAGAAGAGACCTGAAGCAGTCAAGCAGATCGGTTATGAATCGTTTAATATCCATACCGAATTTGAAGGTCTCATCAAGACTTGCAAGGGCTTTGACTTTATCACCCTGGAGAAGAGCAAGAACTATATTGTTAAGTATATCCCGATTTACTAGACCAAGCACGTCAACGACCTCTTCAACAGTGATGGGAGATTCACCATAGGAAAATACCTGGTCAAGCAGACTGAGGCCATCGCGTACAGAGCCTTCCGCTTCTCTGACAATCAGTGAGAGCGCACCCTTGTCGATTGTAATGTTTTCGTTCTCCGCAAGTCTTGTAAAGTGTGAGGCGAGATCCCCGGATTGCACTCTCTGTAACTCAAAGCGTTGACATCTTGATAAAATAGTAATGGGGATTTTGTGCAGCTCGGTGGTTGCAAATATGAAATAGACATGTGCCGGGGGCTCTTCCAGCGTCTTCAACAGGGCGTTAAAAGCCTCCGTTGTCAGCATATGAACTTCATCGATAATTACGATTTTAAACGATGACGAGGCGGGCATGAATTTGAGTTTTTCCTTAAGCTCACGTACTTCCTGAATCCCCCGGTTGGATGCACCGTCTATCTCGTAGAGATCCAGGGCTGAACCTGAGGTTATTCCGGTACAGGACGTACACTGGTTACACGGAACAGGCGTTGGTCCATTCTTGCAGTTGAGTGCTTTGGCCATCAGGCGCGCAAGTGTCGTTTTGCCAACACCACGGACTCCAGAAAAGAGAATGGCATGGGCAACACGATTACGTTTGAGACTGTTTTGAAGAGTTTTGACGACAGGCTTTTGACCAACAACTTCCTCAAAGGTTTGTGGCCTGGACTTGCGGGCAAGGACCAGATAGGACATAGGGTACCGTCCAAATGGAGATAGAATGGCTAAGCACAAGGTGCTGAAAAAATGATAGCCGGGTGACCCTGCGGCACACAAAGAGGTTCACTACCGTTGCTTCCTCCCGGACCTGGCGGGGTTCGTGATTCTTTGTTGCGCAGGACCCGGCTATCAAACCGAAATCACTGATTTATCAACCATCGAAACAGAAAGAATAGAGAGTAATAATCTTCTGTTCAATGTTGAAAATCCAATCCGAATACATACACATTATTAACTTCTACGTCAAGTTAATCCGAGCCGGAATTACAGCTATGTTACTGTCAAAAAATATAAGAGGCTTTTGCAACTCGGTCAATGCAAAAGCCTCTTTAAATTGGCGGAGAGGGTGAGATTCGAACTCACGGTACTTGCGTACACACGCTTTCCAGGCGTGCACCTTAAGCCACTCGGTCACCTCTCCGGCAATTTGCATGCTATCCTGCCTGGGCAGGGTGTATTACATAAACGTTCAAATTAGATTTATCAATTAAAAAGTGATTATGGACAGAAAAAACAGGTTTCTAGACGTTACACTATGCTACCCGCGTCGTTTTTTAAAAAAAGTTTTGAGCAGAATGCCGCACTCTTCCTCAAGAAGACCTCCATGAACAACAAGATTATGGTTCAATAGACGGTCCGTGCCAATTTGATATTTTGAGACGGCTGCTCCTGTCTTGGGGTCGAACGCACCAAACACCAACCGATCGATACGTGAGTGGATGATAGCTCCCATGCACATGATGCACGGCTCCAGGGTGACGTAGATCGTGGTACCTGTCAGTCTATAATTGTCAATCTTCCGAGCTGCCATGCGTATGGCATTGATTTCTGCGTGCGAAGTGGGATCACTTGTTGATATTGGACTGTTGCCTGCCGCTGCAAGCAATTTATTGCCATCGGTGACAACAGCACCAACTGGCACTTCGTTGAAGGTACTGGAATTACTGGCTTCATTGAGTGCAATGCGCATCCACCTGCTGTCGTCACTTGAGTATAACATAATAATAACAGTCACATAACCGGTTTTGCCATAAAATGGCTATTGTTGATTATCAGCTAAATATAGAATTTTGTTTGCATTTTTTTTTTTACTAACGTATAAGGATTATGGGGGAATTACAATTACGAAATATCAGATACGGTACCGTAATGCCAGGAAAACATGTTATACTCATGTACGACTCCTGTTCAGGCAGTTCTGAAATTATCGAAAATGCCTTATCGAATAATCATATCCTGATTATTAAAGATAGTATCGATGATTTTCAAGCAGAAATGACGGGCAGGGAGTATGCCCTTGTCATATTTGGTGTTGACGCGCTTCGCGGGGCACGGATGAAAGTGCTTGAAAAAATCCATAGGAAAAGTCCTTACACTCCCATAATTGTCACCAGCGCCAAGGAAGAAGCGGAGTTTGTTGTAAAAGTCATGAACGCCGGAGCATGCGACTTCCTTGCCCACCCAATATCGCCTGAACGTATCGCCATTGCTGTTGAACGGGCCATAGAACTCAGGAGTCAGCGGCATGAAATTGATTATCTCCGGCATCGACAGGATGTTGTCTATGACTTCCGAGAGGTTATCGCCAACAGTGTTCGGATGAAATCTGTACTGAAAACCTTACAAAAATTTGCCGGGACAGACTCGACGATTCTGATAACTGGCGATACGGGGACTGGAAAAAGTTTCCTCTCAGGTACCGTTCATTTTAATTCACCGAGAAAAAAGAAACCGTTTGTAAAAATCAACTGTGCCAATATTCAGGAATATCTTCTTGAGTCAGAGCTGTTTGGGCATGAAAAGGGCGCCTTTACCGGTGCTGACAAACAGAGAATCGGCAGGTTCGAACAGGCGGGTGGGGGCACTATCTTTTTAGATGAGATTGGTGAAATCAGTCTTGCACTGCAATCTAAATTGTTGCGGGTTCTCGAAGAGAAATCATTTGAACGGGTGGGCGGCAATAAAACGATCGTTGCAGATGTGAGAATTATCGCCGCAACAAATAAAGACCTTGTCCAACAAGTGGAAGAAGAGCAGTTCAGAGAAGACCTCTATTATCGGATCAATGTATTGCCAGTTGCGCTTCCTCCCCTGAAAGACCGACATGAATGTATCCTGCCACTGGCGGCCAGGCTGCTCCGACGATATTGTCAGGCAGTCAACAGGTCAATAAGGGGTTTCTCAGACGATGCCACCGAAGCAATTCTCGCCTATGACTGGCCAGGAAATATCAGACAACTCGCGAATACCATTGAACGCGCGGTTATACTCGAAGAGACTGACATGATTCAGGATAGTAACCTGGCATTGCCACCAAGGAGAAGGACACAGAGCAGCTCAGATAAACCGTTAGTTCTCGAGAAGCGAAGACAAAGCGACAGGATTGGCGGAGACGGTGACGGATCTCTTGCCGGTCGCGAAAAGGAGTTGATTATTCATGCCCTTGAGGAGTGTCTCTGGGTGCAGAAGAGTGCTGCACTGAAACTCGGCATCAGCCCCAGGGCCTTGAATTACAAGATTCGCAAGTGGGGAATTACCCATCCGCATTGGCGCAGGAACAAGGGAAGATAAAACGCTTA
>RCNE010000964.1_pt1 | contig 15627 bp, 7 predicted proteins | sample 2041361 | NCBI WGS metagenome assembly RCNE01 (sample SAMN09708229, study PRJNA481090) | Marine sediment metagenome, whole genome shotgun sequencing project.
AGTGATGATGCAAGTTATAATGCCATTGACCTTGATGGATATTCAACGAATGCAGCAGGATATTTTGTAGTTGGAAGTGCAGGAGTTCCAAATGTTGATTTAGCAGTATTTACAACAAATGGCATTCAAAATGGAGCAGATGCAGTAGCCTTAATTGTTGGGGATGCAACTGATTTCCCTAATGATACTCCAATTGTTATTAATGAAAATTTATTAGATGCCTTTATATATGACACCAATGATGGTGACGATGCAGGATTATTGCCTTTATTAAATACAGGTGAAGCTCAAATCAATGAAGGAGAATTAGGAAATAAAGATGGACATTCAAATCAAAGAATTCCTAATGGGCTAGGAGGCGTTCGTAATACAACAACGTATACACAGGCAAATCCAACTCCCGGTACAGAAAATGGAGCTATTGTGCCACCACCAGCTCCAATTACTATTTTAGAAGCTCGAAATGTAGCGGATGGAGACGTGGTAACTGTAAGAGGTGTATTGACTGTTTCAGATCAATTTTCAGGTTCTGCATATATTCAAGATGCTACAGGTGGTATCGCTATTTTTGATGAACAAGTACACGGCGATGGTAACTTTATGATAGGAGATTCGATTACAGTATCAGGTACTAGAAGTGCTTTTAATGACCAAATTCAAATAGGCTCAGTTACTGTTGTTGAAAATAATGGCGTGCCTAATCAAGCTATTGAACCTTTAACTATTACGTTGAGTGAATTGGTAAATCATCCAGCTGAATTAGTTCGTATTGTAGATCCAAATTTCCCTACTCCAGGTGATATCCTTTTCGGGAATGCAAATTATACATTGAATGATTCCAGCGGAAGCGGAGAACTAAGAATCGATAATGATGTTGAAGCAATTGTTGGTTTAGGTCAGCCAGAAACATGTAGTGAAATCACAGGTGTAGTAGGAAGATTTTTTGAAGTATATCAATTGCTTCCGCGTCAAGCGTCAGATATTTCATGTGCAGAAGCATATGTGCCAATAGGCAGTGATATTGATGTGTCTAAAGAAAAGACATTAGATGTTGTTACTTGGAATATTGAATGGTTTGGTGATGAAGCAAATTCACCAGCAGCAGGAAATCCATTGTCAGATCCAATTCAAAAGGATAGCGCAAAAACAGTAATTACACAATTAAACGCTGATATTTATGCAGTACAAGAGATTTCAGACGATGTGTTATTTGCGCAAATGGTAAGTGAACTTCCTGGTTATGAATACATATTATCTCCAGCAGTTTCTAGACCTGATGATTTATCAGGCGTAAAGCAAAAAGTTGGATTTATTTATAATACATCTACAATTACAAATATAAACACGAAGGTGTTGCTAGAATCTATTCATCCTTTATATAATGGTGGTGACGATTCGGCATTGGTAAATTATCCTAGCGCAACGGATCGTTTTTATGCAAGTGGACGCTTACCATTCTTGATGACCGCAGATGTTATGATAGATGGTCAAATAGAACAATATAATTTTGTGGCTTTACATGCCAGAGCAAATAGTAGTAGTGGCCCACAAAATAGATATGATATGCGAAAATATGATGTTGAGGTATTGAAAGATAGTTTAGATACACAATATGCTATGTCAAATTTAATTGTATTAGGAGATTTTAATGATGATGTTGATGTTACCGTTGCAGATGTTAGTACCACAGTCAGTACTTACGAGCAATACATTGTTGATACTGATAATTATACTATTGTTTCTAGTACTTTAAGTGCTGGTGGATTTCGTTCTTTTGTTTCAAGAGAAAATATGATCGATCACATACTAGTTTCTGATGAAGTTTCAATAAATTATATCGATGGTTCAGTAAGCGTAGGATATGAATTTTATGATAGTGATTATACAAGAACTACCTCTGATCACTTTCCAGTATCTGCTCGTTTTCAGTTAAATGAATTTGCCTTAGACGGAATTACAGCAACAGATATAACTTGTAATGATGGAGATGATGGAACAGCTACTGTTACTATATCTGGCGGAATAACACCTTATACGTATGAGTGGAGTGACGGACAAACAACAGCTACTGCATCAGGATTAATAGCAGGTACTTATACTTTAGTCGCTACAGATGGTTTAGGCAGCATGGTAACAAGTGAGATTATGATACTTGAACCAACGGCTATAGTTATAACTACAACTGAAAATGCGACTGTGTTTAATGGTTATGAACCAGAATCATGTACAACATTAGCAGTAACTACAGTTGAAGGAGGAATTGCCCCATATAATTACGAATGGAGTACTGGTGAAACAACAGAATCTTTAGAAGTATGTCCTGAAGAGACAACTACATATACACTTACAGTTACTGATGCAAATGGATGTGCAACAACAGCTGATATAGTAGTTGAAGTTGTTGATGTTGCTTGTGGTAATAATCCGTACAGACCTAAAGTTAAAATTTGTCATAATGGTCGTACTATTTGTGTTTCAGAAAGAGCTGCTAAATGGCATCTACGTCATGGTGATGTATTAGGTTCATGTGACGATACTGACCAAGTGTTTATTTCTAAATTAAGAGTATATCCAAATCCGTTTAGAAAAAATGTAAACATAAAACTAACGACAAATAATAATGCTGATGTAAAGATTGCTATCTATAGTTTATATGGGCATAAAGTCTTCCAAAAACAAGAACAATTAAATGAAGGAGATAACGTGTTAAACTATAATTTAGGTCATTTACGCCATGGTGTGTACTATTTAAAAGTATTTGTAAATGGAGAACTTAAAAAAGTGAGAGTTCTTATTAAAAGATAGAAGAAACGAGTAATTTTATATAAAAAGGTGAGTCATTGACTCACCTTTTTTTTGCTTAAAAAGTTTTGCTACCTTTAACATGAACCATATTTCCAATCTATGTTAGGTAAAATTAAGTTAGAGAATATTCTATTTCTAGATATTGAAACGGTACCCGAAGTTGCTACTTTTTCAGAATTATCTACTGAAAAGCAGGAATTATATGCGCTTAAAACACAATATCAGCGTAAAGATGAAATAACTCCAGAAGACTTTTATGAGCGCGCAGGAATTTGGGCAGAGTTTGGTAAAATAGTGTGTATTTCTATTGGTTATTTTGTAGAACAAGATGGTAAAAGAAATTTTAGAGTAAAATCTTTATCAGGAGACGAAAAAGAGCTGTTAGAAAGCTTTAAAACACTTTTAAACAATCATTTTAATGACGCGAATCATTTGTTATGCGCACACAATGGTAAGGAGTTTGATTTTCCATATATCGCGCGAAGAATGATTATAAATCGAATAGAATTACCTACAAAACTGAATTTATTTGGTAAAAAACCTTGGGAAGTAGCACATTTAGATACCCTAGAACTCTGGAAATTTGGAGACTATAAACATTATACTTCTTTGAAATTATTAGCCAATATTTTAGGCATTCCCTCACCAAAAGAAGATATCGATGGTAGTGATGTGGCACGTGTTTATTATGAAGAAAACGATTTAGATAAGATTGTAAAGTATTGCGAACGAGACACAGTTGCAGTAGCGCAATTACTGCTGAGGTTTAATAATTTAGAGTTGTTAAAAGATGATGAGATTATTGCTGTTTAAAAACTGTAATTTCTCACTGATTTAACCTTCCAATTTCATAGAAAGCTCTAGCCAACGCTCCTCTTTAGTTTCTATGCTAGCTATAGTTTCTTGCAATTTTTGAGAAACTTCATTAACATTATCAGGTTCAATCTGATTCGTTGAAAATTGTTTCTCAATGTTGGTTTTTTCTTTAGTTAGATTTGAAATCTCTTTTTCTAAATTTTGAAATTCTCTATTTTCATTGTAAGATAACTTACCTTTCGGGGAAGATTTTTCGCGTGTATCAACATTTTTTTCTTTAATCATTTCTTTTGCAGGTTGTGAATCTTCATAAGTACGATAATCAGAATAGTTACCAGGAAAACCGTTGATATTTCCTTGATCATCAAATATAAAAAGGTGATCAACAATTTTATCCATAAAATAGCGATCGTGTGAAACAACTAACAAATTTCCAGGAAAATCTAATAGAAAACTTTCCAATACATTAAGCGTTAAAATATCTAGATCATTGGTTGGCTCATCTAAAATCAAAAAGTTAGGATTCTGAATTAAAACAGTACATAAATACAAACGTTTTTGTTCGCCTCCCGACAATTTTTCAACAAAATCGTATTGTTTTTTTCTGTCAAAGAGAAAACGCTCTAATAATTGCCCAGCAGAAATAGTACGACCTTTAGTTAATGGAATATAGTCTCCAAATTCTTTAATGACTTCAATAACTTTTTGCCCTTCTTTAATATTGATGCCTTTTTGTGTATAGTAGCCAAACTTTATAGTTTCACCAATCACAACTTTACCAGAATCAACAGGAAGGCTACCCGTAATAATATTTAAAAATGAAGATTTACCAGAACCATTTTTACCAATAATACCAATACGTTCGCCACGTTTAAAAACATAATCGAATTTATTTAAAACAACTTTTTCACCAAAGGCTTTCGAAGTATTGTGTAGTTCTAAAATCTTACTACCCATACGTGCCATATTGATCTCTAACTGTACTTTATGATCATTTCTACGCTGGTGTGCTTTTTCTTTTATCTGGTAAAAATCCTCTATTCTAGATTTTGATTTTGTGGTACGCGCTTTGGGTTGACGACGCATCCAATCGAGTTCTTTTTTAAAGAGGTTTTTTGCTTTGCCCAACGTTGTTTGTTCGATGGCTAAACGTTCTTCCTTTTTCTCTAGATAATAGGAATAATTGCCTTTGTATGCATATAATTTGCCTTGGTCTAATTCGATAATTTCATTACACACACGCTCTAAAAAATAACGATCATGTGTAACCATAAAAAGAGTGATTTTTTCTTTCTTAAAATACTCCTCTAGCCATTCGATCATTTCTAGATCTAAATGGTTGGTTGGTTCATCGAGAATGAGTAAATCAGGCTTATTTATTAAAATAATAGCTAAAGAGAGTCTTTTACGTTGCCCACCAGATAAACTTTTAACCTTTAACGAAAGATCGTTTAATTGAAGCTTAGAAAGTATTTGCTTGTATTGCGTTTCAAAATCCCAAGCATTGTAATGATCCATTAAATCAAAAGCCTTTTGGTAGCTATCTTCTTGTTCTGGATTTTCTAATGCAGTTTCATATTGGCGAATAATTTTTAATATTTGATTGTCAGAACTAAAAATACTTTCTTCGATAGTTAGCTCATCTTGTAAGGTATCATTTTGAGCCAAAAAAGCAATATGTAAACCCTTACGGGAAACTATTTGACCGGTATCGGGAACATCATTTCCAACGATAATGTTGAGAATAGTCGTTTTTCCTGTTCCGTTTTTTGCTATGAATGCAATTTTTTGATCTTTATTGATGCCAAATGATATATCTTCAAACAACACGCGTTCTCCATACGATTTCGATATATTTTCTACTGATAAGTAATTCACAGGGTGGTTTTAATGCCTGGCAAAAGTAATTAAAAAAACCCGAGCATTATGCCCGGGTTTTTTATTAAACAATATGATGTTTTTATTATTTAATAATCAGTTTTTTTGTTTCGCTAAAGCCTTTTGAAGTACTAATATTTACAAAATACAAACCACTTTGTAATTGAGAAACATCAAATGCTTTTTCGAAATAATCAGTGTTAACGTCGCCCCATTTTTTTGATTGAATTAAACGCCCTTGAATGTTATAAATATTCATTTTAACATCAACAGAATTTTCATCTTCTAAATCTAATTCAACTTTAAATGTAGCTTCATTAGTAGCTGGGTTAGGAGATAATTGAATTCCGTCTATTTCTAACTCATTATTTGAATTGTCAGTATCCGAAAAACCATTAATTGTTCCACCTAAGTCAGCAATAGAATTTGGCGTAAAAGTTCCAGTTCCTGAAGTAGCAGTAATAGTTACCTTATCAATATAAATTCTATCTGCATTGGCACTAGCATCACATTGAAATCTAAATTGAGCATTAGAAGGGAATGTATAACCTGCACTAGAAACATTTACTGTAGCAGTGTAAAATGTATTGTTGTTGAAGTTAGTTCCGCTTGCATAAGAAGCAACGGTATTCCAACTAGATCCATCATAGTAACGTACCCAGAAATCTTCTCCATTCTCCATACCATTTGCATAGAAATAGAATACGATTTCGATATTATCAAAACTGGTTACATCAAATGAACTTAATGTCATTGCCGATGCTGTTCCAGAATTATCTCTTAATCGAATAGAATAATTTCCGTCATATGATCTAGATCCGTTATAACGAGAGACGTCACTACCACCATCAGTCCAGCCTTCCCAGCCAGTTTCAAAGCTTCCATCAAATAATACTTGAGAACCACCACCAGTGTTTGCCAAAGTAGTTGTATTTACAGTATTACTTGCAGAAGAAGTATTACCTGTAGCATCTGTTGCAATTACATAAAAAGAATAACTAGTACTTGCTGTTAATCCTGAAAATGTTGTAGAGGTGCCAGTAACTGATCTTACATTTACTCCATCTTGATAAATATCATAACCCGTTACACCTACATTATCTGAAGCAGGCGACCATGATAAATCGATAGTAGTTTGAGAGATATTAGAAGCTGTCAAACTAGTTGGCGCCGTTGGTGCTTCAGTATCGCCAGTTGGACCTGGAGTTGTAAACGTTACGGTATTGCTAGAAGCTGATTCATTCCCAGCAGCATCTTTTGCTTTTATAGAAAAAGTATAACTAGTATTAGCTGTTAAGCTGGTAATATTAGCTGTAGTTGCAGTAACAGTTCCAATATTTGTGGTTCCTTGATATACATCGTAACCTGTAACACCAACATTATCAGTTGCGGCTGCCCAAGTTAATGTTGCAGTCGTTTCTGTTATACTAGAAGCAGTTAAGCTTGTAGGAGCCGTTGGAGCTTCGGCATCACCTCCGCCAGATGTTCCGATATTAATCGTATAATCTTCAACTTCACCATAGGTAAATGATTCACAAGTAGTAGGGATGCCATTATATTTCATAGAAACACGCATTCTTGTTGCACCATCAGCTGCTGAAGAAGGAACAGTAAAAGATCCGCTTACTGGAGTTGTTTGTGTAGCAGCTTGACTAAATACTAACTCACCAGCGTCATCAAAATCACTATCTCCGTTATAATCTATCCAAACAGCATATCCTTCAGAATATGTAGTTCCTGTCCAAGTTGGTGTAACAGTTACTGTATATTGAGTGTTTTTTGATAAATCAGTTGAAACTGATGTGAAATCTGAATAAAATTGCCCACCAGAAGTGTTGTTTAGAGTATTTAGTTGAACACGGCTAATATATTCGTCATTTATATTTGTACTAGCTGAAGCACAATAAAAAGCGCCACCGCCACCATAAGCACTACCAACACCAACAGCATGCCATGCATTTGTTACCGCAATTTCTTCAGAAGAACCTGTTCCGTAAAGATCTATTGCTGATTGAATACTACTAGTTCTTGCATCAGAAAAAGTAGAATTAGCTGATAGATAAACACTCACTAATCTATAAGCAATACTTGATGCTTTATTCATACCTATACCAGAAACATTAAAATTGTTTCCAATATCATTTGTGCCAGAAGCCCCAGCAACTAATGTATAGAACCAATAGTTTAATACTCCTGAATTTGTATGCACTCCACAGTAATCGTTAGTTTGAGTTGGTGTTCCACAATTTACATTTACCCAATTTGTGCCACCATAAGTATCAGGTTGACCTAAAGAAGTAGGATTGCTCATAGAACGTAATCCTGCAGAGCCACTTCTTCTATCTATTTCATCACCAATTAACCAAATTGAAGCGTCAGGTGCTGCATCATTACTGTTTCCTTTAGCAAAATGTTCAACGGCTGCTCCCCAAATATCTGAGAAACCCTCATTCATAGCACCAGATTCTCTTTGGTAGGCTAAGTTTGCGGTAAATTCTGTTACAGCATGGCCAATTTCATGAGCAGCAACATCAATACTTGTTAAAGCATCAAAGAAACCATTACCTTCACTACCATTTGAACTTCCATCGCCATAAGACATTACATTTAAGAACCAGAAAGCATTATCGTAGTTATTATCTACATGTACATAACTTCTTAATTGAGATCCACCATTATCATAACTATTTCTTCCATGAACGGTTTGCCAGTAGTCGTAGGTACTCATTGCACCCCAATGAGCATCTAATGCTGCATTATCTTTAGCAGCATTGTCATATTCGGCAGATGTCCAGTTGTTATCATTATCTGTAAATTCTGTATAACTAGTAATATATGGTAAAGAACTTCCGACTGGCGCAAGACCACCGGCGTTTCTTGTATATACTTTTCTCGAAGCATCATTTAATGTATAATTACCTCCACTTAAAGTAGTTTCTATGTTTTGTGTTCCGCTATATCTTGTTTGAGCAGAACCAGCAACTAAAGCTGTTGATATGGTTTTAATAGCATCATTGCTATTTGTTTTAACATTAATACCTGACGAATTTCTTCCATCATGACCAAAATTATCAACATGTTTTACTCTTGCATTATAAAATAATACTTTACCAGTTATAGCATCAACATAAACATCAGCACCACCCATTGGACGAATAGTAAATATTTCATATTTATATGCTAGTCGTGCTTTTTCTTTAGAATCTTTTTTCTTAAGATTATCAAAGATTGGCAGTATTACTAATTCACCTTGAGGTTTTTCATATCCTAACTCTTTTGAAGCAGCAGCATCTTCCCATAAATAAGCTTTAGCACCAATATGATTCATAGCAGCTTGTAAGCCTTGACTTTTAGACAGTTTTGGTACTCCATTTATATTTTCTGTTTCATAAAATTCACCACTCATAGATTCAATGTTGCCATTTTTTGCATGCATTGTATAAGTTCCGAACTCTACTTTAATGCCTTTATGATATTGTTGATATTTTTCATGTGTAAAACCAATACGATCATTTTCTGACTTTAACTTTTTAAAATCATCATTTTGATTTAGTTTTAGTTGTTGTTTTAAGACTTGTTTGGACTGACTTAAATTGTATTTAGCAGATTTGTTAAATACAATCATTTTTGGGCTACCGTTAGCGCCGGCAACTTTTTGCTTGATTTCATTTTCTTTTTCCTGAGCATTTGTTGATGTGACCCCCAAAATCACAAATGCTGAGAGAAGGAAACTCCTAAAGTAATTTTTCTTCATAATTAATTTGGTTGATTTAGATTAAAACATGCTCCTAATCTGTAAATGAGACATTTACGACACGAGCATATCATTATTTATTTCTTAATAAAACCCATGTTATAATGTATAATTCATAATATAATTCATAATTTTAGTTAATAATTTGTCAAATATATGTTAAAATATTTAATACTACAATAGTGGAAAACCATGATATTTTAATTAAGGAAAACCACTAGTTTTAAGAAATGAATACATTAAAAAGCTGTACTTTTATAAGCAAAATGAAGACTGTCTCATGTTGAAAATAAATAATCTCGGAGTTTCTTTTATATCTGATGAAAACATTATTAAGGTTGTACATAACATTAGTTTTGAGTTACAACAAAATCAAATTCTAGGTATCGTTGGTGAGTCGGGTTCGGGTAAATCGGTATCGATTTTGGCTATTTTAGGGTTATTGCCAAAAAATAAAACGATTATAGAAGGTGAAATTATATTTGAAGAAAATAGTCTTTTAGGTTTCTCTGAACAAGAATTTCAAACAATTCGAGGCAATGATATTTCGATGATATTTCAAGAACCAATGACTTCTTTAAATCCGAGTTTGACCTGTGGTTATCAAGTATTAGAGATTATACAGCAACACGAAACTATTTCTAAAACAGCCGCAAAAGCTAAGGTTTTAGAATTGTTTGAAAAGGTGAAACTACCCAGAATTGAAACTATTTACAAGCAATATCCACATCAGCTATCAGGCGGGCAAAAACAACGAGTTATGATTGCTATGGCAATTGCTTGCAAACCTAAAATTTTAATTGCAGATGAACCTACAACTGCCTTAGATGTAACCGTACAAAATGATATAATTAAATTATTAAAAGAGCTGCAACGTGAGACAAAAATGAGCATTATTTTTATTTCACATGATTTATCATTGGTTTCAGAAATTGCAGATAAAGTCTTGGTAATGTATAAAGGAACAATTGTGGAGCAAGGTGAAGCAAAAGCAATATTTAAAAACCCGCAACACGATTATACCAAAGCCTTAATAAACTCAAAGCCGCGTTTAGATAGTAGATTAAAAGTATTACCCACTGTAGCTGATTTTTTAGAAGGAACAATAGATAAAACCATCATTTCTAAGCAAGAAAGAATAGAACAACATAAAAAAATTTATGAAAACTCTCCATTATTGGAGGTTTCTAATTTAAAGACCTATTTTAATACTGATAATTCATGGTTTTCTTCCAAAACTAATGTTGTAAAAGCAGTTGATGATGTTTCTTTAAAAATATACGAAGGCGAAACCTTAGGGCTTGTCGGTGAATCTGGTTGTGGTAAGACTACTTTAGGAAGAACTATTATGCAGTTAGAAAAAGCTACAGATGGTCAAATTACTTATAGAGGAAATGATATTACAACTTTGTCTAAAAATGCCTTAAAGGCCCTCCGAAAAGAGATTCAAATTATTTTTCAAGACCCTTTTTCGTCATTGAACCCACGAATCCCTGTTGGAAAATCTATTTTAGAACCTATGCAAGTTCATAAGTTGTACAATTCTAATATCGAACGAAAAGAAAAGGTGTTGGAAATTCTAGAAAAAGTTGGTTTAGATATAGAAAGTTATAATAGATATCCTCATGAGTTTTCTGGTGGTCAACGTCAGCGTATTGGTATTGCAAGGACTATAGCATTACAACCCAAGCTGATTATTTGTGACGAGTCAGTTTCGGCATTGGATGTTTCGGTTCAGGCTCAGGTACTGAACTTATTAAATGATCTAAAAAATGACTTCGGTTTTACCTATATTTTTATTTCACATGATTTGGCGGTTGTAAAATATATGGCAGATCAATTAGTGGTAATGAATCAAGGTAAAATAGAAGAGACAGGAGAAGCAGATGCTATTTATGCCGACCCTAAAACTTCGTATACCCAAAAATTGATTGAGGCAATTCCTAAAGGTATTTAGAATTATGGTTTTGACTAAAGAAGAAAAAAAAGTATTTAGAAAATTACTTTTTAAGCATCAAGACGGATTAGCTATTACAGCAAGTATTGCTGCTTTTCTCAATAATGGAATTTTTAAATTTATAGAAGATAAAAAACAAACGACTCTTGACGATATTTTAGTCTTTTTCACTGATTTTCATAAAGGTTATCTAAATGTTTCCTTGCGAAGTTTAGCCTCACAAGGCATATTGAATTATCAAGTTTTTGATCATGAAATAAGAATAGCAACGACTCCTAAATATAAAACTTTTAAGAAATACATTAAATTTTATCATGAATTTGATGCACTCTATAAGATTCAATTACAACTTTTAAAAACACCATTAGACACATTTAGCATAAGTGAAGAGCATATTAATTTTTCTTACAGATTAAACAGGCTTAATGCAGACAATAAACTAGACAACTATTTTGTTGAAGAGGTTTTTCTGCATTTGGAAGGAGTACTGTTAATACCAGTTTTAGTTTACTTGAATTATCAATCGGATTTGGAAAACATTCCCGTTAAGGAAATGGTTAGCAAAAACAATAGGCTGATTCTTTTTTTAGAGAACTTTGATTTATTAGAGAAGGGTCATTTTACTAAAAAAGGTCAATTTTTGTTCGATAAAAGCTATGCTTATGGCGTTACTACTTCGTATTTGCCAATTATGACACATATTGAAACGTATTTAAAAGGAGACTTTACCCCTTTTTTTGAAAGAGATGCATTAGGTAATGAAAAACATATTTTTCGTGGAATCAATGTTTGGGGAAGTGGAGGTTCGCACACAACTTATTTCAAGAAAATTGATACTATTTTAACAACTATCTTTAATAAGCCAATACATGAACAACCGAAAGGAATTATAGACATTGGGTGTGGTAATGGTGCTTTTTTGGAGCATATTTTTAATCTTATTTGGAATGACACTAATCGGAGAAAAGATATGGACGCTAATAAATTAATTTTAATAGGAGCAGATTATAATAAAGAAGCTTTACTGAGTACACAACGAAATTTAAAAAGAGCCGATGTTTGGGCAGAGGTAGTATGGGGTGATATTGGGAACCCTGAAGAATTAGATTTAAAATTGCAAGATCTATATAACGTAAAACTTGCTGATCTATTAAATATTCGTTCGTTTTTAGACCATAATAGGCCTTTTAATGAACCTACTCAGTCAGTAAAGTCAAAACAAGTCTCTAGTGGCGCTTTTGCACATCGAGGTAAGTGGATCAACAATCATGATGCTGAACAAAGTTTGGTAGAGCACTTTAAAAAGTGGAAGCCTTATATAAAAAAGCATGGACTGTTATTGATAGAATTACACACTATTGCCCCAGAAACAGTGAGTTTAAATATAGGGAATACGCCCTGTACGGCTTATGATGTTACACATGGGTTTTCGGACCAATATATAGTTGAAGTAGAAATTTTTAATAAAGCCATTGAAAAAGCAGGATTGAAAATAGATAAGAATCACTTCTATAAATTCCCTAATTCAGAATTAACAACAGTAAGCATAAATCTGATTTCTTAGTCTTTAAAATCTGATTTAAACTCTTTTTGATAGGTAGTAAAATCTTCTTTAGAGGCTATTTTTTTATAAGCATTTGTTCCAAAAACCTTTAAGAAAATTTCTAGTTGTTTTGGTGTGTGATACCCTTTAACTGGCAACAGTAAATCAGCGTTTTCATCTAAAAAAAGTACAGTTGGGTATGCATTTACACCAAATGAAGCGGCTAATTGATGTTGGCTATTACGCCCTCGTTTTTTTGAAGGATTATAGTTAGGGTTCGAAAAAGTTTGATCTTTAAATGTTATATCGCCATCACCTTCAGCATTAAATTTTACCGCGTAATAGTTTTGATTTACATATGCGGCAACATCTTTATTTTGAAACGTATTTTTGTCTAGCATTCTACAAGGTCCACACCAAGTAGTATACATATCTATCATGATTTTACGAGGTTCTTTGGCTTGAGCAGCAATCGCTTCTTCAAAAGACATCCAATTGATCTTAGTATCTTGAGCTTTTCCAGAAAAGGTAAAGCCAATGATTACAATAAATAGTAATAGTTTTTTCATTATAGTTTTTTATCCAATAATTAAGACGCAAATAGTGTGCCTAAATTACAAAACGATTTTTGATTGGATTTCGTATTAAGACCTGTATGGTTTTGAAAAACCATACAGATTTTAAAGTTGTTTATCGTACGCCGTGCATTAATTTTTTCAACACAGGATTTAATACTATAGAAATTAAACCAACCCCTATAGGTATCAAGGTAAAGATTAAAAAGAAGGTACCTAATGAGTACTGTTCAGAAATTTTATCGATCATTCCCCCCATTGTACCGGCTGCTTTTTGCCCTACAGCAATGGCTAGATACCAAACGCCAAACATAAAGCCAATCATTCGAGCTGGCACTAGTTTACTTAAATATGATAAACCAACAGGAGAGAGGCATAACTCACCCATGGTATGTAGTAAATAGGCCAGAATTAAAAATATCATACTTACTGAGGCTGTTTTTGCACCGGAAGGAATATCTGAAGCTCCATAAGATAATATCGCAAATCCTAATCCTAAAAGAATTAGACCTAAACCATATTTCATAGCAGCAGTTGGATTGTATTTACTTTCCCACCATCTTGAAAACAACGGTGCAAGAGTAATTATAAAGAATGAATTAAGAATACCAAACCAAGTAGCATCTACCTCATTGCCTTCTTGAGAGAATTTATCTATTAATCTAAAAATCACTAAAAACCACAACCCAGCAAAAGCTATTGCAAGCATAATATTCGATAATCCTATTCTTGAGAATGTTTTCTTCGCTAAAAGAAAAAGTACCCAAGTAATAATAATTAAAGGTACAGTGGTTAATATCGCATCCACAACTTTAAAAATCATTGCCGAATCACCTACCAAGGTTCTATCTGTATAATCTCTTGCGAACAATGTCATAGACCCCAATGACTGTTCAAAGAATGCGAAGAAAAATACCGTAAATAGACCAAAAATGGATACTGCTATAATTCTATCTCTAACAATAGGAATATATCTAGCAATTCTAGTTACTAAAAGAATTAAAAACAACACTAATGCGGATAAAACAATAACATCAGATCCATTCAAACCACCAATTTTAAATGGCGCTAAGCTGGTACCTCCTATTTTTTCTAAAGGATCATTAAATAGATAAAGTAACCCACCTACAGAAGATAAAATAATTAAGATTTTATCAAACATTGTGAAAGGGTTTAACTTCGCATCAGCCAAAGCTTCTTCTTGTACTTCAGGACTTTCTTCATTTATATTTTGAGGTAATTCTACTTCGTGTATTTTCGATGGTTTCGCACCAATACTTCCAAAAAGATCTTTCGCTAACCAAAATTGAAGCATTCCAAAAAACATAAATATTCCAGCCAATCCAAAGCCCCAAGACCATCCATAGTTTTCAGCTAAATAACCGCAAAGCATCATGCCAAAAAATGCACCTGCATTAACTCCCATGTAAAATATGGTATAAGCGCCATCTTTTTTAGACTCTTTTCCCTTATACATCTCAGAAATAATGGAAGTAATATTTGGCTTGAAGAAGCCTGTTCCGATAACCAGTAGTGCCAACCCTAAATAAAATGTCATAGTGGTTTCTAATGCCATCGATGCGTGACCTAAAGTCATAATTAAACAACCAATTACAACTGCTATACGATATCCTGTAATTTTATCAGCAACCCAACCACCAATAATAGGTGTTAAGTAGAGTAAAGACGCATAGGTTCCAATAAGTGCTAGAGCATGTTCACGTGGCCAATCCCAACCTGGATTATCGCTCCCAAATGGTGCCGTTAAAAAAAGCACTAGTAATATACGCATTCCATAGAATGAAAAACGCTCCCACATTTCGGTAAAAAACAAGACAAATAATCCTGCTGGATGCCCAATGACTTTGTCTTTAAATAGATTTTCGATATCTGTATTCATAGAAGAGGGTTTAGTTAAAAGAGAAACCCTCACAAATTAATTTACAAGGGTTTTTATAAGTTTATTTTTTAATTATCAGCTAATTCGAAACCTTCGGCTTCATCGTTATGCATTTCAACTTCATTATCTTCAGCTCCATGGGTTAATCGTTTTAATGGTTTCAATAAAGCAATTACTAAAAGACCAAAGATTACGGTAAATACTACAATTCCGGTGAAAATTGTATACTCCCCAAAATGCTCAGATTTTTCCCCTAATATTCCTGCCACTTTTCCACCTAGACCTGTAGCTGCAAAATACAATCCCATCATTAAAGATGCATATTTCACAGGTGCTAATTTTGTTACAAAGGACAAAGATACAGGAGAAGAACATAATTCTCCAATGGTATGGAATAAA
>RCNE010000966.1_pt1 | contig 15619 bp, 14 predicted proteins | sample 2041361 | NCBI WGS metagenome assembly RCNE01 (sample SAMN09708229, study PRJNA481090) | Marine sediment metagenome, whole genome shotgun sequencing project.
TATCGAGTCGGGTATTGACATGCCATCGGTGAACACGCTGGTCGTCGATCGAGCCGATCTGCTCGGGCTCGGTCAAATGCATCAGCTTCGAGGCCGTGTTGGGCGCTCAGGGCAACGTGCCTACGCCTATTTGATGGTGCCCCAAGACAAATCGCTCACCGAGCAGGCCTACGAGCGACTGAAGACGATCGGTGAAGCCACAGATCTTGGGTCGGGGTTCAAGATCGCGATGCGAGATCTCGAGATCCGCGGCGCGGGCAACCTTCTCGGGACCGGGCAGTCCGGACACATCGCTGCAGTTGGGTATGACCTGTACTGCCAGATGGTGACCGAGGCCGTGGCTGAGCTCAAGGGCGAAACCATCGACGAGGTCCAAGAGCTCAAGATCGAGCTGCCGATCAAAGCGTTCTTGCCGAACAGCTACATGGAGACCGAAGATTCTCGCCTCGAGGCGTACCGTCGGCTTGCGTCGATCACGACCCAAGAGCAGGTCGGCGACGTACGTACGGAATGGCTTGACCGGTACGGTCCGTTGCCAGATCCGGCCTCGAACCTCCTCGATGTTGCTCGAGTCCGGGCAACCTGCATTCGGGTTGGTGTCACCGAGTTGACGGTTACCAAGGGGCCCGGATTTGGCGGTCCCGATTTCCTCGTGCGGATATCGCCGCTCGAGCTGCCGACGTCCAAGCAGATACGTCTCGACCGCATCTACAAACACTCGCTCTACAAAGAAGCCGACGGTGGTTTCCTGCAATTGGGCATGAAGAAGGGCAACATCGCGGAACAAATTGTTCTTGCCCTCGATGATCTTGCCCCCGCTGACGCCGAAGACGGCGAGAAAGTGCCATCATGAGCCACGTGATTCGTCGAATGTTCTTCCTTCTGCTCTGCACACTTGCGCTCGCTGGCTGCGGCGCTGCCCAGGGGCGAGATGCTCTGAGTGTCGGCGATCGTACGATCTCCGAGGATGGCCTCACCGACCTGGTCATAGCGGTCAACGGAGGGTCACCTGATGGCGAGATCCCCGCAGCCCTATCGGCCGAGGTATACCGACAGATTGGCCGAACGTGGCTGAACGATGCAGCGTCTGCAAGTTATCTGTCCGATAAAGGAGTCACGATCACGCAGGCTGAACGAGAGTCGATCAAGACGCAGATCGAGGACGCGATCGTCGCCCAACAACTTGCTCCAATCTCACGTGAGAGTGAGGGTTACGAAGCGTTGACGAACAATATTTGGGTAAGTTCGCAGCGACCTTCCCTTCTCGAGCCAGATACACAAGAAACCATTGTCGACATGATTCGAGATGCCGATGTCGGATCACGAATCGGTGTGATCGAGTTCGATGCTCTTGATCCATTTAGGTTCGACATCGTCGTCGCGTCATAACGAACTTCATGACATCGACGACCCCCGTCGTCATCGTTGTTGGCCTCGGTCCTGCTGGGGCCGAATTGCTCACGGCAGAGACACTGACTCTCCTCGGGAGCGGCACACCGGTGTGGCTCCGGACAGCGCGACATCCCGCAGCGGATGGACTCTCGGCCGCCGGATCCTTCGACTCGATCTATGAGTCGATGGATTCGTTCGACGAGGTGTACAGAGAGATCGTCGAACGTCTGGTTGCCGAGGCGCAACAAGTTGGTCAGGTCGTGTACGCCGTGCCAGGGTCTCCGACCGTGGCCGAGCGGACAGTCGAGCTCCTACGAGACGACTCTCGCGTCGAGATCGACATTCGTCCTGCGTTGAGTTTCACCGATCTGTGCTGGGTGGCGTTGGGGATCGACCCCATGGCCGAGGCGGTCACGATCGTGGACGCACATCGAATTCTTGCCGACGCGGCAGGGCGCCTCGGACCCCTTCTCGTGACGCAGGTGCATTCAGCAGAAGTTCTCGACGACGTGATCCTGGCGCTTGACGACATCGCGCCGGAAACGGTCACGATTCTGAAAGGCGTCGGCACCGCTGATGCAGTCGTCGAGGAAGTCGCGTGGAGCAAACTCGCCCGGTCGCTCGATCCAGACCACCTCACGTCGCTGTGGATTCCGCGCCTCGCTGAGCCGGTCGCCGCGGCATTCATGAAACTTGATGAGCTCGTCCGTCGGCTTCGGGTCGAATGCCCGTGGGATGCCGAACAGACCCATGCGTCGCTCCGCCGGTATCTCCTCGAAGAGACCTATGAGGTGCTCGAAGCCATCGATGCTGTGGTGGCGGATGAAGACGACGGGTACCTCGCTCTAGAGGAGGAGCTTGGAGACCTGCTCTTTCAGGTCTTCTTCCATGCCCGGTTGGCGGCCGAACAGGGTCGCTTCGTCGTTGCCGATGTCGCTGACGGAATACACGAGAAACTCGTGGCGAGACATCCCCATGTCTTCGCGAATGCCGATCCGGATGCCACGGTTGCTGGTTGGGAACTCGCCAAGCAGGCCGAGAAAGGGCGCGACAGCATGATGGATGGACTCCCCGTCGCTCTCCCAGCGCTCTTGCACGCACTCATGACACAAAAACGCGCAGCGGCGACAGGATTCAGCGGCCCAGATCTTGCCTGGGCGCTTGCCGACGTGCGCGAGGAACTCGATGAGGTCACGGAGGATCCGTCTGAGCACGAAGTTGGCGATTTGTTGTATGCAGCGGTGCAGGTGGCGCGGATGACCAATGTCGATCCCGAAAACGCTCTCCGGCACGCATCGACTCGATTCGCCGACCGGTTTCGGATCGTCGAGTCTCGGGCGATTGTGGACGGTGTCGAGCTAGGCAACCTCGGTCAGCGAGAGCTCGGCAATCGCTGGGAGCAAGCAAAAGCTGCGTTGGCCACCGATGTTTCTGTCTCCCATACCGATGATTGAGACGCGCCCTATCTGTGACCAATGGGGCAACATCGGCAAACGTCTCTCCACGGCCGTGTAAGTTTTCGCCGGGTGTTCTGGTCCGCGAGGACCCAACACTCCTCGACGTCACGAGCAAATGGCATCACGAACGAACCTAAGAGGGTGAAACCATGTCAGCGATCGAATCGGTGGTTGGAATCGAAGTCATCGACTCTCGGGGTAACCCGACCGTCGAGGTTGTGGTTACGACCGAGTCAGGAGCGTCGGGCCGCGCACTTGTTCCCAGCGGTGCATCTACGGGACAGTTCGAGGCAGTGGAACTTCGCGATGGCGGCGATCGTTACATGGGGAAGGGCGTCCTCACCGCCGTCGGATTCGTCAACACCGAACTTGCAGAGGCCGTCATTGGGCTGCCGGTCACCTCACAACGCGCCATCGATGCAGCGATGAACGAGACTGACGGCACCCCCAACAAGGGTCGCTGCGGTGCAAATGCCATTCTCGGGATTTCGCTCGCTGCAGCGCACGCCGCGGCCGACGAAGTCGACCTCCCGCTCTACCGTTACATCGGGGGACCGAACGCCCACGTGCTTCCCGTGCCGATGATGAACGTGCTCAACGGAGGCGAACACGCCGATAACAACATCGACCTCCAAGAGTTCATGCTGATGCCCGTTGGAGCCGCGACCTTCTCGGAGGGACTCCGGTGGGGGATCGAGACCTATCACACGCTGAAGGGCGTGCTGAGCGAACGTGGTCTGTCGACCGCTATCGGCGATGAGGGCGGCTTTGCTCCGAACCTTGGCTCGAATGAAGAAGCGCTGCAGCTTCTGGTCGAGGCAATCGAAAAGGTCGGACTACGCCCAGGTGACGACATAGCGCTCACCATGGATGTGGCTGCTTCGGAGTTCTTCCGGGACGGCAAATACGAGCTCGCAGGCGAGGGTCGTAGCCTCACGCCGACAGAGATGTCGAGTTATCTCACCGACCTCTCCGAGAAATATCCGATCGTGTCGATCGAAGACGGTCTCGACGAAGAGGACTGGGACGGATGGGCAACGCTCACCGAATCGGTCGGCGATCGGGTCCAGCTCGTTGGCGACGACTTGTTCGTCACCAATTCGACGCGTCTCCAACGAGGGATTGACTCGAATATCGCCAACTCGATTTTGGTGAAGGTCAACCAGATCGGCTCGCTCACCGAGACACTCGACACGGTCGGTCTCGCCACGGCGAACGCCTACACCTCGGTCATGTCGCATCGGTCCGGTGAGACCGAGGACTCGACGATCGCCGATCTTGCCGTCGCCGTGAACTGCGGACAGATCAAGACCGGTGCTCCTGCTCGATCCGATCGGGTAGCCAAATACAACCAGCTCATTCGTATTGAGGCTGAGCTCGGAGACGCAGCTGCGTACCTCGGCCGTGCCGCGCTGGCAGGGCAGTGACTCGCTCCAAGGACGCACCGACGTCACGAGCGCGAGCCACGACTCGCCCATCGCCGGGTCCTCGCCGACGCGCTCCGCAGCCACATGCTCGCGTGTCGGGTCGGGCTCGGCCAGGACGGCCGCAACCGCGACGCTCCGATGCGCGAAACGTTGATCGTCCACGTCGAAGTACCGAACCACGTCCCGTTCTCAAGACCGTCACGAAGGTGGTTGCTCGAGCAATTCTTGGCGTGGTCGTACTCGCCGTGTTTGTGTTTGGTGTCTTTCCCACGGGAAGTTATGTCGATCAGCACAACGAGTTGAATCGCGCCATCGACGAGCTAGATCAACTCGAGGCCGGCAACGATGAACTCGAAGACCGTGTGGCACGGCTCGAGAGTGACGAAGAGATCGAGCGTGTTGCTCGGCAAGAATTCGACATGGTGCTCCCCGAAGAGGAGAGTTACCTAATCCTGCCGCCCGGTAGCTGACCGAATGTTCCGTCATGAAACCGTAATGTAAGATGTTGGCGTGGTTGCAGCATTGAGTCGAGGCGAACGCGCACGTCGCGCCCGGATGGGCGTCTACGTGGTGGTGGGAATACTCGTTGGACTATTTGTCTACTCAGACCCCCTCGCGGCACGAAACGAAACGTGCGCTGGTGAGCCTGCGACGATCCTTGGCACAGCCGGGCCCGATGTCATCAACGGCACGCCAGACGACGACGTGATCGTTGCCTTCGGCGGTGCCGATGTCATCTACGGCCGGGGAGGCAGCGATCTCATCTGCGCTGGGTTCGGCCGAGACATCGTCCGTGCGGGCGTCGGGAAAGACACCGTCTACGCGGGCCCCGGCCACGACATCGTTGTCGGTGGAAAAGGAAACGACCTGCTGTTCGGGGGCGATGGAGCCGACTCGCTTCAGGGAAATACTGGCGCTGACCGGGTCGTTGGTGGCAAAGGACGCGATCAGGTGATGGGCGGTGTCGGCTTCGACATCGTCGAAGGAGGGCTGGGTGCCGATCGAGTGACCGGTGGCCCCGGCCAAGACACCGTCGATGGCGGCGCTGGGATCGATACCTGCAGTGCTGACGACATCATGAGGCGGTGCGAGAAGGCCACAGCGGCGACCACGACCATGCAGCCCCCAAAGGCAGTGGTGGAGCCTGCTCAACCAGTCGACCGCGTGATCCACATCAGCATCGACGGCTTGCGCAGCGACTATGTCACCGAGGACCGAATGCCAGTGCTGCATGGCCTGCGACTCGAGGGGGTCTCGACTCTTAATGCCCGAAACGATCCGCTCTACACGAACACTCTCCCCAACCACACGTCGCAGGTGACCGGGCGTCCCGTGGAGGGGCCCAACGGACATGGTGTCGATTTCAACGATGACAACGGCGGCACGGTGCACGAGCAGTCTGGCGAATACGTGGCTTCGGTGTACGACGTTGTGCATGATCGCGGCCTGCAGACGGCTGCATATGTGGGCAAGACAAAGTTCGAGGTCCACCGGCGTTCATGGAATGGGGAAAATGGCGCACGAGACGTGACCGGCGATGACGACGGTCGCGACAAGATCGACATCTTCGAGCGCGAGAGCCCCGATGATGCCGCAGGGATGTTCCTCGACGAGCTGTCAGCTCGGCCCGATCTTGCGTACACGTTCTTCCACATTCGATACCCCGATGGCGCAGGACACGGGTCAGGGTGGGGGAGCTTGGACTACGCCCAGGCGGTCGAGAAGTCCGACGACGTGCTCGGAATGATCATGGATGCGGTGCGTGCAAACCCCGAATGGCGTGACACCACCGCGGTGATCGTTACCGCTGATCATGGCGGACCAATCGGCGATGACTCTCACTACGACCATGAGCTAGTGGGAAATTACACAATCCCGTTCATCGTGTGGGCGCCAGAGGCGACGCCTGGTGCGGATCTGTACGCACTCAACCCAACCGTCCGACGAAATCCGGGATCTGCCGAGGTCGGCGTCGGGATCGTACAACCGGTTCGAGGTCACGAAGTCGGCAATCTCGCTCTCGACCTGCTCGGACTGCCACCAATTCCTGGATCCGTGTTCAATGCTGACTTCGATCTTGCCCTCCGGTGAGCCCATTCCAATGGGTTGCGATACGTGTGCAGGGGTGCCCTAGTCTTCGTCCATGAGTCGCCCAGAATTGTCCTCTGTTGACGCTGTTATCGAGCAACTCGCGCAGCACGACTATCTTGCCGATCGAGGGCTCGCCACATCGATCTTCCTCGCCGCCGAGCTCGAACGGCCGCTCCTGCTCGAAGGCGAAGCTGGTGTTGGCAAGACCGAGGTTGCCAAGGTCATTGCGGCGATCACGGGTGCCGAATTGATCCGAATGCAGTGTTACGAAGGCATCGACGTTTCACAGGCACTTTATGAGTGGAACTACACCCGCCAGCTGCTGCACCTGCGTACTGCAGAGGCCACTGGCACTGCCGTCGAATCTGCCGCAGGCGACCTGGAGGACGAACTCTTCACCGATCGATTCCTTATCCGGAGGCCGCTCCTGGCCGCGATCGATCATCGGGCTTCAATCCCGCCAGTACTGCTCATCGATGAAATCGACCGGGCAGACGATGAGTTCGAAGCCTTCCTGCTCGAAGCCCTGTCGGACTATTCGGTGACCGTGCCCGAGCTCGGTGTTTTCCGGGCAGAACGGCCGCCACTTGTCATCATCACGTCCAACCGGACGCGCGACGTACACGATGCGCTCAAGCGCCGGGCGTTATATCACTGGGTCGAACATCCAGATTTCGAACGAGAAGTCGCCATTCTCGAGAAGAAGGCCCCCAACGTCTCGGCAGTGCTCGCCCGACAGGTGGCCTCAGCGACCGGCCAATTTCGGGAGATGGGTATGTACAAACCACCGGGGGTCGCAGAGACACTTGATTGGGCCAATGCGCTTCACCTGCTGGGTGAGGGGAGCCTGACCGAGGAATCGGTCGACGCCACGCTTGGCGCTCTGTTGAAGTATCGGGAGGATCAAGAACGAGCTCGGCGCGGTGGGATCGAAAGTGTGATCGAGATAGCACTGGGAGCATGAACGAGAAGTCGTCGGGCGAACCAAGCGAGTTCGAGACCCCGCCGATTGAGCGGCTTGCTGCGGGATTCGTGCACTGTCTTCGAAGCGGCGGACTCGTCGTGCCTGTGGGTATGACGCTTCGTTTCACAGACGCCCTGGGTGCGGTGGGAATCGCTGACGGCAACGATGTGTACTGGGCCGGACGGGCGACCCTTATCAGTCGACCCGAAGACATCGCTATGTACGACGCGATGTTTCTGGCGTTCTTTCACCGGAACGGCGTCGGGTTCAAAGTCCGATTTGAGGACGAACCCGAATCCACGTCGGTCGGCACCGACGATGGAGGCGGCGATGGTGATGGCGACGCCGACGATGACGAGGTTGAGGCACTTCGCTACAGCGCATCGGAGACGCTCAGCGAGAAGGACTTTGCCGAGTTCACCAAGGCGGAACTTGCCGAAGCTCAACGCGTGATGGCAAAGATGCGGTTGCACCCATCACAGCGTCGCAGCAGGAGGCGCAGGCCCAGCCGCCGAGGTGACCGCCAGGACTTGCGGCGCACGGTACAAGCAGCAATGCGAACTGCCGGAGAGCCACTCGAACTGCGTCGCACCAGTACCGGCGAGCGCACGCGACGGCTCGTCCTGCTGCTCGACGTGAGTGGGTCCATGGAGCCGTACGCCCGTGTGCTCATCCGGTTTGCGCACGCTGCGGTTGTTGGGCGCGGACGGGTGGAGGTATTTGGACTGGGCACCCGTTTGACTCGAATGACTCGCCAGCTCGGCACACACGACGTGGACGAGGCGGTCACCGCCGCTGCAGAAGCCGTCGTCGACTGGTCGGGGGGAACACGCCTTGGCGAGGCAATCGGAAGATTCAACGACGAGTGGGGGGTGCGTGGCATGGCCCGCGGCGCCATCGTGGTGATCTTGTCAGATGGCTGGGACCGCGGAGACCCCGATGAGATGTCGACGGAGATGGAACGTCTCCAGCGAACTGCCCACAAGGTCATCTGGGTGAATCCACTGAAAGCCAGTCCTGGATATGAGCCGATTGCTCGCGGCATGGCGGCTGCGATGCCGCACGTCGACACGTTTCTCGAAGGGCACTGTCTCGACTCGCTCGATACCTTGGCCGATTCGATCGGGGCATGAGTCCGCGGCTGGGCGGCGGTAACGTCAAGGGACAATGAAGGAACTTCTGAACGACCTCGAGCGTTGGCAGCGACAAGACAAGGCAATTGCCGTGGCGCGGGTTATCGACCTCGATGGATCAGGCCCACGTTTGCCCGGCGCAGCGATGGCGGTGAACGAAGATGGCGAGGTCGCCGGATCGGTCTCGGGAGGTTGCGTCGAAGGGGCAGTGGTGACCGAAGCCCTCGACGTCATCGAAACACAGGATCGGCGGACCGTGACCTTTGGTTACTCCGATGACGAAGCCTTTGCGGTTGGGCTGACCTGTGGTGGGACGATCCATCTCTTCATCGAACCGCTGGATTGGTAGCGGTGGTCGAGACGCCGCTGTTCGAGCAACTTCGAACCGCAATTCGTGCCGAATCGCCAGTTGCCCTGGCAACGGTGATCGAAGGTTCGCATCTCGGTTCCAAACTTCTCGTCACGCCCGAATCGACCGAGGGTTCGCTCGGTGATCTCGATCTGGATCGCGTGGTTGCCCGCGATGTCCTGGGAGAGTTGGCCGCCGGTCGGACTGGAATCCGTCGATATGGTCCCCAGGGTCAGGCGCGAGAAGATGACGTCTCGGTGTTCATCGAGAGCTTCGCACCTCCGCCACAGATGGTGATCTTCGGAGCCGTTGACTTCACCGCAGCGCTTGCTCGAGTCTCGAAATTCCTTGGATATCGCGTGACGGTTTGTGATGCTCGGCCCGTGTTTGCGACCAAGAAAAGGTTTCCTCTCGCTGACGAGGTTGTGGTCGACTGGCCCGATCGACTCCTCGAGAAGATCGGGGCGTCGCTCGGTGAACGAGATGCCGTCGCCGTGCTCACTCACGATGCAAAGTTCGACATTCCGGCGATCACGTCGGCGCTGAGCACCGATGTGGGCTACATCGGAGTCATGGGGTCGCGGCGAACACATGATGGACGAACAGCCCGACTCATCGACGCCGGACTCAGCACCGATGACCTCGAACGGTTGCGCTCGCCAATCGGTCTCGATCTTGGAGGACGAACACCAGAGGAGACAGCCATCTCGATCGTGGCTGAGATCATTGCGTTGCGCACCGGACGGGTGATGCCAGCGCTACGTGACACCGAGGGCCCAATCCATCGATGACTTGGATGCCCCCACCAAGCGGCGATCAGCGTCAGTCAGCCGGGACGCACCGAGAACGACGCCGTCCAGCTGTCGCTCGTTTCTTCGTTGATGAACAACCGCCACACAAACCGCTGACCTCGCGGCAACGGCAGGGCACCGAAGTTGATACCCAGCGGAACCCACAGCTCGCTCCCGGGAGCGATGCCTGCTGGTCGCCCGGCTTCGAACTGTCCATTCAGACTGATTGGTTTGTCTCGGACCGCGACCGGTCGGCCGTCTTCGTCAGTCAGATCGAGACGCCATTGATGTTTGACGTTGGCTTGATCCCACGGGACGGCGATTCGCACTGCCACCGAGACTTGCTGGGGTCGAGGGCCGATCACGCCAAGCCCGCCGCCGAGAATGAAGAGTTTGCCGTCGTTCACCTGCACAGCATCGGCCATCAAGATGATGGCGCGAATGGCTGGGGGATTGAACGCGAGGTCGGGCTGATCCACGAGGTGGACCTTATCGGGCTGCTTCGATCGGCGGGGGGTTGTCGGTGACCGTTGCCGCCGTCCTGCTCGCAGCTGGGGCAGGGACTCGCTTCCACGGCGAGGTACACAAACTTCGTGCCGACCTGCGTGGTCGGCCCATCTTGTCGTGGTCGATCGACGCTGTGATCGCTGCTGGTTTTGATGACGTCATCGTGGTGACCGGCGCAGACCCGTTCGCCGATTTGCTTCCCGATTCGGTGGTTGCCATCGAATGTCCCGAGTGGGAGTCCGGACAGGCGCACAGCATGCAGGCTGGGTTGCGCGCAGCGACGGACCATGGGCATGACGCGGTGGTCGTGGGCCTGGCAGATCAACCGCTGGTCGGAACGTCGACGTGGCGAAGTCTGCGAAACACGAACGAGGGCCCGATCGTTGCAACCACATACGCAGGACGCCGACGCCCACCAACGCGCCTCGACAGCTCCGTGTGGGAGCACGTTCCAACCTCTGGAGACGCAGGAGCCAGGGAGATGCTCGCGGAGCGCGGTGACCTTGTGTCCGAGGTTGCCTCTGCGGGCGACCCTACCGACGTCGACACCGTCGAATCGCTCGCCATTCTCCGACAGCGGGCACAAGACATCGAGGCGGTGACCGAACTGCTCGGGCGTCAGCCGATGGGACCCTTTGACGTCGTCGTGAGAGACAACGATGGGGCGCCAGCGGTTCTCAAGAACTTTCCACTGCTCGCCGACGGTCGACCAATGCCCACCCTGTATTGGCTGTGTGGCCAACGCGAATCGATGCTGGTGGGTCGGCTGGAGTCGATGAAGGGCGTTCGTCGGGCCGAAGCCGACATCGGCCTTGCGTCGATTGCCGAGGCCCACGAGCGGTACCGTGCCGAGCGAGATGCAATTCTCGCCGACAGCGAAGTCACCCCGTTGCATGTGCCGACGGGCGGCGTCGGTGGGACCCGCCAGGGTGTGAAGTGTCTGCACGCGCACTATGGCTGGTGGCTTGCGGGCGGCGATGACCCTGTTGGGCAATGGGTTGCCGACCACCTCCATGAGGTCGATTACCCCAACTGGCCGGCTCCACCAAGCGAGGACCCATGAGCAATCCCATGTATGCCGCCATCGACTGCGGGACGAATTCAACGCGTCTGCTGATCGGTGATGGCACCACAACCTTCGAGCGCGAGATGATCATCACGGGCCTCGGTCGAGGAGTTGATGCAACCGGCCGACTCGCGGACGACGCAATCGAACGGGTCCGAGTTGCTCTGGTCTCTTACAGCCAGATTATGGCCAAGTATGACCTGGCGGGCGTCCGAATGACAGCGACGTCTGCCGCTCGCGACGCGTCGAACCGTGATGTGTTCTTCGACATTTCCGAACAGGCCGTCGGAGTTCGTCCCGAGCTGATCTCTGGACGAGAGGAAGCCGAGCTGTCCTTCAACGGCGCAACGGCCGACCTCGACCCGTCCGACGGGCCATTTCTTGTCTTCGACATCGGCGGTGGTTCGACCGAATTCGCCATTGGCAGCTCGCAGATGGACGGTGGATTCTCGACCGACATGGGCAGCGTGCGTTTTACCGAGAAGTACATCGAGACAGATCCACCGCTGCCCGAAGAGCTGCTCGCGTGTCTTTCGGTGGCCGAGGCGCACCTCGATGACGTGCTCCGAGAGGTGCCGACGATCCTGAGCGCGCGTCAGCTTGTGGGTTTGGCCGGCACCGTCTCGACCGCAGCGGCGGTCGAAATCGGCCTTGCCGAGTATGACCGAGATCAGATCCATCACTTTCGTCTGACGCGCGACGCAATCGAGGATGTCTTTCGGACACTGGTCACCGAGCCACGAAAGGATCGAGTGCACAATCCCGGGCTCGAGGCGGGACGGGTCGATACGATCGTTGGCGGTATGTGTATTCTTGCTCGCATCGTTCGGTACTTCGACGCTGAGGACGTACTCGTCTCCGAGGCCGACATCCTCGACGGGTTGATCCTGTCGCAGATGTCATGATTCGCTCGTCGACCGAGCCGGGCTCACGTCCTTTGTTGGGCCGTCGGCTGGTTCTTCGGCCGCTCGTCGTCGACGACTACCCCTTGTGGCGCGAGGTTCGGACGGTTAATGAGGAATGGCTGACCAAGTGGGAGCCGCAACGGGTTGCTGGGCAACCAGACGTCGTGCAGAGCCGGCAGGCCTTTTCGTCGCGATGCGCGGCTCGACAGCGCGAACGTCAGCTTGGCACTGGCTACGGATTTGGTGTGTTCGTCGATGGGGCGCTGGCAGGCGAGATGAATGTGTCCTCGATCCAGCGAGGTCCATTTCAGAATGCCTACGTGGGGTATTGGATCGACCAACGATTGGCCGGCCAGGAATACACACCTGAGGCTCTCGTCGTCGCCATGAGATTCTCCTTTGAGGAACTTCGACTGCACCGTCTACAGATCGCGATCATTCCGCGCAACCGACCGTCGCGCCGCGTCGTCGAGAAGTTGGGTATTCGTCTCGAAGGTATGGCCGAGCGTTACCTCGAGATCAACGGCCACTGGGAGGACCACCTGCGGTACGCCATCACCACCGAAGAGTGGCACGAACGAAAAGATGAATTCGGCGCCTGGTTGTGATCACACACCGCTCGATTCCGCTGTTTGGAGCGTCACCACGGCGGGCACTGGTCGCGCTCTTCGTCGGATTTGCGACTGTCGTAACTGCGCTCGTGATCCTCGACTCGACGTCTGCCAAAGCAGTCGTGGCGATCGCTGGTCTGGTGTTGCTCGCCGCCATCGGCTGGTTCGTCCTGCAGGCACAATTCGCGACGATATTCGACGCCCTGACCAACGTCGATGAGGACGGCCTCCCTGCGCCGATCGAACCGGAGGACATGCCTCGGTTCGCACCGCTTGCTGCTGCCGTCGTGGCCCGGGAGGACCGTGGCCAACAACTTCGGACCCTTCTTGACGACCTTCGGGCCACGAAGGAGCGCCTTGCAGTCACGCTCGAGATCGCAACGCAAGGGTTGTTCGAGATCCACTACGAGCCGGGCGAGGCCGAAATCGCCCACGGTCGCTTCTTGGTGTCGGGTATGGAATTTTTTGGAGTGCCGGTCGACGAATTGGTCGAGCATGACATCGTGGCGCTGAATTCTCGTGCCAAGCGCGAACATCGTATGTCGTTTCAGCGCGCTGCTCTTGAGAATGGGGACGGGGATGACGTCTACGGCGTCGACATTCAGATACAGACTCTCGAAGATGAGTGGCGGTGGCTCTCCATCCGGGGGCGGACGCTCGAATCGTTCGAGGGGCATCCCGTTCGCATCCTCGCAGTCTTGAACGACATCACACATCGCAGAGAGCTCGAGCGTCGAGCTGCTCACAGTGACACGATGAGATCGCTCGGACATCTGGTCAGCGGGCTCACCCACGACCTCAACAATGTTCTCGCAGTTGTACGTGCGAACGCGGAGTTGTTGCTTGACTTCGACGTTTCGCCAGATGATGCCCGACGGCTCTCACTGCGTACACGAGACATGGCCGACGACGGGTTTGACCTCCTCCAGGGATTGCTCCACCTCACGCCCTTCGAGGAGCAGGCATCGGATGTCGACTTTGGTTCGCTGGTCTCGCGTATCGCAGAGTCACTGCGAGATCTCGCACCGGATCAAGTTGTCGTTGAGGTTCACCGAGGTGCCGAACAAGCTCTGGTTCACGTCGACCGAGCTCGTCTCGATCAGGTTGTTCTGAACCTCGGCCTGAACGCCCTTGACGCGATGGACGACGATGGTCAGCTCACGCTGACAACGCGAGTAGTTCACCTGCGCTCCAACAACAGCCAGGGTCTTGCCCCGGGTGACTACGTTGCACTGGACGTGACCGATGACGGCTCAGGCCTTGCCCCGGCCATCATCGACACACTCTTCGAGCCGTTCGTGTCTTCGAAACCCCCGGGTATGGGCACAGGCCTTGGCCTCGCGACGTCGCTCGATACGGTCTCCCAGGCGGGAGGCACAATTTTCGCGGCCAACAATGAGGGATCGCCTGGCGCCACCATCACCGTCGTGTTGCCGTTGGCCTCCGCCTCGATACCAGACGACTAAGCGGGTGTTAGCGGCCTCTGGCTGTCAGTCTGCGTGGCGATTGAACGCTCCCCAAAGGGGACGTGATGCGTCGAATGAGCTCCGGACGGACGGAGGAGCGGGAGTGCCGCTAGGGAGCCGCATCGGCGATGAGCGGAGCTCGCGTAGCGACCATGTCGGCTTCCACGGATGTCGGGCGGAAGTTCCGACGTATTAAGGCCAGATGCCGCGTTGTTGGAAGACCGTGCCAATTCGTTTCAGAGCCACGGCGTAGGCAGCTTCGCGGCGCGTACACGCGAGACGTCGCTTCTCTGCTTCGATGCCGTCGGCGGCTTCCCAGAGGTAACGACGGAGCTCGTCGTCGACCTGACTGAGCTGCCAGCGAGCGCTCATCTTGTTCTGCAGCCACTCGAAGTACGAGACGATAACGCCGCCGGCGTTGGCAAGGACGTCGGGCAGTATCTCGACACCTCGGTCGATGAGAATTCGTTCACCTTCGACGCTCGTCGGCCCGTTTGCGCACTCGACGATCACTGACGCCTTGACGTTCGGCGCCCGTTCTGTCGTGATCTGATTCTCGATAGCTGCGGGAACCAGGATGTCGACATCGGCCTGGAAGAACTCCTCCACGTCGATCGTCTCGGCATCGCCGTAGCCGCCAACACCGCCAGCTTCGCTCGTGTGGCGCCACAGCTCCTCGGGGTCGAATCCCTTGCCGTTCATGATTGCACCCGTGTGGTCGGCCACGTGCGTGACTCGAATGCCCATGCCCGTCATGGCGCGGGCGCAGTGTTCGCCAACATTCCCGAATCCCTGGATCGCGACCGTTGTTCCACGCGGATCCCGATTTGCCTGCTCGAGGTGATGCGCCAAGACAAAGGCTGCGCCTTGCCCAGTGGCTTTGTCTCGTCCGAGGGATCCGCCAGTCTCGATGGTCTTTCCGGTGACAACGCGCCGGGTGTTCTGGCGATCTCCGTTACTTCCGGAATTCAGGTAGGTGTCCATCATCCAGACCATTGCCTGTGCGTTCGAACCAATGTCGGGCGCCGGGATGTCATGTTCGGGGCCGATGTTGGACCCAAGAGCATGGGTGAAGCGACGGACGATACGTTCGATCTCACCGATGCTGTGATCGCGGGGATTGAACGCAATGCCTCCCTTGGCGCCCCCGAACGGCACGTTGGACAACGAGGTCTTCCACGTCATCCACATGGCGAGCGCCTTCACTTCGTCGAGTTCGACATGTGGGGAGAAGCGCAGTCCGCCTTTGTAGGGCCCGAGGACGTCACTGTGTTGTACGCGGTACCCACGGAAGACCCTGAGCTTGCCATCATCCATCTCGACGGGGAAGTTGACGATGATCTCGTTCTTCGGTGAACGAAGGATCTGCCGAATGTTGTCCGCCAGGTCAATCAGGTCGGCCGCAGCATCGAACTGCTGCACAGCCGTCTCGAAAAGCCTCTCGCCGTCGGTGGAATCCG
>RCNE010000967.1_pt1 | contig 15613 bp, 16 predicted proteins | sample 2041361 | NCBI WGS metagenome assembly RCNE01 (sample SAMN09708229, study PRJNA481090) | Marine sediment metagenome, whole genome shotgun sequencing project.
ATGCGCGTTTCTGCTTGGGATAAATGTTTTCTGGGAGAACCCGTTCTATCAGCTTTAAAAAATGAAAGTGGAAATTAGCAATAGCAGATAACTAATGCAACATAATATGGAAAAATTGACGCATATAAAATTGGATTCAATTTCCGGGTGTTTCCGTGACCGGAAAGACCGTTTAAAATATCCTGGGCACTTTATGTCCTGTCTTGAACAAGAATGAGCGTGTCTATCGCTCACAGGGGGATGGATTTGTTGTGATTTTTTTTCGTCATCTAGGATTTCTATAAAAATAGAGTGACTTTCAGCCGTTAAAGATTATTTTTGTTTTCTAGTCCGTCATTAATGTTCAACCCATAAATAATATTTTTTCCAGGTTTACCGGTTATGTCGTCTATCAATGCAAAGTCGCTTCCCGTTTTAATTGGCAGTCTTCCTCTGGACAGTCACCTGCATGCAGTAGAGCAGATCTTTGAGTATACGCCCCAGATTCCTCTGTGGCCCCAGCTGCCGGTTAATAAGAACGAAGGGATGTTGTTGCAGTTTCTCCCCGGAATGCCGGGGGTTGCGGTGAAAGATGACAAGATCTTCATAGATACTGAAAGTTCCCGGTTCGAGACTGAACTGCTGACTTTTTTTGAAGAATACCTGATGGTAATGGAAGGAGTGGCAGAAATTGACGAGTCACGCTTCAAAATGAGTCCTGAAGAAGGACGGGGTTTTTTTACATTCCTACGGTTTGCCGAAAACTTTAAGGATCACCTGACAGCACTGAAGGGCCAGATTACCGGACCTGTTACCTTTTGTACCGGGCTTGTCGACCAGGCAGGGAGGGCGGTTTTCTATAATGACCAGGTACGCGATGCTGCAGTGAAGCATCTTGCGCTCAAGGCCAGGTGGCAGGCCAGGCAGATGGCAAAAATAAAAGAGACTCCGCTGGTATTCTTTGATGAACCCGGCCTCGCTGGTGTCGGCTCCTCAGCCTTCATAACGATTACCTCCGAGGATATCAAAGCATGCCTGTCAGAAGTTTTCGAGGGGGTTCATGCCGAAGGCGGCCTTGTCGGTGTTCATGTCTGTGCGAACACCGAGTGGCCCATTATCTTTGAATCCGGTGCCGATATCGTCAGTTTTGATGCATATTCATATTTTGATAAATTTATCCTCTATCCTGAACATATCAGGACCTTTTTTGAACGTGGAGGCATCTGTGCTTCCGGAATTGTGCCAACGACCCCCGAACATATTGAAATGGAGGACGTTGAGTCGCTGGCTCAAAAGTGGTTTGAACAGTCGGCACAACTGGAAAAAATTGGCATTCCGAAAAGAAAAATATACGAACAGACCCTGATTTCCCCAAGCTGCGGGACCGGTACCATTTCTGAAGCGCATGCTGGTATGGTACTGGAGTTAACCCGTGATGTTTCAGCTCGAATCCGTTCTCAATACCTGTAGATATAATTTTAATCAGATGATAACACTTACCTGCGATGGGACGTCAATATCGGGCTGTTCATCAGTTGTCATTGTTCCTGAAATCGCACTTCAGGAGCCCGGGTATATAAAAGCATTGACCAGTGGTGCAGGGGCCAATGCCAAGCATGAATTCCATGCGCTGGCTCAAATGGCATATTTTCAGTATCAGGATGATGAGCTTGAAATTGATCTGCTTAAAGGAACATGCCGGATTTTAAAGGAAAATAATGAGGAAACGCTCGAGTCAGGATTGGTGATCTATCGAAGCGGCGATGGAACAATTCATATCGCTTCACACGGGGATATTAATTGTAAAAAGCTGCTCGAGGCGGCAAATCGATATTGTGCCCGTTGGGTGCGGCTCGATATTTAGTGCCTTATTCCTGAAAACCTGTCATAAAAACAAGAAATCATGAGAGAAGTTTGAGATCAGAAACTGGGAGTCTTCACCAAGGCACTTATCCAGTGACTCTAAAAAGTTTTCCGGCTTGTCGGGTTAGTGATGAAAAAGCCCATCTATCACCTCGATGGGAGTGGTGACTATTGTGCAAAATAATGATCGTCAAAAAGTAACTGTTTTTCAGCAGCAGGGCAGCGGGGAAAGAAAGATAGCCGGCGTTCGTCTGTATGGCAGTGATATCATTGATCTCGACGTTGTCTCCATCGATGTCGAACTCCCACCCGTTGTGGATGACAGTTCAGAATTTCTTCCCCGGGAACTTGAGACAGATCTTGTTCTTGATTTCCTCAAACATAGTGATGTTTCTCAGGATCTTGCTGATCTATGTGCTGAGAAAGGGATACCTGTCATTGCTTCAGGAAAAAAAATTGACAATAAGTGGGTAATGAAACCCCCGACCTGATGCGGACTTCCGAGGCAGGCTGGTCTCGGCAAGTATGGCGAGCGTTTCGGAGCTCCGGAGTTTGAGGTCGAGATACGAGACGGGAAAATAGCAACGGTTCGGGTAATCCGCGGCGCACCCTGCGGAGCGACCTGGGAGGCAGCAGAACGCATGATCGGACTGCCCGTTAAAGATGGACCGCGACGGATAGGGCTTGATACCCAGTTTTACTGTATTGCAGATCCGGCAGGGTGGGATCCAATTTATGGCAAGAGTCCGGTACATTTTGCCGGTAACGTACATGACAAGGCCCTGGCTCGTGCTATTGACAGAGCCCTGGGGCACCATTGAAGGCTGATAGTTCGGAGCCTCCAGGATAGCCCGGATGGATCATCAGAAAGATCTCTACTTCAGGCGAAATGTCCTCGCTGTATCAATGGTTGAATTTTTCTGGGGACTGGGCTTTCCAATTGTCCTGGAGTCTACCTTCCTCCAGCTTTTCCTGAAACATCTTGGTGCCTCCAGTTTTGCCATTGGAATGGTGCCTTCTCTTCTCATGACTGGTATCGCCTGTTTCCCTGTCTTCTCCAGTTACCTGTCAAGAAACGTGCGAATGAAGATGCCGATTGTATTGTTTCTTCATCTCATATCGGCCTTTTCCATATTGCTGTTTGGCGTCACCCTTCTTTTCACGAAGCAGTCCGGAAACGTATTACCCCTCTTTTTTATTTCATATTCTGTTTTTTCAATCTGCATGGGACTGACGATACCGGTATGGCTAAATTATCTGGTACGCATTTTCCCAGAGTCAAAAACTGTTCCCGGTCTGGGCTATATGATGCTGGCCCAGAATATCGGTAAAGTGATAGCCAGTTTCTTCATCCTGACTATTGTAGAGAAATATTCATTCTCAGCCGGCTCAACCCCATGGGTTTTTATCATTACCGGTCTGGTCTTCGTTATTGGCTCGCTCTGTTTTGTTTTTACCAGGGAAGTTGCCGATAAGGATGACGGAATCGGAGAGAGAATATCGTTTCTTGTTCATACCAGGCAATCGTTCACAGAAATTATCTCAAACCGTCGATTTCTCATCTTTCTGGTGGCAGCAGACCTCGAGTTTATCGTGATTATTACATCGCTGTCATTCTATGCCAATTATGCCACCATCTATTTTAATGTTCCTGTCGCGGTTGCCGCGGGGCTCTTCGTTGCCTGTATCTATGCCGGGTCAATTACGGTGAATATCTTTCTTGGCGCCCTGAACTTCTTCAGCTTAAAGCAAAAATTCGTGCTGTCGAAAATCATTACTGTTTTGATGCTCAGCCTGCTCATCTTTTGCCCTGGATATGCTGTTTTTTTTCTGGTGAGTTATATGCTTGGCTTCGGGCGAGCTACGAGGAATATGGTATACCCGCCATCAGTCAAGAAATTTGCCGCCAAAAGCGATGCCACCAGCTATTTTGCTCTGGCTCCTATTCTCACATTGCCGGTAACTGCCGGCTATCCCCTGTTATTTGGGAACATGCTTGATCGACTGGCAGGGATGGGGCAGATGTCCTATCAGATTCTCTTTGGGCTATCGGCACTGATTGCAGCGGTGGCCGCCTGTCTGGCAATGATCACAGATTATCGGGAGGTCAAGGTGTCGTAAAAATGGTTACGGTTACCGGTTGATAGGGGAGGCTATAGCGTGAGCAGGTTGCCGTTGTCTTCACGCAGTGGTTCTGTTCCGGCAACCTTTGCCATAATTCTTCCCGGCCGGGCAAACCTGTCGACGTTCCTGCTGAATAGTATACCCTCAGCAGAGCTCCTGACTGGATAAATTTTATCGTCCTGCTGCTCGGCCAGAGGATTAATAATCTCGGCGATGGTCTCGCCTTTTTTCACAAACGATCCAACCTGTTTGAGGTAGGTAATAATTCCCGGCACCTCAGCCTTGATATAATCAACGCCAGTCAGTGGTGTGGCGCTTGAACGAAGTTCAGGCGGCTCCGGAGCTGCACCTCCGATGCTGTCTCGATTTTGTAAAAATGAATAAAGATTATCTGCGTCCCTCTTCGTCATTTCCCCATCAGTATCTGAGATTCCCCGCAATTCAACGGTTACGGCAAAACAGGCCGGCGGTATCGGGTGATCGGGAAATTTCTCAGCAAGCGCCCACCAGATTCTGCTGTTGGCTTCATCAAACGGAGTTCCTCCGGAGTCGGCGGCAAGCAGGATGGCTTCAGCGCCCATGTATGCAGCAAGGTCAGTTCCCTCGGGCCAGAGCGCTGTTCCCAGATAGAGATGCATCGAGGCCTGCAGGTCGCAGTGGAGATCAAGGACGATATCTGCGTCATGTGAAAGACTCAGCAGTTTATGTTTGAGGTGTCCTGCCTCATCTTCAGGGGACATGTTTGAAAGTATTTCTGACATGCAGTCCCTGATGAGATCGATATTTTGTTGAGGGACAGGCCCCAGCCGGGCTGAGATCTGTTCTGCTACCTCTTCAACAAGGTCACTATGATTTCTGTTGAAATTAACGGAGTTGGAAAAATCAAAACGGCCGTTGAGTGATTCATCACGCCACTGAGACAAGCCGATAGGGTTGGCAACCGGAACGACAATGATTTCGCCGCTTATGATGCCCCGCTTACTGGCCTGGTCGAGTAATTCGGTTAAATGGTGCAGTACAACGAATCCAGGCGCCTCATCTGCATGAAGACCTGCCTGGATGTATACTTTTGGCCTGGCTCCTTCGGTGCCGTAGCGAACTATTTTCAGGGAGCGGCTCGTTCCGGGGCTGGCAGCAGGGAGCGGCCAGGCTTCAACACTTTTCATGATGGTGACTCAATTACCGGAGCGTCGGTAGATTGTGGCTGCAGGTGTGCGAACCACTTGATTTCAAGTCTCTTAATGAGAAAAACAACAATAAAGGTCAGCGACATATAGAGAAGGGCCGCAGTCAGAAAGGCTTCATAGGGACTGTAGTAGCGGGAATTTATAATTCGTGCCGCACCGGTGATATCAATGATGGTGATGACCGATGCCAGTGAACTGCCATGGAGCATAAAAATAATTTCGTTACTGTAAGCTGGTAAAGCCCGACGAAATGCACTGGGCAGGATAATTCTTCGAAACATCAACAGGCGCGACATGCCGGCAGCCATTGCCGCTTCAATTTCGCCATGGGGGGTAGCCTTGATCGCACCACGGATTATTTCAGTTGTATAGGCACAGGTGTTGAGCGTGAACGTAAACAGAGCACAGAAATATGCTTCCTTGAAAGCAGGCCAGAGGAAACTCTCCCGGAACAGCTCGAACTGTCCAAACCCATAATAGATCAGAAACATCTGAACAAGCAGCGGAGTTCCCCGGAAGAAATAGATAAATGCCCTGATTGGTGCCTGCACCAGTCGACTGGGTGAATTGCGCAGCACCGCAAGCGGAACAGCGAGCAGCATACCAATAACCAGTGAGATTGAGACAAGGATTACGGTATTCTTCAACCCTTCAAGATAGGTCGGGATGTTTTCCAGGATGATTGACAGATCCACCGGTTATACCTCTCTGACGCCGACACTGTAGCGCCGCTCAAGATATTTGAGCAGGTAGATGGAAACAGAGGTAATGATCAGGTAATTGATTGCCACCATCAGGTAGAAGGTGAAGGGTTTTCTTGTTGCTCCCGCCGCCAGACCGGCTTTGCGGACCATGTCATCGAGTCCGATAATCGACACAAGTGCAGTAGTTTTAATAAGAACAAGCCAGTTATTACCAAATCCGGGCAGCGCATGGCGTACCATTTGCGGCAGGGTGATACGCCTGAAAATAAGCAGAGGACTCATGCCGTAGGCGCTCCCTGCTTCAAGCTGACCCTTGTGGACAGCAAGAATTGCACCGCGGAATGTTTCTGTCATATAGGCTCCGAAAATGAAACCTATGGTTGAAACTCCGGCGATAAAGGGGTTTATGTCGATATACTCATCATAACCGACAAGCGGACCCATCTGGTTAATAAAAACCTGACCTCCAAAAAAAACAAGCAGCATCAGGACGAGATCTGGAATTCCGCGAATAACGGTGGTGTATATCTGAGCAACGAGGCGCAGCGGACGGGAACTTGAGAGTTTGGAAAGAGCTCCGCATATGCCGAGCAACATGGCAATGACCAGAGAAGCCAGTGAAACCTCAAGCGACAGAATCGTTCCTTCAATTATACTGGGTCCGTAACCGTGCAGGTTGAGCATATAATTCAGATGGGATAAGATTGCCTCCTGCCTCGAGATTTTTAGTGCTCAAGGCAGGAGATTCGAAGGTGATTGTCAGGAGAAACTACTCGCCGTAGACATTGAAATCGAAATACTTGTCCTGGATGGTTTTATAGGTCCCATCACTTCTGATTTTATCAATGGCCATGTTGAATTTCTCCGCCAGGTCGGTGTCATCTTTACGGATGGCAATACCGGCTCCAACACCAAACCATTTGGGATCACTCAGGTCCGGTCCGACAAACTGATAGTCCGCACCTTCGGGCTTTTTCAAAAAGCCGTCAGACAGCGCAACACTGTCAGCGAGCAGCAAATCGACTCGGCCTGCAGTGAGGTCGAGGTATGCCTCATCCTGGGTGCCGTATCGTTTTATTTCCACATCTTTTCCATAATTGTCGGTGAGATATCGGTCATGGATTGTTGCACGCTGAACGCCAACTTTTTTACCTTTGATGGCCTCTTTGGAGAATGTGGCCATTGCTCCTTTCTTACTGACGAATTTGGCAGGTGTCTGGTAATATTTATTGGAGAATGCGACCTTTTTCTTACGTTCTTCAGTAATTGACATGGAGGCAATGACGGCATCATACTTTTTGGCAAGCAGTGCCGGAATAATCCCGTCCCAGTCCTGGGCGATGAGTGTAACTTCTGCTCCCATTGCCTCTCCAAGCGCCCTGGCTATATCAATATCAAAGCCTGCAAGGTCTCCGTTTGGCTCGGTATAACTGAACGGAGGATAGGCACCTTCAACACCAATTCGTACCTTTTTCCAGTCATTGGCCCATGCCAATCCTGCTGCCATTACCAGGGTTATCAGAGTGATATAAAGTAAAAATTTTCTCATGTAATTTCCTCCTCCTTAATTTGGATACTGACGTTTAAACTCCTTTACAGAAATTCTAGACCATTGCCTTAATAAAATTCTGGAAGCGGTCTGTCTCGGGATTATCAAATACCCTTGATGGCGGACCATCTTCCATTATCTGTCCCTGGTCGAGAAACACAACCCGGGATGACACTTCTCTTGCAAAACCCATTTCGTGGGTCACCACGATCATGGTCCGCCCCTCTTCAGCAAGATTCCGTATGACCTGGAGCACCTCCCCGACAAGTTCCGGGTCAAGGGCTGAGGTCGGTTCGTCGAACAACAGCACATCGGGTTCCACTGCCAATGCCCGTGCAATCGCAGCACGCTGCTGTTGCCCGCCCGACAGATGGGATGGGTAGACATCAAGCTTGTCACTGATACCGACCTTCTCAAGGTATTTTTTTGCTCTTTCCAGGGCTTGATCCTTTGGAATTTTAAGGACGTGCACCGGTGCTTCTATGACATTTTCCAGAATCGTCATATGAGACCATAAATTGAACTGCTGGAAGACCATCGCCAGCTTTGTTCTGATCCGCTCTACCTGGCGATTGTCCGCCGGTTGATTTGTGCCGCGTCGATTCTGTTTCATCAATACTTCTTCGCCGGAGACTTTCAGTGTTCCGCTGTCGGGAATCTCGAGCAGATTGATACAGCGCAAAAGTGTTGATTTTCCTGATCCGCTCGGCCCGAGAACCGAAATCACATCACCCTGGTAAGCCGTGAAGGAAATGCCGCGTAGAACTTCGTTGTTGCCAAAACGTTTGTGGATGTTTTCAATTGTTACCGAGGCTGTCCGATCTTCCATAGAATTCCTTTCATTGAACAGATTGGCAGGCGAGCTGTTGGAAAGCGGTAGTTACTGTATCACTGATAGTTATCAATAACGTTTGAAAAGTCAAATCAAAAGGATACCGCACTCCAGAGTTTTCCTTTCTTTGTCCAGTTTCCAACTCATTTAGAGATAAAACTAATAATCTTTGTGCCATTGCCTAATTTTGAACAATTATTATCAGTTAGTAAAGAATATCAGATGGATAAGAAGAGCAATATGGTGAGTTGAAGCAATCAGCCATGGAGATAAATGATGAGTGATAAAGCAACCTTAACCGTCGGTGGCGAGAGCTACGAGCTCGATGTCTTTACCGGAAGTGAGAACGAAAAATGTATCGATATCGGCAAGCTGCGATCGCGAAGCGGTTACATCACCATGGATCCGGGTTACGGTAACACCGGATCCTGTTATTCCTCCATCACCTATGTGGATGGAGACAAAGGTATTTTGCGATACCGGGGCTATCCCATAGAGGAAATTGCCGATATGGCAACGTTTGTTGAAGTTGCCTATCTTATCTTGTATGGAGAATTACCAAATGCTCAACAACTACAAGCGTTTCGTGCTGCTCTGGCCGAACACGCGCCGTTGCACACCAACCTGGAGCACCATTTTTCAGGCTTTCCGAAATCCTCACCTCCCATGGCCATTCTCTCAGCCATGTTGAACCTGGTATCATGTTTTCACCCTGAAGTACTCCATGTCCACTCAGAAGGGCCAGGTTTTGACCGGACCGTGGCTCTGCTCCTATCGAAGGTAAGGACCATCAGTGCCTTTTCATATCGGATGGCGGCAGGAAAACCTTTTAATCATCCCAATCCAAATCTTAGTTATTGTTCTAATTTCCTTCATATGATGTTCTCAGATCCATATGAGGAATTTATTGTAAGTCCGGTTGTTGAGCGGGCTTTGAATCTTTTTCTTGTCCTCCATGCTGATCATGAGCAGAACTGTTCCACCTCGACCGTGCGGGTGGTCGGCAGTTCACGGGCTAATTTGTTCAGTTCCGTTGCTGCCGGTGTTTGCGCCTTGTGGGGCCCCCTGCATGGAGGGGCAAATACCGGGGTTATTAAAATGCTTGAGGATATCAAGACCTCTGGTCGGCCCCTGGATTACTATCTGGACAAGGCAAAAGATAAAAATAGCAATTACAAGCTGATGGGATTTGGTCACCGGGTCTATAAAAATTTCGATCCCCGCTCACTTATCTTGAAAAAAAGGGTCTATGAGGTACTCGACGAACTGAAACGCGACGACCCGCTCATGAACATTGCTCTTGAGCTTGAAGAGAAAACGCTCAAGGATGACTATTTTGTCAGTCGCAATCTCTATCCTAATGTTGATTTCTACAGTGGTATCCTGTTGAGAGCCATTGGTATTCCGCTTAATATGTATACGGTGATGTTTTCAATCGGCAGAATGCCCGGCTGGATTTCCAACTGGCGTGAATTACTTGAGCATAAACAGCGTATTTCCCGGCCTCGTCAGATATACACAGGTGAAACAAGCCGCCCATTTGTTGCGGTTGAAAAACGATAAGCATTACGTTACAGATAGGGCTGCGCGGGTTTATCAAACTTCTGAGGAATAGGATATCATGGGCGGTTTTCAAAATGTGATGCAGGTTTTCACACTGCTGGATAAATCAAATTGTCGTAAATGCGGGGAGAAAACCTGTCTTGCTTTTGCCAGTGCGGTATTCAAGGGTGAAAAAGATCTTTCTGCCTGTCCGGCATTGAGCGAAGAGCTTGTCTCTCAATACTCCATCAGGGGAGCTGAACGATACTCCACGGAAGATACGGCAGGTCAACTGGATGGCTTGATCGAAAAAGTTCGAGCACTTGATCTTGGAGAGACAGCCGTGAGGGTTGGCGGAAAATTCAATGCAGGCCGCCTGACCATAAAAATTCTGGGAAAGGATTTCAGCGTTGATCAACATGGTGAGTTTTTTTCTGATATTCATATGACACCATGGGTGAAGGTTCCTTTTTTAAACTATGTTCTTGACTGTCAGGGTGAAGGGGTGAGCGGAGACTGGGTTTCGCTTCGCGAGCTAAGTGGCGGGATGGCACGATATCCGTTATTTAAAAAAAGATGTGAAGAGGGGATGAAACGGATTGCAGATGTATATACCGATCTGTTTGACGATATGGTTCACCTGTTCCAGGGCCGCCAGAGAGAAAGCATGTTCAACTCGGATATCTCTGTGGTGCTTCCTGTTTTCCCTTATGTACCGTTGATGATTTGTTACTGGAAAGTCGAGGAGGGCATGGGATCAAGCTTGAATATTTTCTTCGATCGTTCGGTGGACAATAACTTGGGTGCCGAGGCGGCCTTCTCGGTTGGAGCGGGAATTACCCAGATGTTTGAAAAGATTGCACTCCAGCATGGCTTTTCTGTGGGATAGGAAAAACCGGGAAAAACCGGCATTTCCCGGGTAGCTGCTCTAAACAGTCTCTACCCGGGAAATCGGTTACCAGTTTTTATTGAGGATTTCAAAGTATCCCTGGGGCCTGACACAGGCCGGGCATTTGCTCGGGGCTTCCGGGCCACGGTGCAGATAACCGCAGCCAATACATTTCCAGACCAACTCCTCTTCTCTTCTGAAGACCTGATCTCTATCGATATTTTCTGCCAGTTCCCTGAACATCTGTTCGTGATGTTTCTCAGATATATTTATGGCATCAAAGGTGTCAGCTGCCCGTTTGAAACCCTCTTCCAGCGCCACCTGAGCAAACCCTTTATACATCACATCATGGACATACAGCTCAAGTTCGGCAGAAGAGAGCAGGTTGGAGCGGGTGTCCTCGATTACTCCCGCAGGAAAATTCCAGCAAATTTCAAGTTCTCCGCCATTAAAAAATTTGAAGAACCTGAGCGCGTGTTCGTACTCCTGTTCAGCCGTTTCATCAAAAAGCCGGCCAATCTGAATGAAGCCGTCATCTTCAGCACGTCGTGCAAAAAAATTGTACCGGGTGCGTGCCTGGGCTTCTGCGGAGTATGAGATAAGCAGGTTTTTGGCTGTTTTACTCTGTCTGAATGGTACCATATTTAAGGTCCTGGTTACTCATCAATTGTGATGGCGTCAGCTCCGCACTCGAGTGCGGCTTTTCGAACGACATCCTTCAGGTGTTCAGGAATCTCATCCACTTTGATGACTGACAGGAGCTGATCCTCATCATATTCAAAGATTTCAGGACAAAGTTTGTTGCAGTTTCTGTCTCCCATGCACTGATTGGTAATTGTCACTTTCATGAAAAAATCTCCTTGTTTGGTTAGGTAATATCAACATCGGTCGACACATTTTCAAAGTGCGTATATAGTCTTAAATGGCAATGACCGATCAGTCAAATATTTTTTAACACAAAATATCATCAAGACAGCAGCGGCAGGTGATACTGGTATCCAATATTCAATCAATAATCGCCTTTTTTCGAGAATATGGTATATAGTCGCGTTGCGGGTATTCCGGCACTATTGATTTACAGAACCGCAGGTTTCGGAGACTGCAGAAAACAGTAAACTATTTGATGAATTACTCAATCATAGAGGATTAGATGAAAGTAGGAATAATTGGATTACCGCAAACCGGTAAAAAAACACTGTTTCAGATTCTCACCGGCAGCCAGTTGCGTGAGCAGTCTGGCGCTCCCAAGCCCATTCCTGGAACGGCTGATATCATTGATCCACGGTTCGATCGGCTTGTGGAGATGTATCATCCTAAAAAAGAGACTCCGGCTCGCATTGATCTGGTACTGCTTCCTAAAATCGAACAGGAGACCATCGCCAAAGGTACGATTTTTCGCGACATCAGCGATGTCGACGCAATTTGTCACGTTGTGAGGGCCTTCGAGGATGATGCCGTCTATCACGCATCAGGTTCGGTTGATCCGTTACGCGATGTGGAAATGGTAAATTCTGAGCTGCTGCTGCATGACCAGATCTTTGTCGAAAAAAGAATTGAACGCTTAGAAATCAGTCTTAAGAAAATTAAGGATGAGAAACAGGCCAAAGAACTTGAGCTGATGCAGAGAATCCTTGCTCACCTGGAGGAGGAGAAACCGTTACGGCTCATGGCCTTTGATGAAGATGAAGAGTTGTTGACCAGAAGTTATTCGTTTATAACTCGAAAGGAGATGATCCTGGCTTTTAACGTGTCCGAAGATCTGGTTGGTGACACCTCCCTGCTCGAACGGGTCGCAGCAGTTTGTGGGGCAGATAAAATCGAGGCTATGGTTGTCTCTGCACAGGTGGAATCTGAAATTGCCTTGCTTGACAGTGACGAGGAAAAGCTCGAATTCCTCGAGGATCTTGGTATCAGTGAGCCGGCACTTGGTGTTCTTACCCGCTTATGCCTTCAGGCACTGGGAAGAGTTTCTTTCTTTACGGTCGGTGAGGATGAGGTGCACCAATGGCTGGTCCGGGTAGGTTCAGCGGCACCGATTGCTGCAGGAGTCATTCATTCCGATTTGCAGAAAGGTTTTATTCGCGCAGAAGTCATGAAATATGACGAATTATTGGAATATGGCAGTGAAGCTGAATTAAAAAAAGTTGGTAAAATGTATGTGCAGGGCAAGGAATATATCGTGGTTGATGGCGATATAGTCAATATTCGCTTCAGTGTTTAATACTACGAGGTATTTATTATTATCAGATAATGAGCTCCTGACCAACTGCAGGACTCATTTCTGATACACTCATCACCTGATATCCTCCGGTTTTACGTCAGGCTGCTCATCTGAGCTACTTCTCTATCTCATTATTGTGCAGTGATTATTTCACCCGCTGCAGCTTCTTTTACCATTGACAATACCACATCGTGGCGGTAGAGTATTGTTTGGTAATAAGAATTATTCTCAGCCGCACTCCCTGCTCTTTTCTTAAGGTTCGGTGCGTAGACGTGTCGGTTGCTTTCCCAGAACGAACGGGAAAGCCTTATCAATAATACCTTCTAGAGGGAGGAGTCATGGCAAAACCAAAACAATTAATTCGGCCTGAAGATATCACCATCTGTGAATCCACACAGCAAATGATTTACAAGGCCCGCAGGGATGGGGTTGAACTCTTTTTTGACCGGGCGGAGGAAGTAAAACCGTGTCCGATAGGGGCAGATTCCGCCTGCTGTAAACATTGCTCAATGGGTCCGTGTCGAATGAATCCCAGTGATCCGTACAAGCGGGTGGGTGTCTGTGGTGCAACGATCGATACCATCGCTGCCAGGAATTTTGGCAGAATGGTGGCGGCAGGAACAGCTGCTCATACAGATCATGGCATGGCCATGCTTGAACTGTTCAAGGGGGTTATCGAGGGTACCGTGCAGGATTTTGAAATCAAGGACACCATGAAGCTCAATGAGGTGGCCGAGTCACTTGACATAAAAACAGAAGGGCGATCTGTTAAGGCAATTGCCCGGGATGTTTATAAGGAACTTGAACTGACCTATACCCAGGTGGATGGTGAAATTCCACTGGTCAAGCGAGTACCGAAGAAAACACTTGAACTCTGGCGCAAGGAAGGCATTGTCCCCCGGGGTGCAATGCGTGAAATCATGGAGATGATGCACCGTACTGCAATGGGTGTTGATCAGGATTATGAAAATATTACAAAGCAGATACAACGAACGGCGCTGGCTGATGGCTGGGGTGGTTCCATGGTCTCAACCGACATTTCAGATATCCTGTTCGGTACCCCTACGCCTGTAGAGGTAACCGTTGATATGGGTGTATTGAAAGAGGACCAGATAAATATAATTGTCCATGGGCATGAACCGATTCTGCTCGAGGCTATGCTGATCTCCGCCGATGCCCCGTCCATCAAGAAAATGGCCACTGACTCGGGGGCCAAAGGAATTAATCTGGTTGGCATGTGCTGCTCCGGACTGGATGTGTTGTCACGACATGGTGTCCCCCATGCTGGAAACTTCTCATCTACAGAGGCGGCTCTGGTCACCGGGGCAGTTGATGCCATGACCGTTGATATCCAGTGTATCAAACAGGATCTGCACAAGGTTGCCGGCTGCTATGATACCGAGTTTATTACCACCAATTATCGTGCAAAAATTGAGGGTGCCCAGCATATTGAGCTCGATGAACATGATCCGATGAAGTGTACCGACGCCATAATAATCAAGGCGATCGGGCGCTATAAGAACCGTACCATGCCTATTGAAATCCCACAGAAGACAGCAAGAGGAATTCATGGTTTTTCCTATGAATATATCAAATACATGCTCGGGGGATCGTTCCGAGGTGGTTATACTCCTCTCAACGATAACATTATCAATGGACGTATCCGTGGGGTTGCCGGTGTTGTCGGTTGTACGAATCCTCGATCCAAACAGGATTTTTCCCATGTTGAGCTGGTCAAGGAACTAATCAAAAATGATGTTCTTGTGGTGCAGACCGGTTGCTCTCAGATGGCCCTTGCCAAAGCCGGGCTGACAACGCCTGGTGCGGCAGCTCTAGCAGGCCGGGGACTTGCCGAGGTATGTGAGACGGTCGGTATTCCTCCGGTGCTCGGTCTTGGAGCCTGCGTTGATAACAGCAGAATATTGATGGCTGTCGCTGAGATGGTTCACACCGGTGGTCTTGGAGAATCGATAGCTGAGCTGCCGGTTGCCGGCTGTGCGCCGGAATGGATGAGTGAAAAGGCAATCGCCATCGGCCAGTATTTTGTCGCCTCAGGAGTATTTACCGTTTTTGGCCACACCTTCCCGATTACCAAAGGGACGCGTTTTGAGAAACACCTGTTTAGTGATCTGGAGGATAAAGGTTTTGGTAAGTGGGGCTTTGCCGACAGTCCGCATGAAATGGCTCGCCTGATGATCGCGCATATTGACAAGAAGCGTCAGGCACTTGGAATCGACAAGGCTCGAGAACGGGTCCTGCTTGATATGGCTGACCGTAGAGCGCTGGAAGCAACTGCCTGATCATTTTAATCTCATATCTGGTTTATAATGGCCTTTTCTATTACGGAAAAGGCCATTATAGTATGGAGTGGACAAACAATCGTTGGAGATTGACTGGAAGGATTGAGATGGAAATATTTAACGGTACCTATAGCTGGGATGGCAAAAAGCATGATGGTAGGGATCCGATCGCCTGGTTTCCCGGCTCATATAAGTTGAGAATTTTTAATCTGACGATTAACAGCAGCGGGGTTACCCATCTTAAACCGTATCTGTGTATTTTTTCTGAAACGGGTCGGGGCCATTCCATATCAGCAAAACCAGGCAAGTTTGCCAAACATGTGAGCAGGGACTTCTCCCTTGATATCGAACGGGTTCTCTGGGTTGAGGAATTCCAGGAAAAAGAGGATCGATTTGAGATCATTGTTTTTACCAGAAATGGAA
>RCNE010000970.1_pt1 | contig 15603 bp, 12 predicted proteins | sample 2041361 | NCBI WGS metagenome assembly RCNE01 (sample SAMN09708229, study PRJNA481090) | Marine sediment metagenome, whole genome shotgun sequencing project.
GTCTGCTTCCGGGAAGCTGCAGCGCGGCATGCGATGGCCGGTCAAAGTCCGGAAAGGGCCGGAAGCGCCGTACTGCACGAAGGGCGGGAAGCGGACATTCGCTGCGGGTGCGTCTTCCTCTGTTCCGCCGGAGAAAGCAGAAGTTGGCAGAGGGTCAGTGCTGGACCAAAACCGCCAAGGTGGAAGCAAGCCAGATTTTGGGCGCCCTGATGGAAATTCCAAACTCCGAGCTCGTATCCAAGTTTGTTCCGCTGCAAATTCTATTTAGCGAAAACACTTCGTAACAGCTGACAAAATTACTCTGCGGGCACGCTATTTTTTTGCTTCTGATCTCTAAAAGATCTTGGGGAAATGCCAAAATGCTCAGAAAATTTGCGGCTGAAATATTGGCTGGACCCAAACCCTGCTTCGAAGCCAATGTCCGTTATCGATTTATCACTCACTTCTGTCAGCTGCCATGCCGCATTTTCAAGCCGAAGTTCATTCAGGTACTCAATCGGCGCCTTATTGGTAACTTCTTTGAACAGTGCGCTAAATTGCGATCGCGACATTGCACATTGTTTCGCCATTTCTTCCAAACGCCATCCATGAGATAGATGTTGCTTGAGGCCCTTTGCAAAGACTTCGATCGTCATGTGTTTTTCCGTAAAATGCAGATCTGAATCGGACTGGAAGTCAAGCACATCCGACAGACTCTTGAAGAGCAAATTAATGTAAACGGCCATCGCCGACGCGCTGCTTATGATCGACCCCTTGGTCAATAAACCATAGATTTGTTCCGTCGCAAAAACTGTTTCAGGTGTTCCAAGTCGAACCGGCGATTGATTGTGCAGAATCTGTTGAGCCAAGGTTTGCTTCTCTACGTCTGAAGCCAAAATCCAATCTGGCCAGACCCAAGTACTGTTTGGGCGACGCACTCCGACATCAAGGATGACGAAAAGAACCCGACTTGCAGAAACGTATGGAGCGCCTAGCGAATGTTCTTGCCAAGGGCTTGTAAGGGCCAGCCGGCCACGCGTTAAGGTTTCTTTTCGACCATTGATTTCAAAGTCAACTGCACCGTTCAAAACCATTGTGATCTCAATGCCCTCATTAAAGTGAGGCTTAACAAACCAATCCTGATCGCGATCACAGTCCCAGTAACCTATAGTGCATATGCCATCTAGCGCGTTATTTTTAAGGAGCTGACCGGGATATTGCCCTCGAGACCAGGCATCGCCGCGAATATCGCCCTGCTGAATGGCCATACGATAATCCTCGCAAGCGTCTGCGGTGTGTTCGCTTCCGTCCGCTTGAAAAATGGCAGGTTTTTGGCCTCTCACAATTATTCCCCTCCCTCAGGAAAACTTATAATATCATCCAAAATTGAATCCGACAAGACGACCCAAGAGAAATTGAGCAAGGTGATTCTTGTTTAGATTTGGGAGGATCTTATGAAAGTCGGATGTTTTTCGCTCATTGAGCCATTTTCACCTTTGGACCATCAGCTTGCTAAAATTCAAGAGATGGGTTTCAAATACGCGGACGTCACGGACAACCACACTGGCGCATCGCTCTTAGGTACAATTGACCTGAACGCTTCACTCAGCCTTGATTCCAATCCGGCGGACGTGCGTGAAGCCTATGCAAGCCGTGGCCTGGAAATTACCAGTGTTTGCTGCCACGCAAACCTTCTTGATCCAGCGGCACCGTTCCGCTACGGCACCACCGAAATCATGAAAGGTATCCAGATGGCGCATGCACTTGGTGTGCGTGACGTGATTACTTGTGACGGGCATATGCAAACAGCTTGGGCCAAAGCATTAAGCCGCAAAGAACGCATTTTCACTTTCGCCGAAAAACTGGTCGAACCAGCTCGCCTTGCCGAAGCACTCGGCGTACGCCTCTTGCTCGAACCGCATGGCATCGTGTCAGACAGTATCGAAGATTTGGGCGACGTGCTTGACCGGCTAGGCTACGCAGACAACGTCGGTGTTAACCTTGATACAGGCAACTCGTGGTTGGGCGGGACTGATCCTGTCGAAATGGCCAAAGCATTTGCAGACAAGATTGGGCACATTCACTGGAAAGACATGCCTGAATCGATGGAATCCGAACGCGGAAAGTCCTTTGGTTGTGGAATGGGTGAGATCGCAATTGGGTCCGGAGTGGTAGACATCGAAGGCGTCGTGAAAGTCTTGGGTGAACGTGTTGAATACACAACCCTCGAGGTAGCAGGGCCTGAGGTTTTGGTCGCTAGTTACGAATATCTCAAAACGTTGGGCGCTGAGTAAACCAGCATTAATGATGGCTGTTTATCCAGTTCCTATGAGGTCGATTCATGATTGACACCCCGCTTCTTACTTTACGAAACATCGTAAAGCATTTCGGCCCGAACAAAGCGCTTGATGGCATTGATTTCCATCTGAACGCAGGGGAGGTCCTTGCCCTATGTGGGGAAAACGGGGCGGGGAAATCTACGCTGGTAAAAGTCATGTCCGGCGCCCACGCGCCGGACCGTGGTGAGGTCGTTCTGAATGGAACCGTTCATCACACCCTGACACCTCGACTTGCACTCGAGTCCGGCATTTCGACAATCTACCAAGAAAACATCTTGTTTCAGCACCTGAAGGTTTATGAGAATTTGTTTGTCGGGCGTGAGCTGCGGACAAAACAGGGGTTAGTTAATCGCCCATTGATGATGGAAAAGGCCCGCGACATCATGACGATGTTGGGGGCGAATATTCCAATTGACGCGGTCGTCAGCGAGCTGGGCGGCGCACAGCAAAAGATCGTTGAAACCGCGCGCGCCGTAAACTCCGACGCCAAAATTCTCATCATGGACGAACCCTCTGCCAGTTTTGGCAAGCATGAGGTCGAACTGCTGTTCAAGGTTGTCGAACGTCTGCGTGACCGTGGTGTTGGTGTCATCTTTATTTCGCACCACCTAGAAGAGGTGCGCCGCATCGCGGACCGGGTTGTCGTCTTGCGCGATGGCAAAACCATTTCGGACAAACCCATCGACGATGTCGAGGAACAATCCCTGATAAAGGATATGATCGGCCGCACTGTCGAGGAGGTCTGCCACCACATTCCCAGCGTGACAGACGACATCGCGTTAGAAGCCTGCGACGTCGTTGCCCCTGGCGTCAACAAGGTCAGCTTAACGCTACGCAAAGGAGAGATACTTGGCCTTGCAGGACTTGTCGGTGCCGGCAGAACGGAGCTATTGAGCGCGATTTTTGGACGCCGGCCGATCAACAGCGGTGTGGTGCGGGTTAACGGTACAGACAAAAAATTTCGCAGCCCCAGAGACGCCATCGATGCGGGTCTCTGCCTGATCACAGAAGACCGAAAAATTGATGGGCTGTTTTTGGAGCAATCCTGCCTTGCAAATATACACATTCCTTATGAAACAAAACGCCGGGGCAAGTTAGTCAACTGGCCGGCGGCCCGCATAATTGCCCGTGATATGGTGAAAACGCTACGGATCAAAATTAGCTCCATTGAGCAATCAGTGAAAAACCTATCCGGCGGGAACCAGCAAAAGGTCATTTTGGCCAAGTGGATGGCAACGCAGCCGCAGATCTACCTATTTGACGAGCCGACACGAGGCATCGACATCGGCGCAAAGCAGGAAGTGTACCGCGAAATTCAAACGCTTATCGAAGCCGGTTGTGCCGTGCTTATGGCGTCGTCTGAATTGTCCGAAGTCGTCGGCCTTTGTGACCGGGTCGCGGTCATGAAGGACGGGCAAATCACGCGTGAATTGTCTGGCACCGACATCACAGAACACAACATCATTTCAGCCGCACTCTAGGAGGCCGACTATGCCTGACCTAAGCCATTCCACATCCGATACGCCTTCACCAGCTTCCCAACGGAGACTGCCGGCCCTTTGGGGCAAACTGCTTGAAAATCGCAGTGGGCCGCTTTTGATCGCATTGATCGCATATATCGTGATCATCGCCTTAATCGAGCCCAACTTTCTGTCGCTGTATAACATCCGCAATGTGATGCTTCAGGTTTCTGTCGCAGGCATCGTGACGGTCGGAATGACGTTGATGATAATCGCGGGCCAAATTGACCTTTCGGTTGGCTTTCTCGTGTCATTGGCAGCTTGTGTTATGGCGACTTTGCTGAAACTCGACATGCCTGTGATGGTGATTGTCGCCGCGGGGCTTGGTCTTTGCGTCACCCTTCAGGCCATCGCGGGTTACATTATCTCTCGTCTAAAACTGGAACCATTTATTGTGACGCTTGGCCTTATGGCAATCTACCGCGGCGTCGCGTTGTTGATGACCAACGGTGCCGAGATCCCGCTGGACCGAAAGTTTCAAGCACTTGGGCGAGGTCGCTGGTTTGAAATTCCAATTCCAGTGTTCATTTTTATCGGTGTTTGCATCGTGGCTTGGTTCATTCTTCGCCACACCGTTTTCGGACGGCAACTTTACGCAGTGGGTGAGAACAACGAGGCGGCACACCTTGCGGGTATCAACGTCCTGAAATTCAAGGTGCAAGTCTACGCGCTGCACGGCCTGTTAGTCGGGTTAGCAGCGATGATCTTGATGTCCCGGATTGGTGTGGGCAGCCCCAATATGGCCTCTGGCCTAGAACTGGAAACCATTGCGGCAACGGTTGTTGGCGGGGCTGCACTGGCGGGCGGGCGAGGGACCATATTCGGCAGCTTTCTGGGCGTCCTGTTCCTCGGCATCATTTCAAATTCCATGAACATCATCGGCGTCTCGACATTCTGGCAATACGTCATGCTGGGCGTCGTCGTCATTGGCGCCGTCATCGCCGGCAGCCGAACAAAAGGCAAAACTTAAATCGAACGACCAACCAGGAGGAACTAAAATGACCATCAAATCAAAAACCAATGCGCTGAAAATGGGGGCGATCACCGCCGCAATTCTAAGCGCTGCCTCGGGGCACGCAGTACTGGCCGAAGACATCGGCTTTGTTCTTGCGGGACCGGATATCTATTACCGCACAGAAGCAGACATGTTCACCGTTCTCGCAGAAGCCGCCGGTCATGATGTGACAGTTGCCAACTCGGAATACAGCCCGTCCAAAGAGCTGGCGAACGTTGAGGACTTTATCGCACGAGGTGTCGACATCATCGTCCTGCTTTCGGGCAATGCTGAAAGCGGTACACAGGCCGCCGAGCGCGCTGCAGAAGCAGGCATTCCGATCTTCTTCGTTGCAGCTTTGCCGTCACCTGCCGGCTATGACATTCCAACAGGAATGGTCAGCGGCGATTGGATCGGCATGGGCCACACAATCGGCACACAGATTGGCGCAGCGCACCCCGGTGAAAACATCGCCCTGATTGAAGGCGTATATGGTCAAGGTATCGCCGAAATGATCCATCAGGGATTTGAAGAAGGCGTTGCAGAGTCCGGTGGCGACAATACCATCGTTCTCGAAAGCTCAGGTGGCTGGAGCCGCAATGGCGGTCTCGAAGTTACTCAGGACTACCTTGCTTCGGATCAGGAATTTAGCGTGATCTACGCGATGAACGAGGAAATGATGGCCGGCGCCATTCAGGCACTCGACGAAGCGGGTCGCTCAGGTGAGATGTCTCTCTATTCAAGCAACGGCAAAGAGATCGGCTGGGAATGGATGGAAGAAGGCATCATGCTGGGTACCGTTGCAAACCCACCAACGCTCGAGGCCGATTTGGTCTTTCAAATGGTTGAACGTTTCATCGCTGGCGAGGAATTTCCACGCCACGTTTACAACGTCCAGCCAATGTTGACTGCCGAAAACATCGATACTGCAGTGCCTTGGGATATCGACAACTACATCGCCAAGCGTGATGCGGGTGAACTCGACAACGATCTCATGTCCCAGACCGAGATCACGTCGATGGCCACTTGGTCGCCTAGCAACTGATCGAGTCGCGCGTATGCCGATGTGAGCCATCAGCTGACCCACAACCATTTTTGAGGAAAGAAAATGAACACTGTGCCAAAGCTGATGGTTCTACATGGGCTTGGTGCGACGTCAGACCAGTTTAACGGGATGTTTGACGCGCATTTTCCCAACGCGCCTTTGGCATTCAACATGCCGGGGCACGGCGATCGACCCCGCGAAAACGGGCGTGCAAGCTTCGATCGGTTTGCCGCTCTTGCGATCGACGCTCTCGACCAAAACAAGATCGAGAGCGTCACACTTGCCGGAATTTCCATGGGTTCTGGCGTTGCCATCCAAATTGCGCGGCGGCGGCCAGAATTGGTCGACGCGTTGATCCTACTTCGACCTGCTTGGATGGATAAGAGCGGGCCCAAAAACCTAAAGATCATCGGCGATATTGGTCGATGGCTTTCGGACTGCACACCACAAGACGCGATAAAACAACTGAACGAAGACCCATTTTATGCACAACTCGTGCAGTCTAACCCTGCCGCCGCGAAGTCCATTCTGGACGCAATCACACGGTCAAATGCCTGTGAAAATGCGCCCGTTCTAACGCAGATGGTGGATGATGCACCATTTACATCTCTGGCCGATCTCAAGGGGGTGAAAGCAAAAACATTGGTCGTTGGAACGCGAAACGACCCGCTTCACCCAATGGAAATTGCCCAAGCTTGGGCAAGAACAATCCCGCAGGCAACCTTCTGTGAGTTGCCATCGAAATATGTAGAACCCGCAGCCTTTCAAGCGGGTTTGGAAGCAGCTCTCGACGCATTCTTGCACACAAAGTGACACTTAATTTTTCGGAGTAAGACATGATTACCAAACGTATCTCGGCAGACGAAATTCGCAAAGACTTGCGTCGCAAAGTTGAAGCGAAAGAGCCGATAATGGTGGCCAGTGCGGGTAGCGGTCTTGTCGCGAAGATCCTTGAGAAACAAGGCGTTGACTGCATCAACACATTCTCTGGCGCGCGCTTGCGTTCCAACGGCATGGGCACAATGTCGATGATGTGGCCTATTCTGGATTCCAACAAACAGACAATGGACTACACCCGCGAAGACATCATGCCTGCCTTGTCTGGTAAGGCATTTGTTTGCGCCTGCCTGAACGCGAATGATCCGTTAAAGGACATGCGCATGGTGCTTGAGGATTGCATGCGCATGGGCGTGAATGCGGTGTCCAATATCGGCCCCTCGATCAGTTACGTTGATAAAGACAGTGAAATTTTTCAGGTTCTGACAAGTGCCGGTATCACGCTTCAGAACGAAATCGACATGCTGGTTCTAGCCCGCGAAATGGGCATGGTCACGATTGGGCTGGCCTTCACGAAAGAGGACGGGCTTGCGTTGGCTGAACAGGCGCAGCCGGATATATTTTGCTATCACGCAGGCACTACCAAGGGCGGACTGACGGGCTATGACAATGGCACGACGATCCAACAGACCGCAGCAGAAAGCGAAGATGTCTATCAGGCAATTCGCAAGGTTTCACCAGATAGCATTTTGGTCGGTCACGGCGCTGCGATGGAAACATCAGAAGACGCGCAATACATGCTCGAACACACAAGCGGCCATGGTTTCTGGACCGGATCGTCGACCGAACGTTTGCCAATTGAGCGGGCCGTCACGGCCGCGGCCGCTGAGTTCAGATCACTAGGTTTCAAAAAAGGTGGCGCACAATGACAAAAGTAATCGCAATTCTCGCAACCCTCGACACCAAGTCTGACGAATGTGGGTTTCTCGCCCAAGAGATATCGCGCCTTGGGGCGGCACCTTTGTTGATTGATATTGGCGTCGTGGGCAATTCCAATTTGACAGCGGATATCACTGCGACCGAAATCGCGGCACTTGGCGGCACGCCGCTGGGCGATTTACGCAGGAAGCCCAGCCGCGAAACCGCGTCAAAGGTGATGGTGGACGGCGCGACCATCAAGGTCCTCGATCTGCTTACCGCAGGCAAAATCCACGGCATTATCGGCCTTGGCGGGACACAAGGTACAAACAATTGCACCCAAGTTATGCAGGCCATGCCCTACGGATTTCCAAAGGTCATGCTCTCGACAATGGCGTCTGGCGACACCTCTGGCTACGTCGGGATCAAGGACATCACCATGTTGTTTTCGGTCGCCGATATTCTGGGCCTCAATCCGCTGTTTCGTGCAATCGTGTCAAATGCCGCGGGCGCGGTTGTTGGCATGGCGACAGCAAACCAACCCGTTACCTTTGATCCAAAGAAACCCGTCGTGGGCATCACCAACCTTGGTGTTCTGACGCAGGGCACTATGCGCGCGATGGAAAAGTTTGCCGAACATGGGTTTGAAAGCATTGTGTTTCATGCGGTTGGTTCTGGCGGGCGGGCGATGGAACAATTGATGCGGGACGGCATTATTCAGGCGGTGTTTGATTACGCGCTGGGTGATCTGATGGACGATATCGGCGGCGGTATTCGCGCCGCCGATAAAACGCGCCTTACCGTCGCGGCTGCGCTTGGCCTGCCGCAGGTCGTTGTGCCGGGCGGCACTGATCACCTTGGTATCCTGCTTGATACACCCAACAGCCTTCCCAAGGAATTCGCGGATCGCGCCTACACTTACCACAACCCAGTCATTTTGGTTCCCCGCACCAGCGCCGATGAAATGAGCCAATTAGCGCAGATCGTGGCCGAGCGAACAAATGCTGCAATAGGTCCAACGCACATTCTAGTCCCCAGTCGTGGGCTCTCCAGCTATTCGATACCCGGCGGACCACTTGAGGACGCCGCTGCAGATGCGGTCTTGGCCCAAGGACTTTCGAAGAACTGCACCAACCCCGTCACCATCGTCCAAGCAGGCGCAGAAGATGCAGAGTTCATCGATCTGGCCGTCGCGACACTTGTTGACTTGATGTCACAGAAACACGGAGAATAAGGTGAAAACTCTTTGGAATGACGCCGACGCGGCAACCTGCACCACCGATATTGAGCTGCGGGCCTACACCTCAAAACTGATCGGAGTTGAGCCAAAGATGGTACTTCACGGCGGGGGCAATACCTCTGTGAAGTCGCAACACACCGATAATTTTGGCGAGGTTCACGGCATTATCTGGGTCAAGGCAAGTGGCTTTGATTTGGCAAAAATGGGTGTTGAAGGGTTTACTGCGCTTGAGATGAAACCGCTACTTAAACTTGCGGGCCTCGAAAGCCTCAGCGATCCGGACATGGTGAATGAATGCCTGCGCGCCCGTCTCGACACGTCTGCTGCTGCAGCGTCGATTGAGGCTATCGTGCATGCGCTCGTGCCGTATAAATACGTCGACCACTCTCACGCCGACGCCATTTTGACGATTTCTAATAGCCCCAATGGCGCCCAAAAGTTCCACGACATCTATGGCGCGCGGGTTCTTGTGTTGCCTTATGTGAAGCCGGGTTTTGATTTGGCTAAACAATTTAAAGCCGCCTTGGCTGATCATGATTTCGGAGCCTACGAAGCAGTCATCCTCGAAAACCACGGCATCTTCACTTACGATGAAGACGCAAAACTGGCATACGAACGCATGGTGCGGATCGTGGATGAGGCCGAGCAGTGGTTGATCAACACCAACGGCGACCTGATGCTCGACAAGCCACCAGCGCAAGATCCGCTGTTGGTGGCGGCAGTGCGCAAAGCGGCCTCGGATTTAGCGGGCAAAGCCGTAATTTCGCGCCCGTCCGGCGCAATCCCCGCCAACCTTACCGCAGAGATTGGCGCGTTGCTTCGCAATGGCACCCTTACGCCTGAACACGTTATTCACAACAAACCCTTTCCGGCGATGATTGCGGCCGACGGGTCTGGTCTTGATGATTTCGTCGACGAATACCTTGCGTATTTCCGCCGCGCAAATGACGACACGCTGACAATGTTGCCCTCGCACCCTCACTGGGGAATTTTTGCAGACGGGAATGCGCGGAGTTTTGGTGTCAACCTCAAGAGGTCCGCTATTTCGGCAGACGTTGGGGCCACGACCCTTCGAGCGATGTTGCACGCGCAAAAGCTTGGCGGCTGGCATGGTCTAAGCGAACAAGACCTGCGGGATCTGGAATATTGGGAACTGGAGCAAGCCAAGCTTAGACGCCAAAAACCCGATGCGCGTTTGGCTGGTAAAGTGGCCGTCGTTTCGGGTGCTGCGTCAGGGATTGGGGCCGCGTCTGCTGCGGCATTGGCTGAGGCTGGTGCTGTTGTGATCGGTCTTGACCTTGACCCACAAATTGCCGCGAAAATGGATCTCTTAGGCTTTGAGGGTAAGGTTCTTGACTTGACGGAAGAAGATGCTGTCGCTGCCGTTCTCAAGGATATCGTTCTTGCATACGGTGGAATCGACCATCTTGTTCTAAATGCTGGCGTCTTCAAAAGCGGTCAAATGATCGAGGATTTAGATGATGCAACTTGGGACCAAAGCCTCGCCGTAAACCTCAGTGCACATCGCAAGACCCTTAAACAGGCGATCCCCTTTTTGCGTCTTGGCGTCGATCCGGCGGTCGTGTTTATGGCCTCTCGTAACGTCACAGCCCCTGGAGCAGGTGCCGCTGCTTACTCAGTTGCCAAAGCGGGCCTAACGCAATTGATGCGTGTTGCTGCGCTAGAACTCGCGCCGTATGGCATTCGCGTGAACGCGCTGCATCCCGATGCCGTATTTGACACTGGTATTTGGACGCAAGACGCGCTTGAAAGATCGGCAAAGCGCTATGGTATGACTGTCGAAGCCTACAAAACCCGCAACCTTCTGGGATGCGAGATCGGCTCTGTGGATGTCGCCAACGCGGTGGTTGCTTTGTGCGATACGTTGTTTCGCGCGACGACTGGTGCGCAAATACCCGTTGATGGCGGAAACGACAGAGTGATTTGAGAACTCAAATAGGAAACCAACACAATGACTAGCTATTTCGCCGACATCGCCCCCGTAACCTATGCCCCCGATGCGGATGGGCTGGCATTTCGTCACTATGACCCGAACGAAATGGTGAGCGGTAAATCCATGCAAGACCACCTGCGGTTCGCGGTGTGCTACTGGCATAATTTCGTCGGTGACGGGAGCGATCCTTTCGGTGGGCAGACATTTGATCGTCCTTGGTTCCCTGCTGACACGATGGATTTGGCCAAGCGCAAGGCCGACGACGCGTTCGAGATGTTTCGCATTCTTGGCGCGCCGTTCTGGTGTTTTCATGACCACGACATCCGCCCCGAAGGCGCGACGCTGCGCGAAAGTCATGACCACCTGAACGAGATGGCGGACTACGTTGGCGAAAAGATGGAAAATGGTGGGCCAAAGCTGTTGTGGGGGACGGCCAACATGTTCTCCAACCGCCGCTATATGTCCGGTGCGGCGACCAATCCCGATCCCGATGTCTTTGCCTACTGCGCCAGCACAGTAAAATCCTGCATGGACGTGACGCACCGTTTGGGTGGTGAAAACTACGTCCTTTGGGGCGGGCGCGAAGGCTATGAAACGCTGCTCAACACCAATCTGGAACGTGAACAACAACAGGCCGGACGGTTCTTGCAGATGGTCGTCGAGTATAAACACAAGATCGGTTTCAAGGGCGCAATCCTGATTGAACCCAAACCGCAAGAACCGATGAAACATCAATACGATTTCGATGTGGCGACGGTCTACGGCTTCCTCAAACGCTTCGGGCTTGAAGATGAAGTGCAGGTGAACGTTGAACAGGGCCACGCAATTCTTGCAGGTCACAGTTTTGAACATGAACTGGCCATGGCGCGCACATTGGGTCTGTTCGGGTCCATCGACATGAATCGCAATGACTATCAATCTGGTTGGGATACAGATCAGTTTCCCAACAACACGCCCGAAGCGGCATTGGCCTATTACGAGGTGTTGAGAGCGGGCGGGTTCACGAAGGGCGGAACAAATTTCGACGCCAAACTGCGCCGTCAGTCGCTCGATCCGGTTGATCTGATCGCGTCGCATGTAGGTGGCATGGACATCTGTGCGCGCGGGTTCAAGGCGGCCCACGCAATGCTGGTCGACGGCGCACTAGAGGGGCCACGCGACGAACGTTATGCAAGTTGGACCAGTTCCGAGTTTTTGGCAGAAAACAGTACGCTTGAAGGCGTTGCAACATATGCAGAGCAAAACAAATTGAACCCGCAACCTGTGTCGGGTCGTCAAGAAATTCTAGAAAATATCGTCAACCGTTACGTCTGAAAACCGGGAGGATCGACATGAAAACCATCAAAGGGCCAGCCCTTTTTCTCGCTCAATTTGCAAGCGACGAGGCCCCATTTAATAGTTGGGAAAGCATCACCAAATGGGCCGCCGACTGCGGCTACAAAGGTGTCCAAGTCCCAAGTTGGGACGCGCGGCTTTTTGATTTGGAAAAGGCTGCCGGCAGTAAAGATTATTGCGATGAAATCGCGGGGATTGGTCGCGAAAACGGCGTAGAAATCACCGAATTGTCGACGCATCTCCAAGGGCAGCTTGTAGCAGTGCATCCTGCCTATGACATCGGTTTTGACGGTTTTGCGGTCCCTGAAGTTCAGGGCGACCCCAAGGCGCGGCAGGTCTGGGCAGTCGATCAGGTTAAACTGGCGCTGACTGCGTCACGCAACCTTGGTATTGGCGCACATGCGACGTTTTCTGGTGCGCTTGCGTGGCCTTATTTATACCCGTGGCCGCAGCGGCCCGCCGGTTTGGTTGAGGCTGCGTTTGACGAACTTGCCAAACGGTGGCGTCCGATTCTTGATCACGCTGACGACATGGGTGTCGATGTTTGTTACGAAATTCACCCCGGTGAGGACCTGCATGATGGCGTCACATTTGAGATGTTTTTGGAACGTGTCGACAACCATGCACGCTGTAACATGCTGTATGATCCGTCTCACTATGTGCTTCAATGTCTTGATTATATTGACAACATCGACATCTATAAAGATCGCATCAAGATGTTCCACGTCAAGGATGCCGAGTTCAACCCAACGGGTCGACAAGGCGTCTACGGAGGTTACCAGCCGTGGGTGGACCGCGCAGGTCGCTTCCGTAGCTTAGGCGATGGTCAGGTCGATTTCGGGGCTGTGTTCTCGAAAATGGCGGCGAATAATTTTGATGGCTGGGCCGTCGTCGAATGGGAATGTGCAATCAAACACCCCGAAGACGGCGCGCGTGAAGGGGCGCAATTCGTTGCCGACCACATCATTCGCGTAACCGAACGTGCGTTTGATGATTTCGCAAACGGCGGCACCGACGACGCGGGCAACCGTAAGATGTTGGGGATCGACTTATGAGACCTCTCAGACTTGGTATGGTCGGTGGCGGCAATGACGCCTTTATCGGTGGCGTCCACCGCATCGCCAGCCGCATAGATAACAGATATCAACTGGTCGCAGGTGCACTGTCGTCCACGCCGCAAAAGGCCAAAGTCTCCGGTGCGGCATTGGGGCTGGATCCTGATCGGTCCTACGGATCGTTTGAAGAAATGGCACAGGCGGAATCTGCGCGCGCTGACGGGATAGAGGCTGTGTCAATTGTGACGCCGAACCACATGCACTTCCCCCCTGCCAAGGCGTTCCTTGATCGCGGCATCCACGTGATCTGCGACAAGCCGTTGACGTCCACGATGGACGACGCCCATGCGTTCGCGGATGCGGTGGCAACGTCTAGTGCACTGTTTTTCCTGACGCATAACTACACTGGCTACCCGATGATCCGCCAAGCGCAGGCGATGATCGCGGTAGGTGATATAGGCAAAATCCGTGTCGTGCAGGTGGAATACCCACAGGATTGGCTGACCGAAGCCTCCGAGAATGACGGGCTGAAACAAGCGGAATGGCGCACTGATCCTGAACGCTCCGGCGCTGGCGGATCCGTCGGCGATATCGGCACACACGCCCATAACCTCGCGTGTTTTGTGACGGGCCTGAAGGTCCAAGAACTCGCCGCTGATTTGCAGTCTTTCGTGGCGGGTCGCCAGCTTGACGACAACGCTCATATGATGCTGCGGTTTGATGGTGGCGCGCGAGGGATGCTCTGGTCGAGCCAGATCGCACCGGGCAATGAAAACGGCTTGAAATTGCGCATTTATGGTGAAACCGGCGGTCTGGAATGGAAACAGGAAGACCCGAATTACCTGTGGCACACGCCGTTCGGCGAACCCAAGCGGCTTATCACCCGCGGTGGTGCCGGATCGGGGCCACAGGCCGCCGCCGTGTCGCGCGTTCCGCCAGGCCACCCAGAAGGTTATCTTGAAGGGTTTGCCAACATCTACAGCGGCGTGGCCGACGCAATCGAAGCTGTGCGCGAAGGTAAACCGTTGCCACCAGAAGCGGCGCTCTTGCCTGGTATTCAAGCGGGGCTTGACGGGATGGCGTTCATAAATGCTTGCGTGAAATCCTCAGCCGAAAACGGCGCGTGGACCAAGTTGTAAACCACGCCTTCTTCTCGCCACTCAAAGATAGTGATATCAGCACGATCCCGGAAGAAACCGAAAATCTATGTAAGCCACAGAACTCGAATTTTATGGCCGCTTTCAAGTGGTTTTCACCTATCGTAGTTGCACCATTGCGCACATTATCTACGATATGGAAGCGCCCCTAGCAAAAGTGTCAACGGGGTTACTGAAGGGTTGTTCGGCTCTTACGCGTGGTTCTTCGACACCCGAAACATTGGTGCAGTCGCATTGGCATGACGCCTTGTCGGTAGACCGAAAATCACAAAGCCGTATTTCTCCGCGATGGAAGAATGGCCGCAATGCGAAAGCTGCGGTGCAGCGTTTGAGATGGCGGTCAAGGTCGGCTATGGGCCGGTAACTGGGTTCGACAGAAAGGGCGGGAAGCGGTCCTTCGCTGCAAGCGCGAGAACGAACCTCATTCAGGAGCTAAGCAAACCTTCATTGTCACTGTAATGTGCGATTGCAGCGAAAGTCGGCTAAGAGCCCCTCTTGACCGATGCTGCGTGTCGCCTAGATGGCGGCAAACTGTACAAACCCGCCGTTCAACCAATCTTGATACAGTCTGTCGTCAGCACTTATGGGGCCAAAGAGGCATATTTGATAAGAGAGTGTTGTTGGCTCATCGTTACCACCGAGGAGTGGAAGATGAGACAGACAACTGGAATACGTAAAACCCAACTGGCACAAAGATCGCTTCGAGTGGAAAAGCGGATCAACGCATCTCAGGACTTCTCTGACGGAACCAAGCTTCTGGCGGTCTGTTTGTGCGACACCTTTGTTGGCAAATCAACCGGCCGGTGTTGGCCTAACAACAAGACAATTGCTAAGGCCATGGGGAAGTCCAAACGCTCAGTGCAGCGCAATCTCGCAGTGTTGCATGGTGGCGGTTGGATTACTTATGTCACGGTCCGCGGACGTCGGCGCACCATCCAGATTTCGTTCCCTGGCGGCGTTATGGGTGACACTAAGGGTGACACCAAACCGTACTCGACGGTGACAAACCGGACGCAGTACCATGCCACGGATGACACCCATTATAAGAACCAAGTAAATAACCAAGAAAAAGGCGGAACTCTTGGGACCTATGGAGCGACCATTCTTGTCCGGCCTATCGAAAAAGCTTCGCTCGAAGCTTGGGCGCATTGGATTGAGACACACACGGAGCACCTTGCGGCTGATGTGTTCTGTGCAGTGATTGAAAGTGGCGGGTATTTGTTGCCGTCGCGCTATCCAAATGACGATCAGGATCTCAATGCTCGGTACCGCGCATACTTTGAAAATGTG
>RCNE010000971.1_pt1 | contig 15602 bp, 14 predicted proteins | sample 2041361 | NCBI WGS metagenome assembly RCNE01 (sample SAMN09708229, study PRJNA481090) | Marine sediment metagenome, whole genome shotgun sequencing project.
AACACACCGCCGTCGATGTGAAACCCGCTGTGCCCTCGGGTGTGTCCGGGAAGATGCATCGCGGTGACCGTCATGCCCCCAAGATCGAACACGTGACCATCGGTGAACCCCTGCGCGTCGGGTCGAGGTGTGTAGTGCAGCGCCTCCACGAAATTGACGGCCTGCTCGGCCCGGGTGACGTCATCGAATCCAAAAACATCGAGCAGGCCGTCGAGGCTTTGTGCTCCAGGCAGATCGTCCTCGTGAATGTGTACTCGGGCGTCGAGGAACAACCCGTTGCCCGGCAGATGGTCTTCATGCGCGTGGGAGTTGATGACCGCATCGACCTGCACCGGGGCACCCCCTTCGGCGACAACGGTGACGGAGGGGTCGATGATGATCGACTCGGCGGTTCCTTGCACCACGACGGAGTTGCCACTCGGATATGAACCGAACATCGCTCCCTGCAGCACGCTGACCGAGTCGGTTAGCTTGCGCTCCTTGGTGCCCCAGTCGACGATCTTCGCGGTCATCTACCCAACGTTAGAGGAACGGTCAACGCCGTAGTGGACGCGGCGTCGCTCCGATACCCGATTGCCGGCCAACGATGCCAGCCAGTGCAGCCAGCACGATTCCCATGGCAAGAATCTGCAACCCGGTGAGCGATTCGTCAAGAAACACCCACGCTGCACTCGCCGAGACCACAGGGATCAGGAGTGTGAAGGTCGAGCTGATCCACAACGGAATCTGCTGGATTGACCAGTTCATCAACGAGTGTCCGAGAATTCCAGCGCCAAAGGCAAGCACAAGAAGACCAATCCATGAATCAAAAGATGGCCATGCCAGGCTCTGTCCAAAGGCGAGCGCCAACGGAAAGTTGATTGCGCCAGTCCATAGTGCTGCGCCCACCGTGTACTCATTTGAGGTGATGCGGCTCTTCGCTCGTTTGGAGAAGATGAAGTACGCAGACCACGACAGCAGCGCGCCCGCAGCAAGAAGATCTCCCGTGAGGCTCCAGCCCGCCGATCCAGTCGCTCCGAAAACCACGAGCACAACACCAACCAACGCCACTCCCCCGAGCACCATGTCGCGTCGGTGAATCCGTTCACCAAAGAAACGCGCAGCAACGATGCTCACGACCACCGGCTGCATGGCACCAATCACCGTGGCATTGGCAATGGTGGTGAGTTTCACTGCACTAAAGAACAACGCCACATCGGTTCCAAGCGCGATGCCTCCCCACATTGATTCCCGCATGACGCGACGATCGATCCTCGTTCCACGAACCCACATCAGCGCCCCGACGACCAGTCCGTAGATGGTGAACCGGTAACCACCGATCGCCAAGGCCCCCATGTCGATGTCCTTGGCAATGACACCCGAGAGTCCCCAGGCTGAAACAGCGATAAGAGCTGCAACCACACCGAGCGAGTTGGCGGTTTCGGTATCGGATGTGCGTGCGGTGTCAGACACGATGGTCCCGTGTCAGTGTGCGTGTTCGAGTAGCCCTGAGGCGTTTGCTGAAAAGAGTATGACCGCGAGAAGTGCGGCGCCTAGGAGCACGTTGCGCACCGAGCGGCGACCGTTTTCTGGGTTGTGAATTGCGGGCAACGTGTCGACCGTTGCCACGTAGAGGAATGTGCCCGCGCTGAACAACAACGCAAGTGCGACGACTCCCGTGCCCGCATCATCGAGAAGCAGGAAAGAGATGAACATAGTCAGAGGGGTTGCGATCGAGAATGCCAACAACCCTCGAATCGCAGCCCGAGCGTTTCTGGTTTCGTGGAGTGCGAACATCCCGAGACTGAACGCGGCTGGAACTCGATGCAAGATGACGGCGAACGCGACGAGCACGGAGAATGCAGTCTCTCCGGTGGCCGCAGCTGCACCAATGGCCAATCCGTCAGCGGCCGCGTGGACCGAAAGCCCGATTGCGAGGACAGAGATTGATGTTGGATGGTGCACATGGCCGTGCCCATGCCCGTCGACATGACTGTGATGTTCCTCATGTACGGCATGGCCAACACCAAATCCCTCGAGCAAGAGCATCGCAGCGAATCCGGCGAGAATCGTGAGCCCAAGAACCGCTGGGTCATAAACGAAGACGTCGTCAGCGTGGTCGGTAGCGTTAGCTGCGGTATGAAAACCCTCCGGAATCACGACGAGCAGTGCTGAGGCCAGCAGCAGGCCTGCCGCGACTCCCGTCATGTCACCGAGCTGTCGATCGGTGAGACGATTCGCGAATGCTCGTGGTGCGAGGCCTCCAATCAGCGAAAGAAGCAGAATCACGATCGCGAGAAGGACTATCGACACCTGGTCACGTTAGTCAGGGCCCTCAGGTAGACCAACCGCTGCTCACCAGGGCACCATGGTTTCGTGTCACGCCCGCGCTTCCACCTCGCCATCCCCGTCCATCAGATCGATCAGGCTCGCTCGTTCTATCGAGACACCATGGGATTCTCCGAGGGCCGAAGCGCCGAACATTGGGTCGACTTCGACATGTTCGGCCACCAACTCGTGATCCACGAAGTGCCCGGTGGCGCTGGTATTGCCGGAACAAACCCGGTTGATGGTGATGTTGTCCCTGTCCCGCATTTTGGCGCACTGCTCGTTCTCGACGACTGGACGGCACTGGCCGATCGCCTACGCCTCGCTGGTATCGAATTCGTGATCGAACCGCACGTCCGGTTTGAGGGCGAGATCGGTGAACAGCACACGATGTTCTTTCTCGACCCTTCCGGAAACGCGCTCGAGTTCAAGTCGTTTGCCGACGACTCCCAGGTCTTCGCGACCGACTAACCCTCATGCGTTTCGGCTTCAGCCGCGGCTGGTAATTGGTCGACGGCCTCGACGTGGCCGCCGGTTGACCGTGACCCACACAACGGCGACGAGGATGATCGCTCCTCCGACCAGCGTTGATGCGCTGGCCTCTTCCCCGACGAACATCCATACCCAAAGTGGAGCCAGGATGATCTCGCTCATGATCAAGATCGCGGCTTCTGGTGCAGGAACCACACGCTGTGCAACGTTGAAAACAGCGAGCGGGACCGCGAGCAAGAAACTTCCTGCGAAGAGACCCACCGCTGCCTCTTGCGCCGTGGCTTCGAACCCACCGCCGCCAAGGACCACCGAAACTCCCACGAGCAGCAGTGTTACTCCGGCAACAATCAACGGAACCGATGGATCGATGCGTCTCGCCGAGCGGATCAGGGTCGTGTAGTAGCCAAAACCAATCGGAATCAGCGCAGCGAGCAGACCATACGGCGACAGATCCTCACTGATGGATCCCGAGACCATAACCACAACGCCGAGAATGCTGATGCCGGTAGCGATCAACACGGATCCCGACGGGCGCTCGCCCATGATCAGCCAGCTGAAGTATGCAGCGGCCAGCGGCGCCAGGGTTTGGAGGATCAACACGAACGCAACCGTTGCGACCGAGAGTGAAACGATGAACAGCGTGTTCATGCCCCCGAGCACCAGTCCCGCAATCACGTGACTGGGCTCGATGTTGCTGAACAGATCGTCATACCTGTGCCTGTAGCGGACCCCGAGCACCACGCTCGCCGCGCCGAACATCCCGAGTCCGCGAAAGACCAGGTATTCCCAGGGACCGACATCCTCGACCGACCGGAAGGCCAATCCACCAAAGCTGAAGAACAGTCCAGCGCCGAACACGATCAACGCACCCTGAAGGTGCGTCAATCGAGGAAGTTCTCGCTCTACGGGTGTGACGACTCGAACCATTTGGATCCGACTCAGTCGGCGGCGTTCCATCCACTGATCGACTTGACCTCAAGGAATTCCTCGATGCCCCACTCGCCGCCCTCGCGGCCGTTGCCCGACTGGCCGTAACCGCCGAAGGGAGAACCCGCGCCGCGAGGCTGACCGTTCATCTCGACCATGCCAGATCGCAACTGACGAGCAACTCGTCGAGCTTTTTCGTTGTCGGTGGTCTGCACGTAGTTGGTGAGGCCATACGGCGTGTCGTTAGCCAGCGCGATCGCTTCTTCTTCAGTGTCGAAGGGGGTCATCGACAACACTGGTCCGAAGATCTCTTCCCGAGAGATCGTCATGTTGGGGTCGACGTCGGCAAACACTGTTGGCTTGACGAAGTAGCCCTTCTCGAATCCATCAGGACGGCCAGTGCCTCCGGCAAGGAGGCGTGCTCCCTCTTCTTCACCTTTGGCAATCAGACCTTGAATCTTGTTCCATTGGAGCTCGCTCACAACCGGACCGATATGACGGCCTTCGTTCGATGCGATGTCGACAGCGGTCTTCTCTGCCACTTCCTGCGCTGTGGCGACAGCCTCGTCGTACCTCGAGCGCTCGACCAGCATGCGGGTTGGTGCATTGCACGATTGACCCGAGTTGTTGAAACACTGGCGCACGCCTCGAACGACCGCCTTCTCGTCAGCATCGGCAAAGATGATGTTGGCACCCTTGCCACCGAGCTCGAGCGCAACTCGCTTGACCGAGTCGGCTGCGTTCTTCGTGATCGCCACTCCAGCACGCGTCGAGCCAGTAAAGGACACCATGTCAACGTCGGGATGCCCAGACAGCTGCGTTCCCACACCTAGGCCATCGCCGTTGACCATGTTGAACACGCCCGGAGGAAACCCAGCTTCATCCATCATCTCGGCAAACAATGCCGAGCTGAGCGGCGCAACTTCGCTCGGCTTGAGCACCATCGTGCAACCAACACCAACCGCAGGAATGACCTTGAGCGTTACCTGGTTCATTGGCCAGTTCCACGGCGTAATCAACGCGGTCACACCAATGGGTTCGTAAAGGATTGCGTTGTCGGGAGCGTGATCTCCGAGTGGACGTTCGAACTCGAACGCCTCGAGAGCGCGGATGATGCTCTTGATGTGCCCCGCACCGGCGCCTGTCTGCGAAGTGGAGGCGAGTGCCATCGGCGCTCCCATCTCCATCGAGATCGCCTCAGCCATCTCACCGCTGCGAGTCTTGTAGATCTCGAGCAACTTCTCGAGCTTCGCGATTCGTTCTTCTTTGCTCGTCATACTCCAGCCAGGAAAGGCGGCTTTGGCTGCTGCAACGGCTGCATTGGTATCGGCCTCTCCGCCGAGCGAGATGACAGCGCAAGGCTGCTCGGTGGACGGATCGATAACGTCGAGATCGTTCGCGACGACGGGCGCAACCCACTCGCCATTGATGTAGAAGTTTCGACGGTCGAGAAGCTGATCGTTGGTCATAGTTTCAGCTTGCCACGATCGAATCAGATCGCGTCGAATCGGCGCTCGATGGTCGAAATTACCAATCGGTCGAGACGTAGTCTTTCAAGAACTGACCCCACACGTGGGTGCCGGAATTGATTCCCGAGATGATTGGATCGACGATCCGCGCCGCGCCATCGACAATGTCCAGCGGTGGATGAAAACCGTGCTCTGCGGTCTTCTGCTCGGCGATCACCAACGGGTCTTCATCGCTCACCCAGCCAGTATCGACGCTGTTCATGTGGATGCCCGACGCCTCGTAATCGGTAGCCGACGTGCGGGTCATCATGTTGAGCGCCGCCTTCGCCATATTCGTGTGTGGATGTCGGGTGGTCTTGTAGCGGCGGTAGAACTGGCCCTCCACAGCCGAGACGTTCACGACATGTTTGGCTCGACCAGGCGTCCGTTCCATCAGCGGCTTCAGGCGAGCATTGATCACGAACGGAGCTACTGCGTTGACGAGCTGCGTCTCAAGTAACTCGACCGACGACACCTCGTGCAACAACAACCGCCAGGAATTCCGATCGCGGAGATCGACCTGTTGGAGATCCTGATCGAGAACCCCCTCAGGGAACAGATCCCCCTGCGCCTGCCGTTCCTCTGGCAACAAGGCAATCTGCGACATCGATGCAGCGTCAGCCACATCTGCGAGCTCGTGGCGGTCCGCCGCCGGCAGCAGGTCGTAACCCCGAAGCCCCTCGTACTTGCCCACCAGCGCCAGAACATCGGGTTCGAGCGAGTCAAGCGACGCGAGCTCCGTCTCCATCATGTGTCGATAGAAGTCGGGTGGCCGTCGCACGGTCTGACACGCGTTGTTGACGATGAAGTCAAGCCTGTCCCTGGTGCCGATGACGTGTTGACAGAACGCCTCGACGCTCGGCGTGTGACGCAGGTCGAGTCCGAAGACTTCGAGCCGATGTCCCCACTCGGCGAAATCAGGTTCGGCTGCATATCGCGCCGCGGCGTCTCGTGGGAAGCGGGTTGCCACGATGAGGTCTGACCCACATCGCAACAGCTTGATTCCGGCCTGGTAACCAATCTTGACCCTGCCGCCCGTGAGCAAGGCAGTCGTTCCTGAAAGGTCGGCGAGCTCGCTCCTCTTTGCGAAGTTGAACCCGGCGCAGTCGGGACAGAGTTGGTCGTAGAAGTGATGCACTGCGGTGTAGCTGGCCTTGCACACATAACAGTGCTGTGAATCCGACGTCTCTCGGTATCCGACGTGGTCCACATCGGACTGCTCAAAGTCGGTCGGAGGGAACACGTTCGGAGTGGTGAACACCGGCTTGTCCCGCGAAACGCGTATGCCCGTCTCATCGAGGATCTGTTCGTCGGCATCAAGCCGAGCGCGCCGTCGCTTCTTCGAGCGAGCCTTAACTCTCAGACGGCGCTCCGCAGGATCCGAACAAAAAACGTCCCCTGCCGCATTAACGAGCCGAATCCGTTCGGCGTCGTCGAGATCGTCGAGCACATGTTTCGACGCCGCCACCTGTTGAAGCAGATTGGTCAGTGCGAGCAGCTCTGCTCGATCGATCTCTTGTTCCGGCGAGTTCGTCACATGTGAGCGGGCAGCTGCTCGCGGATCTGCTCAGGGGTCACCCCCGTCCCCCAGCGAGCCACAACGTTGCCATCGCCGTCGACAAGAAACTTCTCGAAGTTCCAGGCGATGTCGCTTGATTCGCCCTCTCCGGGTTGTGCGTCCTTCAACATGGTGTAGAGCTCGGCGGCGCTGTCACCGTTCACATCGATCTTCGCGAACATCGGAAAGTCGACGTCGTACTTCGTGGTGACGAACTCGATGATCTCCTCGTGTGTACCCGGCTCCTGAGCGCCGAACTGGTTACATGGAAAACCCAAGACACTCAGGCCGTCGATCTCGTGGTGAAGCGTACGCAGACCTGCGTACTGAGGTGTTGCGCCTCAAAAACTGGCGACGTTGACGACCAGCGAGTGCTGGCCAGCGAACTGTGAGAAGTCGACCGACTCGCCGGTGATCGACTCCATCGTGATGTCATGAAAGCCCATTGGGGGTCCTCTCGAAGGGGGGAACGAAACCCGACCCTAGAGCGGACGAGCCAGAAGGTCGAGCAGTGTGACAAGTGAGTCATTTTCGACGAGACCGTCGATCTCTGCTTCGAGTTGACCCGCACGCTCGGCGCCGATCACGGGTGATGTGAACGAGTGGAACTTCCGGCGAATTTCCTCATCGCTCAAATGCTCCTCGGGATCACCCCGAGGTTCGGTGTTGGCTGACGTGAGCGTGCGTCCGTCGAGGAGGTGAATCGTCACCCGCGCAAAGCGGTTTTGTGGAAAAGCGGAATTATGGTCCGCGTCCTCGACGATCGACACACGCGTCGACAACGCTCGAATCTCTGGGTCTGCCAGCGCCCCTTCCGTCACTTCTTCGGGCCCGAGGTACCCGCGCTGAATCGCAGCGGCGACGGGAAACGGCAGGCTGTATTGCGCCTGCTCGGTTGTCTCCGGCAGGGCCGTTGCGAGGCGTGCCGCTTCGTGGAACGTTGCGACCTCGACCCGATCGACCTGGCCTGCAATGAAGCCATGAGTGTGGCGCAACGCGAGTGCTGCTTCGACCGCGGGTTGCGCCCACCGGCACACGGGCAACGCTTTGAAGTACTGCTCTTCGATCAGCCAACGGCTCCCGAGATCTGACCAGATGTGTTCGACAGCGGGGTCGTTCACCGTCACCGCGGGTGCGCCGGTGAACCCGTCGGCCGCGAGGTACGCGGCCGACACACCAGCCATCGCTCCCCAGCCAGAGCCGTCCTTCAGCATGGTCGGGTGATCGATCACGCGCATCATCTGGCTACGCGGTCCGTGGTACTCGGCAATACCCATGGCCTCGAAGGTGCGCGACCGATCGAGCCCAAGGATCCGGGCTCCAAGGGCAGCACATCCAACAGCCCCCCAAGCACCGGACGTGTGATAATCCGGAGCCGTCGCGTGCAACGCAATCCCTGCCCTGGTTGCGAACTCATACCCAACGACGAGATCGGCGAGAAAGGCGCGGGGATCGTCGCGTCCTTCGGCTGCACTGAAGGCCAGCAGCGCCGGAAGTTGATGACACCCCGTGTGGCCCTTCGTGATCTTGTGGCCATCGTGGGCATCAATCGAGTCGATGGTCATACCATTCGCCAACGCCGCGCCAGCCGCGCTCACCCGTCGCCCATCGAAGAGAATCGGTGCACCCACCCGACCTGCTCCGAAGTGCGTCACCGCATGATTGGAGACGATCTCCGAGAGCTGTGTCGTGCGACCTGCCGCTGCGACTCCAACAAGATCGAGCAGACAGCGTTGAGCAAATCGCACGACGTGGTCGGGCAGATCGTCGAACGACGTACCGAGCACGAAGTCGATCGTCTCAGCTGGCAGCGTCGAGGGTGAAGTCATTCGTCAGGAGCGTCGGGCTTGTAGAAGAAGCCCATTTGAAACGCGCTAGCCACCACCCCGACAGCGACCGCTATCTCGAGACCGACGTAGCCGTTGAGTGCATCGTCGATACCGAGTTGGCGGTCAAGCGAGTACTCACCTGGGCCGAGCATGGCCACGAACGCGGCGATGAGCCCGATGATGAATGTGTACTCCCAGCCGTCCTTGACGATCATGAACCCATTGTCCCGATGCACCGTGTAGCCAGCGACGATCATCACGGCGACCACCGCTGCCGACGCAAACGGCGTGAACAGTCCAAGCATCAAGAGCAGCCCTGCCCCCATTTCGGTGGACGCCGCTGCCCACGCATGCAGCTTCCCGGGTTTCATACCAATCGAGTCGAACCATCGGGCGGTGCCGGCAATCCCGTTCTTCACCTTGCCCCACCCATGGAGTGCAAACACGAAACCGAAGACGACGCGGAACACCCCCAGCGCCAGCGAGAACTCGGTCGACGTCAGATCATTCATTTGTTGAGTCTCTCACTGGAGGCTGTTCAGGTCGTCCACCATCGAAAGCAGGTCTCCACGCTCCCAGAAATTCACGGCGATGATGCCTGGTGTCCGGCCGCGCGTACGTATGCATTCATCGACTCGCTCTCGCAATACGTTCGAGGAGTTCACCGTGTCAGCCTCCGCCGGAACGGGAAGTCCGGTCTCGACCCAGTGATTGATCAAGAACAACCCTCCGTCATCGCCTCCGCGGTTAGGAGCACACTCGAAGTCCTCGACCACGGCATAACTGAAATCCGTCTCGGAGACATTCCCCTCGAAGGCCAACTGATACCACCCGGCGGGATCGGCCTCGTTCTCGGCGAAGAACACCAGACGCTCGCCAGACATGATCATTTCGCCAAGAGTTGGCCAGGGTGTACCGGGTTCATGGGCCAACGCCGCGTCGACAAGCCCCGACTCCTCGATCGCGGCCTTGATCAGATCGGCATCGGTCTCGTCCTGAATCACGACAACCACGACATCGTCAGGGTGCGTCTCGATGAAGGCAGAAAGATCTCCGAGGAAGTCACGGAACGGTGTGCCGCCGAGCTGACACAGCTTGTGACACATCCACAACCCGTCCTCGGGGGCGTCGGACCCAGCAAGCGCAGCCTCAGCAATGTCACGTGCGGCCGGGTCGTTCGAAAAGGAGTCGAGGTCGCTGGCCGCCGTCCACTGCTGCACATCGATCAGTAGTGCTCGGATACCACCGTCGAGTTGTGCGGGTATCGCGGAGCCGTGATTCGCGAGTTCCCAGCCCAGGTCACTCGACGACATCGAGTTGTGGGTTCCTGCGAGCGCGACCTCGTCGAGCCGCAGGTTGCAGAGATCGACGTGGCCGTTGCAGGTGTTGGGTGCACCAGCGGTGAGTTCTGACGCGGAGAGTTCCGGAACCGAGTCACCGTCGCTGAGAACGACGGCGATGCACAACACGACAGCCCCGAGGACGAACGCGATCCGACGGGGGGTCCAGCCGTCCACTTCCTCATCGATCACATCCGTTGCGTCGACCGAGGCGTCATCGGTCGTGGCCGTCCGTCCTTCCCACCAAAACAACGTCGTCATGACCGCTGCAAGAATTACGACAAGCAACACGATCCCTGATGCCGAATAGTCGGGCCAGATCACAGCCACTGCGCCGAAACCCCACAACAACCAACGGCGAGCCACCTCGGCGCGAGGAGAACGCTCGGTCCGATCGATCGAATGAACAGTTGGTAGCTCGACGAGATCTCGAAGCATGCGTGCGACCTCTCCGGGCTGCACCACCAGCCTCAGGAATACGAGCAGGACAAGTGCCAGAACCGTGACTGTCACCGCGACGCGGCTCGTGATGCCGGGCCACGCCAAAAGTGTTACTCCGAGACCGAACCACACACTCATCCGAACACGACGAAGCTGCATGGGCAGGACGTCGACGATCGCCGAACGCACCACAGCAAGGTCGCGTGTCCTTACTGCTGCACGAAGCGCGACAGCTACCGATCCCGAGCCGAGCAGATGAGCAGCTCCGACGAGAACACCGCCGACGATGATGTTCTGCCGAGCCGAAGACAACAGCGGGCTGAGAACGACCGACGCAAGTGCCAATGAGCCGTCTACCGAGACACCTCCGACACTCAGCGTCGAGAACGTGAGGGCCTCACCTGGCGAAAGCAACACGATTGCCGCAGCTGCGACTGCGAGAAGCAACACCCACGCGACCAGCAGTACGAGCACGCCAGCCCGAGCCCAGGTGTGCCCCAAGAGACGGAGGGCACGTAGCCGATGCCCCGATGGTGCGGTAGTGAAATAGGTAACCAACGACAGGGTCAGCACGAGTGCCGCCACACTCGCAGCGATCGACAACGACCGGACTGCCGACCAGATCGGACTCCGATTGGTACCCAGATCGATCTCGCTCACCCCATCGGGAAGATCGAGACCCACCACAGCCCGAGCGCCAGCATCACCGGCAATTCCATCGGCCACAACAACAAGCACGGGGAGAGCGTTGAGCGTGACGTCAACCTCGTCGTCGGCAAGAACGGCGTTGACCGTCTGCCGGTGCACAGATCTGGCGGCGGCCTCCACGCTTGTGCCCACGGCGTCGACTCCGAGAAGGACCGCTCCTGCCTCGGCGACCGTCGGCTTGGCGAGCTCAATGGCGGGCGTGGCAATGAGTGAGATCTCGTCGGGGAGTGCGTCGGCAAGGGCGGCGTCGGCGTTCGACGCATCAAGTGCGACATCGATGGCCTTCTCAGCGAGAAGGCTTCTGACCTCGGGTTCATCGAGAGACTCAGACAGCAACGACGCAAAGGCGTCTTCGTCAAGGATCTGGCTGCTCCCGTAGCCCAAGACCGAGGTGGCAACGATCGAAAGAAGCACCAACCATCGGCTGACCGCATGAATGCGCTGTCTCAATCGTCCCCCATTTCGGTTCAGGGATCGCCCTCACCGATCTGTTCCTTCCGACGTGCAACGTAGTCGTCGAGTTGCTCGCGCACCGCTTCGTCCATCGGAGGTTGTTCGTAGTCGCCGAGAGCGGTCTGCCACACCTTGGTGGCGCGTTGGGTCGCATTGAGCGAACCGGACTCCTGCCAAGCACCGTTGTTCTGCCAGTCCGAAAGGATCGGCGCGTAGAACGCATTCTCGTATCGCTCGAGTGTGTGTTCGTCACCGAAGAAGTGACCTCCGGTGGGCACTCGGCTCATGGCATCGAAGCCCAGCGCCTCGTCACTTAGATCGACTGGAGTGAGGAACTCCATCATCTGCTGAAGCATTTCGACATCGAGGATGAGTTTCTCGTAGCTCGCCTGGAGACCGCCTTCCATCCAACCAGCGGCGTGATAAAGCAGATTCGTCCCGCCGAGCACGCTGCCCCACAGAGACATCTGCGTTTCGTATGCGGCCTGCGCGTCGACGACATTGGAAGCACTCGAATTCGACGACCTGTAGGGAAGCCCGTAACGCCGCGCCAATTGGCCAGAGACGATGTTTGCTTTGGCATGTTCGGGAGTGCCAAACGCTGGCGCACCGGAGCGCATATCGACGTTCGAGGTGAACGACCCGTACACGACCGGAGAGCCCGGGTTCGTGAGCTGTGTGAGCGCAATCCCAAAGAGAGCCTCGGCGTTTTGTTGTGTGAGGCCTGCAGCGAGAGTCACAGGTGTCATTGCGCCCATGAGGGTGAATGGCGTGACGGACACCGCCTGCCCATGCGCCGACATCGTCATCAGCCCATTGGCCATCTCTTCATCGAAGCGCCGAGGGGAATTTACGTTGATCACGGTGATCACGCCTGGAGAAGTCGCGATCTCCTCAAGCGAGATGCCCCGACTGATCGCCATCATCTCGATGCCGTCGAGCGCCCGACCCCGGCCAATCGCCGTGCAGTGAAAGCTCAAGTCCGACAACGTCAGGTTTGCGCGGTAGGTGTCGAGGTGACGGTTGTTCGCGGGCAATTCGAGTGGAGCTGCAACCTGATTTCCGATCAGGTGGATGGCGTTGAAGTAGTGGGCGAGGCGCGTGAAGTTTTCATAGTCGTCCATATTCGATGCGCGCCGGCCGTTGACCTCATCGTGGATGGCAGGCGGTCCTGCAACGAGGCCGAAGGCAATCTTGTTCCCGCCGATCTCGATGACCTTCGCATCATTTCTTGACGTGAGGGTGAAGGAGCTCGGTGCTGTCGCAAGCGCCGCTTCGATGACCTCGCGCCCGACTCGAACGATCTCGCCGTCGACCGTGGCTCCGGCATCGGCGAAGAGCTGTCGAGCTTCAGCACTCCACAGCTCGATGCCGAGTTCTTCGAGGACCCGAAGAGATGCGTCATGGATTCGCTCGACCCCTTCAGGGTCAAGAATCGGAAACGGACCGTGAGAGTTCTCGACCTGTCGCCACGGAAGCTGGCGGATCGCCGGTTCGACCGCGGTCGAACGTGCCCGTCCTCGACGAACCATCAGGACTCCAGGTTCTTCGAGACTCGACCAGCAGCGAGCACAACGGTTTTCTCGACACGTCGCACGGCACCCTTGCCTGGAAACCGAAAGGACGGTCCGTACACCAGCAATGCGGCGACCGCTTGACCAGCGGGCCCGACCACAGGCGCAGCACAACTCGTCAAACCCTCGACGTAAGCACCGTGGCTCCAACTGATGCCCCGGCGGCGCGCCTCAGCGATTTCGCGTCGCAGCTCTGTCCGTTCTGCGGCCCGAAGGGTGTCGAGAAGGGGATCTACTCGCGAAGCCGGCCACGTCGACATCATCACCGCACCCGATCCGCCACCCGTGATGGCCCATCGATGCCCAGTCCAATCCTGTGCCTGAACGGGTTTGGGCACATCGACCTGCATCACCGTCAGGGTCTGATTTCCAATGGGGATCGATAACCCTGCGGCGTCGTCCAACGTGTCAGAAAGAGCAACCAGCTCAGCTTGGGCCGCTGCCTGGATGCTCGACGTGGTCGCTGATTCTGACCCGGCCAACCGTTGCACCATTGCACCTACGACGTAGACACCATCAGGGCCTCTAGCGATCGCATCTCGGTCCTCGAGGGTCGCGAGAAGTCGCGAAGTGGTGCTCAGGGGGAGGTCGGTTCGCGCTGCAGCTTCCACGAGCCCACACGGATGTTCCCCGATCACTTCGAGGAGTCGTAACGCCCGGTCGACACTTTGTACGGCCACACCAGGACCGTACCTGATTATGGAAGGGGGTGAACCTTACTTCCACATCGTGGAAGTTCGCTTAAAGTCTGAATCACTTTCCTGGCGATAGTCTTCGTGCATGGAAATCGAGAAGTGGGTAGACCCCCTTTGACCTTGGTGTTGGGTGACGGCTCGTTGGGCCGTCGACGTCGTGCAACCAGAGCGTGATCTGAATATCACCTGGCAACCAATCAGCTTGCTGTTCAAGAATGATCCAGCAGAAGACTCCGACTACTACGCTCCGGCGCTTTACACGCACAAACTTCTTCGCGTGTTCGAGTCGGTGAAGGTTACGGACGGCAACGATGGCGCATTCCGTTTCTATTGGGAATGTGGAAAAACCATTCACCACGATGAAGCGCTCTACACCAGCGCTGATCACATTCTCGAGCAGGCTGGCCTAGACACCTCCCACGCCGAGGCCTTTGAGGACGAAAGCTGGGACGCGGTCATCCGAGAGAAGATGGATGAAGGTTTGGCCCTTGTCGGCGAGGATGTTGGCACGCCGATCATCGCCTTCCACACTCCCGAGGGAAAAAAGGGCGTCTTCGGTCCAGTGATCAGTCACGCTCCACAAGGCGAAGAAGGCCTGAAATTGTGGGATGCGATGGTCACGATGGCGACCATGGATGGATTCTGGGAGCTCAAGCGCACTCGAACGGTCCGCCCGGACTTCGGCGAACGCCCCTAAGAAGTCCGAAACGCCTCGAGCTGTTCGAACAAAAGAACACCGTCGCTCATCGATCGTATGGAATGTCCCTCACGATCGAAGATCCTGAGTTCGATATCGCCGCCGAGCTCATCGACGGTTACGACCGTCTCCTCGGCACGAGTGAGCCAGTCGACATCGATGCCTCCAACGAACATTCGAATCGGTATGTCGGTCAACTGCGTGAGTGCGGCCTGGTCGTCGTCCGATGTGGGAAACCCGGGGAGTGTGCTCATCGACAAGACACGATCGGGATTCTCCGCTGCGTATCGAAACGTGCTGATGCCGCCGTTGCTGACGCCAGCCACATGAGGAGCGCCACCTTCGGGCACAACCCACGTCTCGACCCAATCGAGGAAACCGGGAATCAACTCCTCTGAGCCTTGGAAGAACAGCTCACCGCCTGGAGCTGCGGGACTCACAACAACCCATCCAAGCCGCGTCGCCTCGGGTGCATACGTTCCAGCTATCAGCGATCGTGCAAGGTTGATGTCCTGGCCTCCCGGAGGAAACGCGAGAAGTAATGGCGCTTCATCCCCAACAGCGAAACCGTCGGGCACTGATGTGACGTAGTCGATAGTCACGCGATCGATCTCCACCGCACCGGTCGACGTCGTACCTGGTTCGATGGCGGGCGCTGTCTGTGGCACGGCGGAAGTTTCGCTCACTTCGGATGTCTTCGTCGAGCCACAAGCCGCGGCAAGCAACACCAGGACGAGCGCGATCGCTGTTATCTGCCTTCTATGCATACGCCGAAAACCCGGTGCGCCTCGCCATCATTCCGGCAGTGTGAGCTCGGTTGTCTCTCGGTGCTCAGCGATGGTTTTGCCAGCACCCCAGTTGTTGCCTTCGAGCACCTTGAGGAATCCGACGACATTGCGGTCTCGGATACGTTCGAGGTCACGCACGTCGTGCATTCCTGAGTGTGCGTCACTCTGTTCGACGAGTGTGTCGACGAGCTCGGGCGTGAACTCTGGTGTGTCCATGAGTTTCGTCCATGGCCATTCCAGCGTCGGACCAAACTGCTCCACGAAGTGCCGAAAGCCACCAGCCCC
>RCNE010000972.1_pt1 | contig 15599 bp, 12 predicted proteins | sample 2041361 | NCBI WGS metagenome assembly RCNE01 (sample SAMN09708229, study PRJNA481090) | Marine sediment metagenome, whole genome shotgun sequencing project.
AATCCTATTTTTTTATATTTTGATTATTTCTCTTTGTAATATCAATTAAGATTTTATGATAAACATAAAAAACTGCTTCAAAATATTATTGAAGCAGCTAAATAATTAACCCATTGAAAATTTAATATTACTTTCCCTTTTTAATACCGTTGTTAAACGATACTAATACTAAATGTTTCATTTAAATGATTAATTATTAATTTTTAATAAAAGTTAATGAATCTGTTTCTCCACTACCCCCACTTATGTCAATCAATTCTATTTTATTGCTAGAAATGGACACAATATCCCAATCATCGCTTAAATCAGCAAAATTGTCTGGTGCACTAAAAAAGATATTAAAATCTATATCACCTTGGCTAGTAGAACCGCTATCATCAGTTATAGACCATGATCCATTAATTGTGGTTATTCCGTTTGAGGAAGATAATTGGCCACTTTCAGCAAAATCGAAATTATATCCGTCATAATCAGTTGTTTCATCAGTGCCGGAATCAGTATAATTGGTTATTATCCATGTTCCAGACTTTGCTGTGTTTGTTATTTCTTGTATACTCGTGATATCTACTTGTATAGTATCATCAGAAGAACAGCTAGAGAAGAGTATTAAATTAAATACTATCAGAATGGTTATAAAAAATTTCTTAGACATCTTATTTTGTTTTTAGCGTTATTATTCTATATTTAAAAGACAACTATCTTTCCAAAAATCCTGAATTTTTCAGTGTTTTTATTTAATTTATATTAAAAAACTGCTTTAATATTTCTATTAAAGCAGTTGATAAAAGCGAAACTTGGTTATAATCATTCCTTTATATAATTGTAATAGCGACAACTGTATCAAAATTTTTGTTAATATGATGAATAATCAATCAGTTTAAATGGCTTATTCATCAAATGCGATTGCGTAATGCTCTTGTTCATTAAAGTGCATAGGTACTCTAACTCTAGTCGTACCCCATGCAAATACCATTATAATGTTATTGTTTTTGATTTTTTTAAAATCAATAGAAAATGTATTCATCTTTTCAGCTTTCCCAACGGGTACTTTAATCTTAGCAATATCATAATCAGGGTTATATTGAAATGCGCCCAATACATCAGTATTACTATTTATAATAATCTCCCATTCGTCCTCTCCAGGGATTGTATACAAAACATATGAACCTGCACTAACCAGTTTATTACCAATAAGTACATCTTTAAATATTTTAATTTCGGTAGCTTCATTAGCACCTGTTCTCCATAGCTCATTATAAGGAACTTTAGAACCAAACACCTCACCTTTACCGTGAAAAGTTGGTCTGCCATATAATACTTTTACTAGTGGCTTTGTAACTTTTGACTCTCTATAATAAGTTATATCATGAGGAGCTTTATCTAACTTTTTAAAACCTTGTGCTTCACTCTTAGTGATGAACAAAATTGTTAGTACTATTAAAACTATGATTGAAGTATAATATGAATTTTTCATGGCCTGTCTTTTTAAAAATTATCTTGTATTTTCTCGTCAAAGAATTTATAAAAGAAAACTACCTCAATATAAAATACTACTGAAGTAGTTTTACTGCATTCAACCCATTTTATTCATCATTACTAGCGATTTGAGCTTCTTTGTAAGAAGCTAGTCTCCCTGGTTCAAATACCGTAACTTTTGTAGTGATTATAAATTCCTTTGTATATAATTTCAATTTATAATCTCCACTTGGAATAGTATCTTTATTGATGACACATTTATATCCTTTATTTTCTGCTTCAAAAACTGGTACGCTTGTCAATTCATCTAATATTTCATATTTATAAAATGATAAAGCAGATTCTAATACCATCCCATCATTACTTTTTACATCATAAACAACAATAGAAATAGAACCGTTTGGATCCGTTGTAACTTGCCAATTATATTTTGATTTTAATTGTGATTGTGATACATTCGATATCAAAATAAATAGTAATATAATAATAGTATTCGTTGCATTTTTCATAATAATTTTTTTAGATTAGAGTTATAATCTTTATTATAAAGACAGTTAAGTTTTAAAAACTCCTGAAAAAATTTAACTTTTTTTTAAGAAAAATATAATGCATAAAAAATGCCCTAGCATATATACTAGAGCATAATTTTAAAAACCTATATTCAAATAATTTCTTCCCTTTTTACTATTTATATAGTTTTCTTATTTGGTTTAGTTTGTAGGTGTTATTTTTGTTTTTTAACCAAAGTTAATCATCATCTCCACATTCATTTTCAAACCTCAAATGATTATCCTTATCAATTTTCAATTTCACTTTAGATTCATCGTTTTTTATCTTAATATCATCTAAATCCCAAACTAAATTAAATTGCGGAAAATCAAGTATATTAAATTCTAATTTCACTTCATCATTCACAGAAGTTACATACCAATTCCCTGTAAAGGTATCTCCATTTTCATTTATGATAGTAAGCTCATTATTTATTAAGAAATCAAAACTAAAATCTTCAAAATCTTCTGTATGGTCTCCATTAAATTTAAAATCATCAACAAACCAGTTTGTACAACCAATTAATACATTTTCTAATTCTGTTAACTCACAATCTAGGCAATTATCATCTTCATAGTCAAAATCATCGTCTTCATCACAACTATCTTGAGAATTATCTATAACAGTTTCTAATTCGTCAAGATTGTCGATTATTACACTTGAACCATCAAATAATATAAGTGAAATAGGAAAAATAACATTTGCAATTTCACTTTCATCTAACATTTCAATAACATTATACATTTGATTATCATTGTGAACAGTGATTGTACTTATTTGCTCAGAAACAGTATTAAATATTGAAAAAGTAATTGGATATACAAAATCTAAACATTCAATATCTTCATCTGCCTCATTCTCTCCATTACACATACCTGATAAAGCATCAAACTCTGATTGATTTGCAATTAATGTAGTTGTTTGGTTTGCATTACGAATGGTTATTGGAAAATTAATTACAATTTCATTGATTATTGATTCTTGCAAAATATCTTCTATATCGTCATAATCATCTTCATTTATTATATTGACTAATTCACCATTGATTGTAATACTATATGGAAATTCAATAGTAAGGCAATTGGCACCATCAACAATATTATCAATAGAACCATCATTTAATGAAACTCGTCCAATTAAAGCAGCAATTGGAGACTTCTCAGTAATAACAGTCTCCTGCTCTTCAGGGAAAATTGTCTCTTGCCTACATGAAAGCAGTACTGACATAAAACATATTAATATTATAATCCTTTTATACATATCATTAGGTATTTTATTTAAAAACAACTGAACTCTAAAAAATCCTGAAGAATATTTTATTGAACGCTTATATCATGAAAATATTCCCCAAATGCCATAAAAATGTATTCTCAGATTTACTTTTGATCTTTTTACTATATTCGCGGAATTGAGTTAACAATTTTTACGTTTCATTTATTTTATAATTAATCAATACCCTATAAATGTCGACCAATATTTGTGAAGAAAAAGCATTTGCCAACGTATACAATGAGTATTCTGGTGACCTCAATAATTATTTATACTATCAATATGGAAATAAAATTGATGTAAATGACAAAGTACAGGAGGCTTTTATGAAGTTATGGAAAAACTGCAAAGAGGTCACTTTTGAAAAAGCAAAAGGGTATGTATTTATGGTTGCTAAGAATATGATGCTCAATGAAATTAAGCATCAAAAAGTAGTTTTAAAGTTTCAGCAAACGAAACCAAAAGATTATACCAATGAAAACCCTGAGTTCTTATTAGAACAAGAACAATTCTATCAAAAATACCAACGTGCTCTAGCTAAACTTTCTGAAGAACAGCGCATTGCGTTTTTATTAAATAAAACAGAAGGTAAAAAACATCAAGAAATTGCAGACATGCTAAACATTACTAAAAAAGTAGTGGAATACCGGATATATTCTGCTTTTAAAATAATAAAAGAAGAAATTAAAGAAATTAAATAATTATTTTTTTCAGGAGAAATTAGAACTTAGTTGTTTTTAATATAAATGGCAGAAAAAATGGACAAGGAAAAATTATTAGAAAAGTGGTTAAACAATGACCTGTCTAGTGCTGAATTAAAGGAATTCGAGCAACTAGAGGATTTCAATCTTAATAATGAAATTATTGAGGGCGCTAAATCATTTAAGGCATCACATTTCTCAAGCCCTGCTTCTTTTAGTGAGTTTAAAACTAAACTTAAAAAAGAAGAAAAACCTGTAATTCAGCTAAGTGCTATAAAAATGCTTACTAGAATTGCTGCAATTTTTGTTATTGGTATAGGTGTTTACGTTGCTTTTTTCAATAACAATTTAACAACAGTTCAAACATTAGCGAGTCAGAATGAAACTTTTGAATTACCCGATGCTTCTACCGTTACATTAAATGCCACTTCAACGATTAAATTTGATGAAGACAAATGGTCAGATAAAAGAGAACTTTCATTGAAAGGTGAAGCTTACTTTAAAGTAGCTAAAGGATCAAAATTTGATGTAAAAACTTCAAATGGTATCGTGAGTGTATTAGGTACCCAATTTACGGTAAAACAACGTGACAATTATTTCGAAGTAAAATGTTTTGAAGGTGTCGTTAGTGTTTCGAGAAAAGGTGAGTTACATCGTCTTACAAAAGGTAAAACATACAGATCTTTGAATGGTGAAATTAGCTTAAACACAACAAATAAAGAAAATCCTGATTGGCTACACAATATAACTAGTTTTGAAAGCGTTCCTATGATCGAAGTTTTAAAAGAGTTAGAAAGACAATACAATGTCTCTGTTAAAACAGAAAATATAGATACAAAACGAATCTTTACAGGTGGTTTTGTAAATAACAATCTGGAACAAGCTTTGCAATCCATTAGTGTTCCCTTAAATTTATCTTATAAAAACAACGGCGCAAATAAAATTACATTCTTTAAGAAATCTATGCATTAATCCCAAAAGCATAGTTCTTATAGTGTATTTATTCTTCACTCCAAGTTTAATACATGCCCAAAAATTACAACAAAAGCTACCTCTAAAGGAGGTAGTTATTGTTTTACAAAATGACTACCAATATACATTTACTTATGCCAATGATGTAGTTGAGAATATCTATGTCAACCCAATACCCAAGGGACTTACTTTCAAAGAAATAATCCAATATCTTCAAAAAGAAACAAGTCTAATGTTTCAATTTCTTGATAATAATTTTATTGCCATTAATCTAAAAAAGGAAGCTTCATCAATATGTGGCTATGTATTAGATCAAAATACTGGAAACCCCTTGCTTGGCGTAACTATAGTCGCTAATAATAATGCTACTGTAACCGATGAGTTTGGCTATTTTACTATGGAAATTTTCAATAAAAATGATAATATTAATTTAAGATTTTTGGGATACCAAACAAATCTCATCAATGCTTCCGAATTCTTTTTTAATAAAGGTTGTGCCTACATCGATCTATCTCCTCAAATTGAAACACTTACAGAAATTACCTTGAGTAATTATTTAACCAAGGGTATGACTAAATTAACTGATGGTACTTTTGATATTGATTTTAACAATTTCGGTATTCTTCCAGGTTTAATAGAGACTGATGTTTTGCAAACTATACAATCATTTCCTGGAATTCTAAGTGTTAGTGAAACAGTTTCAGATATAAATATAAGAGGTGGTACAAATGATCAAAATTTAATTCTTTGGGATGGCATAAAAATGTATCAGTCGGGTCATTTCTTTGGATTGATTTCTATATTTAATCCGCAAATGACTAAAAATGCAAAATTGATTAAGAATGGTACTTCATCTGAATTTTCTGATGGAGTTTCAGGCACCATAGCTATGAGTACCGATACAAATTTGAATACTGCAACCACCGGTAGTATTGGGCTCAATCTTATCAATGTTGATGGTTTTGTAGATATTCCTTTCGGGAAAACATCTTCGATACAAGTATCAGCACGAAAAGCGATTAATGATTTTGTTGACACACCCACATACAATCGTTATTTTGAAAGAATAACACAAGATAGCGAAGTATTATCAAGTCAAAATCCACAACAAAATTTTGATTTCTATGATCTTAGTTTTCGATGGTTGTATAGAATTACTGAAAAAGATCTAATAAGAGTAAGTGGAATATTAGTTAACAATGAACTTTTATTTAATGAAAATATTACTAGAAATAATGTGCTAGAATCTAAAGAAAGTAACCTGTCACAAGAAACTTTAGCCGCTGGAATTTACTATAAAAAAAATTGGAATGATTATTTTGTAAGCACGCTAACCGCTACAGAAAGTAGATATAATTTGACCGCTCAAAATGCCGACTTACTCAATCAATTAACTTTAAATCAACAAAATACTGTTTCTGAAACCTCATTTAAATTAAATACTTTTTACAGACCTAATTCACAATTATCTATCTTAAACGGATATGAATTTACTGAAACTGGAATCACAAATTTTGTTAATGTAGATAATCCTCCTTTTAATTCAGAAATACTAGAAGTTATTCGTGAACACAGTTTATATTCTGAAGTAAGTTATAAAACCAAGTCTGCTAAAACAAATTTTAAAGCGGGTGCACGATATAATTATATAGATTTAATTGATAAAGACGCTCACGTGATTGAGCCAAGATTGAGTGTAAATCATAAGATTACAGATGAATTAACTTTAGATGTGCTTGGGGAGTTCAAACACCAAAATTCTTCTCAAATTATTACCGGTCAAAATGATTTTTTAGGAATAGAAAAAAGAAGGTGGCAGCTTTCTAATATCGATACCATACCAATTGTAAAAAGCAAACAACTTTCAACAGGTTTAAACTATACCAAAAATGGCTGGTATATTGGTGCTGAAGGTTTTTTAAAAGAAGTAAAAGGTATAACCTCTCAAAGCCAAGGGTTTTTAACGCATAAAGCTTCTAAAAAAGTGAATGGAAGTTATTTCGTTAAAGGAATTGACCTTCTTATCAATAAGCGATTACAAAAAATTAGTACTTGGTTCAGTTATTCTCTGGCTGATAACCAATATACTTTTAATGAATTTGAAGAGATAAACTTTCCTAGTAATATAGATATTAGGCATTCATTATCTTTAGGAACATCATATGTTACTGATAAATTAAAAATTTCAGTAGGTTTGAATTGGCATTCAGGTAGGCCCACGACTAAACCAAATAGAGAAAATGAAATCGTTGACAATTCTATAAATTATCAATCAGAAAATAGTAGTAATTTGAGCAGATATTTGAGAATAGATACCTCTGCGATATATAATTTTAATCTAGCACCAAAAATAAAGGCCCGAGCTGGAGTTTCAGTTTGGAATGTCTTAAATAACAATAATATTGTAAACGAATATTACTTACTAAGTGATGATAGCATACAGAAAATTTCAAATTCGGCTTTAGAGTTTACACCAAATTTCAGTTTTAAAGTTAATTTTTAGTTTTATTCTGGATATTCTATTCTTAAATGGTAAATATTATTTAGTTTCTTTTTTAAGACTTTTTTTATTGTTTCGATTTCTTTAAAAGTAATGTCAGCATTCATAAACTGATTATTCTTCATTTGACCAGAAATAATTTTTTCAATCAAATCATCGATTAATTGAGCTGTAGGTTCTTTAATACTTTTAGAAGCTGCCTCGGCGGCATCACTCATCATTAAAATAGCTGTCTCTTTAGAAAAAGGTATAGGTCCTGGGTATGAAAAGTCTTCGATGTCAACAAAATCTGGTGTAGATTCTTTTTGCTTCATATAAAAATAATATACTTGACTCGTACCATGATGAGTTCTAATAAAATCGATTATTCTATCCGGCAAACGATTCTTTTTTGCTAATTCAATTCCATGTATCACATGATTGATAATGATATCAGCACTATCACGTGGTGTTAATTCATCATGTGGGTTTACACTTGTAGTCTGATTTTCGGTAAAATACATTGGGTTGGCTAGTTTACCAATATCATGATATAAAGCACCAGTTCTTACGAGCATTGCATTTGCTCCTATTTCGTTAGCACAAGCCTCTGCTAAATTAGCAACTTGCATAGAATGCTGAAATGTACCTGGAGCCTTTTCTGCTAATTCACGTAATAATTTTGAATTTGTACTTGATAATTCTAGTAATGAAACGTCAGAAACAAGTCCAAAAGTTTTTTCATAAATTAGAATCAGTAGTAAAGACAAAAATGATAATACTCCGTTAAGGGCAAACAATCCAAAATATTCAAAATTAATTTTATCGGCATTTCCTTCTTGTATTATAGAAAATGCGAAATAGGCCAGCATATATACAAACGTAATTTTACTAATAGAGATAAATAAATTTGCTCTTCTGTATAATTCAGAAACCGTTAAAACTGTAACAATACCAGCAATTATATGTAAAAAGATAAATTCAAAACTGTTAGGCACTATAAAACCTAATAATAAAACGGTAAGTACATGTGTAAAAAGACCCAATCGAGCATCAAAAAAAGCTTTTAAAGTAATGGGTAATATGATGAGAGGTATACCATATAAAAATTCAACTCTATATCGTACTACTAAAGTCACCAATAGTACTATCAACAACACATTAAAAAATATGAATGTTACTTTAGTGTTGTTTTCAAAGACCTCTGGTCTATACTGTTGAATAAATAGTAATAGCATTAACAATGCCAGTGCAATTAAAATAGTGTATCCAAAAACAATCCAATTATAGTTAGAATCGCTCCAAAGTTGTGATTGATATTCACTTTTTAATGAACTTAGTATTTCATATTTTTTTCCTTCAACAACGTCACCTTTCGAAATGATACGCTCATCCTCCGAAACCAACCCTTTGGTATATGAAATTCCATTCAGTTCTTTTTCTAAGACTTTTTTAGTGAATTCGTCATCATAGTAAATACTTGGTTCTAATACTTTAGCATAAATACTTTTAAAATAAGGCTTTAAAGCTTGATAACTAGTATTGTCGAAATGACTATTTATCAAGCTATTAATTTCTGATGTTACTACAAATTTACTAAAAACAACTTGTTTTACTTGGTTTCCTTCTCGAAGGTTTATCCGTTGTTTCTTTGTAGCTTTATCAGAATCATTATTTTCTAAATAACCACGTTCATAGATTTTCGACAATAGTTTATCTCCAAACTGTATAACATTTCTTCTATTATATTTAGTAATAATACTATCAGGAATTATAGTCTTTAAGCTCTCTAAATAATTACTTCTTACTCTATTAAAAGCATCTTTATTAGTTGCGAAATAAAGTTCTTTATTTTCTTCTATTTCACTCTTTTCACTTTCAATTTCTTCTTCCGATTTTTCAATAGCAAAGTCGAAAGGAGCATATAAATTATCAGATTGCCAAATTTTACCTTTTTGTATATCTAAACCAAAATGACCTCCCTTAGGAAATAAGTAGACAATTGCAATCGCTGTAATAATAAATAAGAACACTTTATAGATCAACGCGTGATTCTGATAAAGCCTATTTATAAAATTTTTCATTCAATCAAATTATGTATGATTCAAAACTACATAATTTTATTGTATTCTTATACTGTGTTCTAATCTTACATTAATTTGTGATTCTAAAGGAGAGGAACAGCCAAAATATTGATAAAATTTAATTAAATTAGCAATATCATAACTAAGGCAGTTAATGGCTTAGAGCTTAAACCAATTATAATGAAAGAAGTAGTCATAGTATCAGCAGCAAGAACTCCAATTGGTAGTTTTATGGGTGGATTATCAACTATTCCTGCTCCTAGGCTAGGTGCAGTAGCTATTAAAGGAGCGTTAGATAAAATTAATTTAAAGCCCGAATTAATTGATGAAGTATTAATGGGTAATGTTGTACAAGCGGGCACAGGTCAGGCTCCAGCTCGTCAAGCAACGATATATGCTGGTTTACCAGACACTACGCCATCTACTACTATAAACAAAGTATGTGCTTCGGGCATGAAAGCAGTAATGCAAGGTGCACAAGCTATCGCATTGGGTGATGCTGACATTATTGTAGCTGGCGGTATGGAAAATATGAGCTTGATTCCACATTACTATCATGCAAGAACAGGTACAAAGTTTGGTCCTGCAAAAATGGAAGACGGTATGCAAAAAGATGGCTTGGTAGATGTATATGATCAAAATGCAATGGGTGTGTGTGCTGACGCTTGCGCGGATGAATATCATTTCTCTAGAGAAGATCAAGATGCTTATGCAATTCAATCATATGAACGCTCTGCAAAAGCTTGGAAAGACGGTAAATTTAATAATGAAGTTGTTTCTGTTGAAGTACCGCAAAGACGTGGAGAACCTATTGTAGTTTCGGAAGATGAAGAATTTAAAAATGTAAAAATGGATAAAATTCCGGCGTTACGCCCTGCTTTCACCAAAGAAGGAACAGTTACAGCTGCGAATGCTTCTACCATAAATGATGGTGCTGGAGCCATGGTTCTAATGTCTTCTGATAAAGCAAAAGAACTTGGATTAAAACCTCTAGCTAAAATAAAAAGTTATGCTGATGCTGCACATGAACCCAAATGGTTTACTACTGCTCCAGCAAAAGCTTTACCAAAGGCATTGAATAAAGCAAATATATCATTAGACGATATTGATTTTTTTGAATTTAATGAAGCTTTTGCTGTAGTTGGTCTAGCAAATATGAAACTATTAGGATTAAACGATAAAAACGTAAATGTAAATGGCGGCGCTGTTTCTTTAGGTCATCCATTAGGGTGCTCGGGAGTTCGAATTTTAATTACATTATTAAATGTACTAGAACAGAATAATGCGAAGTTAGGAGCAGCCGCAATTTGTAATGGTGGTGGTGGCGCTAGTGCCATGATAATAGAAAGAATCTAATTTTTTGATGAATTACGGCATTTGTAATCTAAGTGTTATTCCGTTACGGATTGAGCCTAACGATGAAAGTGAAATGGTTTCACAAGTTTTATTTGGTGAGCACTTTAAGGTATTAGAAAAATCAAAACAGTGGCGTAAAATACGTTTATCTTATGATAAGTATGGAGGCTGGATTGATGGAAAACAGTATCTAGAAATTACTCAAGAACAGTATCAAAGCCTAGATAAAGCTCCAATAACTATCACACATCAACTAGTAGATTTTGTTTCTAACGAAACAAATGAACTACTTCCAATTTTATTAGGTTCTACACTACCTTCTTATACAAAAGGCATTTTCGAATTAGTAACTAACAAATATTCGTTTGAAGGACAAACTATTTCGAGAAAAGGCTCTAAAGATGACATTATAAAAACTACTTTTTTTTATGCTAATGCTCCATATCTTTGGGGTGGTAAAACGCCTTTTGGTATTGATTGTTCGGGTTTCACACAAATGGTTTATAAAATAAACGGAATTAAATTATTTCGTGATGCTTCACAACAAGCTAGTCAAGGTGAGGTATTAAGTTTTATTGAAGAAAGTGAACCAGGAGATTTAGCATTTTTTGATAATAAAGAGGGGGAAATAATTCATGTTGGAATTATTATGGCCAACAATCATATAATTCATGCTAGCGGTCATGTAAGAATTGATCGATTAGATCAAAGCGGAATTTTTAATGAAGAATTAAAAAAGCATACGCATAAACTAAGAGTCATTAAAAAGATATTTTAAACAAAAAAACTCACTATTTAATAGTGAGTTTTTTTATTATTTCGAAATACTATCTATTCTCTAGAAGCGTCCCAAATAGCTTTCATCTCTTTGAATTTGTCATCTTTACCTGTATTCTCGTATAAACTCATTAAAGTTCTAGCAAGTTCAACATTTTCTGTACCGTCTTTCTTCTTTTTAATTTCAAAAGCTTTTTCATAGTAAGGAATTACTTCATTGTACAATGCTGTTTGTTTCTCTTTAATAGCATCATACTTTTTGAAATTACTTAAGTTGTTATTCATTTCTTCAACCAATTCCTTATCTTTTTCTAACATAGCAGCGCCTAAATTTAAATAGGCATCAGCATATTCAGCATCTAGTTCAATTGCTTTCTTATAACTAACTTTAGCCTCTTCAATTTTACCTTGCTCTTGATTAATTACTCCCACATTAAAGTGTAACGCAGCGTTATTAGGATCTTGCTCTATCGCCTCTTTCATGACATTGGCAAATTCATCTTTTTTACCCAACTTCAAGTAAATATTTCCTTGAGTCATTAGCATATCCATATCTTTCGGATTATCTTTTCTAGCCTCTTCTATAGCTGCTAAAGCATCTTCTGGTTTTCCATTATCAGCTAAAATCAATGCTATATTTTTTATAATCGAAGCTTTTTTAGATTTAGAAACGCTTTCTAACGGATCTTTGTATTGTTTTGCTTTAATCATTAAGTCCATTTGTTCTTTAGAACCGAAATTTTCTTTTTCTCCACTTTCAATATTCGTAGCTGTATATGTTGTCGATACACCAGTATACCGTAAATCTTTTAATGAAATAAAATGTTTTAAAGCCGTATCAAAATCTTTATCTAAATATGCTGAATTTGCCGCATACTCTAAAAAAGCAGTATCTTTTTTACTTAATAAGTATGTTTGATACATTCCTTTTTTTGCTGATTTATAATCTTTAGTTTGATAATCCTTAATACTTTTTTTAGATACATCAGCTATTAAAGCGTTCAACATTGGTTCGGCTTCTTTTGTATATTTAGCCTTACCAGTTTCTTTTTCATAAGCTATTAAATCTTGAAATGATTTTGCCGCCGTGTCATACGAACCACTAGCAGTTGCTGGATTCTTTTTAGCGATATCATAGTAAGTTTTTGCTTTTAAAAAGTAAAATTTAGCTTTATACTTATCTTCTAACTTACCTTCTGCCATGTCAACAGCAGTTTTAGCAGCAGTAGCATCACCGCCTTTTAAAGCTTTTTCTACAGCTTTTAATTCATCTTTTTGTGCAAATGTTGACATTCCAATAAATATTGCCAACATCGTAAATCCTAATTTTCTCATTTTCGTTTTAATTAATTTATACTTGGTTGTTTGTTTGTTCATCAGAATCGTTATTTTCAATTTCCGTGCCATTTTCTAAATCATCATTTTCTTCATCTTCTTCGCGCATAACTTTTGCAACTGCTGCAATCGAATCATTTCCTTTAATATTAATTAGTTTCACACCTTGTGTAGCTCTACCCATCACCCTTAAATCAGCAACAGCCATACGAATTATGATACCCGATTTATTAATAATCATCAAATCATCTTCATCTGTCACATTCTTAATAGATACTAAATTACCGGTTTTTTCTGTAACATTAATAGTTTTTACTCCTTTTCCACCTCTATTCGTTATTCTGTAATCCTCTAAATTAGAGCGTTTACCATAACCATTCTCAGAAACTACTAATATATTACTCTCCATATCGTTCACAGAAACCATTCCTATTACTTCATCTTTATCATCTTTCAATCTGATACCCCTAACCCCGGAAGCATTTCTACCCATAGGTCTCGTTTTCGCTTCTTCAAAGCGAATTGCTTTACCAGATTTTAAACCAATCATAATCTGACTATTACCATCGGTTAATTTAGCTTCTAGTAATTCATCTCCTTCTTTAATAGTTATTGCATTTATTCCATTTGTTCTTGGTCTAGAATATTGCTCTAAAGATGTTTTCTTGGTTTGCCCTTTTTTGGTTACCATTAATACATAATTGGCATTCACATACTCCTCATTTTTAAGATCTTGTGTACAAATAAATGCTTTTACCTTATCATCTGGTTCAATATTTACCAAATTTTGGATTGCCCTTCCCTTAGATGTTTTACTACCTTCAGGGATTTCATAAACACGCATCCAGAATACTTTCCCTTTTTGCGTAAAGAACAGCATGTATTGGTGGTTTGTAGCTACAAATAAATGCTCTAAGAAATCTTCATTTCTTGTTGCAGAACCTTTTTGACCACGCCCTCCTCTATTTTGAACCTTATATTCATCTAAATTTGTTCGTTTTACATATCCAGCATGCGATATTGTAATAACTACTTTAGAATCTGGTATCATATCCTCAATACTCATGTCACCACCAGCATATTCAATAACCGAACGACGCTCATCACCATACTTTTCTTTAACCTGTAATAACTCATCTTTAATGATAGTCATTCTACGAGATTCATCGGCTAAAATATCTTTTAGATCTTCGATCAATTTCATGATCTCTTCATATTCTCCTCTAAGTTTATCTTGCTCTAATCCAGTTAATTGACGCAATCTCATCTCAACAATCGCTTTAGACTGAATCTCAGAGAGTTCAAAACGCTTCATTAACGTTTCACGTGCTTCATCGGCATTTGCTGAAGCGCGTATTAATTTAATCACTTCATCAATATTATCTGAAGCAATTATTAAACCTTCTAAAATATGAGCTCTAGCTTCTGCTTTGGCTAATTCAAACTTAGTTCTACGAACTACGACATCATGTCTATGGTTTACAAAATGCTTTATTAAATCCTTAAGATTCAACATTTGTGGTCTCCCATTCACTAATGCAATATTATTTACACTAAATGATGTTTGAAGAGCAGTATACTTATATAACTTATTTAAAACGATATTAGGAATAGCATCTCTCTTTAAAACATATACCAAACGGCGACCTTTTCTGCTCGTTTCATCTCTTAATGATGCAATACCATCTATTTTCTTATCGTTTACAAGATCAGCCGTTTTTTTCATTAAATCAGCTCCATTCACTTGATACGGCAACTCAGTAACAACAATACACTCTCTACCATTCACTTCTTCGAAAACGGTTTTTGCACGCATTACTATCCGGCCACGACCGGTATGAAAAGCATCTTTAACACCATCGTATCCATAAATAGTACCACCAGTAGGGAAATCGGGCGCTTTGATGTGTTGCATTAACTCATCAATCTCAATATCATTGTTATCAACGTAAGCAATGGTACCGTCTATCACTTCCGATAAGTTGTGTGGCGCCATATTCGTAGCCATACCAACTGCAATACCAGAAGCTCCATTTACCAATAAACTCGGAATACGAGTTGGTAAAACTGTAGGTTCTTGTAGCGTGTCATCAAAATTTAAACGATGATCTACCGTGTCTTTATCAATATCAGCAAGCATATCTTCTGATATCTTATGCATTCTAACCTCGGTGTAACGCATTGCTGCTGGGCTATCACCATCGGGAGAGCCAAAGTTACCTTGGCCATCGACCATTTGGTAACGCATGCTCCAATCTTGAGCCATACGCACCATTGCATCATATACAGATGTATCACCATGAGGGTGATACTTACCTAATACTTCCCCAACAACTCTTGCAGATTTTTTATGAGCTCCTGTCGCTTTTATTCCTAATTCATGCATACCATACAATACTCTTCGATGTACAGGTTTGAGTCCGTCACGCACATCTGGTAATGCTCTTGATACAATCACTGACATTGAATAATCAATGTAAGATGACTTCATTTCATCCTCAATATTAATAGGAATTAATTTTTCGCCTTCAGCCATATAATTTTCTTTAAGTTTTAATCGTTTTTATTGGTGCAGCAATATACAACAAATCACAATTTTTG
>RCNE010002918.1_pt1 | contig 15594 bp, 9 predicted proteins | sample 2041361 | NCBI WGS metagenome assembly RCNE01 (sample SAMN09708229, study PRJNA481090) | Marine sediment metagenome, whole genome shotgun sequencing project.
CATTTAAGTGAGCTTCATTCAGTTGAACTCATATCTTACATCGATACCATAAACCCGGGGCTCACCCAGTTGATAGTAGGCCTCCGTTTCATAGAGTTTACGGGGGTCATTTCCAAAACCGCCAAAACCACGGGTCTGGACATCCTTGTCGGTCAGGTTTCGCCCCCAGACAGCAATGGTCCAGTGCTCGGTTTCATAAGCCAGGCGCATATTCAGGAGGGTGTAGCCATCCAGCTTTTCATTGTGATTGGCAGAGGCATAGGCACTGCCCTTGCCTTCGATATCTACCTGTGCGAACCAGTTTTGGGCAAAAAAGAACTGTGCGCCAAGTGCGTACTGGGTTTTCGGTGCGTGGGCCTGATCGCGGCCGCTCAAGTCGTACGGGATACCATTCTCAAGATCGGCATCCGCGTGTGAAAAGCTCAGGTAGTCTTTGTATTTTGTATCCAGCAACCCCAGGCTGCCAAAAAGACTGATGTTCTCGCTAAGCTGCCAGTTACTTTCAATTTCCAGCCCCCTGTTGGTGCCGCCTGATGCATTTTGCAAACTGTCGATGAAGTTGCAAGGGCAGGCCGATGATGTTGGGTCCATCGGTATCACGATAGATTGCTTGACCTGCATATCGTCCCTTTCCTGGTGGAACAAGGCGGCGCTGAGCGTCAAGGAGTCATCCAGAAAACTGCCCTTCAGACCAAGCTCATAATTCCACATGGTCTCTGAGCCAAACACCAGGTTTTCAGGTGGTACGAAGATACCATCCTGTTCGAGATCAGGGATTTTACTGGCCAGGGCAGAGTTGTACCCACCGGCTTTGTATCCCCGTGAAATCAAACCATAGAGCAGTGTGCCTGATGCGGTGCGGTACTCCAGGGCTACCTTTCCACCCCAGAAGCTCTCGTCATCCGAGGAACGGCTATCGCCTACGACATTATCATCATAATCCCAGTCACGTTTTTCATAACGCAACCCCGTCACGTATGTCCATACATTGGCAAATGGCAGGTCCACCTGTCCGTAGGCGGCCAGGTTTTTGGTGTCGTACCGGCTGTCAAAATCGCCGGAACTGAAGGTGTACTCGCGTCGTAAGGATTGATCCTGATCACGGTAGTAGATGCCGGCTACCCACGAAGCCATGTCGGCTCCCTTGTTGGAAACCAGGCGGATGTCGGCGGTGTTGTTGTTGTTATTGCGGATGTAGTTATCGGTTGATGAATACCACCAGTCAAAACCCCAGATGTCGGAATCGCAGTCGGTATCGTCGCAAATTTCCGTGTTGCTCCAGTCTTCGTCGTAGCCGTACTCGGTATCGGCATCAACGTGGCTCAGCAGCGCTTCAAGTGCGAGCGTATCGGTGGCCTGCCAGGTGGCCCTCAGCGCTTCTGCCGTGCTTTTTAGCTTGTCATGGCCGGGCTCATCCGAGTAGGTTTCGCGGGTGTTATCCAGTGAAAAGGCGTCATAACCGTTGTCTACATCACTATAAAAGACCGTGAAGTCGAGGGAAAAATCATCACTGACTTCCCAATTGAATTTCCCTCTCGCGTTGAACTCGTCAATATTGTTGGTATTGCGATCGAGATATATATTGTCGATATAACCATCGTTGTTATTGCTCTGCACAGCCAGGCGGAACCCCGTGTTGGCCGACAGCGGACCACCCACGGCAGCCGTGGCCGTGAGGCGGGAGTAGTTGCCAACGGTCAGACTGGCATATCCATTCAAATCATCTTCAGGGCCGTTCGATACCATATTTATCAACCCGGCCAGGGCATTGGCACCGAACAGGGTGCCTTGCGGCCCGCGCAGAATCTCGACCTGCTGAATATCCAGTGTACTGGCCGCACCACCGATACCGGTGAAATCCATACCATCAATCATCAGGCCTACCGACGGATTAATCGGCTCGACGAACTGGCTGCGTTCACCGATGCCACGTATCAACACAAACCGTCCACGCGACGCGCCGGAAGACAAATTTACATTCGGGGCAAGATTCAGCAATTGTTCCAGGTGCATCGCACCACGCCGTTGAATGGCCTGCTGATCAAAAACAGTAATACTGGTGGGTAATTCCAGAACAGATACAGGACGGTATTCAGCCGTCACTATGACTTCTTCCAGATCGCCCTCGGCCATTTCCTGCGCACTGATATGCACAGGCGCCAGCCACATCGTGAGCAGCAACAACAAGCTACCAAATTTATTAAACACAAAAAGCCTCCCAAGAGGCTGTCGGGATTGCGACAGGCTCCTTGTGTGGAGACCCGGAAGGTGGAGAGATTGAACAGTAAACTGCGCCCTATCCCTACGCCGGTATTATCCGGATCAGGTTCAAAGGGTCCGTCCGGTTGGTTTTCCGGACATCTCAGGCCATTTGGCCGCCCCTCAGGCATTCCCATGGGAATGTCCGTGTATTCTAACGCAAATACGTAGGGTGCGTAACTCGTTACGCACGTTCTTTCCACCCCAGGCCAATTTCATTTTCACCCTTCGCTTCATGATTTTTCAAACCCCTCCCACGGTCGTGTTTTTCGGGCTAAATCGCATCTAATTAACTTAAGAAACCCACCCAAAACAGCTACAATAAACCCCGCTTAACCTCCTTTATAAGGTTGAATCATCATGTCCAATCCCGAGTTCCCAACAAGCGCCAGAGTGGTCATCGTCGGTGGTGGAATCATCGGTTGCTCAGTGGCATACCACCTGGCCGACATGGGCTGCAAAGACGTCGTACTGCTAGAGCAAAGCCAACTCACAGCAGGCACCACCTGGCACGCAGCAGGTCTGATGACAACCTATGGCTCAACTTCCGAAACCTCGCTTGAAATGCGCAAATACTCACGCGAGTTGTATGCCGGTCTTGAACAGGAAACCGGCCAGGCGACCGGCTTCAAGGCCTGCGGATTTATCGAGGTCGCATCAGATGCCGACCGTCTTGAAGAACAGCGTCGCGTTGCAGCGTTTAACCGTTTACACGGCATCGACGTTGTTGAAATCTCACCCGCTGAGATCCTTGAGCTTTTCCCGCTGGCCAGAGTCGATGATATTTTGGCGGGCTTTTACACCGCAACCGATGGCCGCATAAACCCCGTCGATGTCACCATGGCCCTGGCAAAAGGCGCGAGGCTAAGAGGTGTAAAGATTATTCAGAACACGCCTGTAAAGGGTGTGCTCAGCCACCGTGGCACCGTGACCGGGGTGCGCACTGAAAAGGGCGATATTAAAGCCGAGATCGTTGTTAACTGCGCCGGTATGTGGGCCAGGCAATTTGGGGAACTCAGCGGTGTGCACATTCCCAACCAGGCCGCCGAGCACTATTACCTGATCACCGATGATATGGATGGCGCGGTTAACGACCTGCCAATACTGGAAGACCCGTCATGTCATGCCTATTACCGTGAAGAAACCGGCGGATTGATGATCGGCCTTTTTGAACCGGACTGCGCGCCGTGGAGGGTGGCTGGTATACCCGACGATTTCTCGTTTGGCGAGATACCGCCCGACTGGGACCGAATGGGTGGTTTCCTCGAGCGCGCGATGAGCAGGGTGCCGGTGTCGGTGGAAACCGGTATCAGGAAGTTTTTCTGCGGACCGGAAAGCTTCACACCCGATTTGAACCCTATTGTTGGCGAGGCGCCTGAACTTAGAAATTACTGGGTGGCAGCCGGTTTGAACTCGGTGGGTATTATTACCGGTGGTGGTTTAGGCAGGGTGCTGGCGCACTGGATTTTGAATGGCACATCGGACGTTGATATCACCGGGATGAATATCGATCGTTTTCATCCCTATCAATGCAACCCGGATTACCGTCGCCAACGCGCCCTTGAATCGCTTGGGCTGGTGTACAAATGTCATTACCCGACGCGTTCGGCGCAAACCGCACGTGGTGCCAAAAAGTCTCCATTCCATGACCGCCTGGCGGTACAGGGCGCATATTTCAGGGATGTCAGTGGCTGGGAATCACCCGACTGGTACGCGCCGGAAGGGCATAAACCTGAAGTGGATAAACTCTCATGGGGACGGCAAAACTGGTTCCCCTGGTGGGCTGCTGAGCACAAGGCATGCCGTGAAGGCGTGATTGCCATGGATATGTCGTTCATGGCCAAGTTCCTGGTGCAGGGCCGCGATGCCGGCAAGCTTTTGAATTATGTTTCTGCCAACCAGGTGGATGGCAAAGCGGGGATGATCACCTATACACAGTGGCTGAATCACACCGGTAAACTCGAAGCCGATCTGACCGTTATAAAGTTCGATGACGAAAAATACATGGTCGTCTCATCCGATACCGCGCACCGGCATACCGAAACCTGGCTGAAAAGAAACATCGGCGAAGATCAGCATGTCTTTGTGACGGATGTTACATCCGCCTATGGGCAGTTGAATATCCAGGGGCCGAGGTCAAGAGAACTTCTGCAGTCGCTTACAACGGCTGATCTTTCCAACGAAGCATTCCCGTTTCGCAGCGTGAAGGAAATAGATATCGGGCTCGCGAGGGTGATCTGTGTACGGATTACCTACGTGGGTGAGCTGGGGTATGAGCTTAATATTCCCGCTGAGCAGGCGACCCATGTTTATGACCTGATCGTCGAAAAAGGCAAGGAGTTTGGTTTACGGCATGCCGGACTTAAGGCGCTGGCAAGCTTGCGTTTGGAAAAAGCCTACCGGGATTATGGGCATGACATTGATAATACCGATGACCCGTATGAGGTTGGTTTGGGTTTTGCGGTGAACCTGGGTAAAGAATGTGATTTCATTGGCAAGGCGGAGTGTGTCAGTAAGAAGGCCGAGGCACCCTATTCAAAACGCCTGGTGCAGGTGCTGGTGAAGGACCCGGAACCCCAGATGTTTCATGCAGAAGTCGTGTTGAGAAACGGCACTTCTGTCGGAGATGTCAGGGCCGCTTCCTATGGCCATACGCTCGGTGGTGCCGTGGGTTTGGCCATGGTTGAAGGTGAGGTGGTGAACCAGGCTTATCTTGATGAAGGGGAGTGGGAGGTTGAGATTGCCGGGAAGGTTTATCCAGCCGTTGTTTCTTTCAGGCCGCTTTATGATTCCGGCATGGAAAGGGTAAAGGCGTGATGGGGTTTTGCTGAATCTTGGTCATTATGTGCCAAGAAAGCACCTATTGTGGTTTCGGATTAACGTCGAACAGGTCAAGGCGTGGTCAAATGAGGAAGTCGCATCCGGCTGATTCATTTTTTACACCCTGGTTTTCCGCAGAATTCGCTAATTTGGCGGCGCTCTTGTTGTAAGCATTATTGAGTCTGGCCTTACAAGATTCAGGTTCTTTCTAAAAAGCCCAGGGTGTCTGGATATTTTACGTACTTTTTATCTCTGTTTTAGCAATTAAAAGTTTTTCTTATCAACTTCTTATGCTATCTTTCCCTGATGAAGGGAAGCAGGGTGCTAGAGAAGTACAGATGGCTGCTTTTACGTCATCAATAAAATGAATATAGCCCTGATCTTGCTGGAACAATCGTCAAATACCAGGGAAAAATCATGAAATTATCCGTTCGTTTCGTTTCGATCTTGTTATTTTGCCTACTCTCCACGCAGGTATATGCCGCAGTCACACAAACCATTGGTGCCGGTAGCGCTGTCAGCGTTGCTGATCGCACGGCAACTTTCGACAGTGTTATCACTGGCACAGACCTGTCAACCTACACGGAGGCCGGGTTGGACATCACTACATCGGGACTTGCTTTTGTAGGCTTTGATGCCTTCAACGAAGGTGCGAATGCTTTCCAGTTATTTTACTCCTCGGGCGGCAATAGTGACTGGACCAGTATCAAGGCATCTGACAACCTCCCCATTTTTGCTATCGAGGCGAAATTAGGTGACGGTTATTCAAATGCAATAACTATCGTTTATATATCCTGGGAGACCTGGTCGAGTGGCGTGATGGCCGATTCAGGTTCATTCACGACAGACAAGGGCAATGTCGGTGGCTGGTCGGACCCTCTGGGATTTGATGAAATCCGTATCGCTGCATTTAATGCTCCAGACGGTGTCCTCGGAACCTTTCAGGCGCTTGCCCTGGATGACGTCATGGTGGCCCTCTCGGATGTTGTAGTTGCCGACTTATCCATCAGCAAGACGGACAGCGTTGATCCGGTTACGGCGGGAACCCCGCTTACCTACACGATTCGCGTCGACAACATTGGCACCGAGCTGGCCGCTGATGTGGTTGCCACCGACACACTACCTGCCGGTGTCACACTGGTTTCAACCTCAGGTTGTGCCGAAGATCCCACGGGCGTACCAGGCTGCAGCCTGGGTAGCATTGCTGCCGGTGCTTTCGCAGAATATACGATCACAGTCGACGTCGATCCGGCAACATTGGGAACTATTACCAACAATGCGTCGGTAACAACTTCCAGCCCGGAAAACGACGTGACAAACAATACGGTAACGGAAGATACACTAGTGTCTGCCGAGGCAGACTTGTCGATAACCCAGGTGGTTTCCGGTAGTAACCAAACCTTCGTTTATACCATTGAGGTCAGCAACGCCGGACCTTCCGATGCAACCAACGTGTTGGTAAACGATATCCTGCCGTCGATAGCGGTCTTCCAGTCCACCTCGGGCTGTCTGAATGATCCCGCCGGTGTGCCTGACTGCCAATTGGGTACCATCGGAGTCGGTGGTTCAGCAAGCTACACCATTACTGTGACGCTGCCAATTACCGACGGCACGGTTACCAACTCGGTCAGCGTCAGCAGCGACGCATTCGACCCGGACGCCGATAACTCCTCGAGCGATTTAACGACCGGATTGAGAGCGATCTCGGTGCCCACTTTGGGCGGTCTGGGAATGGCGCTGTTGATTCTGTTGCTTGGCAGCGTTGGATGGGTGAGCACCAGGCGAACCTGATCGAAGTTTAAATAAGTGAATAGAAAAGGCCCCGGTAAGGGGTCTTTTTTTGTTTAGGGCGAAAAAGCAGACACACCCATACTTCAAGAAAAAGCAGAGACACCCATATTTCATCGCCCATGCACCACCGATATTAATCCGGTTATAGATGGATGCTGCTCCGGTTCTGGGCTATCTTGCCAAAGATGACCTTCCATCGTTGTAAGTTTCAGATACCTTTTAGAAAGTCATGGGTGTCTAGGCTTTTGGCTTTTTAGACACGTATTGCTTGTAAAAAAATGTGCTCAGCAACGTTTGAACCCCCGGTTTATCAAGTATCATTGTAAATGAGACGCGGTTACACAGATTTTCTGTGCTGGCATCAGCGAGATCACTGGAAATGATAAAAGGAATATCATGGAAAAGGCATTTAAAGAAAGAGTCAAGAATTTCAACACAATTGCAGAGAGACATGTAGACAGGGAGATCGAGGGTTTTAAGAGCTGGCGGCATTTTGTAGTGCATCAGGATCGTGGATGGTTATTGAACGCGTTTAGCAAAATTCAGGACCAGGTCGAAAAGGTAAAGCAGGCTTCAGGCAATGCCGATGACAGGCAAGCATACGAAACCGAAGTTCAAGAATTGTTGAGTATGTTCGAGGAAGAACGGCTAAATTTCCTCGGTGACGAAGACAAGTAATTTATAACCAGTTCAGATACCCTGATCCTATCGCGCTTGCCAGGGTGATCAGCTACAGCAATGTTCGTCCAGCAAAAGTTTCTTTTAATGTGCCTGGCAAGTTCAATGGATGGTGGGACAACGATGACTGGCGCACCATGTATGACTATGTGACGGAATACGAAGGCCTGTTGCTGACTTTCGACGGTGCGTAACAAGTTACGCACCCTACGGTAAGCGGTTTCGAATGGCACTGTAGGGTGGGTAACTTGTTACCCACCAACCGGTTTTAACAAAAAGTTATGGGTGTCTTGAATGGCACTGTAGAAGGGTGGGTAACTTGTTACCCACCAACCGGTTTTAACGAAAAATTATAGGTGTCTTGAATGGCACTATAGACAGATTGATGAACACCCTTAAGGTAGTGCCATTCACCCATGTCGTCGGAATACCCGGGGCGATTCAAAGAGGATAATTCCACAATTGACACGCAGTGGGCAGAGCAGTGCTTTGATATATGTCAATTGTGCACATCCCTTGCTGTGGTAAAAATGATTCTGGGTTGATAAACAACAAATTTAATATGTCATAAGGGGTTAGTCGTAGTGAACAAGGGATTGTTAATCGTTTTACTTATTCTTTTTTCTGGCAGCGTATTGGCTGATAGCTTTCGTTGCGGAAACAAGTTGGTCAAGTCTGGTGACTCATCAAATATTCTATTGAAGAAATGCGGCAACCCGCAACGCAAACTCAAAACCTACATAACCGTCAAGGAAGGTGGGCGCAAATACAGCACCAGGGTGACCAACTGGGTTTATGAGCGCAAAGGGAAAAAGGACATGATCGTGTCTGTCTACAATCATGAAGTGCTAAAAATCCGCCCGGATTAACCTACAGACAGAATTTCACGACATGACCTTTGAAGTGACCAATGCTGGATATGGTTCAGAGATTTGGGAGAAAGTTAATGACAAATAGATCAATAGCTTTCGAAATGAGTGTTATTAATAAAAGGAAAAATTATGAATTGGTTTTTCGAAGCATTAAAAAAGTACGCTGTATTTGCGGGTAGGGCCAGACGCAAAGAGTTTTGGTTTTTTATCTTGTTCTACTTCATCATTGCGTTTGTTCTTATGTTCATAGACGGCATGACCGGCAGCCTCAACGCAGCAACGGGGTTTGGCCTATTCAGTGGGATTTTTATGTTGGCAATGATTATTCCGAGCATTTCAGTTACTGTCAGGCGACTTCACGATACTGACCGCAGCGGTTGGTGGTGGTGGCTTGGTATCATCCCCCTCATCGGTCAGATTTGGTTGATTGTACTTATGGTTTTAGATGGCACCTCTGGTCAAAATCAATATGGTCCAGACCCAAAAGCGTAGCTGATTTATATTGCTGCTCCCTATTTCAGGGAGCGGTGGTGTGAAACTTCCGTTTGCAGGATTTGATTCAGAGTCCAGCGTCACTCGTGCTGGCAAGTAGACCATGTTCGTCCAGTTCTGCCATGGTAGTTCCGTCCCAGGCTACGGCCTCGCGATTTGCGCCAAGAGACAATAACGCCACCATAGGGCGACCTCTATCCGGGTGGAAGCGGGAATTGTAAATGGCCGCTTGCAGTGGCGTCATACCGCGTTTTGTGTCGCGTGACTCGATATCTGCACCCAGGTCGAGCAGCAAGTGCGTGTATTCCACTTTCAATTCGTATGCGGCCTGCCACAAAGCCGATGCGTTGTAATCTCCAAACTGGTCAGTGAGCTTGGCGTATCTCTCCCGCGAGTTCAGTTCGGTTGCAGGAGATTCTATTTTCTTCAAAATACCCGGATCTTTTTTGTACAAGCCGAGCACACATTGGTCTGTGTATCGAAACCTCGCACCATGGGCATGCAGCGTGTTTTTGATTTCTTTGGTGAGCAGGGTTTTCTGAGCGCGCTCCATTATGCACAGTGGCGTTTCACGATTGCTGGTTCTTGCATTGGCGTCAGCTCCTGCACGTAACAGCAGCTGCAATACCTCCAAAGTTGTCTCGCGTGAATTTCTATACAAAAGGGCATGAATTGGCTGATTTTCACCTTTCCCGGTCGCGTTAACATCGGCCCCCGCATCGAGCAGCATCCGGACTATCTCCGTGCTATTGCCATAATTCATGGCATACAACAAAGCGGTTTGACCGGATGGATTGCGCGTGTCCACAGGCAGTTCAGTTGCCAGAGCCTCAGCAACTGCATTTACGTTATTTTGTTTTATCGCGACAAACAGTGGCTTATTGTACATTCGCGCCTGTTTTTCCTCGGCGAGCTTATAGGCAGCGGCCCTTTTGGTGCTGCGTTGTTCGCTCTGGCGAGCTTTCTCTGCGACGTAATCATCGAACCCTGTTAACTGTTGATAGGCAGCGGTTGGCCAACTGATCTGTTCGGTATTGTGTAATACCAGAATGCACAGGGTCACGAAGAAAACTATGCTGGCCGGGACCAGTATCAATCTGCCAGGTGCTTTTAGATACGGGACGTTCCAGAACAGGATTGCCATGCTCAATCCTGTCGTAAGTGCGCTGCCATCCAACAGGACGTAGAGCAGGTAACCCAGGGCAGGTGTGCGTTCGCCGAAAAAACGAAACTCGCCGATAGCCATTTCTATCGTGGTGGTGAATATAAAGAGGTGAGTCATCACCACGGTGCTCACAGCCACCAATGCCAGGTATGGAAGCAGTTTTCGGCAGACCGTCTTCCCGGCTAAAGCTGAAAGCAGGGCAAACAACAGCATTAACAGGCTTAACACGAGGCCATGCGGACCTATCCAGTCACCAAATGCATCCAGGCTTTGCTTACGGGCGGAGGCATCCCTTTGGTCGCGCTTGTCCATATAGTCTGCAATCTGTGGTTCACTCCGCAGCGCCGCCGCCACCGTGTCACCCCCCATACGCACTGCTTCTGCAATGCGCAGTTCCCAGTCATCGCTGTCGAAGTCAAAGTTGTCTTCCCGAGCCACCAACAGTTGTACCGTATCCCCGTTCCTGGAGCGCATGGCGCTCATCCACTCTGACTGACGCAACGGCGCGCCCGAGTTGAGTAAAAGCCGTACCATTTTTGTCGCATCGGAACCTCGTGAACCGATTACCGAGGCCAGGTCGGACTGGATTTCGTCCACATTGATCGTTGCCCCGGCATCGAGCAATGCCTCCACGATGCGCAGCCGGTTGTTATCGAGTGCGACTCTCAATGGTGTGGCGCCGCGTCGATCAACGCGATTGAGATCAACGCCCATGGACAACAGTTCCCCAACCATCTGCTGTTGCTGAACCTGGTGCATCACCGTTTGACCGAGGCGGCTGCGAGTTCCATTCGGATCAGCACCTGATGTCAGCGCAGCACGTGCAAGCTTCGTATCATTCCTGCTCGCAGCCCAAAAGAAGCGAATCTGCGCCTGCTGACGTGAACTCGTCGCATCCGGGTTGTCGTAGTACTGGATGAAAGCATCGGTTAGCTGCCTGCGATTATCGGAGTTACTGGACCGATCGCGTATGAGGTTTACCGGCATTTGTTCTTGTTTATTTAATGCCCGGGGATCGGCTCCATTGGCGAGCAGTAATTCGACCAGTAATCCGTTGCCTCTTCGCACCGCCAGGTGTAGCGCCGTGTTGCCATCGTCGTTAATCGCCGTCAGCGCCTGTGGCGCATCTATAAATTCAAGGACAGTGTCGTACTTGTACCTTTGGATCGCACTGAGTAAATCATGCGGGGGAGTATTGAGCTCGGCAACGGTTGGCTTTGCGCTGAGGGCCGATGTGGCCCAGAGGGTGCCTGCAAGCAGCAACCAGATACCCAGCATGGCGATGCCAGTCTGCCGATGTTCCCTGAATCTGCCTTGCATTGTATTTGCTATCTCCAGTGGGGGGCGAACGAGTTTGTGGCAGACCACGGGGCGCAGTTCATCGGGAGTATCGTTGCTATCGGTTTTCTTCATGATCTAGTTGAAGCTTCCTAGAGCCGCGATCCATATCAGCGTCGTGGGTACATGCCACAGGACGGATAAAAGGATAACAAACAATACCCGCTTACCTTTACTCAACCCGTGCCAACGTCGTGCGATCAGTCCGGTGCCAACCATCGTGGGCAAACTCAACAGCACAGCAAGGATGAGTTTACGAAGCACATTATCCGCGGCTTTGAAAGCCAGTAGAGACAACGGCCCGAACCAGGTCAGGGGCAAGAAACTGACGCTGGTGCTTAGCCAAACTGGTGCAGTGATGACGCTACCAACCGATAGCCAGATAATAGCGCTCTTGACTACCCCAATATCTCGGTGATCTTTAGCCATAAGCATTCCAATCCTTTCCAACAAGCAAAGACACCCATATCTCATCATTATTGAACCTGGCCTTGCAAGATTTAGATTCCACTAAAAAGTCATGAGTGTCTAGTTTGTTCCGCGGTGACCAAAGATCAGCTGATCCTAACGATCAGGACGGCAAACTGGCTGCGAGCGATCTAGCAATTTGCCCTTGAACCCACACAACGGTAAACTTCGAAAGCCGAGCGTAGATGGCAAACTGCCACAGCATTCCGCTTCTGGCCGCGAGATCACTGGGGTCCGTTAATTGCTCCGTTCGCCAGAATCACGTTCGGCTAAGTTACAATCCGTTGTTGTCAAAGGACAAAGCCAGTTCACCGTATGCATAGATTGATCCCAGACCGAAATGAACTGCGTCAAGCCATACGCCATGAGTTGGCGAGAGTCATCTTCGTGGTCCTGATTATGGGCCTAGTGAGCATGTCGACGTACTTGGTGCCGGCAATAACAGTCTGGCTTGCCGCACAGATCACGCTGACGCTACACATCGTAGTGGTTGCGGGCCTGCTCTTTATTGTTTTGGGTGTTATTGTCTGCTGGTTGATTCTGCGGAAGCGAATTTCGGAACTCAAAGATCAGTCTGCACGGGATTCAATGCTAGATATCTACAATTCAGCGGAGTGTAAATTGAGGTTAACGTCTGAGTTGCAGCGAGCCAAACGTTACACATCCATATTCTCCGCCTGCCTGATTGATTTTGACGGACTGAAAAAGGCCAACAATGATTATGGATATGCCACCGGTGACAGTTTACTCGCTCAATTCGTGGCAATCGTAAATAACAGGATCCGGGATGTAGATTTGTTCTTCCGTTTCAAGCATGGCGATGAGTTTATGTTGATTCTCCCGTCTACCGACGGATTTGGCGCGCGAGATCTTTCCGAAGTTATTCGTGCCCGGGTGGAAAAGTACAAATTCCAAGGCAAAAACTCTTCAGAGCCAGACAACATTACTGTCAGTATTGGAGTGGTTCAATTCGACCCGGAAGCGGACAGAGAGATCAGTCGTGAGGAGTTTGTTACCAAACTTGAAGCAGCACTGAAGAAGGCAAAGAAGGGGGGTAAGAATCGTACTTTTCTAATGGAGCCAGATGATTGGTTGGACCATATAAAAGCAACCAGCCCTAAGGCGCCTGGCGTCGCGCAAAATAACCCGGCGGCACCTGTGTAGTCTGGATAACAAAAAGCAAAGACACCCATATCTCATCATTATTGAACCTCGCCTTGCAAGATTTAGATTCCACTAAAACGTCATGGGTGTCTTCATTCTTTGCTTTGTTTTTCAGTCCGGCATATGCCATGTGCTAGGATTGGCGAGTGGATGGCGCAAGGCAAAAAAAATATAAGGCGTTCATCAGCTACAGCTGGGCGGACAGGCAATGGGGCAACTGGCTTCATCGCGCACTTGAGGTTTATCGCACGCCGAAACCGCTTGTCGGCACGCAAACGCCGATCGGGCCGGTGCCGCGCCGGTTGCACCCAATATTTAAGGATCGTGAAGAAGAAGCCGCTGGCGCAGGAATTACTGCGTCAATTGAGCAGGGCCTTGGTGATTCGGAATTCCTGATTATCATCTGCTCGCCACGTTCGGCGAATTCGAAATGGGTCAATCATGAAATTGCTTTTTTTAAACGGTTTTATGACCCCACCAAAATCCTTGCCCTAATTGTTGATGGCGAACCCTGCGCTTCCCTTACACCCGGCCGTGAAGCGGAAGAGTGTTTTCCCAAATCACTGCTTTTTAAGGTTGATGAAAATCTTGTAATCACCGACGAGGCAGAGGATGCGCCGCTCGCCGCTGATGCGCGCAAAACCGCCGACGGTAAGCGCCTCGCCAAGCTAAAGATCGCCGCGGCGCTTCTGGGCGTCGGCCTCGATGATCTGGTAAAGCGCGAGGATCGCCGCCGCGCAATCCGCCGCCGCGTCACCACGGCGGTGCTCGCCAGCCTTTCAATCGTTTTCGCCGGCCTAAGCTGGATCGCCAATGATCAGCGTATCGCCGCTGTCAAGGCGCGGGCCCAGGCAGAGACGGCGCGGTCGGAAGCGGAATTCCGGCGCGACGAGGCTGAAGGCCTTATCGAATTTATGCTGACGGATTTGCGCAAGCGCCTAGACGAGGTCGGCCGGCTCGACATCCTCGACAGCACTGCAGAACGCAGCCTCGCCTACTACGCAAAGCAAGACGCAGCATCACTCGAACCCGACGCGCTGGGCCGCCGGGCGCGGGCGCAACTTCTGGTCGGGGAAGTGCACAATCTAAAGGGCGATCTGGACAACGCGCTTGCTGCCTATGAACAAGCCGCCGCGACAACCGAGGAACAGCTGCGTCGCGACCCCAACAATGAACAACGCATTTTTGATCATTCACAATCAGTGTTCTGGGTCGGCTATATCGCCTGGCAAAGGGGCGATGCAGAAAAGGCGCGCGATCTATTAAATCAATATCATGATCAGGCCCAAAAACTCGTTGAGATTGATCCAGATAATGACGACTGGCAGGCCGAGTTGGAATATTCCCTTTCCAATCTCGGCACACTTGAAATGGACGAAGGCAATACTGCGGCGGCGGAACTGCATTTCCGCAATTCGCTGGAAGTTTCATCGCTTCTTGCGGAAAAATATCCTGATGATGCGGAGCGCATTTTGGCCGCCGGACAATCTTATGCATGGTTGGCTAGTGCGTTGTTCAGACAAATCAAACTAGATGGCGCAAATGCGGCAAGACGCGCTGAAATTCAAATGTACGAGAAGGCGCTTATCGGCGACACCAAAAACAATCTTTTGAAGGAGGGTGCAGTAGTCGCCCATTATGCTATCGCGGAAACGGAGCTGGGCTTAAATAATTTGACGCTCGCACTCAGGCATGTCACAACGGCAACACACCTTGCTCGTGAATTAGCGAATGACGAACCTGATAACGCTATCTATCAAGAGCGGCTGTCATTTTCTCACGCTATCCTGGGTGAAGTGTACGTGCACCTAGAGCAATTTTCTGATGCGCGGCAGGCACTCACCACTTCGATTTCAACAGCAGTGCCCTTGGGCACTAATAGTGAAAATGTGGCCCTTTGGCACCGCAAGGTGCTTGCTTATCCAAAACTGGTTCTTGCCCGCATGGAAGCCTCTGAAGGTAACTTGGCTGAAGCAGAAAGCCTATTTGCGGAAGTAGCTGATAGTCTTCGCGAAAGGATCAAAGAAAACGCTGCCGACAGAGCCAGTCCACGGCGCTATTGTGCGGCGCTGGCCGGTAAGGCCCGCCTATCGCCTGAAGCCACGGAGCATTGGACAGAGATCATTGCCATTATTGGGCCAAACAAGAAAAAGCTCGGTCCGGATGGACTGCTTCTGCTTGGCGAAGCGTACCTGGAGACTGGTCAAAGCTCGAATGCAAAGACAATCGTCGCAATCTTGTTTGATGCTGGGTATAGACATCCCGATTTTTTGGAATTGCTTAGAGCGTATCCTGACTTACCGCGTTGACTCATGGGAAAAGGTAACCCTAGCGATCTGAGAATCAGATACGTTGCCTCACATTAGAGGTAACTTTGACCTTCTTGAAAAGTTTCTTCTCAATATTCCTTTTGAGTATAAAGGGATTAAGCGCAGTGTGAACTGTTTGCAGACGTTCTTTTTCTTCCTCAGAAACATGCTCTGATGCCATCACACGGTCATAAGGTGTTCTGGGTGAATCGTATTTCTTGACGTATTTTGAGTTGAT
>RCNE010000973.1_pt1 | contig 15593 bp, 12 predicted proteins | sample 2041361 | NCBI WGS metagenome assembly RCNE01 (sample SAMN09708229, study PRJNA481090) | Marine sediment metagenome, whole genome shotgun sequencing project.
TTCCAGATGCGTCATTACCTGAGCGACGACCACCTTCGCCTGATCATCGATTGGCTCGACGAGCACCAGATTCCGCTGCTCTTCGAAACCGAACCACTCCAGCCGGTCGACCCGGAAGAATGTGACCACAGCGAATCGTTCGAGGGTCCCTACGACCTCGAGATGGCCGAGCGCTTCAAGAACCTGGGCGGGACCATCGACGTGGTCGCGATCGAGCAGCCCTTCACGTACGCCCACAAGCTTGAAGGGCCGCGGGTGTGCCACTACACCCTTGAACGCATCGTTAGCGAGGTGACCGACTACATGACCGAGATGCGCAGCATGTTCCCTGGTGTGCCCATGGGCAGCATCGAGGGTCTCGTTCGCAGCCCGGTCACGACACCTGAGGACATGGCGTTGTGGCTCGATTCGTATGAGGAGTTCGCTGGCGAGCCATTGGAGTTCTTGCACATCGACGTCGATTGGTCAGTGCCTGGCTGGACCGACATCTTGCTTGGAATCGAGCAAGTCGCCGACGCGCGGGGCGTCCCCTTCGGCGTGTTGTACAACGGCGGCCTCGAGACCACGTCTGAGCGCTGGCTCCAAAAGGCCGCCGAACACGTCGCCGAATTCGAAACCAACGCTGGAGGCACCCCCGATCACGCCACGCTCACGTCTTGGGTCGACCAACCCGACCGGGTCCTTCCTGACGACGACCTCGGCGCCTTCACCAGCCTCATCAATCGCTACTCGGGGATCCGTACGGTTCTAGAATCCCTCGAATTCACTCCCGCAAGCGACGGATCACCGGCACAGATGCGAGGCCGATTGGTGGATGCGAATGGCAATGGACTCGCGGGTCAGACCGTCGAGGCCTCGATCGTCGAGGACAACCCAACAGCTGTCACGGCCATCCTGACGGGAATGGTGCCCGTCGACGCGACTGATGCGTCCATCCTCACGCGTGCGAATGTCGAAGGGGCCGTCACCGGTGCGACAAGCTTCCGTCTCTACGACGTGCAATATCAAGAGGGTGGCGGACCGAACCTGGTCCCCAACGGCGACCATTCTCAAGGTGGCAGGTTCTGGTACATAGATGGAGACCCGATCGGCGACGCTGCCATTGTGCCGAGCGACGCCGATCTCGCCGTGGGTAGCGGCAACATGTTGTCGGTCGTGGCCGAGCCGGATCAGATCGTGTTCGTGAACGGCGAGGCCTTCCCCGTGACACCTGGGGCTGAGTTCGAGTTCCGAGCCACGTTTGCGTTCGACCCTTCAGCGGAAGGCGTCGGAACGGTCTCGCTCGCGTTCCTGAACCCCGACACTCGTACGACCATCCGCATGCAACCCGTGGCTCAGCCGGTGGCGCCCACCGTCACCGACAACACGGGAGCGTTTACGCTCGATCTTCCGGAGCTTCAAGGCGGCGGGACCGTCGAACTTCGAGCTCCAGGCGACCTCGAGACGTGGCCTGCACTGGGGTCGGTCCGTATCGGCGGTTAGATTCACCGCGTCGAACGGTCGCACCAGCCCCACACCGCCGCCAGACTGTGCGGATGGAAACCACGCCCCCCTATCTCGACACCGCCGAACTTGATGCGGGATTGGCTCACATCACACAGGCGCCGGCTGATGGAGGCGAGCTGAAACTGATCGTCAGGCGGCCAGCGCCCTTCGAACGTGAGGTGCTCGACGTCGCCGAGCTCGACACTCAGGTCGGTGTGGTGGGCGACAGCTGGAAGGATCGGACGAGCAATCGAACCGAGGACGGGTCACCGCATCCGGACATGCAGCTCAACATCATGAACGCACGGGTGATCGAGCTCATCGCGCAGGACCCGGATCGATGGCAGCTCGCCGGGGATCAGCTGTACGTCGACATGGACCTGAGTGATGCGAGCCTGCCTGCATGGACCAGGTTGGCCATCGGCTCAGCCATCGTCCAGGTGACCGACCAGCCGCATACCGGATGCGCCAGTTTCGTCAAACGATTCGGCGTCGACGCGGCACGTTGGATCAATACCCAGAAGGGTCTCAACTTCCGCGGCATCAATGCGAAGGTCATCCAAAACGGCACGATTCGCCAAGGCGACGTCATGAAGCGGATCTCGTAGGGCTTGTGAGTCCTTCTGCGCTCGAAGTCGACGGAGAGACGGTCCTCACGTACAGCATCTATGCGGGGTCGCCTCCGGTTGCCGAGGACGTAACGGCCTTGGCAGACCTTGAGCTGGCGGTTCGAGCGATTTTCGATCAGCTCTCGGGCTGGTGGCTGACGTCGGCGAGCGACGAGCTGACGGACACGTTGCTCGACGCAGGGGCGACCCTCGTTCGTCATGGGCACCTGTATCGCAGGTCGATCGTGCTGGACGACATCGATCTCGAGCCCGGCGTTCCCGATGGACTAGAGCTCAAACCGCTCTTCGCGTCCGCACGAGAGCTTGCTGTGGTCGCTCAAACAGCGTATGACGACGGTCATCCGGACTTCGATTCCGACCATGACACCGAGGCTGACCTCGCTGGACTACTCGCTGGGACGATCGTCGGACCGTACAACGGCGCAGCCTCGTCGCAGCTCACACACGACGGTCTACTGGTCGCCGCGTGCGTGATCAACAAGAGCGAAGGCGAGCCGCCGTTCGGTGGGCCGTGGGTCAGCGAAGTCTTTCGCCTCCCGGGCGCGGCGTATGGCGGTTTGGGCGCCGTCCTTCTCCGAAAGGCGATCGCGTCCCTGGCGATGACCGGCGAACACTCGCTCGGCCTCGTGGTTACGGACGGGAACCCAGCGGCCCGGATGTACGAACGCCTCGGCTTCGTCCACCGCAGCAGCCGCCGGAAATTGCAGATCCCCGTCCGTTGACTGGTTGGCTGCAGCGAAAAGACCACTCGATACGCCCTGCCCGATGCTGGCTGCTGCCGTACGATTGATTCCATGCGTGCCGTGCGAAGCCTGTCCGTCATTCTCGGCCTGGGGCTAGCGCTGTTGCTCCTGCAGGCGTGTGGCGGATCCGACAGTCTGAACCAGTCCTCCGCTCCTCTCGATGTGGTCTCCGAGGAGGCCAACGACGATTCAGCGAATGCAGGCGACGAGGAAACCAGCACTAGCACCAGCGCTACCGACGCCACGGCGATCTCGTTCAGTAACGACGTTCAACCGATCCTCGAAGAAAACTGCGTCTCGTGCCACAGCGACAACGGCCCCGGCACGACACATCTCGAAATGCAGACCGCCGCTGACGTGGAATCGATCGCCGACTACATTGCATTCCGCGTCGACGAGCGGCAGATGCCCCCATGGCCGATCAGCCCACTCACGGAGATCGCGTTCGAATACGACCTGTCGATGACCGATGCTGACCGACAGGTCATCGTCGACTGGGAAGCCGCTGGCGCACCGCTCGATGTTGATGATTCGGCGACGCTGACCGCGAGCAATGTGACGTACTCACCAATCGACGCCGATGTCGTCCTGACCGCTGCCGAGGCCTACCCCGGTGCCGATGCCCTCGACGACTACCGATGTCAGGTCTACGACCCCGAGGTAACCACAAACCAATGGGTGACCGGTGTCGACGTTCGACCAGACCAAACCCAGGTGTTACATCACGCGGTGATCTTCTTCGCAACGAGCGAACAGCGCGAGATCGCCGACGAGAAAGACGGCGCCGACGGTCGACCCGGGTGGACCTGTCAGACGATCCCGCGCCTGGGCACAGGCGGACTCGTGAGCGCAGGTGCGTGGGCTCCGGGCAGCAATCCGCTCGTGGCACCGGAGAATGCCGGGTGGGTACTGGATCCTGGTGACTTTCTCGTCGTGCAATGGCACTACCACTATGACGGTGACGCTCTTCCTGACAACAGCGGCCTCGGCTTGCAGTTCGCCTCTGCTGAACAAGTCGCCGCTGCCGGTGGTGATTTCCGTCCCGTCGACACCGAAGTCCTGCTCGGCCCTGTCGAAATCCCGTGCGCGACATTCGAGAGCGGACCACTGTGTGATCGGGATGCGGCGATTGCGCGCATCGGGCGAGAATTCGGTCTCGAATCCATGTTCATTCCCGACTTCGTGAACGCTCGGTGCGGAGTCGGACCCGAAGACTTCGCCGACATGGTGGATGGGGTTGCCTCGTCAAGCTGCGACTACAACCCACCCGATGGCGAGATCATCAACATCTGGCCACACATGCACGAGTTGGGGACGACGTATCGGATGACACTTAATCCGGACACCCCCGAAGCGAAGGTGTTGGTCGACATCGATCGATGGAACTTCGACTGGCAGATGAGTTACGACCCGATCGACACGCTCATCTTTGCACCCGATGACACGCTGCGCATCGAGTGCGGGTGGGACCGATCGTTGTGGCCAGCAGGGCTCGAGAGTCGGTACGTCGTGTGGGCCGAGGGCACCCAAGACGAGATGTGTTACACCTCACTGGCGCTACTCAAGTGAGTGCTCTCAGCTCGAGCAGCTGAGCATCGAACAACCAACTCGGGTGCGCGCCCAGTCAGGGCGCTTCTCGGCATAGGCCTCTCGGTCAGGCTGTTCTGTGTACGGGTTACGCATCACGTCGAGCAGCTCACTCACGCCACCGAAATCTCCTTCGGTCGCCTTGTCGATTGCCAGCTGCGCAAGATAGTTCCGCATCACGTACAGCGGATTAACAGCGTTCATCGCTACACGTCGTTCGGCATCACTCGAGCCATCAGAGCGCACCCGCTCGGAGTAGCGGTCGAGCCACGCGTCCCACTTCGCTCGAAGCTCAGGCGTCAGCTGTTCATCAGGCACGTAGAACGAGTTGAGCAACGGTGCGAATCGAGCATCGGCATCGACGTTCGTATCAACAACTGGAACGTTGGCAAGACCTCGATAGAGAAGCGTCATGTCGGTTTCTGCCTCTTGCAGCAGATCGATGAGATCGACCATTAGTGGTTCGTCGCGTTCAGTGTCCCAAGCGGCCAGACCGAGCTTGCTGGCGAACATTCGCTGATGTTCATCGCGGAAGTGCGTGACGTACTGATCGATCGCATCTTGCAGCGGTTCCGCGTCGTCGATAAGCGGGTAGAGCGCATTGCCCAGCTGGGCAAGATTCCACTGCCCGATCCCTGGCTGGTTCCCGAATCGGTATCGTTTGCCCTGGCTGTCGGTCGTGTTTGGTGTCCAGTCCGGGTCGTAGTCCTCGAGCCATCCGTATGGTCCGTAATCGATCGTGAGTCCAAGGATCGAGAGGTTGTCGGTGTTCATCACGCCGTGGACGAAACCTACCCGCTGCCAGTGCACGATCATCTCGGCCGTGCGACGCACGACTTCGGTGTAGAAGTCGACATAGGTCTGTGAGGTCGGTGTGTCGTTGGCTGGCCACAGCTCGGGATAGTGCTCGCGAATGGTGAAGTCGGCGAGAGCTCGCAACTCGTCGATCTCGCCCATCGAGGCGGGCAATTCAAAGCTGCCGAAGCGCACGAACGAGGGGGCCACTCGGCAGACGACGGCGCCCGGCTCGTATCCAGGATGTCCGTCGTAGAGCATGTCGCGCATCACCTGATCCCCGGTCAGACCAAGACTGAGAGCACGCGTCGTGGGCACGCCGAGATGGAACATCGCCTCCGAGCACAAAAATTCTCGAACCGACGACCGAAGCACGGCCAATCCGTCGGCGCTACGCGAGTAGGGCGTTGGGCCAGCGCCTTTTAGTTGCAACGTTTGACGCGAACCATCGGGCGTCACGAGTTCACCGAGGTTGATTGCTCGCCCGTCTCCCAACTGTCCAGCCCAATTGCCGAATTGATGCCCGCCGTAGCGCATGGCAAACGGGTCCATGCCATGAAGTACTTCGTTGCCTGTCACCACGTCTCGAAACGCGTCGGATGCAACCTGTTCCTCGGACAACCCGAGCAGCTCGACTACCTCGTCAGCGACCGCGATGATCTGAGGCGCAGCGGTCGGGGTTGGTTGCACCCGGCTGAAGAACGCACCCGGGGCTTGGTGTGGAACGTTTGTTTCCACGGGATCTGCAGGCAGTTCCGTCGTGAAGCGGTTATCGAACTCGAGGGTGTCCAGGAGGCTCATGTGTACATTTAACCAATCTGCGAGGGATCTACTTCCCAGAACGTTGTTCAGGCGATAGAAAACCCGACGATTGCTCCGGAGCCGTCGGTGGCATTCCGCGCCCACGTGTCGCCTCCATGCAGCTCAGCGACCCGCTGGACGATCGCCAGGCCAATGCCGTTCCCCGGCCGGGTTCGGGCCTCGGGCGAACGGAAGAACCGGTCGAAGACGTGTGGAAGATCGGCCTCAGGAATACCTGATCCTTGGTCGTGAACCTCGATGCGGGGCCCGTCGACGACAACAACTATCGACGTGTCGGCGTTCGAATACTTCACCGCGTTCGACAGCAAGTTCGTGACCGCTCGCCGAACCATTGCGTCGCGCACGTCAAACGAGCCGCCGGAAAGCTCGCGGACGTCGATGGTTCGCCCGGACGATCGACGAACGTTCTCGGAAACATCACCGACCAACGACAAGAGCACGACCGAACTCAGCTCTTCGTCAGTGTTTGTTGGATCGGTTGCCAGACTGACGAGCTCTGCGACGAGTGTGGTCAGGCGCTCGAGTTCTACGGCTGCTCCGGACAACAACTCCCGACGCTGCTCGTCGGGGAGATTCGGCGTCTTGTCGAGCAGGTCGATCTTTAACCGGAGGCTGGTCAGTGGTGTCCGGAGTTCGTGGCTCGCGTCGGCCACCAACCGCCGCTGCTGGTCTCGACTGATCTCCAGGGCCGACAACATCTGGTTGAACGACCTGGCGAGATCGCCGACCTCGTCGGTTCGTTCCACACTGATTCTGCTCGGGAGATCTTGACGCAACCCCATCTCTCGCGCGGCGGTCGACACCTCGATGATCGGTGCGGTCAGTCGGCGCGCGACCAGAGCTCCGAGGAGCCCAGCGAGCGCCACGCCCAGCACACTGCCGAGCAGGATTTGGCGCCGGAGTCGGGTCAGACCCGATTCGATGTCTTCGACGTTGCGAGCGATCTGCACGACACCACGATCACCATTTGCACCGAGCTGGGCGGTTGCCATCCGGAATCGTTCCCCGTCGATATCGACCGTACTGATGGTCGGCTCGTCGGGAGCCTCGACGGCAGGTAGGCCCTGATCGATGATCACGTCGCCTTGGCCGTTGGTGACCCGTACCCGCGTGAACACGCGGTCATCGGCGTTCGAGGCGTCGCCAAAAAGTCCATCGAAGCCGCGCGCTGGGCGGCGGCCCGGCCGCTCGGGCCGATCGGGGTCAGTTGCGATCTCTCTTGGTTCGCGGGCGACCGCGAGAAGCGATTCATCGATGGAATCGCGTTGCTGACGGGCCCCAAGCACCCAGAAGGCCGAGGCCATGACGAAGATCGCTATAGCGGCCGCGGAGGCAACGGTGAGTGCGAGTCTTGACTGCAGCTTCATGACGATTGCCTCATGCCTGTTTCCGCGCGACGTATCCGACGCCTCGTTTGGTGTGGATGAGCCGCGACTTCCCGTCGAGTTCGAGCTTTTTTCGAAGACTAGAGACGAATACCTCCATGGTGTTCGATGACGTGTCCTCGTCATAACCCCACACGTGGAGGTGAATGGTGTTGCGTTCCATGACCCGTTCCGCGTTCTCCAACAGGAACTCAAGAAGGTCGAACTCGATCTTCGTGAGTTCAACCTCGGTATCACCTCGGCCGACCCTGCGCGCACTCGCATCGAGCCAGAGGTCGTCAAGAGAGAGCATGGCCTGCTCCGTCCCGCCGACATCAATGTTGAAAGCTCTCAACAACGCGCGGATCCGTGCGAGCAGCTCGTCGAGCGCAAAAGGTTTCGCAAGATAGTCGTCGGCGCCTGCATCTAGGCCGGTGACACGATCGGCTACCTCGTAGCGAGCAGTGAGCATCAGAATGGGTCCGTAAAAGGCGCTCGCACGGAGGCGGCGACAGGTTTCGACACCGTCGATGCCGGGCAGATTGATGTCGAGAACGACAAGGTCAGGGGTTGTTTGGGCGAGCGCCGAGAGAGCTTCCTCTCCCCGCTCGACGCCGGAGACCGAATATCCCTGGACCTGCAGGACAACCACCAGCGACTCGCGGACACCCTGGTCGTCTTCCACCACAAGAACATGGGGTGGGTTCGATGTCGACTGATCCGTCATTCCACTCATGAACCACGAGAGTAATGACCCTTTGTGAGAAGAAGCTGAAGGAGTCGAAGAGAAGTCTGAAGGTTCTTACCAAGCCTTCAGCAAGGCATCAGGACGTCCTTCGGCCATCCACAGATTCTCTTTCATGTCGTCCTCGACATTGGTTGTACCGCAACACAGCGGCAACTCACGAAAGAAGAATCCCCAATGGCAAGCATGAAGAACCTCGGAATGATCGGTGCCGGCGCCGCAGGAATGGTGGCATTTACGGTTGGTGTCGCCGGTATCGCTGGCGCCCAGGACGACGAGCCAACGCTCACCGATCCAGTCACCGATACCGTCGACGCTCCCGAAGATGGTGAAGAACGTCCGGATCGCGCAGAGCGCCGCCAGGCACGCGTCGACCGCCTTGTCGAAGACGGCGTCATTACACAAGAGCAGGCCGACGACCTGGCGAGTGTCCGTGAAGCAATCCAAACAAACCGCGAGGAGATGCGGGCCGAGAAACAACAGGCGATCGCCGATGCTCTCGGCATCAGCGTTGACGACCTCGAGGCTGCAAAGGAAGAAGGAACGTCCCTCGCCGATCTCGCTGGCGACAACGTTTCGGCGCTCGTCGATCTCTTCACCGAACAAGCAACGGAGCGCATCAACGAAGGTGTTGCTGATGGACGCCTCACAGAAGAACAGGCCGACGAGAAGCTCGAAGGCCTCACCGAGCGCATCGAGTCACGTCTCGAGAATGGCGGAGGTTTCGGCAACCGTGGCGAAGGCCGACGTGGTCATGGTCGACGCGGCCACGACGGTGCACGCGGCGACAACCAAGCATCAGCAGCCGAGGCTCAGGAGACCAGCCTGACCTGATCTCGCTCGACACTCCCGGTCGAGATCCGTCCTAGCAACTCGACCACCAACAAGTCCCTCCACTGGAACCGGCGTCTCCCCATCGGGACGCCGGTTTCGGTGTTTTCCGAATCTGTGCAGGTGTAGATGCCACTGAGACACCCCGCACTGCACAGATTCGCGCTTTAGGAATAGAACGGATTCTCGCCTTGGGCGTGATCGGTGGCGTCGACGACCTCGGTCACCTCGGGGATGGCATCCATGATCGACGTCTTGATTCCCTCGGTCAGAGTCTGTGCGCTCATCGAGCAACCTTGGCAGCCGCCACCCATGAGGACATGCACGATCGTCTCGTCCTCGACCTTGACGAAGCTTGCAAATCCTCCGTGCGCTGCGAGCGCCGGGTTGATGCTGAGGTCGAGTAGCTGTTGGACCTTCTCGGGAAGTGTCCCGGTGAGGTCGATGTCTTCGGGGGCAAGGACCGGAGGTCGGTTCGGGTTGCGGATAACGAGCCCACCCTGCATCGGGTTCGACGGGAGATCGAGCGTCGAACCGCGCATGTCCTCGACACTGTCGGCCGGAATGATGACCGTGAGGTCGCCCACCTTGTAGATCGTCGCATCCTCCGGCATGTCGGAGATGTCCTCAAGCGAGAGGTCGTAGTCGAACTCGACACCACGCGTACCGACGATCATGACCCGGAGTCCGGTTCCTTCGGGATTGTCCTCGCCATCACGGATCTCGAGGACCTTCGTCATCCCGGCATCTGTCACCGTGAGGATGTGACCATCACCCTCGGCGCTCGGAGCTTCGGGAGTCGCTGCCTCGTCGACGGAAACAGTCTCGTCGACAATGTCCTCGGTCGCGTCCTTCGTAGTGTCACTCATACGCTCAGGTTACGTGAGAATCGAAGAATTTCGCCTTGGCTATCCAGGACGAGACCTGGACAGCCAAGGAATGGCCCTTACATCGAGACTTCGAACGTCTCGGACACTTGGATCGAGCCTCCGCCGTCAAGAACTGGGCACCCACCAGCAATCTCACATGCGGCGTCGATATCGGCTGCCTGCACGATTCCGTAACCCGTCACCTGGTTGTCAGCGCCGTCGGTAACGCCAGCCGCCGAGACCGTCTTAACGATCGAGGTCGGGGCACCCATGTCGGTGAACGAGGCTCCACGTGCTTCAAACCACGCACCCCAGGCGGCCATGGCCTTGGCTTGCTCCTCTTCAGACTCCGGCATCCCACTGCCGCCGTGGTATGTGAACAAGTACTTTTCCATTGTTTCCCCTTTTGGTGTGGGCCGCATCACGGCCCGTTCTGCACATTCGACGAACACAGCTCAGCAATTCGGACAGCTCCGCGCAAATTTCTCCGAATTGCACACGAACGCTCGCCGGGTCTGACCCCCGCAGACAAATTCTCGAATCGATGTAAACCTTTCGGGAGTGGTGAACGTGTGTGCTGCATGGGTACGTACGTGATCACAACCCGAGCAATGAATCGAGAGAGGCGTTCCGTGACCGAATCGTCAGAGGCGTTCACTTCTGTGTTGTATGCGGACGAGGGCGACGTGAGTTCATTCGCGGACTTCTATCGCAGAGAGTTTCCGTCGATGGTGGCGCTGGCCTCGACGTTGGTAGGCCGTTCAGCTGAAGATGTTGCCCAGGAGGCGATGATCAGGGCGCACAAGAAGTGGGCCACGATCTCGACGTATGACAAGCCCGGGACCTGGGTCCGTCGGGTCACAATCAACCTCGCGACCTCGACCCTTCGGCGACGGGCGACCCGAGTCCGCAAGACAGCTCAGCTGCTCAACGCCGTCCCCTCCGTCAAGTTCGAGCACGGCATCGACGACGACCTCGCCGATGCCTTATTGACGCTCTCGAAGAACCAACGGGCCGCCGTCGTGCTGCACTACCTCGAAGATCTGCCGGTCGTCGAGATCGCCGAGATCCTCGGCTGCGCACCTAACACGGCCAAAGTCCACCTTCACCGTGGTCGTCAAGCGCTCGCTCGACAACTCGACACCGAAACACAACTCGGTTCAGAAACACAGGAGATCTCATGAGTTTCGATGATGACATCCGTAACCGGTTCGACCAGATGACTCCGCAGATCGACGATGTCGACGCCGGCGCCGCAGCCGCCGAGCGGTCTTCACATCGCCGGACTGGGGTGAGCCGAGCGGCAGGCGCAGGTGTGGCGATCATCGCTCTCCTCATAGGTTTCGTCACGATCTCGAATCTGAACGACGATCAGACCGAGATTCGCACTGCCGACCCGACTCCGACAATCGCCCCCGACCCGACGCCGAGCACGACTGCTGACACCGTTCCCGGAACCGTGGAGCCAGCCGAGCTCTCAACCACAGGGATCGCGACCGTCGACGTCGACGGCGTGCTTCGCATCAACGACGAGATCGTCGATACCGACACCTGGTTGCCCATACTCGAAGCCGCAGCTGCAGAACCCTCGCTCGGACCCGATGGCCACGTGCTCGTCACCAAAGTGGGCACGGGGAGCGGAGACGGTTGTTCCATCCACACGATTTTGGATGCCTCTGATCAGCCCGTGGCCGATCATCCACTCAGCACGCTCTCACGCTGTCTCCCCGACGAAATCGCTGACTGGTCGAGCGCTGGACACGTCGTTCTTGTTTCTCCCGCTGAGGAGGATGCCTGGAACATCACCGTCCTGGCCGCCGATGGGCGGTCGGCACAGCTCACGTCGCCAGGCGCCTTCCAGCCGAAACAGCTCGAGGTGCACACAGACTCCAGCGGTCGGACACAAGCCCTCGTGCTCGGGACAGGCGAGGAGCTCGTGTATGTCGACGTCGATGCCTTTCTCGATGAGCCTTCTCCAGGAATAGCGGTACTCGGCATCAGCAATGAAACGAACCTTGTCTCGGCCCGATTCGTCGAGGGATTCGAGCAGCATCGCTATCAGGGCGAGGTCGATCAGAGGATCGACAGTTTCATCCTCGAGCCCGGCCCGAGCATTAAGGAGCCGGTTCTTGTGTGGCGGGTGAGCAACGTTGCTGTTGATGACACGCTCAATGTTCGCTCCGGACCAGGCACCGATTTCGATGTCGTGTTCGAGTTCGGACCGGACGCAATCGGTGTCGTGCGCACCGGCAACGATGCCACATCGGCCGACGGTGCGGTCTGGTTCGAAGTCTTCGCGCCAACCGCCGGCACTGAGTTCGACGCCGGATGGGTCAACTCTGCTTTCCTCAGTGAAGCTTCGGTGTCAGACACCAGACCGTGTCTTTTTAACGGCCCACAGGATCACTACATCGGCATCGACTGGACGAATTCGGAAGGTTCGGCCGACTCCGAAGCGGCGGTAATTAGCAATATCGAGACCTACCGATTCGGTGGGTGCATCCGCACGGTCATCGAGTTCTCCGATGCCTGGTCGTACGAAGACGGCGGCGCAAACCGGATCGCGACTCTGCCGACCGACATCGTGGTGACTCGCGACAACCCGCCAACGATCGACTTCGGCAGTTCGATCGCCGGGGCCGAGGTGGCCGACGCGAGGTTCTTGGAAGAAGGCAGCGCAGCGCAGTCGACCTTCGTATCAATGGGAGCCGATCGCCAGCTCGACGGCCTGATCTATGGACCGGTCACGAACATGACGGCGACGTTCGACAACTCAAACGGAACGCTCATCATCGACCTGGCCGATATTCGCCCATCGCCGGATGACATTCCATGGCGTGGTGGTTACGTCTCGCCAGTCATCGATCAGAACGGCCTGGTGCTCACCGGTTTGGCGGACTCACCTGACAAACGTCGGTGGACGTTCACTGGCCTCGCCCGACCCTTCGAAACAAACCTTTCCCTAGAAGTCCAACACGTCGATGGAACACCGATCGCCGTCGATTGGATCAATGGCGTCGTCGATGGTCAACGCCCCGACAACGGAGTGATGACCACCACGTGGACCGAGGCGTGGGGCCAGTACGACTTCACGATCATCGTGCCCGATGATGTCGAACCTGGCGATGTAGTGGTCCTCTTCGACCCATCGGGCGGCGCCGCTGACAACCCCGAGACGATCGCTCTGCCCCTCGCCGACTATCTCTAACGGTCTGAAGCGGCGCCGCGGCGCCGTTTCTGCCTCAGCCCTCGGCCTCTTCAGAGAGCGCGAGCCAGCGTTCCTCTAAAGCGTCGATTTCGGCGACAACTGGCGTCAACTCCGCGCCGACTCGGACGAGTGCTTCGTGGTCTGACCCCGCAGCTTCAAGTTCGGTAGTCAACGCAGCGCGTTTCTTGTCGAAGCGCGCCATGTCCTTCTCGACACTCTTGAGTTCGTGGCGGATGGTGCTCGCCGATCGACCTCCATCGCCACCTTTTTGTTTCGACTTCTTGTCCGAAGGCGCTGCGGTCTGTCGAGTCGAATCGTTCTTCGACCCTGCCTGGGCGCTACGCAGTCTCTCGTATGCCTCGTATCCGCCGGGGAGGCGACCGACATTGCCGGTGCCGTCGAACACGATCACATCGTCGACGGTTCGTTCCAGGAACGCCCGGTCGTGGCTGACCACAACAACGGCCCCTGGGTAGTTCTCGAGGAAATCCTCGAGAACCCGGAGCGTGTCGAGGTCGAGGTCGTTCGTCGGCTCATCGAGCAACAACACGTTCGGCTTCTTTGCAAGTGTGATGAGGAGCTGTAGCCGTCGGCGCTCGCCTCCGCTCAACAGTTCGATTGGCGCATACTGCGCATCACTGTCGAACCAGAAGCTCTCCATGAGTGCAGTGTCTTGCCATTCAGGCTTGGGGACGTCGCCCACGACGGCCTGCCAGACCCGCATCTGCGGGTTGAGATCGATGCCGCGCTGGTCGAACAGTTCCATCGAAACGGTCGACCCAACTCGTACCGAGCCAGCAGTGGGCGAACGCCGGCCTGCGATCACGTCGAGCAACGTTGACTTCCCCGTGCCGTTCGATCCAACGATGCCGAGGCGTTCGCGAGGGTCGAGCGCCAGGTCGACATTATCGAACAGAGGCGGATAGTCAGGGTGTGCAAACGTAACGCCCTCGAGTTCGACGACGTCGTTGCCGAGACGAGGAGTGCCGAAGTGGAGGTCGAGGCTGCCTGAGCGTGCAGCTTCCTCTGGTCGGGAATTGACGATCTCGGTCGCCGAGCGGATGCGCGCCTTGGCCTTGCTCGTACGAGCGGGTGCGCCACGTCGAAGCCAGGCGAGTTCGGTTCGGGCGAGGTTTGAGCGAACGCGCTCCTGTTGCTGAGCCTGCTCCTCGCGTAAGGCTCTGCCCTCGAGGTACGCGTCGTAGCCACCCTCGTGCATGTAGGCCTTGCCGCGGTCGAGTTCGAGGACACGGTTCGTGACCCTGTCGAGCACGTGCCGATCGTGAGTCACCAAGAGCAACCCGCCCTTGTATAACGACAATCGATTCTCGAGCCACTCGATTGCGTCGACGTCGAGATGGTTGGTCGGCTCATCGAGAATCAGCAGGTCGCTTGGATGCACCAGGGCCCGAGCGAGCGCGACTCGTTTGGCCTCTCCACCCGACAGTTGCGCTACTGGCGTCTCGTTTTGGCCACCCATTCCGAGACGATCCAACACGGCATCGATCTCCCAGGACTCGCCACCGACACCCTCTACCGCGTCTCGAACGGTGCCTCTGCCGAGGTCGGGGTTCTGGTCGAGAGCTGCGATACGGACGTCGCGGCCACGCCGCACTGAGCCACTCTCGGCTTCACGAGTACCGATCAGCACGTCGATGAGTGAAGATTTTCCGGTTCCGTTCAGCCCGACGAGGCCAATACGTTCACCGTCAGAAATAGTGACAGAAACGTCCCGAAATAGGTCACGGCCAGGACGAATCATCGTCACGTTCGTTGCGTCGATGAGGATCATTACGTCCAGTCAAGGGTGAAGCGGCAATCAAAGCTACCCGCGTGATTCACACCTTTCTTCGTGGCCGGTTACTGTAAATCGTCGTGAGTGACGTATGGCAAGGCCCCGGTTGGTGGTTGGCCTCTGATGGCAAGTGGTACCCGGCTGACGCCGAACCAGGTGCGGTCTATGAGGGTGAGCTCCAAAATACTTCTCCAGCGGTCGACGTAGTCGATCCGCCCGCCCCGACTTCTGTCGCGCCCGAACCCGAACCGGTCGTGGCAGCGGAGCCAGCTTCGGCGACTCCAACAACGACAGAACCCGTTCCACCAGCACCTGAACCGGTGGCAGCTCAGCCAGTCGTTCCGGCCGAGCCTGCACCACCTACTGCTGATGCCGCCTTCGGTGCGGACCCGTTCGAACAAATGCCGGCACCAGTGATCGAAGAAGCAAAGGTCGGCGGATGGCAGTCCGTCGATCCAGCTCCAGCAGCTGTCATTCCTTCGGCCCCTGATGAGGTCGTCACAGCTCCTGAGGTCGCTCCGATTCCTCAGCCGACCGTCCCTGTCCCACCTGCCCCGGTTTCCCCTGACTCAGTTCCGCCAGCACCGACGGTCGAAGATGACGGTTGGACGAGTGCGTACGAAGAACGCCAGGACGGCCCCGACGTCCAGATCCCCGACGTCCAGATCCCCGACGTCCAGATCCCCGAAGTCCAGATCCCCGAAGTCCAGATCCCCGACG